>Ga0182012_10000584_pt1 | contig 40438 bp, 34 predicted proteins | sample 612S2SmetaG_FD_120486 | JGI IMG/M metagenome (GOLD analysis project Ga0182012, IMG submission 120486) | Permafrost microbial communities from Stordalen Mire, Sweden - 612S2S metaG | ecosystem: Environmental > Terrestrial > Soil > Wetlands > Permafrost | place: Sweden: Stordalen | collected...
CATCTTCGACACGGTGTTTCTCGAACCCGTCGTGCTCACCCCGGCCATCAGCGCCAAAGACGTGCCGGAATGGGATTCGCTCACCCATATCTCCCTCATGGTGGCGGTCGAGAAGGCGTTCGGCGTGCGCTTCCGCGTGGGCGAAGTGGAAACCGCGAAAAACATCGGTGAATTTGCCGACCTGATCCGCAAACGCCAGCGGGAGCCCTGAGATGCCCGCCGCCTTTGACTCCACCAAACAGGCGGCGGCCTTTCTGCTGCTGCTCCTGTTCTTGGCGGCCGCCCCGTGGCTCTCGGCGGAACGACTGCTCCCCCGGCCCAATGAAGCCTATTCCTCGGAGAGCATCCGGTGGGAAAAATATCCGTGGGTGCAAAAATACATATACGAGGAAACGAACGACATTGACATCGCGTTCGTCGGTTCGTCGCGCATGACGTTTGATGTTGACACCCCGTATGTGCAGGCCAAGCTGGACGAGCGGCTCGGCCGCCAAACCGTGGTGCGGACCATCGGGTGGGCGTGGTCGGGTTTTGATACGCTTTATTTTTTCCACCCGGGATTTGCTGGCGCACCGGCGGGTGAAAACCCTCGTGTTTTATGACGAGGGTTCGCAGGGAAAACTCATCATTCCGCAGGCGCAGGCCCCTTACTGGTTCCGTTTTGGCGACGATGCGCGGGCCTTGTCCGGTCTGCCGCTCCACGACCAGGCCGATTATTATTATGCCGCCGTGGTGGGCATGCCCCGCAACCTGCTTGAGCCGCTGATTGCCAACCTGCCCGCCGCTCCCCAGGGGAAAGGCGCGCTGGATTATGAAATGCGCCTGGGCACCATGGACGCACGCTTGGGTTATGATCCGACGGGCATCCATCCCAATCCTCATTTCATCCCTTACACCCCCCGCACCGGCGTGACCCCGGCGGACCTCCGCATCGACACCCCCGCCACTGCGTCCAGTTTTGTGTATTCCAACCAGCCGCTGCCGGCGGCGCAAATTTATTTTATCCGGCAATTGGGTGCGCTGGCCAAAAGTCATGGCTGTAATCTGGTGGAGCTGCACCTGCCCGTGTTGGCGGAAAGAAGCCTGCCGGTGATTCCCGAGACCCGCCACTGGCCGGATTTTCTGCAAACGGAGGTTTCCGTGATGGGCATTCCCCCCGCGCGCCTGTTTGCCGGCCTTTCGTTATCAGAAATCCAGCAGCTCTATTTTGACGACCTGCATTTTAATGTGAATGGGAAGCAGTATTTCACCCCGTTGATCACCCCGGCCATCCTCCAGTGTTATGAACATCCACCGACTCGTTGACCCCCTCATTTATCTGCTGGTCATACTCCTGTGCCTGGCCATCTTGCTGTTGGTCAACACGGCCCCGCCGGCCCTGATGGACGTCGGAGCGGTGTATCAGGGGTTTTAGCCGCATGGATGATTCTCCCTTATTTTTGGCGGTCGGTCTGGCGGTTTACATCCTCGTCAGCCGGTTGGTCATGCGCACCCTGACCGGCGGGCCGCGCGATGCGATCATGGCGCTGTTAAATCTCGCCGGCGTTTTCCTATTCCTCCTGCACACGCCACTAAATCCGCTGGCGCATGCGGCCCGGCTCCTGGGTTATTATTTGCTCCTTGTGATTTTTCAATTTGTTATGCTCCGGCTTTTTGTCGGTGCCCGGGGCTGGCGATTCTGGCCGGCCTTTTTCAGTCCCCTCGCCATTTTGATCGTATTGCGCTACGTTCCCAGCCAGGTCTTTGCCGCCCTGGGTCAGGTGGTGGGAAAACATTGGCTGGGCGTTCCCCCCCCTCATCGGCATTTCCTATCTGGCCTTCCGTTGCAGCCGGCTGGCCTTGGAGGTCCGCAACGGTTCCGTGCCCAAACCGACCCTCGGCCAATATCTCGGCTTCGCCTTCTTTCTGCCCACGATGCAAGTCGGCCCCATCAATACCTACGCCAATTTCCGGCGCGGCTTTGACGCCGCGCCCTGGGACGTGCCGGTGGGCCGCGCCGCCCTGCGGGTTCTGGTGGGCTTGGTCAAATACCAGTTTTTGGGCGGGCTGTTCGGCCAGCTCGCTTATACCGGCCTGCTGCGCAACGGCCACCTCCACCATTGGCAGCATCTGCCGGTCGCCATGGTCTTTTATTATCTCTACCTCTATTGCAATTTTTCCGGCTTCTGCGACATGGCCATCGGCGCGGCGGCCTTGATCGGCATCCCGGTGCTGGAGAACTTCAACAACCCCTTCGCCGCCCGCAACATGCGGGAATTCTGGAACCGCTGGCACATCACCCTCTCGCAATGGATGCGTGATGTCGTCTTCGCCCCGCTCTCCAAATTCCTGGTGCGGGTGATGGGCCCGGCCCGGGTCAATCACGCCGTGGCCATCGCCATCTTCGTGGTCTTCCTGCTCATCGGCGTCTGGCATGGCGTCGGCTGGAATTACGCCATTTTCGGGCTCTGCCAGGCGGTCGGTGTGACCCTCTGCCATTATTACACCCTCTGGCTCAAACAATGGCTGGGCCGCGACGGCTTCAAAGCCTATAACGAAAGCCGGTGGATTCACGCCGCCGCTGTCGCCACCACCTTCAGTTACTACGCCGCCAGCCTGATCTTCTTTGCCAACACCCTCCCCCAAATCAAAGAGATATTTAAAACGCTACGGTGAGGTCAAAGGGAAAGGGAGGGCGTTTTCACCGCAAAGATTCCGCCAGAAAGGCCCGCACACGCCGTTCATACTCGGCGGGCGCGAACGCGTGCAAATCCTGATGGCCGGCGCCGGGGACGATCCAAAGTTGCTTCGGGCCGGCGGCGGCGTCAAACAGCGCTTGGGATTCTTCCGCCGTCGTCAACCGGTCGGCGCCGCCGGCCAGGAAAAACTTGGGGACGGTGATTTTGGCCGCCGACCGGATGGGGCATAAATCCTCCACGCCAATCCCCAGACGCGGTTTTAACTGCCACGATAACAAAGGCGCGCCGAACCGGCCCCAGGGACCGAGGCGGACGATCAGCCGGTCTTCAATCGCCTGGGTGATGGTGGGATAGACGGATTCCACGATCAGGGCATTGACCGGCAAGGGGGGCGAGGCCAGCAGCGCAGCGGCTCCACCCATGGACACGCCGAGCACGGCGGTTTTGGCGGCGGGATCCTTTTGGTGGACAAAAGCGACCGCCGCCGCCGCATCCCGGCTTTCCAGATAACCGTAGGTGATGTGCCGTCCGACGGTTTCGCCGTGGGCTTGAAAATCGAACAGGAGGACCGAATACCCGGCCGCGTGCAGGAAGGACACGCGATTGAGCACGGTCAGGCGGTTGGCGCGGACGCCGTGCATCAATATGATCGCGCTGCGGGCGTTGGGGACAGCCCACCACCAGCCCCGCACCCGGGCGCCGCTGGCGCTGGGAAATTCGACGGATTCAAAGGGATAACCGCCGCCCGCAGCGGGGGCCAGCCGGACTTGGTGCGGTGCGACCAACATCCCGCCCACCGCGAGATCCAATAAGACGGCCAGCACGACGACGCCCAGCAGTCCGAGGAGCCATTGGCGACGGCGGCGGCGGGGAAACGGACTGGCGGCGGGGAACCCTCCGGGGTGGGGCTTGGCGGGAGTGCTCATCCCCGGACCTTTGGCGGTGCATTGACCATGACGGGATATTGACCGTGACGGCGGACTGAACGTTCAACCCGAATTCCGAAAGCGCCCGAAAGGCTGCACCGGCGCCACGGGCGTCAATCGCCCAGGCAGATGCCGAGCGAGCGGGTGGCGCGGACAAAGCCTTCGTCCAGCGGCACGGTGCGCAAGCGGCCGGTGGCTTCGGCGAGCGCCACGCTTTCCACAAATTTTCCGTTGTGGCACACCATCCGGCCATAGCGGCCTTCGGTGATCAATTCGACGGCTTTGGCGCCAAAGAGGGTGCAGAGCACGCGGTCCATGTAGGTGGGGCTGCCGCCGCGCTGCAAATGACCGAGCACCATGGCGCGGGTTTCCTTGCCGGTGCGCTTTTCGATTTCCGCCGCCACCACCGCGCCGATGCCGCCCAACCGCGCCTCGCGATTCAGTTCCGGGGCGCCGGTGACGGTATAATCGCCGCCCACCGGTTTGGCGCCTTCGGCGGCAATGACGAGGGTGAAAAACTTTCCCATTTTTTCGCGCTCCATCACGGCGGCGCAGATGTTTTCATAACGAAACGGAATTTCCGGAATCAAAATCACGTCGGCCCCGCCGGCCAGCCCCGCGTAGAGCGCAATCCAGCCGGCATAACGCCCCATCACTTCGAGGACCATGACGCGACGGTGGCTTTCGGCCGTGGTGTGCAGGCGGTCCAGCGCGTCGGTGGCGCAGGCGACGGCGGAATCAAAGCCGAAGGTAATGGTGGTGGCGGCGAGGTCGTTATCAATGGTCTTGGGCACCCCCACAATCGGGATGCCGGCCTCATGCATCTGTTGGGCGATGGCCAGCGAGCCGTCGCCGCCGACGGATACCAGCGCCGAAATGCCCAGCAGTTCCAGACCGCGCTTGGTTTCCTCCAGTAACTCTTTGGGCAACTGACGCATTTCCCCGTGGCCGGTCTTGGCGGAGAACCGCCCGCGATTGGCCGTGCCCAGAATGGTGCCGCCGCGCACGAGCAGACCGTCGAGGGCCTTGTAATCGAGCAGGCGATAATGCTGCGGCAGCAGCAGGCCGTCGTAGCCGCCGATGATGCCGATGGTTTCCCAGCCGCGCTTGGTGGCGGTCTTTGCGACCGACCGGATCACGGCGTTCAGGCCGGGACAATCACCGCCACCCGTCACAATGCCAATTTTCATTTTTGTTACCGGCCTTAATATCGGCGGATTTCAGCATAAGTTGAGGGCGGGGAGCCTTTGCCGTGCGCGGACAGGGCTTGCATCTTACAGGGACTGAAATCGAATTCAGTATCCCGCGGGAAGAGGATACGTCCGCCTACGCTGCGCTTCGGCGCGACAAGTCCGCCCTCACCCCGGCCCCACTGCCATTGACTTCAGGAGGTGAGGCGACGGACTGGTTCGGGAGTTGGATCGCAAATCCGCCTTCGCCAAAGCTTCGGCGAGACAAGAGCGGTAGAGGACTACCGCAGTACAGGACGCTTCGCGACCTGCCGCGCCGAAGCAGATGCTTAAGTCAATGGCAGGTTGCCCCAGGTCTCCAGCTTGGGCTTTAACATGGCGGGCTTTCAGACTGCATCTTGCCGGCGACGCGCGGCGGGTGAGACACCCGCGCCCCGGCGGCAGGCGTGATAACTCAGGAGGCCGCACCGGTGGCGGCTGGCACGGCGGCTTCGAGGGTGCGGCGGCGGGTGTCCAGGGCGTCCAGGCGCTTGATGGTTTCGCGGGGTTTCAGGCGCACGGGGGGGGTGGGCGGGTGTTTGGCGGAGGTTTGTCGGGGGGCGGGTCCGGGGCGCTCGCCCAAATAATCGGCCAGCACGCGGCAGTAATCCGCCGTGAGGAGGTCGAACCGGGGGGCCATGCGGACGCGGGCAATCTCGAGGTCGCGCAACCGGGTCTCGAGCACGGTGGTTTGTTGGCCGGGGGCGAGGGTGGTGATGGCGGATTGGAGCGGAATTTCCACATGACCGGGCAGGGTGTTGGAGGCCATGCGGACTTCCACGGGGACGGTCAACAGTTCATTCAGCCGGCCGGCGCTGTCGGCGGGCGTCCAGGGGGCGCCGGTTGAGTGCGAGAGAAAGCCCACGAGGGTCAGCGCCCACCATTTTTCCAAATCCAGTGACCGGGGGAATTGATCGTGAAAAGCGTTTAGAAAGGCGGTCTGCCAGTTGTAACAGGCCGGCAGCCCGGCCAGCATCCGCTGCAAACGGGCGGGGCCGTCGGGCAGGTTGAGCAATTCGGTGACAAACAGTTGCGCGCTGGCGTAATAGGCGCCGCCATCCGCCCCGGCCAGTTGATCGGCCGTCGGCCAGCTTAATTGATCGAACGTGAGCGCAGGTTGCCGGCGCAACACCCAGCGGACTTCCGCGAGCGGGTCCAGCCCGTGTTCGCGGAGGAGCGGACGCCGGGCTTGCGGATCGTCCATGGGTTGGTCCGGGCTGGATAAGACGACATCGGAAAGTTGATCCTGCACCATTTTCAGAGACAGCCCATCAATGAGCCAGGCGGGGATTTCGGCGGAATGGCTGTCGCCGGTCGCCTGGCGGTTGGCCCATTCCAACAAGAGCACGCTGGTAAGCCCGCGCAAAAAACGGGCGCGCTGGACAACGTCCGGCAACTGCACGACGTAGTTCCAGCTCTGGCCCAGGGGCTGGACGACGACGGTGACGGATTCATCGGTCCACACGGCGGGATGGAGGACGAGACAGATTTGGCCGCGCCAATCGCGTCCCGTGGGCAGGGCCAGCAGCCGGTAGAGGGAGAGTTTGATGCGTTCGGCGGAGACGGCCAAAACCGCGGGATCCAGCCGCAGGTAGTCGGTGTTGGTGGTGACCTGCGGGAGGGTGAGCAGGGCGGATTTGACACTGGAACCGGTGACGATGAACTGGCCGGAATAACTGTCCGCCAGGCGGCCATCCGGCGAGGGAACCTGGGCCGGGGCGCGGACGGCCCAGCCAGCGATCCACCCGCCGAGAACCACCCGGAGCAGGAACGGGAAAATCCACGATGGGAAAAGCCACGCTCCGGGGAACTGCACCTTATAGGCAGCTTGCGCGAGCCGTACCGCAGGTTTCCCCACCTGCTGCATCGCCGATTTCCAAATCGGCAGGGCGTCCAAGTGTTGAATGCGGCGGCTTGCGGTGCAGCCGGCAGGTTTGGAAACCTGCGAGACGGCAGATTTGGAAATCTGCGGTACAAATGAACCCGCCCCGTCCCGGCCTTTGCATTTGAAAACCATAAATGCGTGTAAGGTGTCGCCGGGACCGCTGCCGGCAAACCACTGGCTGTTCATTTTTTGTCCGCCTTGGGCGCGGGCTTGGCGGCGGCCGGAGCCTTGGTTTCCGCCGCCGGGGTTTTGGTTTCCGCCGCGGGATTCTTGGCGGGGGCATGGTCAAGTTTGGCGGATTGCTTATAGCTCTCGCTGCGGTAATCGGTGGAGTAAAACCCGCTGCCCTTGAAGATGAGGCCGCCGCCACCGACGATCTGCCGCTTGACCCGGCCCTTGCCCCAGACTTTGTTGGGGCAGGATTCCTTCGGACAAACCTTCAGTGGTTTGGCTAGAATTGATTGATGGGCCTCAAATTCAAGGCCGCACTTTTCACATTTATATCCGTAGGTGGGCATGGGATAGACGGGTTCGCGGAGGCGCGGCTCCGCAAGGCTTAATGCGCGGGGGCGTTGGTGGTGGAAATAACCGGGTGCGGCAGGGCGCGCACGGAACCATCGGAACCCACTTCCACATCCAAGCCGTAATTGGCGCGGGCGGAGGGTGGCTGGGTCCGGGCGGCGTTGCGATCACGCACCATCAGCTCGGCGCCTTTGAGGGGCACATCGGTGCCGTTTTTCATCCATTCGAGACGCCGGGCGGCCACGACTTCGGCGCGGAGTTTTTTGACCTGTGCGCGCACGGCTTCGAGGGTGTTGAATTTATGTTCCAACTCGGCTTTCATCTCGACCAACTGTTCGAGTTGCCGGTCCAACAGCGCATTGTTGGTCTGGCTGGTGGCCAATTGGCGGAGGGTGTCATTGATCTGCCGGTTCAAGGCGTTGATCCGGTTGGTCAGGGCGGTGGCCTGATCCGCGAGGGCGGAGGCCCGGTCATCCAACAACTTGTTTTGCGCTTCCAAATCCGAAATGCGGCTGGTCTGCGTGGCGATCTGATCCTGGGCGGAGGTGAGCGAGGAACGAACGGTGACGACGGTTTCGGAAACCGCCGCGAGATGGTTGGAGAGATCCGCCAGGAGGGTGCGGTTGGTGGCCAGGTCCTGATTGAGGGTCAGGTTGACCTGGTTCAGTTCATCCACTTTGATGCTGGCCTGGGACCACTGATTGGAAAAGTCGAGAATGGTGCTGGCGTCACTCTTTTGCTTCTCGTCCGCCTGATTTTTGGTGATCACCCAGCCAATGGCCAGCCCCAAGCTCAAGACGGCCAGCCCGACCAATCCAATCTTAGTTTTCATATCATCTATATACTAGCGGAGATTGGATCGGTCTGGCAAGCCCCAAGCCGGAATCACTTTTGATCCGGGACGGCCGGGGCGGTGGCATCTGCCGCTGCGGCGGCGGCGGCGGCGGCCTCATCCGCATCCGAGTCGGCCTTCAATTTGGCATCCACAATTTCAACGTCCGAGGTTTTTTTGAGCTTGGCCAGGTAATCCGGCTCCAGCTTGGCGATTTTTTGCTGGAGCAAATAATTCTTGATGCTCTCCGAAACCGGAACCCCGTCAACGACCGAGGTCAGTTCCAGGGTTTTGGCGGGCGTCCGGTCCAGTAATTTGATGATGTGATAGCCGAATTTGGTGGTGACGACGTCGCTGATTTGGTTGTTGGTGAGGGCAAAGGCCGCCGTTTCAAATTCCGCCACCATCTGGCCGCGGGGGAAGGTGTATTCCCCGCCGTTATCCTTGGAACCGGGGTCTTCGGAATATTGCCGGGCGAGCGTGGCAAAGTCTTCCCCGGCCCGGGCGCGCCGGAGGAGATCATCAATCTGCTTGCGCTTGGCCGCAACTTGGTCGGCCGGCAGCGGCGCCTGGGTGGCTTGATCAACCGTGGTCAGGAGCAAATGGCGGACATGCACCTTTTCCGGCTGTTCAAAATCCGAGGGGTGACCGGTGTAAAAGCTGCTGATTTCGGCGTCCGAGACGGAGACGTTCAACGCGGTTTTGAGGGCCTGCTTGGCAATGGCTTCCTGCGCGGCTTTGGCGCGCAAATCTTCCATGGTCATCCCGACGGCTTTCAACTGGCGGTTGAAGGCTTCGATGGTGCCAAAATGTTTCAAGAGGTTCGTGAATTGCAGATCGGCATCCTTCTGGCCGGCCGCGCGGTCGGCGTCGGTGGCGATTTGCAACAGCATCTGGATGGTGATCAACTGGTGCAGGGCGCGGACTTCAAAGTCCGGCGGCAACTGCTGGCCGGACGCGGCGGCCTGGCCTTTGGCCCCGACCATGATCTGGTCCAGCGCGCTCTGCTTGATTTCAAAGCCCTTGCCCTTGGCAATGACGGGGTCGCCAAACAAGGCGGTCAGGGCGTCGCTCGGGCTGCCGTTGGTGCCGGCGGGCGCGGGCGTGGCCATGGCGGGACTGGTGGCATGGGCGGAGAAAACGCCCAAAACCAAGGCAGTCAGGGCCGTGCTTAAAAATTTGCGGTTCATTTTATTATGTATGTTTTAAACGGATTATTTGGAGTGATATAGGTAAATGGGGGCTGGCGGCTATAATTTGACAACTTTAACGTTACTGATGTCCGAATCCTGCTGTAATTCGGCTAAAACGGCCGGTGATGGGGTGCTATCCAAGCTCAACACCGTCAGGGCTTTGCCGCCGGCGGTATCGCGGCCCAGGCTCATGCTGGCGATGTTGATCTGGTGCTTGCTCAAGAGGGTGCCGAGGTAGCCGACAATGCCGGGACGGTCTTTGTTGTTCAGGAGCAGGAGGTTGCCGGAGATCGGAATTTCGACGGGCTGGCTGAACAGGCGGACAATGCGGGGATTATTCGGCGAGCCAAAGAAGGTGCCGCCGGCGGAAATCAGTTTGGTGGCGCCCTTGAAGACCTGCACATGCACCCATTCGTTGAAGGTGACGGGTTCGTCCGACTTTTTCTCTTCAACGGTCAGGCCAATGCTGGCGGCGGCGGAGCGGACGTTGACGTTGTTCACGTCCTTGATGTCGCTGGCGGCCAGAAAGCCGCGCAGAATCGAGCGGGTGACGGGGTCCACATTGGGCAATTGGCGGGCGTTGCCACCATAGGAGATGTAGATGCGGTCGGCTCCGGCCGGGGTGAGTTGACCCAGTAATTTGCCGAGCGCTTCGCCCAGCGGGAGGTAGGGCTTGACCTGTTCGTAGGTCTTGGCGTCGAGGTAGGGGAGGTTGACGCCGTTGCGGACTTCGCCGGTCAGCAGATACCCGGCGATGACTTCGGCGACTTCAATGCCGCATTTTTCCTGGGCTTCCTCGGTGCTGGCGCCCAGATGGGGGGTCAAGATGAGGTTGGGCTGTTTGCGGTAGGGATGATCCGCCGGCAGGGGTTCCACGGCGAACACGTCCAGCGCGGCCCCGGCCACTTTGCCGGATTCCAGCGCGGCAATCAGGTCGGCTTCGACAATGATTTCGCCACGGGCGCAATTGACGATGCGCACGCCGGGCTTCATTTTCCCGAAGGCGACGGCATTGAGCATGTCCTTGGTTTCGCGGGTGACGGGCATGTGGACGGTGATGAAATCCGCGACGCGGTAAACGTCATCGAGGCTGTCGGCAAAGCCGGCGCCGATGGCCCGGGCGCGTTCTTCGGTGAGATAGGGGTCGTAGGCGATGACGGTCATGCCGAAGGCGATGGCGCGCTTGGCGACTTCGGTGCCGATGCGGCCCATGCCGAGCACGCCGAGGGTCTTGCCGGCGAGTTCGACGCCCTGGAACAGTTTGCGGTCCCATTTGCCGGCGACCATGGTGGCGTGGGCCTGGGGCACTTTGCGGGCGAGGGACAGGAGCATGGTGAACGTCAGTTCCGCCGTGGTGATGGTATTACCACCGGGGGTGTTCATGACGACGGTGCCGTGCTGGGTGGCGGCTTCGATGTCCACATTGTCCACGCCGACCCCGGCGCGGCCGACGACGCGCAATTTGGGCGCGGCCTCGATGACTTTGCGGGTGACCTTGGTTTCGGAGCGGACGACGAGGGCGACGGCGTCGGCGACGATGGGCAGGAGTTCGGCTTCAGACAAGCGCTTGGGCAGCACGACCACATTGAATTCGGGGCGCTGCTGGAGCAACGCGATCCCCTTGGGCGATACCGGATCACAAACGACAATTTTCATAGTATGAAAAGAAAATCAAGTTTAGGCCAAGTGTCCGCCAAGGTCAAACATTGAAAATTGGTGAAAATGCCGAATTGCATGTGGCGGCAAAAATTTTTACTCTGGGGGGGTGAAACACTCAGGAAAAGCCTCGGCCGCCGCCCTTCGTCTCATCGGATGGTCGGGGGCCGCCGTGGCGGGGCTGCTGGCGGTCGCCTTTCTGGCCAAGTATATTGGCACGTTTGTCCTCGCCCTGGCGGGCGGGCTCATCGTGGTGTGGGCGCTCTTCGCCTTGTTCACGTTTTATTTCTTCCGGGATCCCGAGGCCAACACCCCGGCGGGGAAGAACCTGGTGGTGGCCCCGGGTCACGGCACGGTGGACGTCATTGACACGGTGACGGAGGCGAAATTCATGGGCGGGGAGTGCCAGCGGATTTCGATTTTTCTCTCGGTGTTTGACGTGCATGTGCAGAATGCGCCGGTCACGGGCCGGGTCGCCTATTTCAAACACCAGCCCGGCCAATACTTGAACGCCCTGCGGACGGACTGTGCGGATTTTAACGAGAATGTGCTGCTGGGGATCGAGGCGGTGGAGCCGCGCGGGGAAAAAATCGGGGTGCGGCTCATCGCGGGGCTGATCGCGCGGCGGATCGTGCCGTGGGTGGGGGAAAACGAGGCGGTGACGCGCGGGGAACGGATCAGTCTCATCCAATTCGGCTCGCGCGCGGAAGTGTATCTGCCGCGCCACGCCCAGATCAAAGTCCGGCTGGGGGACAAAGTGGCCGGGGGCGAAACCGTGCTGGCGGCGTTTGAATAATGCTTATGCCCACTCCCGAGGAAATCCGTTCCGGCGCGGCCGGCGAAGGTGAAAAGCTGAAGATTTATTTTCTGCCCAATCTGATGACGGCGGGGAATTTGTTTTGCGGATTTCTGGCGCTCACCAAAATTGTGGAGGCGGACCCGGATTCGGCGAATTTCATCCCGGCCATTTACAAGGCGCTGTTCCTGATTTTGCTGGCGTGCATTTTTGATCTGCTGGACGGCCGGGTGGCGCGGATGGGGGGGAGTGAAAGCCCGTTCGGGCGGGAATTTGACTCGCTGGCGGACATTGTTTCCTTTGGCGCGGCCCCGGCTTTTTTGGTGCACCGGATCGTGCTCAAGGGGGTGTTTGTGCAGCATCCCCAACTCGGCTGGTTCATCGCCTCGGTGTATCTCTTGTGCGGGGCGTTCCGGCTGGCGCGGTTCAATTGTCTGGCGGCGATGCCCGGCGGCAGCGGCGGCAAGGAATTTTTGGGCTTCCCCATTCCGGCGGCGGCGGGGCTGGTGGCTTCGCTCACGCTGTTTTTGCTCTGGCTCGAGGAAAAGGATTTTCCGCTGAGCAAACTGCGGTTCGCCCTGCCGGTGCTGCTGTTGTTCCTGTCGTGCATGATGGTGAGCGAGGTGAAATATCCGAGCTTCAAATCGCTGCATTTCCGCAGCCGGGGCAGCTTCCTCAAGGTGCTGGTCATCGCGTTGAGCGTGGGCTTTTTCCTGATCCTGTTTGACCGGGTGCTGCCGGTGGTGGCCCCGCTGATTTTCACGGCGTATCTATTGTATGGGTTTGTGCGCCCGTCCCTTTCCCGGGCCTGGCGGCGCGAAATCGAGGATGAAGAGGAGGACGAGTCGGAAGCGGGTAAATGAGCTTATGTTGACGTCGCATCCCATCTTGGCATCGGGGCTGGCGGGCTATTGCTTTGCGCTGGCGATCTCGAGCATTCCCTTCGGGCCGATCAACCTGACGATCCTGAATGAAGGCTCGCGGCGCGGCTACCGGTGGGCGCTGCTGATCGGGCTGGGCGCCTCGACCATGGAGTGCATTTACTGCGCGGTTTCGTTCACGGGGCTGTCCTCGTTTTTCAGCGGCGGGCGGGTGAAAATTCTCATGGAAGTGTTCAGTTGCGCCTTCATTGTCTTTCTGGGCATCAAGTTCCTGATGGCGAAATCGGTGGTGAAACACACGAAACTGGCCGCCGCCTCGGAACGGTTGGAGGCCCGCCTCGAACAGCGGTTGCATCCGCACTCGGGCTATATGACGGGCTTCGTGCGGGTGATGGGCAATCTCGGGGTGCTGTTGTTCTGGATCCTGCTGGCGGCCTACCTGCTCTCGCATGACTGGGTGGACGACACGCTGGCGGCCAAGGCGGCCTGCGTGGCCGGCGTGGCGCTGGGCACCAACACCTGGTTCTGCGCATTGAGTTTCGCGGTGTCGCGCGGCTACGGTCGCATGAGTGAGGCCACCCTCATGCGGATGCAGCACCTTTCGGGTTTGGTGCTGATCGTCTTTGGCGTCGTGCAACTGGCCTGGGAATTGTCCGCGGCCAAACTCCATTAATTTCATTCTATATTATGCTTAAAGCTGGAATCGTCGGGCTGCCCAACGTCGGCAAATCCACCCTGTTCAACGCCGTCACCCGCACCCGCAAGGCGGAGGCGGCCAATTATCCGTTTTGCACCATTGACCCGAACATCGGCATTGTCACGGTGCCGGACGACCGGCTGGAGGTGCTCAAGGGCATTGCCAAAACCCAGGTGATCATTCCGGCGGCGGTGGAATTTGTGGATATCGCCGGGTTGGTCAAGGGCGCCTCGCAGGGCGAGGGCCTGGGCAACAAATTCCTGACGCACATCCGCGAGGTGGACGCCATCGTGCAGGTGGTGCGCTGCTTCGAGGATGCAGACATTCATCATGTGGCCGGCAGCGTGGATCCCGTGCGCGACATCGAGACGATCACCACCGAACTGGTGCTGTCGGATTTGGAGGCGGTGCAGAAGCGGCTCAACAGCATCGCCAAAGACGCCAAGCGCGGTGACAAGGAGGCGCTGGCCCAGGAGCACATCCTCAAGAAAATCGAGCCGCATCTGAACGCCGGCAAACCCGCGCTCACGCTGACCCTCACGCCCGAGGAGAAAGCCGTCTCGCGGCTGTTCTGGCTGATGACCGACAAGCCCACGATTTTTGCCTGCAACGTCAAGGAGGGCGACCTGGCCACCGCCGACACGAATCCCCATGTGTTGAAGGTCCGCGAATACGCCCAGCACCATTTTGCGTGCGAAGCCGTGGTCATCAGTGCCCAGATCGAGAGCGACTTGATTGATTTGTCCGAGGCCGAGGCGAAAGAATTTTTGAAGGAACTCGGCGTGACCGAATCCGGCGTGGGCGTGCTGATCCGCGCCACGTATCATCTGCTGGGATTGCGGACGTATTTCACCGCCGGGGAAAAGGAAGTGCGCGCCTGGACCATCCACGCCGGCGACACCGCGCCCAAGGCCGCCGGGGTGATCCACTCGGATTTTGAACGCGGATTCATCAAGGCCGAAACTGTGGCCTACGACGCTTTGGTGAAGTGCGGCTCCGTGGCCGCCGCCCGCGAGAAGGGGCTGTATCGCATGGAAGGCAAGGAATACGTGGTCAAAGACGGGGACGTGCTGCTGTTCAAGTTTAATGTTTAGGGTGGCGGCGGGCGGGACGCCCGCCGCTCGGGGAGACGGGCTGTTGGGGCGGCGTAAAACATGACAATACCATTAACTGATAAACATTAAGGGCCAAGTGCTTGAACGAGGCGGTCGCCTCGCAGTAAAAAAGTTGTCGTTCGTTTTAGCAGAACAAAAACAACAACCATTAAACTGAAAGGCGACCAATGAAAAAATTAGTAGCTGGAATGGACCTGCATAGCAACAACGTAGGCCTGGCTTTCACCGACCCGCCCGCGCTAGAACCAGATGGGTGACTGAACGATCCGCCTCATGGCGGACGAAATCACATGACGAAAACCCAGGTTCGGCGGCCGTGCAGAACGGACGCTTCGGCAGCAGTGCGGCAACCTGATTTGTTTAAAAAACAAAAAACGGGAACGAAAACTTTTTTGCTTCTTGACTTTCGCCCTAATGGGAGACCCCTTTCTGGCAGCGCAAACCCCGGTCCTATTTCCGCGTCCGGCTGACCCGCCAGGGGCCGGGGGCGGAAGCAAGGGTAAAATCCAAAGCGGAAAGCGGAAACGGGGAGTCTGGCGCGGGGCGGGTTTGCCCGGCAAGGGTGCAGTTTTTGCGGACGGTTCATGGGCGGTCCTCCAGTTGTTTGCGCGTCTTTTCGAGTTCCGCGCCCAGGATTGTCCGCCGCCCATTCACAGTTCATCGCCGGGCGGTGGCGGCACGGCCGGCACGGCGGCCAGATATTTCTCAAAATCCCCCCCGCCCCTGACGGGGCTTGGGGGAAGCGCTCGGACAACCTGGCGGCGCGCCCCGCGACGAGCTTGGAACCGCCCGGCAGGTGCGACGGCCGGGATGAAAAAAGGGGAAAGCGGCTGGCCATTCGGCGCCAATGGCCCAATGGTGCATGGCTTCGGTGCCCCAGAAATTGTCCGCGCAAAGTCGTTTGAGGCCAAACTGCTGGCCCAGTTCCTTGATCCGGTTTTCAATGTCGGCCCGACCGTTATAGCGACGCCACACCGTCAGCGCGTCCACGTTGGCTGGCAGATGGGTGACCAGCGCCTGAAAACGATAACCGGGCACCTCCAACAGGCTCTTGCCACCAGCTTGCGGCCGCTGCTCAATCCCGCCATGGGCCGTTGATCGCTGGTCGGTAAATCCAATTCGGATGGACGAAGTGTGGTCTTTGGTGTCAATTGGCAGGCGCACCGTTTGGTCCGCCTCCCGTCGAGGCGCTTGAGCTTGTTTTGGTTTCATCACCACAAGCACGCCAAACGGTGTTCCCTTTTTCAATCTGAATCGTTCCGGCTTAGGATCATCCCAGCCTGAGCCGGAACCTGACCGAAAAATGGGTGGCGCGGGCAGTGGCATTTTGCCGGGCGCCCGGTTTCCCTTGGTTGAATGCCTTTGGGCCGACGCAGATAAAATTCTGATCCGGCCGCCAGTCCGCCGGCTAAAAATTCGGCGGCTGGCTCCGCGACGTGCGCATTTTCTCCGCCTCGACAATCGCCAGCATCTGCCGCAGGTCCTCCGACTTGGAGCCGCTGATGATGAGATAATCAAAATTTTTCCACTGGGCGGTTTCCTGGCGGGCGACCGCCAGCCGTTTTTGGATGACCGCCGCCGCGTCCGCGCCGCGCCGCTTCAGGCGCTCCTCCAGCACTTTCAGCGAGGGCGGGGTTAAAAACACCGAGACCAGCGCCCGTTTCAGTTCCGGATCCTCCAGGGCGCGCTCCTTGATCGTGGCCGCGCCCTGCACATCCACATTGAGCAGCACATCCCGCCCCTCGCGGAGCTTGCCCAGCAACTCCTGGCGCAGCAACCCGTAACTGTGGCCGTAAACCGTGGCGTGTTCGAGAAAGTTTCCGGCCTGCAACCGCCTTAAAAAATTCTCCGCATCCAGAAAATAATAATCCACCCCGTCCTGTTCACCGGGACGCGGGGCGCGCGTCGTGCAGGTGACCGCCCGCGTCATCTCCGGGCGCGCCTCGAGCAACAGTTCGCACAGCGTGGTTTTCCCCCCGCCGGACGGCGCGGAGATGAGAATCAGCAGTGGCGCGAACTTCCGGTCTCCCGCCGCCGGGTGGCTATGATGGCTCGAATTCATTCCACATTCTGGGCTTGTTCCCGGAATTTTTCCAGCTCCGCCTTGAGGACCACCACCTCGCGCGAAATCACCGCGTCGTTCGCCTTGGACCCGATCGTATTGATTTCGCGGTTCATTTCCTGCGCCAAAAAATCCAGGGTGCGCCCGACCGGTTCCTTCGATTTTACGCAATCATCAAACTGCTGAAAATGGCTTTGCAACCGCGTCAACTCCTCGGAAATATCCGAACGATCGGCGAAGAGGACAATCTCCTTCAACAACCGCTCGTCATCCGGGGCGATGGCCTCCAGACCGGCGGCCTGGATGCGCTCATGAAGCTGGCGGCGGTAGTTTTCAGCGGTCTGGGGCGCCTGCTTTTGGATTTTCTCCACGGCCGTGCGCAGGAGGGTGATGCGCGCGGCCAAATCCCGAGCGAGATGAAGGCCTTCGCGTTCGCGCATTTTCACCAGGGCGGCCAGCGCCTGTTTGACCGCCTTTTCGACAATGGGCCAGACCGTTTCCGCCTCGACCAATTCCTCGTCGCTCTGAAACACGCCGGGCGCGCGGATGATCTGATCCAGCGAAACCTTGCCGGACAGCTTGAGTTTCTTCGCCAGCCGGCCCAGCTCATCGGCGTAAGCCCGGGCCAGCGGCATGTTGATGTGCATCCGGGCGGACAACTTGCCCTCGGCGGCGTGAATGTTGAGGCGCGCCGTGACCCGCCCGCGGGCCACCGTGCCATTGATGGTGTCCCGCACCTGCGCCTCCAGCATTTCGAGTTCCCGCGGCAGACTGACGGAAATTTCCGATTGCCGGCGATTAACCGCCGCCAATTCCGCCGTGATTTTGAACCCGTCCTGGGCGCACTCACCCCGACCATAACCCGTCATGGATTTCATCCGCCGCAATATGCAAAAAAAGCCGCGCTCAGGCGACTATATTTTCCGGCCGAATTTAGAACAGCAGCCGCACGAGGGCGGGCAGCGGCGTTTGGGCGAGCCGGGGTTGGATGACCTTTTCATTGAGGTGATCCCGCAGCAACGTGTTCAACCATTCGCGGGAGGTGACGATTTCCCCCAGTTCGAGAAAAGTGGCATCCCCGCGCGAGATCAGTTCATACCGTGGCACCCGGATTTCCAACGGCTGGTTTTCCCCCTTCAATTCCAACTTCAAGAACAGGGACTGTTCTTTGGAATCCACCACCAGTTCGGTCAAAGTGCCATACGGCTCCAGATAAGACCGGTTGAGGGTCTGCCGCGCCGCCGCCGTGGCAAAATGGCTTAAGATGCTCATGGTTCCACCATACTCCGGCCGCCACCTGATGCAAACTGGAAACCCCGGGTGGGAGACGCCGGGGTTGGAACCCACCCGCCCGCCGGGGGCCAACCATCCCCCGTTTCTGTGATGCCCGGGCTACAATTTTGGGGGTATGGCGTCCCGGCTTTTTTTGTGTATCGTTTTGATTGCACAATTGTATGAAATTTTTTTTGTCCGCCCTGCGGCTGGCCGGCTTGGCGGTGTGGTGGCTTTTGCCGTCCCTTTATGCCGGGGTGGCCCCGGTGAATTTGCAGTGTGATTTCTGGTCAAACCCGCTGGGCATTGACGATCTCCGTCCGCGCCTGGGCTGGCAACTCACGGACACGACCTCGGGCGAACGCGCCCAGAGTCAGACCGCCTACCAGATCCAGGCCGCCTCGACCGCCGCCCGGCTCACCACCAACCAGCCGGACTTGTGGGACAGCGGCCAGGTGGTTTCCGGGCAACAGATCAACATTCCCTACGGCGGAGCGGCCGCTTTGACTTCCGGCCAGCAGGTGTTCTGGCAGGTGCGGACTTGGGATGTGAACGGCCTGGCCTCGGCGTGGAGTCCGCCGGCCACCTGGACGATGGGGCTGCTCAACCCCACCAACTGGCAGGGCGGCTGGCTGGTGGCCCCGGGTTATGGTTTGTCCGACTGTTCCTGGATCTGGTATCCCGAGGGCAATCCGACGGTGACCGCCCCGGTCGCCACCCGCTATTTCATCAAGACCTTTGCCGTCCGCACCAACTCGGTGCTGACCGGCGCGACCCTGGTGGTGACGGCCGACGACGCGTTCACCGCCTACGTGAATGGCGTCCAGGTGGCACAGGCTCAAAATTACACGACCCTCACCCCGGTGGTCGTAATGGCCCAGCTCCAGCCGGGCACCAACACGCTGGCGATTGCCGCCTCGAATCTGGGCACGACCCCCAATCCCGCCGGGTTGCTGGGCAAGCTGATCTTGAATTACGCGGATGGCACCCAGACCAACCTCGAAATGGACGCCACTTGGAAAGCGGCCAATACGCTGCAAACCGGCTGGCAGTCACCCGGTTTCAACGACAGTGCCTGGACCAACGCGCTGGTGCTGGGCGCTTACGGCATCAACCCCTGGGGCACGGGCGAAACCGTCCAGTCCGGGTTGCCGGTCTTCCGGCGGGAATTCACGGTCGGCGCCGGTTTGCAGCGCGCCGTAATGTCCCTCTGCGGGCTCGGCCAGTATGAACTGTCCGCCAATGGCGTGAAAGTGGGCCACGCGCTGCTGGCCCCCGGTTGGAGCAAATACGACCAGACCTGTTTGTATGACACGCTGGACCTGACCGCGTATCTGACGAATGGCGATAACGCCGTGGGGGTGATGCTGGGCAACGGCATGTATAACGTTTCCGCCACCACCAATTACACCAAGTTCACCGGCTCCTTTGGTCCGCCCCGGGTGATCGCGCAACTCGAACTATATTACACCAATGGGACCTCCGAGATCATTCCCAGCGACGCCCAGTGGCAGACCGCCACCGGCCCCATCACCTATTCGCAGGTTTATGGCGGCGAGTATTACGACGCCCGCCTGCTGCCCGCCGGCTGGAATCAGGCCGGTTTCGACGCCGCCGACTGGGCGGCGCCCATCGTCACCAACGGCCCCGGCGGAACCTTGCGCGGGCAGTCCCATGCGGCGCCGCCCATTGTGGCCACGCAAACGCTCACCCCGGTGCTGACCAACCTGCTGGCCACCAATCTCTTCATCTATGACCTCGGCCAGAATGCGGCGATCATGGCGAGTCTGGTCACGCATGGGCCGGCCGGGTCCATCGTGCAAATCATGCCCGCCGAACTGACCAACGCCAACGGCACGCTCAACCGCGCTTCCGTGGGCGGCGGGACCGCCGCCTGGCAATACACCCTGGCCGGCACCGGTTCGGAAAGTTGGACGTCCCGCTTTTTCTATCACGGGTGCCGCTATTTCCAAGTGCAACTCACGCCGGCCCCGGGATCATCGCAACTCCCCGTGGTGGACGCCGTGGCGGGCCTGGTGATACAGAGCGCGGCCACGAATGTGGGCAGCTTTGCCTGTTCCAGTGATTTGTTCAACCGCACCCGCAACCTCATCCAGTGGTCGCAACGGAACAATCTCATCAGTATCCTCACGGATTGCCCCCACCGCGAGCGCCTGGGCTGGCTCGAACAGGATAATTTGAACGGTCCCTCCCTCACGTATGAATTTGACCTGGGCCGGCTCTTTGCCAAGGCCATGCAGGACATGGCCGACAGCCAGACCTCGGCCGGCACCGGCCTGGTGCCAAGCATCGCGCCCGAATTCGCGGTTTTCAGCGGCGGCTACCGGGATTCGCCCGAGTGGGGCAGCTCCGTCATCCTCGTCCCCTGGCAGCATTATCTGTTCACGGGGGACGACACGCTGCTGCGGAATTTTTATTCCGCCATGACCAACTATTTTGGCTATCTGCAAAATCAGGCGGTCAATAATTTCCTCAATTATCCCAACGGCTTGGGCGACTGGTATGACATCGGGCCGAATCCGCCGGGGCCGTCGCAGAACACCCCGGTGTCGCTGACGGCGGACGCGTATTATTGCCAGGACGCGCAGATTCTCGGGCAGGTGGCGGCGGAGTTGGGCAACGCCGGCGACGCGGCGCGGTTTAATCTCCTGGCCGCCAACATCGGTGCGGCTTTCAACACCACCTATTATACGGCCACCAACGGTTATTATTCCACCGGCTCGCAAACGGCCCAGGCCATGCCGTTGTATTTGGGGCTGGTCAACCCCACCAACCAGGCCGCCGTGGAGGCGGAACTCATCGCCAATGTCAATACGAAGGGCCTGACCGCCGGTGAGATCGGACACCGTTATCTCTTGCGCGCCCTCACCGACCTGGGCCGGCCGGACGTGGTCTTCACCCTCCACGGCGGCACCAACGATCCCGGCTACGGTTACATCCTCAGCCAGGGGGCCACCGCCCTGACCCAGGCGTGGGACGCCAACCCGGATGATTCCCAAGATCACTTCATGCTCGGTCACATCACGGAGTGGTTCTATCATGATCTGGCGGGGATTCAATGGGATCCCGCCCGGCCGGGCTTTCAGCATGTGATCATCAAACCCGCCCTGGTGGGCGGTCTCACCTGGGTCACGGCCGGTTATAATTCCACGCGCGGACCCATCAGCAGCGCCTGGACCCTGACCAACCACCAGGCCACGCTCAACGTCACCCTCCCCGTGGGTTCGACGGGTTCCGTATATCTACCCATCCTCGGCGGCCTGACCACGAATTTGACCGTTAGCGAAAGCGGCGTCACCCTCTGGCAAAAAAGCGCCGTTGCCGGGGCCGCCACCGGCGTGAGCTTCGCCCAGGTGCAGGGTTCCGGCGCGCAAACCCATCTGGTGTGGACGGTCGGCTCGGGCAGTTATCAGTTTGCCTGGAACGTGTTTCCGGCCCCCACCGGGCTGGCGGCCGCGCCCGGCAACGGCACGGTGACCTTGAGTTGGAATGCCGTGCCCGGGGCGACCGGCTATAACGTCAAACGGTCCGCCACCACCGGCAGTGGTTACACCGTGGTGGGCGGCAATGTGACCGGCACGAATTATACGGATGCCGGTTTGGTCAACAACGCAGCCTATTATTATGTGGTTTCGGACTTGGAGGGCACCAATGAAAGCGCCAATTCACCGGAAGTGAGCGCCACCCCGATGAGCGTGGAAGCGGCGGCGATTCCCAACTTTGGTTTTGAAACCCCGGTCATCACCACCTATGCCTATGCGCCCGCCGGCGCCACCTGGGAATTCACCGCCCTCACGGGCGCCAGCGGCTCCGGCATCAGCGCCAATGGCAGCGCCTTCACCAGCGGCAATCCGGACGCGCCGCAGGGCGTGCAGGTGGCGTTTTTGCAGGGGACCGCCACCATCTCACAGACGCTGACGGGCCTCGTTGCGGGGGCCATATATCAACTCACCTTCGAGGCCGCCCAGCGGGACAACCTCTACGGCGTGGAGACGGGCCAGACCTGGCAGTTGCAGGTGAATGGGACGCCGGTCGCCACCTTTGCGCCGCCGAAATCGGCGCAAAGCTATGTCAATTACGCCGCCACCTTCACGGCCACCGCCGGCCCGCAAACGCTGGCGTTTGTCGGGACCGATGCCAATGGCGGCGACAACACGGTCTTTCTCGACAACGTGCAACTGGCCCTGTCGCCCTCGTTGACGCCCATCGCCCTGGCCGGCCGGTTGACCGGCGGGCTGCTGCAAATCGGCTGGCCGGCCGATCACACCGGCTGGAGCCTGCAAATGCAGACTGATGCCCTGAACGCGGGCCTGGGGAGCAATTGGCTGACGCTGCCCGGCACCAATCTCACCAATCAATATTTTTCGGTCCTCAACCCGGCCGGTGGAGCGGTGTTCTACCGGCTGGTTTCCCCGTGAGCGCCGGGGCGGGCGGCGAAAGTTTATAATCCAAAATCCTACGTTCACTGATCCGGTCCCACCTTGCCCGAAGGACGAAACGTCATTGCCACGCCGACAATGCCGCTCGCGATGCCCCCCAGCAGCAGCCACAAAGTTTTGTTGGTGGGGGCGCCCGTGAAGGCTCGCGAAATGCTTGAGCCGGCGGAATCAGACGCGTTGATTCCGTAGACCACCAATACCACACCGATCACGATCAAGGCGATGCCGATTCCTTTGTTCATATTACTCCTTTTTGAATTTTGGATTTTGTCAGGTTGGGTTGAGGTTTGCGCCGCGTTACTCGCCGCGGCACCCATTCCCCTTGCAAGTGGCGTGCCGACGCAGTGAAACAAGGATTGTCTCGCAAAACCAAGGGTTTGATGCCGGCGAAGGCGTTTGTCGGAAAACCCGGGGTCAAAAAGGTTGCAGATTGCAAGCCGGTTCCCGGCGTCGGTTTGCAATCTGCGTTGCTTCAAGCGGGGTTCGTGCCGGGGCATTTGCGCCCTTGAAAGCCACGCGTTTCCCAGCGCGGCGTCAGCCAGCGGACCAGGCGGCGGGTCACGCTGGGGCCGCTCAAAAAGCTGGAAAGGCGCCCGGGCGGCGCCAGCAACCGACCCGCAAACCGGGGCCGGAATGGCGACCCAATAGCAGGGACGGGGATCGGGCGATGGGAGGAGTGAAGCGGAGTGAAAGTGACCGAAAATCCCAGTGGAATTTTGCGGCGGCGGACGAAGCAGGAAAACTACCAGGGAAACTTAAAACCGAAGCCACTCGACGGGAGCCAAACCGTCAGCAAGATGTCAAACGCCCCAAACGGCTTTCGGGGTCAAATCCGACGATGGCCAAAAACTTCAGGAACGTGAACTGACGGCGGGCGGGTATCCGTAATGAAAACCGTCTTCATCCGCTCCACGTCCAGCGCGACGGTGACCTGCTTCAGCGGTTTGACGGCCAGCCCGAGGGCGAAATTCGAGGGGATGTCAAACGATCCCTGTTCCGCAAACAAACCGGCGTATTGGTCCAGCTTCGTGGTGAAGATCCGGCTTTGATAGGTGGCCCCCACCGTGAGCCAGTCCGTCAGTTTGCCCGTGTAGCCGATGCGGACGCCGCCGCCATACGAGTAGTCATAACCGTTGTCGCCCACTCCGAAACCCTCCAGGCCGTAAGCCTTGAAGCGTTGCAGGGCAAAAATGGGGTCGAGGCCGATGGCGTTGTTCGCGTTGATTTTGTAGGCGAGCGTGGGAGCCACAAAGAGTTGTTCCAAATCCACGCCCAAATGCGCATAGCCGAAATTGGGCAGGGTGCCGGCATAATCCGTGTTCATGCCGCCATTGCCATAGACGGCGAGATCAAAATCCCAGTCGGCCGTGACGGCGTGTTTGAAACCAATCTCGGGGATGTAGAAGTTTTGCAGCGAATTGCCGCTGGATTGCGTCCCCCCGGCGGTTGCCGAGCGGTCGGGACGCAGATATGAAAGGCCGACGTCAAATTGATCGGCGAGAAAGGCGGCCCCGGCCGGGTTGGCGGCCGGCGCCAGGGCGTCCTGCGGGAAGGCGACGCCCGCCCCGCCGATGCCCTTGGACTGAACGCCGTAGCCGTAGTCGAAGTAACCGTCCGTGGCCCGGACGTTGGGGGTCGCCAGCGCCGTGAGGCCGAGCAGGGCGAACCAATGGGTGCGATTGAGTTTAATGAGTTCCATGTGTTTGTTGTTCATGACTTTTTTGGGGTTGATTATTGTGTGGAGTTGTAACAAGTGGACTGGATTCAACACCCGGGCAATGAAGTTGGACGATGGGTTTGGGGTTGGCCTTGGGTGCAGGGGCAACACGTCGTCCCCCATGCCGGTTGAGGGAGCGCGGGGTGTTTCCGCGTCACCAAGCCGGGGTTCGGCCCGATGACCCGCTTTCCACCATATTATTCCGGTCCCTTCGGTGCATTCGGTCCAAAATCCGATGCGGGGTTCCAAGTCATGTGTTTTACCGACATGACACAGGTGGGCGTTTCCCGCATATTCCCGGAAATTGACCATCCGCCCCGGCCGCCGTTTTGCCGCTGGCGGACGAAATCTCCATTTCGTCCGCAGTCGCCTGCGTGTCGCATGGGGTGGTCAAAAAAGCACAGTTAAAATTTCCGTATAAATCATGATCACTTATAAAAAAACCCTCGCCGGACTGCTTGCGCTCGGGGCGGTCCTCTCGTCGTTCGCCGGCAATCCGCAACTCCCGCTGCTGAACGATCCCATTGATGTCAGCGGCGATTTCCGCGACTTCTCCAATTTCTATTATCTCGCCGACCAGCTCGCGGATTTTGATCCGGCCACGCACACGGGCAACATCCTCTACCAGCGCTCGCAATACGCCGTCCGCCACGCCTTCGACAACGACCTGGCCATCATCAAATCCGTGGGCGGCAACGAATTCCCCGGCAACCAGTATGCCACGAATCCCGTGCTGCCCTTCGCCATTGATTTTGTCTCACCCAAAACCTTCCGCATCCGCCTGACCAGCGGACCGCAGGTGCACAAGCCGCAACCGGAACTCATGCTGGCCGGCGAGGTGCCGCAGGACGATTCCTGGAAATATGAAAAAATTGACGGCGGCCACCGTTACACCAGCGCCTTCGGCTCCGTCACCATCCGGGAAAATCCCTGGCGCCTGGAAATCCGCGACGCCGCCGGCCGGCTGCTGACCGAGACCGACCACGCCACGGACAACACCACTTCGTTCACGCCCATCCTGCCTTTCGGCTTCGTGCGCCGCGCCGTGGATTATTCGCGCAGCCTGAACGCCGCCTTCACCCTGTCGCCGGGCGAGAAGATTTTCGGCTGCGGCGAGTCCTTCACCGGCCTGGACAAGCGCGGCCAGAAGCTGGTGCTCTGGACGGACGACGCCAACGGCATCCAAAACCAGGGCATGTACAAGCCCATCCCGTTCTTCCTGAGCAACCGGGGCTACGGGATGTTCATGCACACCTCCTCGCCCATCACCTGCGATTTCGGCAACGCCTTCAGCGGCGTGAATGAACTGATGATTGGCGATGATGAACTGGACCTGTTCGTCTTCCTGGGTTCGCCGAAGGAGATCCTGGATGAATACACCACGCTCACCGGCAAATCGCCCATGCCGCCGCTCTGGTCCTTCGGCCTGTGGATGAGCCGCTGCACTTACAACGCCGAGGCCCAGGTGCGCGAGATCGCCGGCAAACTCCGCGAAAACAAGATTCCCTGCGACGTGCTGCACCTGGACACCGGCTGGTTTGAAACCGACTGGCAGTGCGATTACGAATTCTCCACCACCCGGTTCACCGACCCCAAAAAGATGCTGTCGGATTTGAAAAGCGACGGCTTCCACGTCTCCTGCTGGCAGTTGCCCTATTTCACCCCCAAGAACAAATTGTTCCCCGAACTCGTCGCCAAAAACCTCGTCGTGCGCGACGGCAAGGGCAACCTGCCCTACGAAGACGCCGTGCTCGATTTATCCAATCCCGAAACGGTCACCTGGTATCAGGACAAGCTGGCCGGCCTGCTGAAACAGGGCGTGGCGGCCATCAAGGTGGATTTTGGCGAAGCCGCGCCCAACAACGGCCTCTGGGCCAACGGCCGCACCGGGTTTTACGAGCATAATCTGTTTCCCTTGCGCTACAACAAGGCCGTGGCCGAGATCACCAAACAAATCACCGGCGACAACATCATCTGGGCCCGCAGCGCTTGGGCCGGCAGCCAGCGCTATCCCATCCACTGGGGCGGTGACGCGGAAAGCACGGACCAGGGCATGTCCGCCGAATTGCGCGGCGGCCTGTCGTTCGGGCTCTCCGGCTTCACGTTCTGGAGCCATGACGTGGGCGGTTTCACGGCGGAGTCCGTCGCGGCCATGGACAAGGATTTGTTCGCGCGCTGGCTGGCGTTTGGCATGCTCAGTTCGCACAGCCGCTGCCATGGCGAAGCCCCCAAGGAACCCTGGCTGTATGGCGATGACTTCATGAACAAGTTCCGCACCATTGACGAACTGAAATACAAGCTCATGCCCTACGTCTATGCCCAGGCCAAGGATTCCTCCGCCCACGGCCTGCCCATGGTCCGCGCGCTGTTCCTCGAATTCCCCAACGACCCCGGCTCCTGGCTGGTGGATGACGAGTATCTCTACGGCTCCAGCCTGCTGGTCGCGCCGCTGTTCCACGAAAATGAAACCAGCCGCAACGTGTATCTGCCCCCCGGCCAATGGATTGATTATCAGACCGGAAAAAATTATGCCGGCGGCTGGCAGACGATTGCCGCGGGAGTCATTCCCGAAATCATCTTGGTTCGCGACGGCACCGTGCTACCACACATCACCCTGGCGCAATCCACGCTCCAGATGGACTGGTCGAAAATCGAACTCACGGTCTATGCCAAAGACGCGACCACGGCCAAAGGCTCGGTCTTCCTGCCCGGCGACACCGACTTGCACGAACTCGCGCTCACCAAGCAGCCGGACGGCGCGTTCAAACTGGATAACGATCCGCTCGCGGGCCGGGTGGCCTGGCAAATCCGCGCCGGCACCGGCAATTAATTGAGACACCCATAAAACTTAACGTGAAAAACCCCCGCCCCTTGCTTGGCCTCCTGGCGGCCACGGCGCTGGCTTGGACAAATTCCGGCCCCGCCCAATCCGTGTCCGACCCGCCCGGCGTCTGGCGCAACGTGGTGATGGGCGGCGGCGGTTTTGTGGATGGCCTTGTCTTTCATCCCACCGCCAAAGACCTGCTCTACGCCCGCACCGACGTCGGTGGCGCTTACCGCTGGGATGCCGCCGCCGGACAGTGGCGGCCATTGAACGATTGGTTGAGTCCCGCCCAGAATAATTACACGGGCATCGAGAGCATCGGCCTGGACCCCTCCGACCCCAACCGCCTCTATCTGGCCGCCGGCACCTACAGCCGCAACCCCGCCGCCATCCTCCGTTCCGAGGATCAGGGCCGCACCTTTGAAATCTCCCCCGTACCCTTCCACATGGGCGGGAATGAAGACGGACGTTCCAATGGCGAACGCCTGGCCGTGGACCCCAATGATGGCGCCATCCTGTTCTTCGGTTCGCGCCGGGAGGGACTCTGGCAGAGCCGCGATCACGCTGTCACCTGGTCGGCCGTCACGACCTTTCCCGATCTCAGCCGGCTTTCACCCCCGCCCATAACGCCTCCCACTGCGCCCCCCACCAATGCCGCGCCCAACCGGTTCCGGCGCACCGAGAATCCCTCCAGTGGCATTGTCAGCGTGGTGTTTGACCCCGCCAGCGGAACGGCCGGGACGCCCACCCCGGTGATTTACGCGGCCGTCTCCACCCTCGGCACCAATCTCTTCCGCAGCGACAATGCCGGCGCCACCTGGGCCGCTGTTCCCGGCCAGCCGATCGGCCGGCGGCCGAGCCATCTCATCCGCGCCGTGGATGGCCGGCTCTATCTCACTTACGGCTCCGGGCCGGGACCGAACAATGTCAGCGACGGCGCACTATGGAAATACAATCCCCCGGACGGCGTCTGGACGGACATCACCCCGGAAAAACCCACCGACGGCGACCGGCTCACTTGGGGTTACGGTGCGGTGGACGTGGACGCGCAACATCCCGCCACCCTCGTGGCCACCACCATTGACCGGTGGAAGCCGAAGGACGAAGTGTTCCGCAGCACCAACGGCGGGCTGACCTGGCAGGGCATTTTGGTGGCCAACGGTCAACTGGACTATTCCCTGGCTCCGTATACCAGCCGGGGTCACACCCCGCACTGGACCGGCACGGTGGCCATCAATCCCCATGATTCCAACCAAATTCTTTTTGGCACCGGCTTCGGCATCTGGGCCGCCACCAATGCCACCGCCGCCGATGCCGGCGGCCCGGTCACCTGGATCTTTCAAGACCAGGGCCTCGAGGAAACCGTGCCGCTCGCCCTCATCAGCCCCCCCACCGGCGCCCACCTGATCAGCGGCGTCGGCGATATTGACGGTTTCCGCCATGACGACGTGGACGTCTCGCCGCCGCAGGGCACCTTTGCCGGCCGGCGGTTTTCCAGCACCCGCGATATTGTCTATGCCGGCGGCCAACCCGAAATCATGGTGCGCAGCGGTAACGGCGGCGGCCCCGGCGCGCAAATCGCCCGCTCCTCCGACGGCGGCAACACCTGGGAGGCGCTCGCCACCGACAGTCCCGGCGGCTACGGCGGCGGCCGGCTCGCCCTCTCGGCCGACGGCCAAACCATCGTTCGCGGCACCTATCTCACCCGGGACCGGGGCGTCACTTGGACTCATTGCGAGGGCATTGCCAACGGCAGCCGCATCATCGCCGACCCGGTGAACCCGCAGCGCTTTTACGCCTATGAGGGCCAGCGCGGCAAACTCCTGGTCAGCACCAATGCCGCCGCCACCTTTGCCGCCTCGGCGGCGGAACTGGCCATCGGCGCCGGACGCGGCGGCGGGGTGGTGCTGGCAGCCACCACGGGCTTGGCCGGGGATCTCTGGCTCGGCTCGCGGATGTCCGGGCTTTATCACTCCACCGACGGCGGGGTTTCCTTCGCCAAAATCCCGGCCGTCAAAGGCGTGGAGGCATTGGGCTTCGGCAAGGCCGCGCCCGGAAAGACGTTTCCCGCCGTCTTCCTGTTGGGCAACCTTAATCCCCGTCACGGTCGCTACCGTTCTGACGACGCCGGCCAGACTTGGGTGCGCATTGATGACGACCAGCACCAGTTCGGCAGCGCCGACGTGCCCACCATTATCGGCGATCCGCGCATCTATGGCCGGGCCTACATCACCACCGGCGGTCGCGGCGTCGTTTATTGCGACCTCGCCCCCCCAGCCGGCCGGTGACGGGTTGCTCCGCAACCACCTGACGCTTTCGGCGGAGGACCTTGGCTTCGTTCCGGGCGTCAGTGCAGATGCTCGTGAAAAAGATCCTTGATGCCGTAGGCCGTCTTGAGTTCCTCCTCGGAAGCCTTCGCCGCCTGGACACTAATGTAAATTATCTTGGGATCCCGGGTGAACTCAAGCTTGTGAAACCCCTCCACCGGCCGGGTTAGCGCCCGCCTTAAATCCGCGACCGAATGCACCTCGAGGTTATTCACTCTGGTAACCACGCCCCCCATGGTGTTTTCATATCCCACGTTGCAGTCCAAGGGCAGGAAGCGGGTCAAAACCAGCACGCCTTTCCGCCGGAGGTTCTGATCCCTATGCATCGCTTGATCCAGATACACCAACGGCTGGGGCGCCAGGGTGAACCATTGCGATCCCCATTCCATCAGGAATTGCCGGGTCAGCGGCTGGAATAAAAGGCCGCCCACAATGCAGTAATCCGGTTCTTCATCGTGCAAAAAATCGCGGTAACCACTTTTTGACGGCGGGGGCGCGCCTTGCGTCCGGCGGCGGAGAATTTGCCCCTGGCGGATCACCTCCCAATCAACCGGTTCACCGGACCTGAGCTTGCAGTTCAAAAAGAAATCCAATGGCATCCGCCGCGACAAATCAGGGTCCGCGTAATCCCCATGGTCGCCGATGGCCGCGCCATTGAGGGAGACCAACACATCGCCGGGCAACAGCGCGGCCGGCGGCCCGTCGGGTGGAAACCACGTGGTGGTGACATACACCCCCTCCCCCGGGCGGCCTTCCAACCCCAAATATTTTCTGAACGCCGGATCCGTGGTCAGCATGTAAGCCAAGCCGGGGTCGGGAAATCCGGAATACTCCGGCCCGTTGATCCGCCCCAGAAACTGGGCGATCATGTAACCGGAAACATACACGAACCGGCCCTGGTCAAGGGTGTTGGGCAGCAATAATCCGCACACCCGGCCCTGACCAGTCAGGATGGCCGTCTGGTAATCCGGATTGGGAGCCAGCGCACTTTCCACGATGCCGTATAAAAAGCGCCGGTCGCACTCCCCGCTCTCCGACATTCTGAACTCAATGATCTTCCCCTTTGCCGGCGGCAACCGCTCGTCCGCCGATGACCATCCGAGAATCTCGACCGCCCGGTTCGTTTCCGCCGTGGCGTCCACCGCCCACGGCACGGCGTTGGAAAACGCGCCCGGGGCGTCCGGGGCCAGCAGGGCCAGCCCGACGTCATAATCAACGGCCCGCACGGAAAACGAAATGACCGATCCGGCCGCGGTCCGGCCCGTGATCCGGGTGGCATCCGCCACGGACGGGGCGGTGGTGAGCACGACTCCGCCCGGGAGCAACACCCCGGCCGACTTGAATGACACCGGCAGTTTTTTCGCCCACGGCGCCTGAAAATCGTAAGCTTGAGCGACCACCTCCAGCGGCAAAGCCAGGCCGCCCTCCGCCGCCCGGAGTGGCCCGGCGAAACCGCAGAGCCCCAGCACGGAGCCGAGGCTAGCGGTCGCGCGCCACCAGGTGAACATCGTTATCAATGCCATACGCATTTTTTACCCGGCGGTTGATCAAAACGGCCTGCGCCGCATCCACCACCATCGGCCGCACGTCGTCGCAGAACCGGATGACATGCATGGGCGACGGGGAATTCAGGGCCTGGTTCAAATCCGCCAGCCGGGCGGTGTGAACGCCGTCAACGTCGCGCACCACCTCATACAGGAAGTTTTTTTTATTGCCATTCTCGGCATCGGGCAAAACCTCGGTGAGAATCACCGGCTCGGGAAAATCCCAATAGATCCCGGAATCCAGGTAATCATCCAGAAACCGCCGGGCGGACAGGGAGAGCGGGAAAAAGGTGTTGAAAATATCAATGGACAGCGGCTGAAACACCATGCCCCCGTAACAAACATATTCCCGGTCCGCGCCCGGGTTCGTGACCAGCCGGCCCCGGTGGGGAAATGGCTTCACGACCAGCTCGCGGGCAAAGGGGGCGCGATTGCGAAAACCGGAAATCGCCACCGTCTGGCCGGCCTGCTTTTCATCCAGCAATTCATGATAGTCTTGCGCCCGCCCGTCGCCGTCAAATTTGCCAAAATTGTTCAGCGCGTGCCCGTCAACCGCCGCAATCACATCCCCCGGTTGCAGGGCGCCCTCCGCCGAGCCCCCGCGGTAAACGGCGGAGACCATGACCCCCTGTTTTCCTTCTGGCAACAGGGCCTGGCGCAGGGCCGCGTTGACCATGGGCGCCGTGGTGGCGCCCAAATCCGCCACGCCGTCGTAAACCCCGTCTTGAACGTCCTGCACCAACCGGTTCACCAAGCCGACGGGGATGGCGTAGCCCAATACGCTGCCCGCCGGATTGTTCACCGTCTCAAAGGCCACCCCCGCCGCGGCCCCGTTCTGGATCACCGGGCCGCCGCTGGTTCCCACCGTGACCGGCACGTCCATTTGGAACGTCAAATGCTGGTAGCTGCCCGGGTATTTATAGGTTTGATATTCAAATTTCGACACCTTGCCCGCGAGCACCGCCAGACTGTTCCCATCATTGGGGTAGCCGTAGACCACCACCGGGCAATCCGACCGGACCGTCCGCCCCAGCGGCACGGCCCCCACGCCGTCAAAAAAACGGCCGTCCGCCACCCGCAACAGCGCCAGGTCGCAATCCTCGGCCAGAAAGGCGACGCCGGCCCCGAATTCGGCGGCGCCCCGCTCACTGCGGACCGTGATGAATTTGGCGCCGGTCACCACATGCGCGCAAGTGACGATCCACTGGTTGGAAATCACAAACCCGCTGCCCCGGTGCCGGACCAGTTGCCCGGTGTTCCAGGGCGTCGTGTAATTGGGCAGCTCCGAAACCACTGAAATCTGGACACAACTCCCGGCGGGGTCCGCAATCCCCGCCGCCCGGACCGGCCCGGCCAACTGGAGCAACAGCCAGAGGATTGCGGGCGCGCGGCGCAACGCCTTGGTCTTGCTGGTGATCACAACGCTCATGGGCCCAGACATTCGTGCCAGAAAGCTTTCATTTCGACAAAATTAGTCCCCTGCCTTTGCGAGTCCATCGGATTTCCCATCTCGATGTCGGAGAGTCCGTCGGGTGACTGCCAAAAGATCAGTTTCCCCCGCCCATAATTCCAACGCTCCGCCTCCGTCCCCGCAATCTTCAACGGCTGCTTTTCCACCGGGAGTTTCAGCCGCTGCGCCACCTGCTGCTGAAACCCCGCGAAGTCGGAACCATAATTCGTGCCCGCCACGACCGCCAGCACCGACCCATTGGCGACCGCCGCCGTAATCCGCTCGAGGCCCGCGAGGGAACCGCCCGCCACCGGGTTCAACACCATGTAAACCCCGCAGTCATCCAGCTTCTCCGGCCGGGTCGCCTCCATCGGCAAATACCCGTTTTGCAGCTCCCATAGAAACAGCCAGTTATACGCCAGTTGCGCACTGTAACCGGGAACGCCGATCATGGCCGGATACGTTGACCGCGACAGGTAACTGACAAATTGGATCCGCGTTTTTCCCGCGGCGGGTTTGACGCCGCCGCCGGGGGCGGATACGCCGGTGCCGCACAAGAGCGCCGTGCCGCCGGCCAGCAGGAACACGCCCTTCTGGAGCATCGAATAACGCCGGCCGTAGATCAGCAGGATCGCCGCGATCCCGGCGACCGCCAGCCCGCCGGCCAGCCCCGCCAGCCACCCGCGGAGATTCGATGGATTCGCGTGGTTCAGATAATCAATCAGATTCAGATACAACTGTTCGCGCCCCATCCGAAAGACCGCAAAATTCGAAAACACCGTTCCATCCGTCCACAGCGCGATCCGGCCGCGATTGATTTCCCCCGACGCACATTGCGCCAGCAACCCGAATTTATCAATCGGATCGGGCCACAAGAACCCGAAGAAATTCCGCGCCCCGTAATCCGCCTGGTTGGAGGATAAATCATTCCCCGGAATCACCAAATGGTAGCGCCAAAGCGGCAGCTTCAGGGTGCAGGAAGTCAGAAACTCAAACCGGTCAATGTCATGCAACAAATAACTTTCGCCGAAGGGCCTGGGCTGGTAAACCGAAAAATAGCCGTCGGACAACCGGTTGCAGGTGTCCTTGTCAAATTCAATTCCATACTTGCTGATCAACCGGTTGAGATTCGCGGTGATGCCCAGCAAATCCGAATGGTCGCCGACCAACAGCAGCCCGCCGCCGGCTTCCACAAACTGTTGAATCCGTTCAATTTCCTCCTCGGAATACATCACCACCGGCGTTTTGATCATGAGCACGTCAAAATGGCCGGTGTCCAGCGTCTTCATGATGGCATCCCGGTCCGAAAGCAGGGTGACCTGGTATCGGTGCTTCAGAATGGCGGGCAGGCCGGAATAGCTGTATAAATTATTATCATCAATCTTGGGGATGGGAAAGGGCAGGCCCACCTTCTCCCAGAAATCGCTGTGATAATCATCAATCGCCACCCGCCCCGCCTTTTCTTTGCCATCTTTGGGCATGCTGCCAATGTAACCCAAACCCCCGGACAAAAAGGCGGCGGCAACCGCCGTAACCGCCGCCAGTTTCCAGGAAACCCCCGCCCCCGGCGGCGTTTCCGCCAACGGGGCGAACGTCCGCAGTTGCCACCCCGCCCACAACGCCAGCGGCAGGAAGGAGATTATTTTCCAGTATCCATCATAAAACACCACCAGGGTTGACGGATACGTCATGGATTTTTGAAATTGAAGGTAAATCACCGTCAGGACCGTCATGCGGAGGATCATGTAGCCCGCCACCGTGCCCAGCACCCACAGCACCCGCCGAAAACTGACCCCCTTGAACAGCCAGAACAGCAACAGGTAACCCGCCGCCAGGTAGGCGGAAAACATGACCTCCAACTGCCCGGTCCCGGTCACGAAGCCAATCAACTCCTCGCCGTTGGAAACCCACAAGCGGGACCGCATCACACTGGCGTCCCCGCCGATCAAATTCAACAGCAACGCGACCACGCCCTCCAGGTGGCACGACTCAATTCGGGCGACAATGAACCGCAGGAAAACCGCCAGGATGAACTGGGTCGTCCCGCCAGCCGCCACGAACATCCATTGTTCCGCCAGCCGCCGCCCATACGGTTTCCCCTTCTCTCCGCCGAGCGCGGCACCGATGGCCCCCAGGATGACGGCCGCCGCCAGAAACCACGGGGCCGTGTGGGTATGCGCCACCCCGCTGTCATTGGTGAACAAGGAGACCGCCGACGCCAGTAGAAAAATAATGAGGCTGTTGGTCATCTATTGGAGTTTGTTTAGGATCCGGTTCATGAATTGAATATTGTTGGTGTGGGCGGTGAATATCCCCTCCAAATTCTGGTCCACCGCAAAGCCGTCGTCCGCCACCAGGCACAACCGGTGGGCGCCGTTTTCCGCCAGCACGGCGGTCGGCAGGCCTTTGAAATCGCCCAGGATTTCATACCGGATGCCCGTATCATTGGTGCCCGTGTCCCGCAGGTAGCCGATGGCGTAGGCATTCTTGTAGGTCGGCCCTTCCTTCTTCGTGAGGCCCGCGTCGGTGGCAAATCCCAACGGCACGCCGGTGATGTCCAGATTATATTCCTCCAGCAGGGGCCTGATTCCCGGCCTTTCGGCAGGGGACGCGAAGACCAGCGCCGCCCGCCCCGGGGGTTGACTCGGCACCTCCTTTTCGGGCGCCATATACACCAGCAAACTGGCGTTGGTCACTTCATCCGGCCGGGGCGAGGGCAGGTTCAGCGGCAGGTAGTTATTCCGTGCCAGGCTGGAAAACAGGCCGTCAATGGACCGGTCATCGCCATGCCCGCTGTTGATGCGCGGGTTGCAGCCCACGTCCACGATGGCGATCTTCTTGCCCGAGATATTGGTGCCGGCCAGGTGATTTCTCCCCGGTTGATGCGCCGCCAGCATTCCCAGGGCCACCAACCCGGCGAAAACATTGGGCAGCCTGCCCCGCCGCCACAGCACCAGCCCCGCGGTGGAAAGGATCAACACCATGTCCGTCCCCCCGCCCAGCCGCCGGCTGAGGGTCGGCGGGTCGGCGGTGTAGGCGATGCAGTCCGAGAAAAAGTCCAGGCAGTTCCAGGGCAGCTCAAAATTTTGAAAGGGCGAAGTGTCGCCAAACACCAGCACCCGCCCCTTCCCATATTCGGCTTCCGCCACCAGGGGAACGTTGCCAATGTTTTCATTGGCATTGTAACGGTAATCGCCCAGATAGGCCCCCGCGGCATTCCATCGGTTGCCCCAGTCGCTGAAACCGTATTTGCCCACAATGACCGGCCGCGCGACGCCCTCGCACTTGAGCGTCGCCCCGATGGAAATCCGGTGCGAGTTGGGCGAATCCAAATGCCGCGTCACCGGGTTTGACAATATCCACATGCAGTTCTTCCACTCATGTTTGAAAAACAGCCCCGCATCGAAATTGAAACTGATGCTGACGGGCCGCAGCAGGTCATTGAGACTCTGCTGCGTTCCGACCACGTCCGTGTGATCCCCCAGCACCACCAACCCGTGCCCCTCCGCCACCTGATGCCAGATGGCGTCCAGGTCAACCCGGCTCCAATTGGTTTGCGGATTGATGATGAACAACACATCCACGCCTTTCAGCATGTCCCGCGTAAGATGGCCGTTGAGGTATTTGCAGTGATGGCCCAATAATTCGCAATATTCGGGAAACATGCCATACATGCCCGAGTTGATCCCGCCATACTGCTCGTTATTGGGGCTGATCCGGTCAACGTATCCGCCTTCGTAGAACGCCACCATCCCCGGTCGGGGCCGGGTTTCACCGGAATCGGCCAGGGCCGTCACCAGCCTGAGACTCGCCAGCGCAAACAGCAGCGCGACCGCGATTCGGACCGGATGTTTTTTCAATGAGGTCAGCAGCGGTTTCATCCTCGTTTGGGTTCAAGGTCAATCAGGCATCCATTGACAAGGGCAAAGGCGGCAATCGGGAACACCGAGCAATACGACGCATCTTCCACGCCCCACTGGAGCGCCAGCTTGGAAAAACCCGCGGCACAGACGCCGTACAGCAGCAACACGCCGGCCAGCACCAGCAAATACCGCGGCGGTCGCAGGTGGCTGCAGGTAATCGCGGCCACCAGCAGTGAATACAGCGCGATGTCCGACCACAAACGCACATGCACCTCCGAATTGAAAAGGACGCTGCCGACGGCTGCGGCAATGGCCGCGAGCATGCTCTGATAGCAATCATAGATTTTCCAGGCCACGCCGTTGGAGGCGATCAACGCCGCCAGCAAAAGAAAGCCGGTTGAAACCCGGCATAACGTGTCGAACCCGCGCGTTCCCCGGACCAGCCATTGAACCGAGGCGAGCATGGCGACCCCCAGCCAGGGCAGCGTCGTTCCGTTGTGGCACCAGTGCGTTGCCAGCAAAACCATGGCGGCCATCGCGATGATCCCCCGGCCCGACGGCCGTTCCGCCCCGCCCGGATTTGCGGCCCGCCAGCCCGCCATCACGCCCAGCACCCCCCCCAGCATGATCAACTTGTTGGCCAGTAAATCCAGCGGTCCAAAACTGTTCAGCGCCCCGAAAACCACCATGGCCGCGGCGAAACAAAAAAAGGTGGCGGGCACGAACCGCGGCACCGCCCGCTTGCCTGCGTTCCCGCTCTGGTCTGGGTCAGGGTTTTCTTCCCGAATCATATACATCCATCTCCATTCACGATTTTGTCACCGCCACCACCACCGCTTGATTTTTCCCCGCGCGGCCCGCCGGTTCCTTCCGGCTTGCGCACCCATTCTCATTTCGGCGGCGACGTTAACTCCAGGTCCATCTCATAGTCCTTGATGCTCATGCGCGCCGCCAACTGGCCTTCCCGGCTGGTTTCGGAATCGGAGTCCAACTGCACTTTCAAAGTGCTCACGCCGGGCAGTTCACGGGCGTTCATTTTTGTCTCGCCGGCAACGGAAACGCGGAACGTCGTGTGCGTCTTCAGGGGCGTTTGCCCGGGATACGTGTGTGATTGCACGCCATTGGTTTCGCCTTTGAAAGTGGACGTATGCGGCCCGGTGGGGGCCGGGGCCGTCGCGATGGGGATGGCCACGCCCTCAGGCAATTCACTCAGATGCGCATTGAACTGTTTAATCGTCCCCGGATGCCAGCTCAACTGCGCGCCAAAGAACCCCATGGACAACAGGGTGAAGGGGTCCAGACCGAGCTGCGTCCACTCCTCGGCCGGCGCTCCGCTCGTCACCTTGATCACCAATTCGCCGTTGCCAGCCAGCCACACCGAGAAGATGGACGTGAGAATCCGGTTCGCATTTTCCGGCATCGGGGTGTTCCGCCCATTCATCAACAAGGACTCCTTCCCCGGGCCCAGCTCCATCACCGCATGACTGCCGGGCGCCAGTTCCGCATCAAAGTTCAAAGTCTGAAATTGAACCCGAAAGTTGGGATCCATGCCCGAGGCCGATCCCGGGGTGGGCGAAAGCAGCACCAGCGCGTTCACCGCCACTTTCACCGGTGCCGCTTGCGGCGTTCCGGCGGCGTCGCCGCCCGTAAAATCTTCAATGACTTTCATGCATTTCTCACTGACCTGCAGCCGGTATTGGGCCGGCTGGTAACGATCCGACTTGAAAACCAGGAAGGCGAGCAGGCACAGCGGTGGCACGAGGAATGCCAGCCAGCCGACCGTTTTCTTATAGCGATCCCAGAAATTCATGACTTCAATCAAACCTGCGCCCCGCCACCCCTCCCGCAACGGCGGGTAGACCCCGGAAAATACCTTCATGCCGACACCTCACCCGACCGGGCCACCGGCGGAAAACCGGAGTGCCGCCCGACCGCCCCGCCACCCCCGCGCCGTTATTACCCGACCTTGCCCTGCGGGTTCCGGCCCAACTCCCGCCCGATGCGGGAATTCATTTTTTTTTGCCGGCGGATGGCGAGATACACAATCAATAGGGCCGACAAAACCGCTCCGGCAATTACATACGCAACGCCCCATTTTTGCGTGGGAATGACCGCCGTTGGGAACAACCCAATAAAGAAAATCCCCAGCCAATAACCCATCTGCTCATTGCGGTAATTTAAATCCCCGGCCATCAACCGCCGGTGGACACGCTGGTAGATCTTAAACTGCTCGCCCGCCGGATAACTGTCCAGAAAGGGCGTGCTTTTGTAAGTCGGCAGGTTCATAACCCACGCATCTTTTCCATAACCACTGCAAGCGCAGTCTGATTGAATGGAACTGCGCTTGCAGCGGTCCGTTTTAATGGCCGGCCAATCAGCCGGGGCAGCCGCCCGAGGTGCTGCACGCACCCCCCGAGATGCTGCAAGCCGCACCCGAGACGCTGCACGCGCCGCCACTCACGCTGCAGGCCGCGCCGGTCACGCTGCAAGCGCCGCCGGACACACTGCAAGCGGCGCCCGAGACGCTGCAATTAACTGCGGACACACTGCAACCCGTGCCGGACACGCTGCAAACCCCGGCGCTGGCGCTGCACGCGACGCCGCCACTGCAAACCCCGGCATTCGCACTGCACACGACCCCGGCGCTGCAAGCCCCGGCATTCGCACTGCACACGATGCCGGCGCTGCACACGCCGCCGTTCAAACTACAGAAGATCGCCGCACTGCACACCGGCAGCGCCGGCGTGCTGCACGCGATCAACAGCGAGGCCGGCTTCGCATCCTCCGAACCGCCGGCCACCCCCACGACGCTATACGCGTCCGGCTGCTTCGCCAGTTGATAGAGGGGCGACTGCCATACTTTCATGCTCGAAGCCAGGGACAATCCCGCTCGCGCCGAAGCCCCCCTCAACGCCGTCGCCTCCGGGGCGGCGGTTTGAGCCCCCACCTGCAGGCTTGCGGTGACGACCGCAGCCAGAACCAGCAGTGTTTTAACCATTTTCATACTTGATCCTTTTGGTGTTGTTTTTGTTAGTGTTGTTTAATTTGGTTGCTCGCCTCAAACTTCAGACGGTCCCCGACCGCCCGGCCCGGCCCCGGTGGCGTTGGGCGATTTTTCAGCCCCGCCCGGTTTCCAAGGCGCCCCTCAACCAAAATATCCTTGCTTATTATTGCAGGGTTCGCGCGCTTGGGAAGCGGTAAGGCATAGCCAACCGCGACAACGGCATAGCTTTACGCGACAGGTCGCGGCCGGAACAGCTTGGCGGCGGGAGATTGTATAACGGGACAGTTGCCCCAGTATTTTTTGAACTCGCGGGAAAAAGTGCTGGCATGTTGGTATCCCGCGCCATCGGCCGCCTCCTTCACTGATCGGCCGGCCTTCAACAGCCCCATCGCCTGCTGCTGCCGTTGTTCCACCAGCCAAACTTTCGGACTTTTGCCCATTTGTTTGTGGAAGTGTCGTTCCAGCGTCCGCAGGGACACCTTGCATAGCTTCGCCAGCGCCGAGGCCGACCATTGGGCCTGGCGCGCCAATTCCGGCCAGTTTTGGATGTGCGCGAGATGGGAGGTCATGATGCGTTGGGTGTTGGGCGTTGGGCTTCAGCCAGGCTCTCAGGGGGCGGGCCCGTTGGGACTGCGGCTGGCCGCCGGGTAAAACCATGATTCGACCGCAGAAAACCAGGGGTTTTCAATGGCCCGCGCAATCCGGCATGGTTCCCAAGCTTCATTTCTGAGCCTTTGGGGTGCGGTTTCGGCCCGTCCGGGTCCGTCCACCCCCCAAAAAACAACGATGACTACTCTTACTAATACGGGCGAAAAATGGCGTTCTGACAAAAAATCGCAAAAAAGTGAAAATATTTTTGCCAGCCCCCCCCGGGGGGGGTGGGGCGCATCCTGTCACCGCCCCTGGTTTCCACCCACCGGACGCCAAGTACCGCCGACTTCCCAGTCTGCTGTCTCGCCGGTTTCCCCACCCAATGCCACTCACATTTCAAACCCTCAATCAGCCCGATACCGTTGATTTTCCATCCGCTGCCCCACTTTTCAGGCCGGCACCGGCTCCGGCCCAACGGGCCGTAATTCCTCAGCCCGGCCCAGCGGGCCACGCCATTGACTTAAGCAACCCGGAGGGTTGCCAGACAGTGCGGAACGAATCGCACCCCGGCAGGGGTGCCAGAACTCCCCAACCCGGCGATCAATCCCCATACCAGTTTCTTCCATGAGCCCAGCCCAACCAAGCGGATGGGCGTTTTTAAGTCAATGGCAGGGGCCCAGCGGGCTGGGGGGGGCCCGCCCCCGCGTCCGGCGGCCAGAAAGGCCGCGATCACGACCGTAACCGTTTGATTACCAACCGTGTTTCGACCAATCTGAGCCTTGAAAAGTGAGTGGCATTGAGTTTCCAAACCTGCCGGCCGTTGAACCCGGTGGCGCTCCGAATCTTCAAATAATCCGCCGATTTGGAGATTGGCGCTTCGGGGCCAGTGTCAAGCTGCGCCCGGGATGGTCAGC
>Ga0182012_10000585_pt1 | contig 40384 bp, 35 predicted proteins | sample 612S2SmetaG_FD_120486 | JGI IMG/M metagenome (GOLD analysis project Ga0182012, IMG submission 120486) | Permafrost microbial communities from Stordalen Mire, Sweden - 612S2S metaG | ecosystem: Environmental > Terrestrial > Soil > Wetlands > Permafrost | place: Sweden: Stordalen | collected...
ATGCTGCGAGATGTCGCGATGCGTCTAGTGGCGCACTCGACACGACTCAAGGCTCTTAAAGAAGGGTTTATGGCAAGCGACGACTTATCGGCCGAGCTGCCGTTTCGACGCGTCCGCGAACAATCGCTCTGGATTGGCACCACGGAGCGTCCGCTCTTCGCGCGCCTGACTCTTCCGGCGTCGGATTCGGCGCGCGGAGGCGTCTTGATTTCGCCCTCAATCTTTCGAGATGCCCGTGCCTCGCGTCGAGCCCTCCGCGCGCTGGCCGCAGTATTGGCCGACGACGGTTTCATCGTTTTGCGTTTCGATCAATTCGGCGTTGGTGATTCGAGTGGTGACCTCAATGATGAGTTCCTCGACGTGTGGATCGAACAGATTGGTCTAGGAGTCGGACTCCTTCGCTCGCTCGGCGTCGAATCGGTTTCGGCCGTTGGTTTTCGACTTGGCGCGACGATATTGGCGGCGGCGGCCAGCGAGAGTTCCCTGGACCTGACGTCCGTGGTGCTCTGGGATCCGTGCGAATCAGGTCGATCGTTCTTACGTGAAATGAACGCGTTCGAAACGCTTCGTCGTGCGTCGCACGACGCGACCAGCACCATCGCGACGTCAGAGTTCGTGCTGAGCGATCACGCCAGTGAGGCGATCCGATCGCTCAGTCTGCTCGAGGCGACGCCAAAACAGTTGGGACCTGACGTGCTCATCATCACTCGCGATGACCGACCAGTCTCGACGAAGATGAAAAGTCATTTTGATGGTGATTCAGTGCAGTGGGCCGAGACGTCCGAGCAGTCGAATGTGTTGGAGGTGGAACTTCCATCGTCGGTGTTGCCGTTGGTCGCGATATCGCGGATACGTCAATGGGTGGGCTCGTCGCCGGCGCCCATGGTCCCGTTTCGACTGGTCGATGCGGTGAGCACGGCAATAGTTGGTCGAGGTGAAGGGTCGAGAAGTGTTCGTGAAACCGTGCTCACGGTCGGGCCGCGTGGACTCTTTGCGATCGTGTGCGAACCGGTCGAAGGGGCGCATGGTCCATGGATGGTGATGGTGCCGGGCATGAACGAAGACCACGTCGGTCCCGCGCGCAATTGGGTCAACCTCTCGAGGCGTTGGGCAAGCTACGGACTTCGATGCGTGCGCTTCGACTTCGAAGGACTGGGGGAGAGTGCGTGGCTCGTGGCCGAGGCGGATCGCGAAAGAGCGATCAAGGAACAAGCGGAGAGCATTCGCAACATGGTCATGGCGGTCAGCGCCGATGATCCCTCGAACACCGTGTTCGTCGGACTGTGCACTGGTGCGCAGAAGTCAATCGAGAGCGCCCTGAGTTTCGCGTCTCGTGGGGTCTGCACGATCAATCCGCAGGTCGGCAAGAGTATCCAAATAGCGACCAATCGGATGGTGGCTGGCAACCCGGGCGTGTTCACATCGACAATGACGCGAATGAAGACGTACGTCGAACGCCATGGGTGGATGGGTGAGATCGTTTGGCAGGCCGCCCGCGTATTCCTGCCGTCGGCGTACTCATTGTCGGTCCGAAAGGATCTGGCCGCGAATGGCACCGAAATGCTGTTGATCGTCAGTCCGGACGACTTCAACCCGTTCCCACGAATCCCTATTGTGCGATCACTCGACAAACATCGCTTGCAGAGCACCGATCTGTGTCGAATTGAGATAGTGCCCGGACTGGATCACGACTTCTTCAATATTGCCGGCAGGGCCAAGGCAATTGAGATCCTTGATGCCTACGTGCACGAAAAGTTCGTGACGACTACGTCGTAGGGCGAAGTGTGTCGAGGCCCGCTTCGGACAAGAGGGCACGTTCGTCGAGTTTGCCCGATTTGGTGAGTGGCAGCGCGCCCACGACAACAAACCTGTCGGGCAGCATTGAGTCGGGTAAGCGTTCACGTGTGGCCAATTGAAGTTCGAACGGCGTGAGCGGTTCATCGGTGACGACGAAGGCGGCGACGCCGAGTGCGCCCTCATTATCAAAGGTCAGACACGCCGCCGCGGTGACGTGGTCGATTGCGCGAACCGCTTCGCTCATCTCCAGCAGCGAGAGTCGGACACCACTTCGTTTGATCACGTCGTCGATGCGTCCGGCGTAGCAGTAGTTTCCCTCACTGTTTCGCGACACCAGGTCACCCGTGCGATAGACCGTCATCCCCGGCACCACGTCAGTACGCAGGACCGCCGTCGTGAGCTCGGGCGCCCCCCAGTAGCCGGTCATCAACTGGGCGCCCCCAATGTAGAGCTCTCCCGTCTCGTCGAGGCCTTCAATGAGTTGGCCTTGCTCACCAACGAGATAGAAGAAGACGTCGGGGTGTGGGACGCCAATTGGTACGACGCCCGCACTCACCAGTTCGGGCGTGAGGTGCACGTGGGTCACCGCGATCGTCGACTCGGTGGGTCCGTAACGATTGAAGACTCGAAGAGCGGGGGCGACCGCTTGCAGTGCGCGCACGTCGGCGACCGAGCTGGCCTCGCCGCCCAAGGCGATGACGTCAAGCTCGGAATCGGCCAGTTGGGACATTTGGGGACTCGCGAGGAGGAGCCGGAGGTAACTCGGTGAGAACCCGGTGTAGGTGATCCGCTCCTCCTTGATCGCCTTGAAGAACGTTCGAGGAAAGAGCAGCGCGTCGCGCGGTCGAATGACGATCGCCCCTCCAGCGAAGAGGGTCGGGAACAGGGTGCCGTACGAGCCGTCAAAGTGAAAGGGTGACACGCACAGGGCGCGCGTCGTCCGACTGAGGCCGAGGGCATTAGAGGCCGATTGCACCGCCGCGCCGAATGCCGCTCGATCGATCAGGACGCCCTTAGGAGTGCCGGTCGTTCCTGAGGTGTAGATGGCGTACGCGATGCGCGACGGGTCCTCGGACGAGACGACGGCTTCGCGACTGCCACGAAGTTCGTCGACGACTCGGTGCGCAAAGCGTTCGAGCAGGGAGGCGTGCGAGAGTGTGTCGTCGCTCTCACGAGTGGTGACGACAAGGGCCGGCGCACAGTCGGTGGCGATCGTAATGAGGCGTGTGTCGGGATCGGAGACGGCCAAGGGCACGAACACGGCACCGAGCCACATACTCGCCAGAGCCGCAACCACGAAGTTGACGGAGTTGGGGAGTAGGAGCGCCACGCGGTCTGCCTCGACCACGCCGGCGTCGCTCAATCCGGCGGCGACTTGTGCGACGTCGTGTACGAGTTCGTCGTAGGACAGCGAACGATCGAGGTCCGCGACCGCCGGGAGGTTGGGTCCAGAATTCGCCTGGTCAATAATGGCTCTGAGTACGTCGGGCCTACTCACGTACGGCTGCACCTGGACGGGCTCGACGGACGTCGCGAGGACCGTGCGGCTGCGTCTTGAAGTCGTTCACGGTCGTCCCATCGTCAAAGAAACCATGGATTTCACGGTGAACCCGGCGAGAGCGCACCCCTATCCCCGTCGAAATACTACTGACGGCCATCTGACGGCATCGACGGTGGTTGTCCATGGTCCTTCTACGACCTAGCGTTGCATGACGACAGCAGAAACCAAAGGGGTCGTTCAATGAGGATGTCGGGTCAGGTGACACTCCCTCCTTCGAGTACGCCCGCGTGGCCACCGGGTGACGCTTCGTGACGCGAGAGGACGTGACGGAGTTCGCGGTCATCGGACTTGGTTCTTGGGGACTTTGCGTCACCGAACGAGTCGTTCATCGAGCTCGTCAGACATCGAGGTCGATCCGTCTGCACGTGATCGAGCCGGGCCAACTCGGCGGGGGCGTCTACGCCGCCGCCCAGCCCGACTACCTCGTCCTCAACGTCGCCTGCGGTCAACTCTCGCTCTACGCCTCTCCCGACGGCGACGAACCGCCTCCCTATGCCATGGGGCTCTTCGAGTGGGCCGTCAGCCAGGGCTATCGCTGGTTCGATTACGAATGTCGCAAGGACACGGCCGGTATTGAGATCCGCTCGACCGACTATCTCCCACGACGGCTCATGGGTGAATACCTCGCGTGGTTCTACGAGGAACTGCTCGCCGACGCCCCCGCGAATCTAGAAGTCGTCCGTCACTACGCGGCCGCGATCGACATCACACCGGAATTGGGTGGACGCGAAAGGGTGCAGTTGGACAACGGCACCGCGATCAGTGTCCAACACGTCGTGCTGACCTCGGGTCACACCTTTAACGTCGAGAACGTGACTGGCCCGGACGAGGTCCGGTACTTGCGTCCCTATCCGGTCGAGTACCTCGACGTCTCGATGCCGCCCGGCGTGCCGGTCGCCATCGCGGGCATGGGGCTCGTGGGCTTCGACCTGATCGCCGCGTTGACCGTCGGCCGAGGCGGACGCTTCGAGGACGTCGGCGATCGCAAGCGCTACATCGCCAGTGGTCGTGAGCCGGAGATCTATCTCTACTCGCGTTCGGGCGTGCCCTACTGCGCCAAGTCGGCCCTCGGCGTCGATCCCTATGGTGACTATCGTCCGGTGGTCTGCACGCCCGAAGCGGTCGCCGAACTCATCAAGCCGGTCGGTTCGCCACTTCGGCGTCGCGTCGACTTTCGCCGCGAGCTCTTGCCGATGCTCTTCGCGGAGATGCAGGTTCGTTACTACTGGCAAGCTGCCTATCTAAAGGGTGGCACCGAGGTTGCCAACACGGTGCGAGAGCAACTTCACGACGCGTGGACGGATGGGACGTTTGAGCAAGCAGTGACGGGCCTCGAAGCGACCTACGGCTCCTTTGACCCCGCGAGTCACGTCTTCGCCGACGCCGGGGCCACGTACGTGTCGAGTGACCAGTACCAAGCCCACGTGTACGAAATGATTGAAACCGACCTCGATGAGGCGCTGGCCGTCGGCGGAAGTCCCGTCAAGGCGGCGCTCGAGGTCACGCGTATTCTGCGTGATCAGCTCCGAGAGGTCATCGAGTTCGGAGGTCTCTCACTCGAGTCCTACATTGACTTCCAGTCGAACGTACGCGGACGAATCAACCGGTTCGAGGCCGGTCCGCCTCCCATGCGATCACAACAACTGCTCGCACTCCTCGACGTCGGCGTCGTCAAGACTCCCTTTGGTCCCTACCCCGAGGTCAAGGCCGTCGACGGTGAGGTGAACATCCGATCGACGAAGTTGGACCACGAGGTCTCGGTGATGGTGAAGGGCGTGGTGCGCGGTCACCTCGACCTGCCCTCGCTCGCACGATCAAGTTCGCCACTGTTGAGTCGCCTTCACACGAAGGGTCGACTCACCCAGATGAGTTACGGTGACACCGTCGTGGGCAGCGTCGCCATTAGCGAGGATTTCCATCCCTACGATGCCGAAGGTCGACTTCAGGGCAATCTCACGTTGCTCGGTGTCCTGACCGAGGGCGTGCGCTACTTCACCTACTATCTTCCGTCACCGCGGAGTCGACTGCGCGCGGTCCTCGATGCGCAACAGACCGTGGAAAGCATCATCGTCTGAACCGCGAGACGTACGCGTTAGTTCGTGGCCCTCGTCAATGCCTGATCGAGATCGGCGATGAGGTCATCGATGTGTTCGAGTCCAATGGAAAGTCGGATGGTCTCTGGTCGGATCCCAGCGGCGAAGAGTTCGTCCTCACTCAACTGACGGTGTGTCGTCGACGCTGGGTGGATGGCGAGGGACTTCGCGTCGCCAAGGTTGAGCAGCCGCTTGAAGAGATCTAACGCGTCGAAAAAAGCGAGTCCGGCGTCGTAGCCACCGGCGACACCGAAAGTGATAATCGATGGTGCCCGTCCGCCCAGGTAGCGCTGGAGGAGCTCGTGGTAGGGATTGTCGGGGAAGCCCACGAAACTCACCCATTCGACGCGCGGGTCGGCCGCGAGATACTCGGCAACGGCACGCGCGTTGGCTTCGTGGCGCTCGAGTCGCACGGAGAGCGTTTCGAGACCCTGCAGAATCTGGAAAGACGCGAACGGCGACAACGTCGCTCCGGTGTTGCGAAGTTGAATCGCTCGGGCCCGCACGACGAAAGCGCGCTCGGGGAAGTCGCGAGCGAAGACGACATTGTGGAACGCCACTTCGGGTTCATTGAACATCGGGAATCGATCCGCGTGCGCCGACCAGTCGAAGCGGCCGCTATCGACGATCGCCCCGCCCAGCGTGGTTCCGTGACCGCCAATGAACTTGGTGAGCGAGTGAACCACAACGTCGGCGCCGAACTCGAAGGGTTTGAGCATCATCGGCGTCGCGACCGTGTTGTCGACGATGAGGGGAACCCCCGCGCGGTGCCCGACGTTGGCGACCGCCTCGAGGTCGATGACGTTACCCGCGGGATTGCCGATCGACTCACAGAAGATCGCCCGAGTGTTGTCGTCGATCAACCTCGCCATGGACGACGCCTGGTCGTCGGGAGCGAAACGCGCTTGAATGCCCAGCGTCTTGAGCACGTGCGCGAAGTACGTGAAGGTCGCCCCGTAGAGCTGGGGGGCAACGACAAAATTAGAACCGGCGTCGCACAGGGTGAGGATCGAGTAACTGATCGCCGCCATGCCTGACGCCACGACGAGGGCGGCGGTGCCGCCTTCGAGCGCCGCCACGCGCTTTTCCAATACGTCGTTGGTGGGATTGTTGATCCGGTTGTAGTGGAAGCCGGGGATCGCCAAGTCCATGATGGCGTTGGCGTGGTCGGCGTCGATGAAATCGTGCGCAACCGTTTGGTAGATCGGCACGGCGACGGCTCTCGTGCCGTCGGCCTCGTAGCCGCCGTGGATCGCAATGGTTTCGTCGTGCATTACCTAGTCACCTCTCGGGGTGATGTTACTCAACCAGTTTTCGTAGAGACGCGTGGCGTCATCGCGCCACGGCCATGGAGCCCGAGCACCGGCCTCTTCGAATGGGAACATGTCGAGCACTTCGAGTTCGCGCGCGTCGGTCGTTATCTCCTCGTGCAACGCCACCAGTTCATCCCAATCGTCGGGGCCCACACAGTGCAGCGGAAGGATCGGGAGGTCGTCTCGCTCGTGGAGTACGTAGCGACGTGCGTCGCGGTGATACTCGCGCAAGAGGCTCGACGGGTCGTACTCGGGGTGACCTTGGACGAGCACCACATCGGCGTCGCCCAACTGTCCCGTCGCCACGCCCCAACCGACCTCGCGCGATCCCAACGCAATGGTGTAACCGGCGTGTTCGAGATGCTTGGTCGCCACGGCGTTCGTGCGCGAGTGCGCGAGGACGATCTCGGGTTCCATGCCCGCGCTGAGCGGGTGATCAGTGTTGACGTGCTGGGTGAAGACGCCCGTGCACTTCTCGGGTAGATGGTGGCGCTCGATGCCGTCGAAGATCTTCAGCGCCGCGTGGGCGGAGAGGCACGACAAGAGCACGGCGGGGACGTTGGCGCTGGCCCACGTGAGTAGTTCAGCCAGGTCATCCCAGTACGGCTCGTCATCGATCAGGAGCTCGACGGGATTGGATCCGGTGACGATGAGTACGTCGGGCCTCAGCTCAGGGATCTCACTGACCAGTTCGTACTCGTGGGCGATTCGCGCCGCGATGACGTCGCCGCGGGGGACACCGTTGAAGGTGTAGCGACGGACGTCGATGAGGTCGTCGCTGGTGCCCACGAGGCCGAGGAACTGTCGTTCCGTTGCGTCGAAGGCGCCATCGGGCATGTTGTTCACGAACGCACAGGTCAAACGGGCGGTCGTTTCGCCGTTCGAGGATGCTGCGTCGCGCGACTGCGCCGGCGACGTCAGCCGCACCGGCACTAGAAGTGGCTCACGTCGGCGTAGGTCACCGTGACTTCGTGATGGAGCAACCGGTCGACGGCGATCAGGGCCGAGTAGTCAGGGGCGGAGCCGACGACCGCGAGGATGTGGTTGCGTGACCCGTCCTTCCAGTCAAGGCCGGCGCCGGGGCCCTGGTGCACGGTGATGGAGTCGACGCCCGGGAACTCACTCACCGCATCGATGCCCTCAATGGTCGCGACCGTCGCCGAGACGTCCGGCGGCTGTAGGAAGAAGCGATAGCCGATGCGCTCGGTCGCCACCGGTCCGTCGATCTGCACCGCTTCGCCGAGCGCCACACGCAACGTCAACTCGACGAGCTTGACGTCAGCGGCGCGTCGCAGCATGTCGGCGACCCCTCCACCAATGCGACCGTTCACTTCGATGATGCGTGCGCCTGCGGGCGTGAACTTGATCTCGGTGTGGAGGCACCCCGTCGTGATGCCGAGCGCCTCGATGGCCGTGGTCGCTTCGTGCAGTGCGGCGTCGCGGTCCGCGATGCTCAGTGACGCGGGGATGAAGAAACCAGTCTCTCGGAAGTTCTCAGCGAGCGGGAATCGTCCGGTCAAGGCGAGATGGCTGATTACGCCGTTGGCCACAATTGATTCCACTGAGACGTACGCGGCGTAGGAATCGTCCTTGCGCGCTGGGTCGTCCGCGATGTAGCCCTCGAGGACCATCACGGGTCGCGTCGGACCGAGGGCCGAGAGAAGTCGTTCGAGGTGATCTGCGTCGTGCACCAAGAACGTGTAGCGGCTACCTTGCGCCGAACGGGGCTTCAAGACGGCCGGCCACGCGTCGTGGGCTCCGTCCAAGGTGAGGTCGCGAACGCTCTGCCCGGGTTCGATGACGAGACAGTTGGGCGTGTCGAGTCCGGCGTCGCGTAGAACCTTCCGCTGTTCAAATTTGTCGGTAAGGGCTGCGGCAGTCGCCACGGAGTGAAAGGGGAGACCGAGCACGTCGGCCACATTGGCGAAGGTCGACATGTTCGCGTCAAGGTACGTGACGAAACCGTCGGGTGCGTAGGGCGCGGACAGTTCCTTCAGTATCTGCTCTACGTCGAGGCCCGCGATGTTGACCACCGGTCCGAAGCGATTGAGGAGCTCGGTCATTTCGCGCATTTCGGGGATGGTCGAGTCGACCAGCCAGAGGAGGTCGCATATTCCCGCTGCCGCCGCGGTGAGTTGCATCACGGGCACACAGCGCGGTCCATATCCCACGGCGACGAGCGGTCGCTTCACCTTGGCTTCAGTTTCCATCATGTCCCCGACCACGTAGCGGATGTTACCGTTGAACGGGGTCTTGATCGTCACGAAGATCGACCCGGAGTGAGCGCAGACAGCGGTTGGTCTCCACAATGAGGAAAGAGTCGAAGACGATGCCAGTCGAAATCATCGGAATGGTTGGAACGAGGGAGGCCTCAGAGATCAAGGGGCCGCTGGTGGACGGCCCGGTGGTCGACTGGACCGAAGGTTCGGTCATCGTGCCGGGTTACCTCGAGGACATCGCGCGCGCCCACGAAGATGCGGGCTTCGATCGGGTCCTGATTGGCTATGGTGCCGTGTCGCCCGAGGGTTGGGCCGTGGCGTCCACCGTGCTCAGTGCCACGAAACACCTGAAGGTCATGGTGGCGCACCGGCCGGGTTTCGTGCAGCCGGTTCTCCTCGCTCGAATGGCCGCCACGTTCGATAATCTCACCGGCGGCGGCCGCATTGGGGTCCATTTCATCACGGGTGGTGACGAAGCCGATCAACGTCGAGAGGGCGACTTCGTCGCCCACGACGCGCGTTATCGCCGCACCGGTGAAGTCATGTCAATCATCCGGCGTATTTGGAGCGAGGACACGCCATTTGATTACGAGGGGGAGTTCTTTCGCTACGAAGCGGCGTTCAGTTCCGTCAAGCCGATGACTCCTGGGGGAATCCCCTTGTACTTCGGTGGTGCCTCGCCGCCCGCCATTGAAGTTGGGGCTGCCCAGGCCGACGTGTACGCCTTTTGGGGCGAACCGCGTGAGGCCGTGGCGTCGCGGATGGCCGCGATCAATGAGGTCGCGGCGAAGAATGGTCGGACGCTTCGTTACAGCCTCTCGTTACGCCCGATCATCGCCGACACGGAGAGTGACGCGTGGGAAAAGGCGGAATGGATTGCCGAGAAGACCGCCGAGCGCATTGAGATGGCGAAGCAGCGCATGGCCGGGCACAAAGACTCCTACGAAGGTCTCGGCGGCGACAAGAACGCCACGTACTCCGTGGACCGAAAGGTCGCAGATACGACGTCGGTCGGGCGCAAGCGCCTGATTGAGATGTCCGCCGACAAAGACGTCTTCGACGAGCGGCTGTGGATGAAGGTCGCGAATCTCACGGGCGCCGCGGGTAATTCGACCGCACTCGTGGGCACGCCCGAGCAGGTGGCCGAGGCGATGCTGGCCTACTACGACATCGGCATTGCGGCGTTCGTGTTGAAGGGATTTGAGCCACTCGCGGACGCTCGAACCTACGGTGACGAACTGATCCCGCTGGTGCGCGACGGCGTAAAGAAGCGCGACGCGGCGTCGTCGTAGTCCCAGTATTTCGTCAGAGCGGGAGAGTTCGGCGTACTCAAACCTGACGGGCGAACGGCGAGCCGCAACGGCGGCGCTGCGTTTAAAAACACGATAAGAGTGCCGCCCCGACACGACGGTGCCTGTTTGCGGGCATCGTTCGCCACGTAGGCTCTAAGGCATGCATATCTCTCGTCGTTCCCTCGTGCCCCTCCTCTCCTTGGCCCTTGGGTCGACGGTCCTCGTTACCGCGTTGCCAGTCGCGGCCCAGGCCTCAGTGAAGAATCCGTCTGCCGCATCGGTCATCAAAGCCACGAACAAGGCACTCCTCAAGCAGGCAGGCGTCCACGTCGCCGTGAGTTCGACGTCCAGCGGCACCAAGAGCACCGTCAGCGTCGACATTGGTAGCGGGTACGGGACCGAGAAGATCACCTCGGGCAAGAACACCGTGACCATTATCGTGACGCCGACGTGGGCGTACCTCAGCGGCTCCAAGACGGGACTGATTTCGATCATGGGTCTGAGCGCGGCCCAGCAGAAGAAGGTCGGAACGTTGTGGGTTTCCATGAAGGCCGCCACGACCCCCTACGAGAGCTTCTCGTCGAATCTCACGACGACGGTCTTTGGTCACATACTCCCACCGGCGAAGGGAACGAAGTTTTCGACCGACTCCACGTCGAAACAGAATTACAAGTTGACGTGGAAGACAGCCGCGTCGAGTACGTCGGCCGCGACCAAGAGCATCCTCACGATCTCATCGGGCAGCAAGACGCTTCCGTTGAGTGAGACCATTACCAGTAAGAGTGGCGGGGGCACGACCGTCTTCTCAAAGTGGGGCGAGCACGTCACTGAGACCGCACCGTCATCGAAGGACACCATTGCCTACGCGAAGGTCCTGAGCACCAAGTAGGACACCGCGCTCCGCGAACTTAGGGTGAGGTAAGGGTTTTCCCCAATACCGAGCTCCATGATTTCGTCGTACGTTTCAGTCGTGACCGACGAAGCTTCGCACGACACCAGAGATCTGGCTCAATCGTGGTGAAGGGACCGACTGCGCTCGACCGTGGCGTGTCCGCCAATGTCCGCTTTCTGGTGCATCTTCTCTTGGTCGCAGCGTTCATCGCGACCTTGCTATCGGCGCTCGAGATTTCTCGGCGCTATTTCGGACTTTCCGGTATCACCGACCACGCGATCATCGGCTTCATCGCTCTGGAGTTCATCCTTGTTCACCTCATCCAACGTCGTCACACCATAAAGCGACTTCTCGCCACGCTCGCTCATCGAACGAAGAGCTCAGCCGCGTCACGACGGGCAACGTCGGATTTGATTCTGTGGCTCCTCACGCTCAACGTCATGGTCTCGGGCACCGTCGACCTCGTGAACGGCCACGAGACGCTGCTGCCGATTCCGGGACCATTCATCTTGCAGAAGTGGCACGGCTTTTCGGCGATCGTTCTGTTCGTCTACGTCTTGGTTCACGCTCTTCGGCGCCGTTCGCGATTTCGCACCTCGCGCATCAGGTAGAACAGGCTGCCGCGCACCTCGAAACCCTGCGCGGCTCCAAAGTACGGGACGTTCTGACACTTCGACTCTCCATGGGAGCGTGGAACGAGCAGTTCGTCGTGCGACGAATCTAGGTGAGCAGGTTCTCGATCATTGTGAAACCTTGACTCGTCACGTAGGTGCCCGTGGTGTCAATCACCAGACCTTCGTAGTGCTCCAGTGCGTCAATGAACGTCATGCCGTCGGGACCGGCGACGGCCAAGGCCGTGGCGAGGGCGTCGGCGAGCCCAAGTTCTGGCCCGGTGACGGTCGCGGAGACCGTGGGCGTGGCTTCTCGCGTGAATGGATTGACGAGGTGATTACCTCGTAAGTACGTACCCGAGGTTGCGACGGCACCCGGCGACTCGACGACGCACGCCAGCTTCATTGGATCGTCGGGACGAACGACGCCGAAGCGAAACGGCTGACCGACGTCGGGTCCACCGAAACTGGCGATGTCACCCGCCGCATTCACCACCGCCCCCGTGAGTTCGAGGCCCCTTAATTCGTGCAGTGCGCGCTCCGCGGCCCAACCTTTGACCAGACCGGTCGGGTCGACGCCGCCGGGCATCGACCACGGATCGAACCAGCCCTCGGAGGCGAGCCGAGCACTGCGACACGCCTCCAGGACTTCAAGGACTTCGTCAGGGACGTCGACCAGTGAAAGTTCGCCGCGCCGCAGTCTCGATAGGACGCTTTGCTCCTTCCAGGTACTGAAGATTTCATCAGCTCGCTGCAATGCCACCTGTGCCGCGTCAACGTGTCGCGTGGTGATCTCCTCATCGCGAGCAACGCCGCCATACAGGTCGATCGTGATCACCGTTCCCATCACCTCGACCGCACGATGGAAACTGCGTTGCGGCCGCGTCTCGGTGCTGCTCATAGTCCGAGTTTGGTCAGCGCGGACTGCAGCGATTGGTGGAAGCCGGCCGAGGTGTAGCTGGCTCCCGACACGCCCTGAATGTTGGCACCCTGGGCGGCGAGCGCCTGTTGTTCGAGCTGAGGGATAGACATTTGGTCGATCGACTGCGATCGGTAGTTGCCACCGTCATCGATCGAGCCGATCGACACCTTCACGATCTTTGAGCCAGTCACGGTGACCTTCACCGAGAGGACGCCGAAGTAGTAGTTCACCGAAGCTCCGGTCGCGCTGCGCGTTGTCGTTGATGGCGCCACGGTCGTCGTCGTCGGCGCCACGGTCGTCGTCGTCCGTGGTGCGGTGGTCGGTGTCGTTGGAGTGGTCGGAACGTGCGTCGTCGGCGTCGTCGTCGGTACGGTCGTCGGAGGTGCCGTGGAGGTCGGGGTGTTTCCTCGCGACGTGGTCGTCGTTGAACTCTGCGACGAACTTGGAACTATCGCGAACGAAGGAAGAGTAGGTGCGACCGAGCGATAGCCGAAGAGCCCAACCATGCCTACGACGGCACCGCAAAGAGCGAGTGAGGTTCTCTTCATCGTGATCTCCTGTCGAACTCAAGGTTGATGACGTGCGCGCACATGGTCAGAACGAGAACGATTCGAAGTGGAGACGTTCACGTCGGGCGCCCAGCAGCGTCGCCGTCGCGACGACGTCGTCAGTGAAATCACTCGGGCCGCAGACGAAGACGTCGGCGTCATGGAGATTTCCCACGATGCTTCGCAGCGTTCGCTCGTCAAGTCGGACCTTCTTGCGTGGACCACAGAGCTCGACGTACTGTCCTTTGCGCTGTTCCACCAAATCTGCGAACTCTCGTCCGTGCACCACGTGCTCAGGAGTCTGTGCTCGAACGATCACCGTCACCTGGCTCGACGTAGGCAGCTCTTCGAGCAGTGCTCGGATGGGGGTGACACCGACCCCCGCTCCGATGAGGACGACTCGATGGGAGGTGAGACGGTGGCGTGTGAACGTCCCGTAGGGGCCTTCAATGAACACCCGCGTGCCGGGCTTGAGTCGCGCGACCGCTCGACTTTGATCACCGAGACCCTTGACGGTCACGCGCATGTGCGGCGGTCGCGGAAGGGCTGAGAGTGAGTACGGGTGGGCGTGCCACCAGAGCCCTGGCGCGAGAAAGCGCCACTGGAAGAACTGTCCGCCCGAGACGGCGAGACGCGTGAGCTTGCGGCCCGAGACAATCACCGAATAGGTGTCGGGCGCGACCTTGCGCACCGAGTCAACGCGCAGTTGGTGTCGAAGATTGCGCCACAAGGGCAGCACGAAGCGGAAGCTCACGATTGAGGCGACCGCGGTCAGCGTGATGGCGATCCAGATCCAACGGGTGACCGGCGAGGTGAGAAACATGACCCCGATGCGAATCTGGTGGAAGAAGGCCAGTCCGAGAGCGAGGTACATGCAGAGGTGGACTCGCCACCAGGTTTCGTACTTGAGACGTTGCCGAGCGATTCGGGCCGAACTGGCACCGGCAGTCAGTAGGAGCACGAAAGCGGCAATCGCTTCGGGAATGTCGGGGTAGTGAATGACCAAGGTCCAGAACTGCTTGAGGAAACCTACGCTCGACGCCTGTGCGTAGCCCCAGGTGACAAGAACAATGTGCGCGGCGATGAGCACGATCGGCCAGCCACCAATTCGTCGATGCCACTGCACAAGACGGTCCTGGCCGACGCTTCGCTCGATCCACGGAATGCGTGACATCAACACCACCATCACCAACATGGAGTAGGTGCCAACGAGGGCGGCGAGGCGCGCCGCCAACGTGACCCAGCCCCCCGGCGCATGAAGGGCGCTGAGCGACTCACCCCAGAACGCCAACGCGACCGCCAGACCGAGTCCGAGGCCGGCGAGCACCGTCAACGCATCGGTGACGCGGGGGGCCGGCGCGGGACCCGGGCGGTGACGCGTGCGCACGCGGCGAACCGGCTGGACTGGCTGGACTGGCTGGACCTTGCGCCCGGAATCAACGACAGTCATGAGTACACCTCGTTACTCGCATCTCGTAGGTATTCATCAGCTATGCACCCTGCAACCACGGTCCAACATGGGAGATCGTTAAGAAGGCGAGCACGATGCCAACGAGCAGGCTCAGCGTGATCAAGAGTCGCCGAGGTCTCGATCCGCCGACGATTCTTCGTGTTCGACGCGTCCAGTCTTTCGTGGAGACACGAGCGACGTCTTTCAGGTGCCCGAGCACGTGCACGGCCATGAGACCAAACCACAAGATAAAGCTCGCCTGGTGTAGTTGCAGCAAACGACCGTGCCACGCACTGGGTCCCAAGAGGAGAACGATGCCGGACGCGAACAACACGACAGTCAGCAACATGACGAAGGGTCCGAGCACTCGAAGCGCCACGGGAGGCGGTCCCTTGTGTCGGTACTCTGGTGATCCGAGGTAGTACCGCGCGAAGCGCCACGTCGTGGACGACATCTTCACGAGAATCGGAGGGATCAGTAACATCCCGACGAAGACGTGCGCCGTGAGGAGTGGTCGTACGCGAAGTACCGTGACTCCCTCGATCGCGAGCAGGATCAAGAGAATCAGCGCCGTCGAACCGGTCAGTCGTTCGTTGGCCTCAACGCCCCATCGCACCAAGCGGTCCCGGACATCCTGCGGCGGTCGCGCCGCGGATCGTGACGACGTGGAACGCGCGTCACGACGCGACGTTGATGGCGCGGGAGCATGAGGGAATACTGATCCAACGCCCTCGCGCGTTGCGCGGTACTTGACCGACCCCGGCCGCTCCACATCGAGAGGGAATCCCGTGGTCCGGTACCCAGCCGGTTGACGACGAGATTCTTGTTCACGGCGTTCATTCACAAAAACAAGGTTAAGAACCGAATCTGACGAACGCCTTACGAGCGATGGATTTTTCCAATCTTCTTATGAAACGAGACGCCAACTGATCTCGAATCGAGCCCCGCCGAGGCCGCTTTCGCTGACGATGCGTTGCGCGTGCGTTGCTTGGATGATGGCGTCAGCGATTGCTAACCCGAGCCCCGTGCCACCCGCTGCATCGTCGGTTCGATGAAACCGGTCAAAAATCACGTCACGCTCATCCTTAGAGATCCCGGGGCCACTGTCTTCCACGATGAGCGACAGCCGATGGGCGCTGGTCTGCACTTGAACCCTGACGTGACCACCGGGACCGGCGAACTTACACGCGTTATCCACCAGCACTCCGACTAATCGATCGATGGCCTGTGAAGAGGCGCGAACGACCGTCGTCGTCTCGGGAAGCACGAACTCTAGGGTTACGTCATTTCGCGAAGCGAGTCGCTCAAAGCGACTTTCGACGGCGAACACCACTTCGGCCAGTTCGCACGTTTGGCCTTGATCGCTCGCCTGTCGCACTTCATCAGATCGAGCGAGCCACAACAGGTCCTCGACGATGTGCTGCAAACGCTGCCCTTCATCTCGAACCCGCAACAATGCTCCTTGATACGTTGCGGCGTCTCGTGGTCGCGAAAGCGCCAAGTCGACTTCGGCCTCAATCACGCTCAACGGCGTTCGCAGTTCATGTGAGGCGTCAGACGTGAACAGCGCCTGGCGCCGGCGAGCGAGAGCGACGGGGGTGAGCGCGCGCATGCCGATGACGAAAGCAGAGAGGTAGATCAAGATGAGAAGCACGCCGCCGGCCGCGACCTCAACATCAACGAGTGATGACCGCACACGGTTCACGTCAGCGAGGCTCTCGCCAGCGACGAGCCAACCGCCCTCGAATCGGACCGCTCGGAATTGGAATGTCGAATGGCCGATAGCGCCGGATTGGAGTCCGTTCGACCACTGCACCGATGGCAGTTTTGGTGAACCCTTCTTCAGTGCGTGGGCGGCACCGTTAGCACCGACACGCCATACGTAGACCGGCACGTCGTCACGGTCACCATCGTTGGAAGGTTCGAGCTGCTGGGCACCGCCGCCCCCATCGTGTGCGACGCTTTGGACGATCGCGAGCTGTTGTTGAAGTCGAGCGTCGAGTTGCGAGTTGAGACGGCCGAGCAGCACGATATTGGCCACCACGGCGACCAGCACGAAGGTGACCATTGCGATAAGCGTCGCCACCAGGGCGACCCCTGCCGCGTGACGACGTTCTATTCGTGACGTCTTCACCGCGTCGCCATCCGATAGCCGAGCCCACGGACCGTCTGAATCTCCGCCGTGCTCGCCCGAAGTTTCGAGCGAAGTCGCGTGACGTGCGCTTCGATCGTGTTCGAGGCTGCGGTTCGATAGGTCTGTTGCCACGCGTGATGCGCGATGGCCTCGCGCGTCACCACGAGCGGGCTTCGGCGCAAGAGGAGTTCCAGGATTGCGCCCTCAGTCAACGTGAGCGCAACAGGTTGGTCGCCCACGGTGCATTGTCGACTTCTGGGGTCGAAGGTGAGATCGCCACAGCGCAGTTCATTCTCCAGTCGCAGGGCCGGACGGCGTTGCAACGCGTTGAGGCGCGCGAGCAGTTCGCCAAATTCGAAAGGTTTGATGAGATAGTCGTCGGCGCCCGCGTTCAGGCCCTGCACCTTGTCGACCATCGTGTCTCGAGCGGTCAGCAAGAGGATCGGTGTGCGAACTCCCGCGCCTCTCACACGCTCAATAACTTCAACCCCAGACAGCCCCGGCATTCGCCAGTCGAGCACCGCCACTTCGTACTCGCGGGTGCGAAGGGCCGATTCCGCGCCGATCCCGTCGACCACGGCGTCGACCGAGTAACCGGCCTCTAGGAGACCGCGACCCAAGACGTCGCGAAGAGCACCGTCGTCCTCGGCGATAAGAACCCTCACGACCTTCACCGTAGGTCAGTCGCAGAAATGCGGTGATCTGGCGAATACAGATTTTTAAGAATCGGTCAAGAAAGGAGTGGATGTAATGCGTTCGTAAGGTTCGACTCTTAGTTTTGAATAATGGTCCTGGGCGAGAATGATGAACCATGGCTCCGCGGGGTCATCTCGCCAGTAGTGCTAGACAAGAAACGCTCTACCTCCCGGCAGTTCGAATGATGATGAAGGTTTGCACGTCGCACCGTCCTGACACTGAGTGCAGTTCTCCTTCCTTCTCTGCGCAGGAAAACATCTAGTGATGACGCGTACTGACTTCGTTCGAGTGTCGCCGATTGGCGAACCTCCAACACCGCGTACACGGTTCACTTCAAACAAAAGGCATCGCCGTCGCGCTCGCCGTCGAAGAATTCGCCGAATCGTTCTGATCGTCCTACTCGGACCGTTGATCTGGCTGAGTTTCTCTGTCGGCGGCGCACTACTGAATCCAGCCTTGGGATCATCTGCGGGGTCACGTCTCGCTGAGTGGGCCCGCACCCACGGTGGCAATGGCGTCGTCAATTGGGTTGAGAATGAGTGGTACAGCCATCATCCACCTAAGGTTGGCGGATCCGTCCCGCGAGGCGCGATCAAGAAGACGACGGGCCCCGTCGCGGTTACCTCGTCGGTCCCTCATCTCGCCACGCCGAGCCCGATTAGGTCGTTCGCCTTGCCGGCGTTGCCCGGCGAAGGTCAGTGGTCGCCAGTCGGGCGGCCAGTTGACGGAATACCCGCCGTCTATGAGACAACATTGCGTCCCGACGCGATCCACACGAGCTACGTCGTGGGCGTCGCGTGGATGGACACGAAACTGCTGCGCGCGACGTTGTATTCGGGTAGTTGGATACCAGGAGGCGGACCGTACCCGAACACGGCACCCGTCAGGCCTCAAGCGGCGCGCACTCTGGTTACCGCCTTTAATGCCGGCTTCCTAATGACGGACGCACAAGGTGGCTACTTCACGGACCACAAAGTCGTCATACCCCTGCGCGCTGGCGCCGCATCGTTCGTGGTCTATAAGAACGGTACGTCGGATATTGTCGCGTGGCCCTCCACGGGGGGCATCCCCAGCGACGTGTCATCGGTGCGCCAAAACCTCGACCTCCTGGTACAAAATGGTCACCAAGTCTCCGGCTTACAGGCCAATGACACCTCGAAGTGGGGATTCACCCTCGGTAACGCGGTCTACGTATGGCGCTCCGGTCTCGGCATCACGGCCGATGGCGCCCTCGTTTACGTCGGTGGTCCGGGACTCAACATCACCGATCTTGCTAATCTCCTCGTTCGCGCCGGAGCGGTGCGCGCCATGGAGCTCGATATCAACACTGACTGGGTCAACTTCAGCTCCTACCGACCCTCCACGCCTACGGGAATCGCGACGCCGACGAACGGGGCACTTCTGCTGCCCGGAATGTCGGGATCGACGTCACGTTATTTCGAGTCGTGGTGGAGACGGGACTTCATCACCATGTCGGCAAATCCAACGAAGAAGAGCTGAGCAAGTCGTGCAGTGTTGTCGCGGCGTCGCCGACGTTCGGTCGGTTCGACAACGTCATCACAAATCTCTGATTGTGTCCGATATTGGACGATGTGGGGTGCTGGCGACTCGCGATGTGCGTCACGGCCGAATTCGATGGTGGGTAGAATGTGTTCATTCTTAGGTTGTCTAGACATGCTCTTTTCATCTGCTCCACTTAAGGTCATCGGATGATTGAGGTCCGCGGACTGACCAAGCGTTACGGTGATGTCGTCGCCGTTGACGACCTTTCATTTGACGTCGCCCCAGGGCAAGTAACGGGGTTCCTTGGGCCGAACGGCTCGGGAAAGTCCACGACGATGTCGGTGATTATGGGTCTGAATCATCCCAACTCGGGCACCGTCACGATCTCGGGTAAGAAATACAAAGACCTACGCTGGCCAATGCGTGAAGTCGGTGGGTTGCTTGAGGCCCGCGCTCTTCACCCGGGCCGCTCGGCGTACGCGCACCTCTGGGCGCTCGCGCAATATGGTGGCATCCCCAAATCGCGTGTCGATGAGGTCCTTGACTTGGTAGGGCTGACGTCAGTCGCCAAACGACGAGTCGGTAAGTTTTCACTGGGCATGGGCCAGCGCCTCGGCATCGCCACCGCACTGCTCGGTGACCCGGCGGTCATCTTGCTCGACGAACCTGTCAATGGCCTCGACCCCGAAGGCATTCGCTGGACGCGAGACCTCTGCCGAGAACTGGCCGCAGAAGGCCGCACGGTACTGATTTCGAGTCACTTGATGGCCGAGATGGCACGTACGGCCGACCAGTTAGTCGTCATCGGGAAGGGTCGCCTTATCGCCGAGCTCTCCGTAAGTGACTTCGTCGCGTCCAGTTCCAAACAGTCGTTCAAGGTTCGCGCGGCGAACACGGAACTGTTGATTCCGGCACTCGAGAACGCCGGCGCGCTGACGCTTCGAGAACCGAACTCGTGCCTCACGGTGATGAACCTGAGCGCCGAGGTTATCGGCGAGCTCGCCCTCGAACAGCAAAATGCTCTCTACGAGTTGACCGATCTCTGTTCGCTCGAAGATGCCTTCATGGAGATGACGGAGAACGCGGTCCAGTACCGAGCGTCATGACAACTACCCTTCTCTCTCGTGACGAAATCGCGGCGCCACACGCTCGAGCGGGACTGCGATGCGCACTTCGCGGTGAATGGACCAAGTTCTGGTCGTTGCGCTCCGCCGGATGGAGCGTGTTCGCGCTCGCTTTCGTCACCTACGGGCTCTGCTATCTCTCAACGAACGCCCTGCGCGGTCAGTCCAACATCCACGATCCGATTATGCGGGTCCTCGTGGGTTTCAACTTCGGTCAATTCGTCATGGGCGTGCTCGGCGTGCTCTTCTTGAGTGCGGAGTACAGCACGGGCCAAATTCGTTCAACGATGGCGGCGATGCCCCGACCGGGAATCGTGCTCGGTGCGAAAGCCATCGTGGTGGGGGGTGTCGGACTCGTCCTCGGGGAGATTCTTTCGTTCTCTACGTACTTCCTCGGTCGTTTCATACTCGCGGGCCAGGCCGGTCAAATCGCGCTCTCGCAACCCGGCATACTTCGCGTGCTCATCGAAAGCGGCATCGATTTGGCGGTCGTGGGCCTCATCGGCCTGGGCATCGCCTCGATCGTTCGTTCTTCGGCCGCGTCGCTCTCAATCTTCACCAGCATCATGCTGGTCTTGACCGTCGTACTGTTCGCGATGCCCGGTGTCATTGTTCATGACCTGAGCCGATACCTCCCCGCCAACATCAGTTCGACGATTTTCGCCTCGACCACTCCGAATCAACTTCAGGGAACGCCGCTCTTTAGTCCACTGTTCGGTCTACTGCTCATTTCGCTGTACGCCGCCGTGCTCTTGTTCGCCGGAGGTTTGCTGATGACACGAAGAGATACCTAAGGCGACCGAACGCTGTCGCGGGCGCGGCTAGGAACTAGCCCAGAAACCTTTGTTAGAGCGTCTGTTGGACCGGCGCGGGCGGCGACCAAGGTCAACCGTGTCGGACTCTCGGGCGAGAGTCAGTGAAAGGGTCACGCAACGTCGCGCAGTGATTCCTCACCCTTTTGGTGGAGGATTGCGATCGAGGTTTGCTCGCGGCGAGACAACTTTTGGCGAGTGTCGCGTATCGATCTCATCGACGCGATGACCAAGCACAACGCACCCGTTGCCGCCAACGCAATCCCGAGCAGTTGAAAGGGCCACCCGCTCACGCATGAGTTGTTTCCAACCGTACGCGCGCTGAGGGCGCACGCTGAGTCCAACGTTTGCGACGCGCTCATCACCCAGATACCGACGGCCACGGTCGCAAGGCAGAGAATCAAGGTGACTGCCCGCTTCATGGCACTTGTTTACCACCGCGACGGTTCATGTTCGTGGCAATCCGTGTGATTCAGTTGGAAATTGCGGTATCAGTGTTGGCAACTCTTCACCGGGAATAACCATTCGTTGTCATTGGGCGTGGACCCGCTGGTTCAGACGTCGGCGATCGGTATCGGAACAAGTCGCCGAAGTTGCGTCACGTGACGAGGCGTAAGTTCTTCGAGGTTTTTCACGCCCAGAAGTTTCATCGTGCGACTGATTTGACCGGCGAGTATCTCGATGGTGCGATCGACGCCCTCGCGGCCCCCGGCCATGAGGCCGTAGAGATAGGCGCGGCCTATGAGCGTGAACGTCGCGCCAAGAGCGATTGCCGCGACGATGTCCGCGCCACTCATAATGCCCGTGTCGATATGGACTTCGATATCTCGTCCCACTTCGCGCACCACGGACGGCAGGAGATGGAAGGGTATGGGGGCACGATCGAGTTGGCGACCGCCGTGGTTCGACAAGGTGATGCCATCCACTCCCATGTTCGCCAGTTTCTTCGCATCGTCGAGATTCTGTACGCCCTTGACGACGAGCTTGCCCGGCCACTGTTCTTTGATGAACGTCAAGTCGTCGAACGTCATCGTGGGGTCGAACATGGCATCGAGGAACTCACCGACGGTGCCCGACCACTGTTCGAAGGTGGCGAAGGTCAACGGATCGGTTGTCAGAAAATTGAACCACCACGCCGGTCGAGTTGCGGCGTTCAGTACCGTCGCCATAGTGAGCTGGGGAGGTATAGAGAACCCGTTGCGCTTGTCGCGCAAACGAGCACCGGCAACGGGCACGTCGACAGTCACCAGGAGAGTGTCGAACCCGACCGCCGCCGCCCGTTCGACGAGTTTCATCGACTGTTCACGGTCCTTCCACATATAGAGCTGGAACCAGTTGCGACCAAGAGGGTTGGCGCTCTTGACGTCTTCGATGGTGGTCGAACCGAGTGTTGAAAGTGAGAAAGGTATGCCCGCCGCTCCCGCAGCACTAGCGCCCGCAATTTCGCCCTCGGTTTGCATCAGTCTGGTAAATCCCGTTGGTGCGATGCCGAACGGCAGCGCGGTGGGTCCGCCGAGCACGATCGACGACGTATCGACCTCGCTGACGTCGCGCAAGATCCCTGGGTTGAACTCGATGTCCTCGAAGGCCTGTCGAGCGCGGGCTAATGAGATTTCTGCCTCAGCGGCGCCTTCGGTGTAATCGAAGGGTGCCTTCGGCGTTCGACGCATGGCGATGGCGCGGAGATCCCAGATCGTCAACGCCTGCGCGAGTCGCCGTTTCCTCGCGTTGAACTCGGGCGTCTTGAACTTGACGAGCGGCGTGAGTTCACTCGGTCGAGGCAGCCGGCGTTTCACGTCGAACTCGACGCGAGGTGCCGTCGCCGGAAGGATGACAGCACGGACCGATCGGTGAACATGTCGGCAATCCTATGACGTGAGAAATGAAGCACCTTCGCCAGAGCCCGAGTCGATGATCGACGTTGACGGACAATACGGCACGGTCGTGACCATGCGGCGACCACGATGGGCGTGCTTTACGTGGGTCGAACCGGAATCGATTCCAATCTCGTGCTACGTTTTGTCAAATACTCGCGATCAAGACTGATCGGTGATGGGGCGAGAGACGAGAATCCTGAAATGACTACTGCAGAGAGTCGTACTTACACCAACGCGTCGGAACTCATCATCACGGATATTCAAACCGTGCCGGTGATAGCGCCACTCGCACGTGTCTTTCAAGGAAGTCACTATCGAATGACACATCGCGCGACGCTCATCACGAGGGTTCTGACCGCCGACGGCATCGTGGGCGAAGCGTACGTTGGCGACGAAGACAAGACCCTCTTAGAGATCGAGCGGATTGTTCACGAGGAGATCAAGCCCAATGTCGTGGGATTGGACGCATTACGCGTTGAGCAGTGTTGGGAGCGAGGCCTCCCGGCAACCTTCGATATTCTGCGCGACCGTCGCAAGGGGCTCGTCGCGCTCGCCGGGGTCGACACCGCAATCTGGGACGCCGTCGGCAAGGCGCTCGGTCAGCCGCTGTGGCGACTCTGGGGCGGCTACCGAAACGAAATAGCGATGTACGCCATTGGTGGCTATTACGGCGAACCCCTTGGCGCCATTGCCGATGAAATCGCCGCGTACAAGGCGCTCGGCCTGGCCGGCGTGAAGTTCAAGGTCGGCGGAGCGACGCCCGCGGTCGACGCGAAGCGCATCCAGTCAGCGCGCGAGGCCGCGGGCAGCGACTTCGCCATTGCCATTGACGCGAATCAGGGTTACACCTTGGTTGAAGCACTCGAGCTCTGCCATCTCATTGCCGACTTCGACATCGCCTGGTTTGAGGAGCCGGTGCGGTGGGAAAACGATCGACGAAGCATGCGCGACGTTCGTTCTCGTGGGGGAATTCCCGTGTGCGCGGGCCAAAGCGAGATCTCACCGTCGGGCTGTCGCGAACTCATGGAACTGGGATCGATTGACATCTGCAACTTTGACGCGTCGTGGTCAGGGGGCCCAACCGCGTGGCGTCGCACCGCGGCCCTGGCATTGACCTATGACGTTCAGGTGGGCCATCACGAGGAGCCCCAGGTCTCGACTCATTTGATTTCGAGTCAACCGCACGGCACTGTCGCCGAATGTTTCCATCCGGATCGCGATCCCTTCTGGTGGAATCTCATCGCCAATCGACCGCCATTGATCGATGGCAAGATCACGTTGAGTAATGCACCGGGTCTTGGGTGGGAGTTGAACACTGACTACATCGAGCAGTACCGGGTCCGTGACACCTAACGCGTGAGCTTCGTCGAGCGGCTCGAAGTCAGGCGCTGAGCTCTCGGCGAAGAAAGTCCACCTGCTCGTTGAGGGCAACTTCGCTGAGTCGTGATCCCGGCGCGACCACGTCGAATCCGTGATACGTGTGCAGAAAATTGTGGACTTCGACGGACACTCCTGCGTCGAGCAGACGTTGCGCATAGTGCAGTCCTTCGTCGCGAAGTGGGTCGCCTTCTGCGGTCATGAGGTAGGTGGTCGGGAGTCGTGAGAGATCGGTCGCCCGAGCTACCGACGCGTACGGCGGGACGTCACCTTCGAGGCCCTTCAAGTACATCGGCCAGATCTTCCTCGTCCGTTCACCATCCCACGGTTCGGTCGTGAAGAACTGATCGATGGACTTGGCTGTCGTGGCGTTGTCGATGACCGGGTACACGAGGAGCTGGACTCTCAGCCATGGCCCGTGCACGTCGCGGGCCTTGAGTACGACGCCCGCGGCAATCGCACCGCCCGCGCTGACGCCGCCAACGCCTATGCGTGTCGGGTCGACGTTGAGCGCCGCGGCGTTGCGCCGGAGCCAATTGAGGGACGTGAATACATCGTCAAGGGCAGCGGGGTAGGGGTGCTCGGGCGCGAGGCGGTAGTCCACCGACACCACGACACAGTTCGCCGCAGAGGCCAATCGCACGCAGCGTGCGTGCTCTGACTCCAAGTCGCCGAACACGAAGGCGCCGCCGTGTACGAACAGTAGAGCGCCGCATTCGCTGGTGGCATCGGTGCGACGATAGATGCGAACCGTCACCTCGAGTCGGCCATCCTCATCGCTGACGATTTGGTCAAACCATTCGAGTCCGTCGGGCGATGGGTCACGATTGGCGATTTCTGTCTCGGCGAGCACCTCAAGTGCCTGGCGCGTCGCCGTGAGGTCGTCCATGTCGTTGGGAAACGGCGGGTCGAGGAACGAAGCAATCTCAGGATCGATGTGCAAGGTCGGATCTCCTCTAGGACAGCAGCAGGAATCTATTCACAGACGAGACCGCCAGGCAGGCCCTGACACTTCTCGCTCAGTTCATGGCGGGCGAGTGGCGTCACGTGGGCGTCAATGTAGGGCCACATTGGCAAGGAGGTGATGGCTTCGTGGAGGTCGGTGGCATCGGGAGCGCTCCAGATGGCGAAGTTCGCGAAACGTCCCGGAACTCTCCAGATGGCACGAATTGTCCCCGACTGGGCGAGTTCCGCACCGCGAATGCGTTCCGCGGCAACGAGTTTCGATCTCGCTGACTCATCCATGTCGGGCGGAAGTCGAACAGTGATCTCCAGAAGGAATTCCATGTCAGCGTCCTTTGCTTCGATGAGTAGGAGCCGGTCCGACGCTCCCCGCCGCGAGATAGGTCGTGGGCACTTTGGCAACGCGAGCCTCATCACCGTTCATGAGTTCGAGCAAGAGTTGCGCGGCGAGCGCTCCCATTTCGAAGTTGTCACGCTCGATGGTCGCCAATGGCGGTACCAGGAACTCGGCCAAGGGCACTTCGTCGCAGGTCACGAGCGAGACGTCGTTGGGCACCTGCCAGTTGGATCGACGAAGTTGTCGAAGAACACCCACCAGGATCTGATTGCTGCCCACGACGATGGCGGTCGGTGGGTCAGGCTGACTCAACAGTTGTTCCATGGTCCGCTCACCATGTTCCGCACTGAATTCGCCCGAGCGGATGACGCAGTTGATGCCCAACTGTCGCGACACGCGCCGCAAGGTCGTGGCTCGGTCGCGGGAAGGTCGCAGGTCTGCCGGCCCGTTGACCAGTGCGATACGCGTATGACCGAGTGCGGCGAGGTGGCGAACGGCGTCCGCGATGCCGATGTTGTGTTCCGCCAGCACCGAAGAGATTGATTGGCGAAGGTTCAACTCACGGTCCACCAAGACGACGGGTAGCCCGGACCTCTCGATTGCGTCGTTGGTGGCTTGCCAATTCTCACTCGAGACCGATAGCAAGAGACCGTCGACGCGGCGACGGGCTAGGAGGCGGATGTGCTCGGTGTCGAGCACCGGGTTGCTCATCGAATTCGTGACGAGCATCGAGTAGCCGGCGGCCTGGAAACTGGTCTCGGCGCCAAGAGTGATTTCGGCGAGCAACGGATTGGCGATGTTCGCCACGACGAATCCCACGGTCATCGTCGCGCCTCGTCGAAGACTCTGAGCGAGGAGGTTCGGTTCATAGCCGAGCGCCGAGACCGCGTCGTTCACTCGGTTTCTGAGTACGTCGCTGACGTTGGCGTGACCGGAAAGGACCCGCGACACTGAAGAGGGTGCGACGCCAGCTCGTTTCGCAACCTCCTGCATGCTGCTTCGACCGCTCTTTGACAGTGACGTAGGTCTAGCCACGTCGCCTCGTAAAGGGTCTGGTCGAGCACCGACGACGCTGATCAATGAATGCCGCGACACTTGATCTGTCAGGTTCGTTCACGCTCCTCCTCACCAGGCGCCGCAAGGGACCATCAACGTGAAACCCTAATCCAAAGGAATATCGATTCCAGACGTCATTGATTCGGTGTGATGTCGGAGGTCCCGCGACGGTGTCGAGGGCCAGTCTCGCTGGTTCTTGACCACATTCGGTCCCCGCTTCGGCGGTCGATCATTCGATTTTCTCGTTGATTCGTCGCCCTGCCTTGTTTCTTTTGATTTCAATTGGTATCGTTTCCAAAGTCGTCCTCAAGATGTCGTGCAGGGTGATGGAAGGGACGATGATCCGGCCGTGGTGGTGTCACGAAGTAACGCCACTGCTGGGTCGCTCGATGGGTACGGATGTGCGCCGCGGACGTGGATCGCTAAGTACACATTTCCATCGTGAAATCGAGCGTTTTGGAAGTGAAAGTAACAACGATGGATAATCGAATTATGCGTTGTTGCCCTTGATCAGGTTGTTTAGAAAACCGCATGTGTCACATTTTGAACAGTGAAGTATCACATTCTGTGATACTTCTCGAGAAGTATTTTGCTATAGTTTCGCAAGATTGCACACGAGTGAATGTCGTAAAGGGGTCGTGACCGGTTGATTTTTACCGGACTCGAGAGTGGGGGAATCACGAATGACAGTCGATTGGAGACGACGGGGGTTGTGTCGTGGCTGAGCCCACCTCGCGAGATCCTCAGAACGTCGTCGACATCGATTCGCAGCGTGCTCGCAAGGATCCGATCGTCGAGTTGCGCGAGATCCGACGGAGTTTCGGCGGCCTCCAAGCCTTGAGCAACGTCAGCCTTTCTTTGTATCCCGGAGAGATCGTGGGGCTGTTGGGGGAGAACGGTGCGGGCAAATCGACGCTCGTCAAGATCCTCACTGGTGTGCTCGAACCGGACGGCGGTCAGATCCTTGTTGACGGATCCGTGCAACGTATATCGAATCCGCGAATCGCACGTGAACTCGGAATCGCGGCCACCTATCAGGAACCGGCCGTGTTCCCCGACCTCGACGTGGCCGAGAATGTCTTCGCCGGACGTCAGCCCACCCGGCGCGGGATCGTCAATTGGGGCGAAATGTATGAGAAGACCGACGAGATCTTCTCCGAGATCGGCATCAAACTCGACTCGCACACGCCGGTGTACCACCTAGGAATCGCTGATCGCCAGCTCATCGAAATTGCCAAGTCCCTCATTTCGGGTGCGCGCGTACTCATTCTTGACGAGCCCACATCGGTGCTCTCGAGTCGTGAGGTTGACTCATTGTTCGCATTACTGAATTCACTTCGCGATCGCGGAATTTCGTTGATCTTCGTGAGTCACAAATTGGACGAAGTTACTGCTCTTACTGATCGCGTCGTCGTGCTGCGTGATGGCGCCTTCATTGCGGAGCGCCCAACGTCCGAAGTCACGATCTCCCAATTGATCCACATGATGGTGGGTCGTGAAATCAGCGACCTCTATCCGTCCCTCACGCGCAACGCCGGCGACGTGGTCTTCGAGGCCTCTCATCTTTCGCGGCCCGGATACTTCCAAGACGTGTCGTTCACCCTGCGCAAAGGTGAGATCTTGGGTTTGGCCGGACTCGTGGGCGCGGGACGTACGGAACTGGCCGAGGCCATCTTTGGAATCTCGCCGCCGGTATCGGGAACCATGACGCTCGACGGGCTGCCCTACGTGGCGAAGTCTCCCCGCCAAGCGGTGCAGTGCGGTATTGCGTATCTTCCCGAAGACCGACTGGCGAACGGATTGGTCATGGGAATGCGGGTGCCGTACAACATGACGATGACCGTGTGGTCGCGTCTCGCTAACAAGTTGGGGAGATTCCGTACCCGGTTTATGCAACGTCAGGCGAGCGATCTGGCGAAGCGAGTCCAATTGCAAGCTGGCCGCCTGAACCAACTCACCAGTTCGCTCTCGGGAGGCAACCAGCAAAAAGTGGTGTTGGGCAAATGGCTCGCGACCGAGCCTCGAATCCTCATCCTCGATGAGCCGACACACGGCATTGACGTCGGTACCAAGTCCGAGGTCCTGGGCATCGTGGCCGAACTGGCGAACTCCGGAGTGAGCGTGATCTTCATCTCGTCGGAACTCGAAGAAGTGCGCGCCATGAGCACGCGCCTGCTCGTCATGCGTGAGGGTCGGATCGTCGCCGAGTTCGAAACGCCGATAGAACCACACGTCATCTTGGAAGCGGCGTCGGGCGTCGTCTCGGGGCGCGTCTCGTGAGCGCGCAATCGACTCTTTCGATGGCCCCACCGCGCACGGCCCTACAACAGTTCTTTGGACGGAGCGTGTTCAAGCGAAGTGATACCGCACTTCTCGCGCTCGTCGTCATTATCACGTTGATCGCGGCGGCGACCCTCGGAGACTTTCGAACGCTTTCCAACATCAACAATCTCTTGAACACGACTGCCTTGATCGCGATCGTGGCGATCGGCGAAGCGGTCGTCATCCTCGCACGGCAGATCGACCTCTCCGTCGGGGCGATTTTAGGAATATGTGCCTACGTCGTGGGCGAACTGTCGGGACATTTTTCCGGAGCACTCGGCCCCATCATGGGCGTCGTCATGGCTCTGGGGTTCGGCGCGGCGTTCGGTGTGGGTAACGCGTTCTTGGTGAGCGTGCTGAAGATGCCCGCGATCATTGCCACGCTCGCGACCCTGTCCATCTACACCGGATTCCAAATCATCCTGAACAACGGTTCGCAGTTGTATCTCACCCAGGTGCCGCCCTGGCTGGCCGGACTGCGTGGAAACGCCTGGTTCGGTATTGGCACCTTCATCTGGATCGCCGTTATCTGTCTCGTCGTGGTGACCTTTTTGTTACGGCGTACGCGATTCGGACGCGACGTCTACGCCTTGGGATCGAATCCCGACGCCGCCGCGTATTTGGGCGTTCGAGTTCGTCTGCGAATCTTCCAGATCTTCGCCCTGTGCGGCGCACTCGCGGGACTGGGCGGCATGCTCTACACGTCGCAGTTTGGGAACGTTGACGCCACCGCGGGCAGCGGCATGAACCTGACGGTCATCGCGGCCGCGGTCGTGGGGGGCGTGAGCCTCTTTGGTGGTTCGGGCACGGCGGCGAACGCCGTGCTGGGTGCCCTCTTGCTTGGCGAGATTCAGAACATTCTTGAATTGACGAGGATCTCCATCTTCGCTGAACAGACGCTCCAGGGCGCTTCCATCGTGATCGCCGTGGCTATTTACGCCGTCGTGAGCCGACGGTTGCGTCGACCGGTGCGACGTCAGTCCATCGACGTCGACGTTGGCCACGACGCCGCACTGGCAGTGGAGACGTCCGGTGAGTAGCGTGCGCTGGCTCCTCGTGCGCTGGGAGGTCGGCCTCATTGCGCTGATCCTGCTCGTCCTCGTCCTGGGTCAAGCCGCCGATCACGACCTCCTGTCCAGCTTCAACCTGCAAACGACCGCCCTCAACAGCGCCGTGCTGTTGTGCTTGGCCTTCGGCGTGACGCCGGTCATCATGACCAGCGACATCGACCTTTCTGTTGTGGGCATCTTGGCCTTGTCGGGCGTGGTCATGGGGTACCTGTTCCTGCACGGTGTCAATACCTGGCTGGCCATTGCCGTTGGTATGGTGATTGCGCTGGTGTGCGGACTGATCAATGGTCTCCTCGTCGTGCTCTTCGATCTGCCCGCCTTGGCGGTCACACTCGGGACCATGGGTGCCTACACCGGCGGATCGTTCCTCATCCTCAAGGGTCTGGCGATCACGACATTTCCGAGCGTCGTCGTGACGCTGGGGAGCGCAAACTTTTTGAACACCCAAATTCCCATCGTCGTCGTGGTGCTGGGAGTCATCGGCATCATCATGACGTACTTGTTGCACGGCACCGTCTTTGGCCGTTCGGTCTTCGCCATTGGCGGCAATCGCAAAGCGGCGCTCTTCTCGGGCATCCCGGTCAACCGGGTTCGCATTATGACCTTCGTGATATCGGGTTTCCTCGCTGGATTTGCCGGTCTGCTCTTCCTCGGGAACTACCAAACGGCGCAGGCCGGCATGGGTGCCTCTGAGCTGTTGCCGGCGATTACCGCGGTGATCTTGGGCGGCGTGAGCGCCTATGGCGGGACCGGGACCGTGCCCGGCGTGGTGCTCGCCGCGATCTTGTTGGCACTACTGCAGTCCGCGCTCGGCCTGCACGGCTTCTCGGGTGAAGGCCAAACGATGGCCATTGGATTCTTGCTCATCATCGCGATCGGCATTCCGCCGTTGGTGCGCACGTATCAAGACTGGAATCGCAGGCGACGATCGCCCGTTCCAAGGTTCGCAAGTGCTGGTCCAAGTAACGGCGAGGAGGGCATGTAGTGCATGGCATGTAGTTCTGATCGAAGTAAAGCCGTCAACTAAAGAGTTGTCGGTCGTCTAAACAATGGGGAGAGTATGAAAACAAACAGCATTTTAAGAAAGTCAGTGGCTGCACTGACTTTGATCAGCGCCGCGATGATCCCGGTCGGCTTTATTGCCGCTTCCGGAACCGCCGGTGCAGCGGGGGCCGTGAAAGTATTCATGATTCCCAAGTTCACGGGCATCGCGCCGTTCACCGACGCGGCCGCTGGTTGCAAGACTGAAGGTGCGGCGTTGGGACTTGACTGTCTCTACGGTGGACCAACGACAGGCTCCGCGACGGACCAGGTGAACTTCATCAACAACGCGGTATCGGCTGGTGACAAGGGCATCCTCATCTCGAATGACGACGCCGCCACCACCAACCCCGCGTTGGTTCGTGCCGAATCGCACAAGGTAAAGGTCGTCACATTTGACTCCGACGCCTTGAAGACCGGACGCACGGTCTACGTTGAGGGCACGAGCACGACGTCGATTGCGACCACCGAGTTGAACATGTTGGGATCGCAGTTGAAGCCGGCGTACACCGGAAAATTCATCATCTTGTCGGCGCAGGCGACTGACACGAACCAGGTTCAGTGGAACGCGCAGCTGAAGAAGGACCTGTCGATGCCGAAGTACTCCAAGATGAAGTTGGTGTCAATCATCAACCCGCCATCAGACACGGCGGCGGACGCGACGACCAGTCTGCAATCGGCATTGGCGGCGAACCCGTCCGTGACGGGTGTCATTTCACCGACGACGGTGGCCATCGCGGCAGCGGCTCAGTACCTCACCACCAACAACCTGTGTTCAAAGATTGTGTTGACCGGTTTGGGTGACCCTGACCAGATGGAGCCGTTCATGACGGCGAAGAACAACTGTGTGCACAGCTTCGCACTTTGGAACTTCACCCAGGAAGGCGTCGTGGCGGCTTGTGCCATGAAGTTCGTCTTGGCTGGAACACTGACCGGCAAGACGGGTCAGAGCTTCATGTGCAAGGGTGTGAAGGAAGTAGTCCTTCCCGGCCAGACCGTTAGTGCTGGTGCGGCAGAGGTGTACACCTCGGCCAACGTGAAGAGTGCGGGCTTCTAGACAGATTCAACCGCAGTCGCAGTGCAGCAGAGACCCCGGGGAGATCGTCCCCGGGGTCTCTGCTGCACCGGCAAAGAGTGGTGTGGGGCCGGCGCCAGACCACATCATGATCGTCGGCCCCGCGGATGAGGTTGGGTCAGGTCAGTCGGTACTTCTCGAGTACGGATTCAATGACGGTGACGCCCAAACCCGGTCCCGTGGGGACGCCAATGGCACCGTTGAGCTGCGCGAACGGCTGCTCGACGAGTTCATCTTGCATCGGATTTCGAATGGGCTTCTGCTCAAACACCATGCACCGATCGGTACTGGCCGAGAGGGCGATACTCGCGGCGGTGGTGATGGCGCTACTCCACGCGTGGGCGTTGAACCAGACGTTCGCATCCTCAACGAGCCGGATGACCTTGAGGCCGGCGGTGATCCCGCCCGCGCGTCCGGGATCGAATCCGACAACGTCACTGATGCCACTTTGCACGAGGTGCCGATAGCCGTCGACCGTGAATTCGCGTTCGCCCGTTCCAATCAGACAGGTCACTTGTTGACGCAACCGGCGAAATCCGTCGACGTCGCGCGGTTCGAGGGGCTCTTCCATCCAGGTCAAGCGATAGTCGTCGAAGGCCAAGGTACGGCGAATGGCGTCGGCGACGGTCCACTGGAGACTTTGGCCGCGGTCCATGATCAACAGTGCGTCTGGACCAATGGCTTCGCGGAGTCCAGCGACGAAGGTCACGTCACGATCGAAGTCGTACCCCAATCGCGTCTCGCCGCGTTTGCCCATGCCGATCTTCACGCCGAGGTATCCCTCGTCGCGGACGTAGGCGCCGTGTCGTTCGATTTCGAACTCGAGGCTGGCGTTGAAGGCGTGACTCGACGAGATGACCGGCAACTCTTTTCGTAGTGCGCCGCCGAGCAACTCACTCACCGCGGTGTCGAGGATCTTGCCCCTCAGGTCCCAGAGGGCGACGTCGATGGCGCTCACCACGAAGCCAGCGATGCCGCCGCCGTAGGCGTACCACCATGAGCGTTTCTCGAGGTCGACGAGCAGCGCGTGATGATCGAGTGGGTCGCGACCAATGAGTATGTCGGAGAGTCCTTCGAGGAGTACTGCGGCCGAGCGAGAGGCCTCGGGGAACTGCGTGATGGCCTCGCCCCAGCCGACGACACCGTCGGAGGTCTCGATTCGACAGAAGAGGAGTGAACGCATTGAATCGGCGTCGTTTGGTTCGGGGTAGAGAACGGGGATGGCGTCGACGCGCGCGATGGTCACGTGCGTCGCACCTAGGTCAGGTGCCAAAGTGCGGGCATTGAGTGCATGTTGCCATCATCGTCGGTGAGCGACACGATGATGTCCTCGAACCAGGCGCTCCAACGGACGTTCGCCTCGGCGTTCGCGAGCGAGCCGAAACAGGTCTTGGCGTCGGGCTCGCACTCGACGTAACCCACGATGCGTTCGTCACTGTCGCGAAAGAGCGTGTAGTTCGAGAGTCCCGCCTCCTTCAGTTCAGCCACGAGTTCGGGCCAGATCTCATCGTGACGGCGAATGTACTCATCAATCGATCCGGGTCTCAGTTCCATGGCAAAGCAAAGTCGCTCCATAGGCGGACTACTCCTTCACTTCAATCGTCGCGAGCGCGTTGTCGCGAGCACTTCGATAACAGGCGTCCAAGACGTCCACCGTTCGCGCCCCCAGCCATCCCGGCGAGCAGTTCTCCACATCCTTGCCCAGAGCCAAGTCGACCAACGCGTGCGGCGGGCCGGCGCAGTCGTAGAGGCCGGCGTCCGGCTCGAGCGTGGGGCGCACGTTGACGTCCGGTGCACGAAAGAGCCATAGTTCTTCGCGTTCAAGGTCCAATTGCAACTGACCGTCGGCGCCAATGAATCGGACTTCGAGTTGGTGCTTGTTGTTGTTGGCGTTCACGTGCGACGAACCGCCGTCCATGGTTCCGATGGCGCCGTTGCTGAAACGCATCGCGACCGCGTCGTGCAATTCGACCGGCGCGTCGAACGGAGCGGACATCATGGCGAACACTTCGGTGGCGTGCAGATCCGTCAGCCATAGGGCCATACCGAGGGCGTGGGTCAGCTGAGCTTGCGCGAATCCTCCGCCCGACAGTTCGGGGTCGTTCCACGTGCGTGACTCGGGAACGGTATCGGGCGATGCGGCCGGATAGGCCCCGGTGCCGAGCAGTAACTCCCTCGTCGTGGAACCCATGTGCACCATCAACTGCTCGATGTTCCCGACGCCCTGTTCCACCATCAGCCTCTTGGCTTCGCGCATAATCGGCTTGTAGTTCCAACCGAAGCTGAGCAGCAAATGACGTTCGAGGCGATCGGCAGTATCCGAAAGGTCCCAGGCGTCTTCGGGAGTGATGGTCATCGGCTTCTCGACCAAAACGTGAGCGCCGGATTCGAGGGCCGCTTTCGCGTGTTCGTGATGGAACCGAGTGGGACTGGCCACGAGGCATATGTCGACGCCCGCGTCCAGCACGTCGCGATAGTCCTCGCTGGCGACTTCGAAGCCCCAATCGGTCTTGATCTTCTCGAGGAGCTCCGGACCCTTTCGCGAGACCGCCACGAACTCCACGTCATCGCGACGCGTGGAAAGTTCCGGGAGGTGTGAGGCCACGGTCCACGACCCCGCACCGATCACCCCGAGTCGCAAGCGCGCCATCTCTCTACCGTTTCTGTTGGCTAGTCCGTACCGTCAATGACGGCGATCGGCGCACCAACGTCAATTTCATCTTCCAGTGCCACGAGTTGTTCCAGCAGCGTCCCCGAGACGGGGGAGGGCACTTCCACCACGGCCTTGTCGGTCTCCACGCGCATGAGTGTCTCGCCTTCGTCCACGTGGTCGCCGACGTTGACCAGCCATTCGACGATGACGGCGTACTTCGTGGTGTCACCTAACACTGGCAGATTCACTTGGTGTTGCATTCGAAGCAGCTCCTACTTGTGAGATGGCCTAGGGGGCGAGGACGTGGGCGAACATCTGGGCAATCGAACCGGGTGGGCTCGCGAGTGCCGCCTCTTCGGCGACGTCAATCAGTTCGCGTTGACGCACTCGCATCGCGTCGACGTCCGCGAGGCTGAGTTCACCACTCGCCACCAGCGACGTTGCGAAGAGTTCGATGGGGTCGCGCGCGAGCCATGCGTCGAGTTCGCCGTCTGGACGGTACGTGGCCTGGTCGGAACGTGAGTGGCCGACGTATCGGTAGGTTTTCGCTTCAATGAAGGTCGGACCGCCGCCGTCACGCGCGCGAGCGACGGCGTTTTGTATCGTGGCGTGCGTCGCGTCGACGTCCTGGCCGTCAACGACCTCGGCCGTCATGTCGTAGGACAGCGCGCGCTTGGTGAGATCAGTGACGGCCGTGGTGCTCGCGATGGGACTGTACTCGCCATAGAGGTTGTTCTCGCATATGAAGACCACGGGTAGGTTCCACACCTTGGCCATGTTGAGTCCTTCGTGGAACCCACCGATGTTGGTGGAACCGTCACCGAACACACTGACCGCGACGCCGTCGCTCTTTTTCACCGCGAACTGCAACGCGGCGCCGACGGCGACGGGGACGCCCGCTCCCACGATGGCGAATGTGGGCAGGAGACCAATCTCGGGATCGCTCAGGTGCATGGAGCCGCCAAGGCCGCCCATGCAGCCGATCTGACGTCCAAGTACTTCGCCGAGGACCGATGCCGGGCGAATACCGAGAGCGAGGGCGACGCCGTGACCGCGATAGGTGCAACAGACCACGTCGGTCGGACGGGTCGACGACCCGAGGCCGACGGCGACGGCCTCTTGACCTTGGGACGTGTGGGTCGTCCCACTGATCAGTCCACGAGCGAAGAGATCTTGGATGCGATCTTCGACCAGTCGAATCTCCATCATCCTCTCCAGGCGGCTCACGCGACTCGAGATGATCTCCTCGCGACGAGACACGACGCTCTCCGTTCTCTCATTGGTCACGCGAACTCCTTCCACCAGGGCGCGGGCACCAATTGCGTCGACATGAACTCATTCACTTGTTGGGTTACGTAGTCAGGCGAGGGGAGGAATCGCCGTTCGAGTTCGAGGCCGTAGGGAACGGGTACGTCGGGCGCGGTGATTCGTAGCGCCGGCGCCTTGAGGTCCTTGAAGGCGTTGGTCATCACGTAGGACGCGACCTCGGTTCCCCAACCACCGGTGAACTGATTCTCTTCGACAATGACGAGGTGGCCGGTTCGGCGAACCGACGCGAGGACGCTCGACTTGTCCCAGGGCATGAGGGACTGCAGGTCAATCACGTCGGCCGACCACGAGGCGCCTTCGGCGGCGGCGAGCGCGACACCGACGGTCTGTCCGATCGCGACGATCGTCACGTCGTCGCCATTGCGCAGTGTCGCCGCGGTCCCCAGTTCGATAATTGACTGCTCGCCGGGGTCCACCTCTTCCCGCTCGCCGTAGAGGCTTCGAGGTTCCAGAATGACGACCGGGTTATCGTCGCGAATTGCGGCGCGTGTGAGGCCGTAGGCGCTGCGCGCCCCGGAAGCCACCGCCAGTTTCAATCCGGGCGTGCCGAGCAACCAACGTTCGAGCGTTTGGGAGTGCTGGCATCCGAATCCGAGGCCTGAACCCACCGACGATCGAACGACCATCGGCACGTTGTAGCGCCCGCCCGAGAGGTAGTGCATCAGCGCCGCTTCCGTTACGACCTGATCGAAGGCCACGCCGAGGAACTCGATGAACATGATCTCGGCGACGGGTCGAAGTCCGGTCATGGCCGCGCCTACGGCGGCACCTAGAAATCCGGTCTCGGAGATCGGCGTATCGCGCACCCGAAGGGGGCCGTATTTGTCGAGGAGTCCTTCAGAGGTCTTAAAGGGACCTCCGGCGACCGCGACGTCTTCACCGAAAACGATCACGTTCGGATCGGCGGCCATTTCGTCATCGATAGCGCGCGCGATGGCCTGGTTCATGCGCATTCTCATAATGACGTTCTGTCTCCTCTATATCGAAAACGTCGCCGCTCGTCGTTTCGCAGATGGCCTCACCAACCCGACAACCGGTCGATCACTTCGAACTCTACAATCGATTCCAAGACTATGGCGCACGGCCCGAGCCTGTCAACTACTTGCGTGCCGCGTTGGTCGTGCGCAGCTAGTCGAGGCGGTAGACCTTGGTGGCGTTTCGAAAGAACAACGCCTCGCGTTCGGCGAGCGAGAAATCACTGATGATGTCGGCGTACGCGTTGACGACGGGGTCGTACGAGCTGAACAGTCGATCGACCGGCCAATTGGTGCCGAAGAAACAGCGCTCGACGCCGAATCGCTCGATGCACGCCATGACCCAAGGTCGAAGGCTCTCGACCGTCCACTGGCGATCGAACATGCCCAGTCCCGAGATCTTGCACCAGGTGTTTTCAGCTTCGGCCAACGCCGACAGTCCCGTGCACCAGTTGTCGAAGTACTCCTTGCTCCTCGATCGCGGGTAACCGCTGTGTTCCAACACCATGGTGGTCGTGGGGAAGAGTCGCGCGACGTCGCGCGCCTTGCTCATGTTCTCCCACGTGCAGTCGAGGTCGCACAGCAGTCCGTTGGGTTCTAAGAGCGCGTACCCGCGGCGCCATTCGGGCGAGATGAGGTAGTCGCCCACGCCGAAGTCGCGGATGCCGCTCACGCGACGCGATGCCGCGATGTGTCGCTCCAGCACGTCACCCACATTGGGGTCCTGTAAGTCAGCGCAGGCGACGATCCCGTTGGGACATCCGGTACGTTCGGCCATCTCTTCGAGCCAGATGGTCTCCGTGACGGGATCGGCCGCGCCAATCGCGGCCTGGACGTGAACGGTCTTGATGACGTTGGCGAAGCGAGACTCGGCGAGGAAGGCGTCGGCCGAAAAGACGAGAGTCTTGATGGAGTTGATGTCACCCAGGATCGGATGGACGAATTCGGGTTGCAACCACTCGTATACCAAGTCCTTTCGTCGAAGGTCGTAAAAGTGAACGTGGGTGTCGACGAACGGCAGGTCGGCCATGTTTGCTCCTTGGTTTCATTTGATAGTCGTTACGGAGTAGTGCGAGTCGAGGTGCCACCTAATACATCAGGAAGCCGCCGCTGACGTTGATGGTGGCGCCCGTGATGTAGCGAGCGTGATCGCTCGCGAGGAAGACGACTGCGCCGGCAATGTCATCTGGTTCACCGACGTAACCCAGCGGCGTCTCGACCCGCATTTTCTCGTAGACCGCGGGATCGAGGTCGGTGAGCAACATTGGCGTATTGATCTGTCCGGGGGCGACCGTATTGACGTTGACACCAAAGGGACCGTAACTGCGCGCGAGACCCCTCGCCATGGACACCACGCCACCCTTTGACGCGGCGTAGACGACGGAGCCACCAAAGCCGCCGGTCATCCAACCCTGTGAAGAGAAGAGCACGACGCGTCCTTGGCCCTTCTCCTTCATGGCGTTCGCCACACGTCGCGTCAAGAAGAAGGTGGCCTTGAGGTTAGTGTCGATCTGATCGTCCCAGTCCTCTTCGGTGACTTCGTCGAGACCGTTGCGCCGTCGAAGTAGTGCCGCGGTGTGGGCGAGTACGTAGGGTCCGCCGAACTCTCGTACGGACAGTTCGACCAGGTTCGCCTGCGCAGCGGGGTCGGTGATGTCGAGGGCGATCGCGTGGTGGCCGCTCCCGGAGAGATCCGCGAGAACTTCGTCGAGTGGTCCTTGATTGAGATCGGTCAAAATGACTCTCGCTCCCGTGGTGGCGAAGGCTTTGGCGACTGCTTGACCAATGCCACCCGCCGCGCCCGTGACAATCACGGTGCGACCTTCGAGGCCAGCTCCGACACTCCAACTCACGAGATACCTCTTCCTCGAGTCATTGGACACGACTCGTTTTCTGGACGCGTTCGAAGTCTGTCACCGCGGCCGCTTCGATTCCCAACGGCTGAGTGGAACCGCCATCGGTGTTCGACCACGGCCCTCGTTGAAGGTTTGCAATCGAATCCAAAGAAGGTAATCTAACTTCGTCCGTCACGTCAAACGAGACACCGCACGTTCTTCGCCACAGTGAAAGGAGTTGACGTGAACGTCGAGCCAGTTTCCACATATCGCGTCGCACTACTGCCGGGCGACGGGATCGGACCAGAAGTCTGTGAGGAAGCTCGACGGCTCTTGGAGTTCGCGACCCAGCTGGAGTCGTCGTTCACCATCGAATTCGAAAGCTTTCCGTGGAACGCCGACCACTACCTCGAGACCGGTTCGACGATGCCCGCTGACGGTCTCGCGACGCTGGCACACTTCGACGCCATCTATTTGGGGGCGGTCGGAGACAGCCGCGTCCCCGACCACATTGCACTTCGTCAATTGATCTTCGCGATTCGACAGGGATTCGATCAGTACGTCAATCTTCGACCGGTGAAGCTCTTGCGCGGCGTCGACACACCTCTCGCCGATCGCGGCCCGAACGACGTGAACATGATCTTCGTGCGTGAGAATTCAGAGGGCGAATACGTCGGAATCGGCGAACTGCTCAACGCTGACACGCCTGATGAAGTAGCGATGCAAACGAGTGTCTTCTCGCGCAAAGGCGTTGAACGTGTCCAGCGCTACGCCTTCGAACTCGCGCGATCAAATGGAACGTCGCTGACCAGTGTTTCCAAGGGCAACGCCCTGAACTACACCGGGGTGCTCTGGGACCGAATCTTCGATGAAATTCGGGTGGAGTACCCCGACGTGGAGTCGACGTCGCTGCTCGTAGACGCCGCAGCCCTGCACATGGTGCTTCATCCTGAGCGATTTGGCGTAGTGGTCGCCTCCAACCTCTTTGGTGACATATTGACGGACCTCGGCGCCGCGCTCGCCGGTGGACTTGGTTTCGCCGCCAGCGCGAACCTCTGTCCGGACCGACGTTTTCCATCGATGTTCGAGCCGGTCCACGGTTCTGCGCCCGACATCGCGGGCCAGAGGAAGGCGAATCCCTGCGCGGCGTTGTGGGCGGCCGGCATGTTGCTGGGACAGATCATCGCTCCTGCGTGGGAGACGGCAGTCGTCGACGCCATTGAGACGGTCCTCGTCGATCGTCGCGTGCGCACGCCCGACCAAGGTGGTGTCGCGACTACCTCTCAGATGACCGACGCCGTTCTCGAAGCGCTGCGGGCGCCGTCAGTCGACACCCCCTTCTCGATGAATGAGTGAGGCTTCGTCGTCACGGCACAGCGTCAGATTGGCGACTCGTCGAACGACCAATGCAGCGGCGCTGGCCCCGTGAGCGATGACGTCAACCGCAAAGAATTCGTAGAACGCACGCTGCGCACCGACTTGCTCACGTCGGAGACGGCTCGAGACAT
>Ga0182012_10000588_pt1 | contig 40304 bp, 29 predicted proteins | sample 612S2SmetaG_FD_120486 | JGI IMG/M metagenome (GOLD analysis project Ga0182012, IMG submission 120486) | Permafrost microbial communities from Stordalen Mire, Sweden - 612S2S metaG | ecosystem: Environmental > Terrestrial > Soil > Wetlands > Permafrost | place: Sweden: Stordalen | collected...
ATTGGATCGCCAGAGGGAGCGCCCGCGGGCAAAGTAAGCGAGCCGCAATCCGGCAGTGTGATGCGCGCCGAATGGCGCAACGGCAAGATGTTTCACAGTTTGGCCGAGGACGGTCTGACAGCGGAGTATGAAATACGCTACCGCATTGGCGCGGGCAAGGTCGGCTATAGTTACGCGGCGGAGGTTGGAGGCTCTTTGCTGGAGTCTCCTTTATCGTATTTCAGGAAATACGGGTGGGACGTGTCTCCCGGCTTCGCGGGCAAAGAAGTATTGGATTTCGACCGAGTCTTGACTGACCGTTGCCTGTTCTGTCATGCAAACGCACGCGGCAATTCGAAAGGTCGCGGATTTAGCGCTATTGGGTGCGAACGATGTCATGGGGATGCGTCCGAACATTTGAGGCGGCCGGAGAGCAGCAATATCGTAAACCCAGATAAACTGCCGCTCCGCGCGCGCGACAGTGTTTGCGAGCAGTGCCATCTGGAAGGCATGGCGCGCGTGCTAAATCCTCGAAAGACGCTTTACGATTTCAAGCCGGGAATGAACCTGGAAGAGAGCATGGCGATCTATATTGCTAAGCAGGCGAGCCCGCGCGTGAAGGCAGTGAGCCAGGAGGAGCAACTGGCTGCGAGCATGTGCAGCAGGCGGAGCGGCAGCAAGTTATGGTGCGGCACTTGCCACAATCCGCACGGTGCGACCACGAACCGGAGCAGCGAAATCAAGGCGATTTGCAATGGTTGCCATCCGAGTCTTTCCAAAACGCGGCACGCGCACGTGACGGAGTGCACGAGCTGCCATATGCCGCAGCGCGCACCCAGCGATGTGGCGCACGCGGCACTGACGGATCACCGGATACTCGCAAAGCCCGAGGTAACGGGCGCGGACACATTGGCGAGCCCGCAAGAGCTACAGGCGTGGCACGCGCCTGCCGGGGATTTTGAACAGCGCGACCTAGGGTTGGCCTATTTTGAGGCGGGCAGCAATTCGGGCGACCAAGTATTCGCAGAGGTTGCCAGCAAGATTCTAGAGAGCTTACCGGCCAAGCAGCGTGAGTCTGACGCCGTAGTAAGTGCAGCTTTGGGAGAGATCAACTTATCGCGCCGGCGAGGGGCCGAGGCGGCGGCACTTTTTCGCCGAACAACCGAGTTGGACGCAACCTCTGGCCGTTTTGCGATGTTGTTGGGACTGTCACTCGAAGAAAGCGCCGATGCCGAGGGCGCGATCAGAGAATTGAGGCGGGCGAGTGAGCTTGATCCTTCCTTGGAGCGGGCCTACCTCGAAGTTTCGGCACTGTACCATAAGCAAGGCAAATCGAGCGAGGCGAAAGAAGCGATTGACGAGTATTTGCAGTGGAATCCGCAAAGTGTTTTGGGACGGTTGACAAGGGGCGCGCTCACGGGCGCTAATAAGTAACTGCTCCTCAAGCGGTCAAAGCGCGAACCCAGGAAAACGCGAATCGAGTATTTCACGCCGAGGGTTTGCACCTCTAAGCAGGATGCCGGAGGAAGCGGCAATGCCGCTCCGATATAATTTGCCTGCGTGCGCTGCTGTCGGTGCACTGGATCAAGCCACCAGAATTCGTGCCGTCGGCGGCAGTTGCGGCTACCGAAACATTTCTGAACACAAAGACATCGAAGCGCTTCGCATCAAGCCTCTGCGTCTCCGAACTGAAAGGACGGCGGCGACGACGAACAAAGAGATTAGAAGCAAGCCCGAACTGGAGGGTTCTGGAGTTGGGACGGCACCGGGGGCGGTGACGTTGTTGACTTGGTTGCTCGCTTGGTTGGTGGCGCTGTTTAAGGCGACGGCAAATTCGGTGGCCGCCGGCGCGAAGGTGCTGGCGAAGGTGACATGCAGAGTCTCTCCGGCGACCAGGGCGGTGGACGATTCGGAGAAGAACTGCACATAATTTTCGGGCGTGTCGTTACCAAGGTAAGACCAAGCGACGGTGGCCGTGCCATTCAACTGAATTACGAGATTCAGGGGAGAGAGATCGTTGCTTCCAAGAAAAATATTGTCGAAGCCATGGCCCGCGCCGCTGACGGAGAAGCTGTAGCTGTAATCGTATAGGCCGGCAACTTTGGTTTCGGAGGAGACGACGCTGAGGGTGCTGGCTGCAGCGACTAGGCCCAGCAGCGGAAGTAGCGCGAGTGATCTGAATGAGTTTTTCATGATGTCCTTGTTAGAGAATCGGGAGGCCGGGTACTTTGACAACTTTCGTATTGACGATGTTCGTGCTGACAGGTAAGGCCGTGCCCGAGGTGATTGAGGCGCCGGTGGTAAGAACGGTGCCCGGAGTAGCCGTGGCAGACACGCGCGTTTTGATCTGGATGATTTGTTGAACGCCGGGAGCGAGTCGTCCGAGCGTGTAAACCACATCGCTTCCCTGCAGGGTTGTGGCTGGAGCGATTGTGGGATAGCTTAGGCTGGCAGGCAATGTAAGCCGGATTTGTGCGCCGTTCAACGCGTAGGCCGAATTATTCTGTACGCTAATGGAATAGACCAAAGCGCCGCCTGCCGTGGCGCTCGGTGGAGCGCTCAGCTGCGCCATAAAGGAAGCGCTCACATCCGGTTTGGTGATGGTGAATTTGTCGAGCAACGAAGATTTTCCAGTCGCGGGCGCCGATTGAAGAGCGCCGGTGGTGGCGTTGAGAACAGTGTCGGGAATCGGGTCGTTGAGCGGCTTGCCGTAAAAGTCGGTGCCATAGGGCGCCGGGATGGCGGCGGTAGCCGAAGAGGTGGCCTGCAGAGGCTCGCTGATCTGCCAGAGGGTCAAGCTGTTGCTGTTGATGAGCACATGGCCGAAGGAGAACACCTTCGATTTGAACTTGGTGGTGATCTTGGGACCGCTGCCGGCGTTGGCGTAAAACTGCAACATCTCAGAGTTAGTCAAGTTGGTATCGAGCCAGTCCGCAGGGCCTTGCGTGATGGTGACGCCGGGAGCGGAAGTGTGAAGGCCAGTGGCTGAATCATCAAGATCGACGCCGAGACCGCTACCGCGCGGAGGGGCGAAATCGCCGTCGAAATCGCGATTGCCACCGGCGCCTTCGACGATGTAGAGAACGCCGTCGGGAACAGTCTTGGCGAGGCCGTCATAGACGGGATCGATATTCACGGCGGGCCCAGCAGTAGTGCTGAGCGGGGCAGTTACCAGCGAAGTCGCGCGAATGGGTAGAGTGCGCTGATAATTGTGTTCGTGGCCATTGAAGACGATGTTGACGCCGTGATCTTCCAAAATCTTCGCAACGGCGCGCATCTGGTGGTTCAACTCGGTGGCATCGCCGGAAGAGAAGGACGGCTGATGGAAAACAACCACTTTCCAAGTCTGCTTGCTTGAATCGAGATCGTTAATGACCCAATTGGCGAGACCGGTCGGATAAGCCGGAAAAGGAATGGACGGCGTGGTTGTTACATTGCCGGACGGGAGCATTCCATCGAAGAGATGGGGATTCGCATCAAGGAACAGGAAGTGGGCGTTGGCGTCGTCGAAGGAGTAGTTATTCATTACAGCGAATTGCTGCTTGGAGGCCATTCCGGAGTTGACGACAGTGGAATCGCGGAAGGCGCTGATGGCGGAGGGTGAAGTATAGGCATTGCCTTGATAGGTGAAGACTAAACCGTTGGGAGTGGATGAATCCGCGTTCCAGGTATTTTGAATGTCGTAGCCTGGCGCGCCATTCAGCGGATAGTAAAAGTTATTAAAAAAGGCGAGCGCGTCGCCGCCACCGGTGTTGCCGCTGAAACGCGGCGCTGAGTTGTCGGAGAGGAGGTTGGCGGTAACGCCGGTGCTACCCACATCGTGGTTGCCAACGGTGATGTAGTAGAGGAAGCTGCGCAAGATGGGAGCGCCGGTTTCGTTCGAATCGGTAGTGCTGTTGAAGACCGGGAAGAAGAAATCCCGGTACGTGTCTTCGGAGCCGGTCGTGTAAACGTTGTCGCCAGAGTTGAGGAAAAGATCGGCCGGAGGGCGGACGGGCTCGCCAGGGAAAGTGATGGCGGTTGAGTTGTTCATCAAGTGGGCGATGCGCGCTTCGTAATCAACGATGGTGGCAGGATTCGTGTTGGGGTCGGCGGGGAAATAACCTTCGTCCCCTTCCACAATGAAGGACAATTGCGTGCCGCGTTTGCGGGTGTGGAACGAAGAGGCAAAACCGTTGGCCGGCAGGCCGGGACCCGAAACTCGATAGTAATATGTTGTGTCGTAGGCAAGCCCGGAGAGAATGGCCAGATAGTTGGTATGTGCGCCGTATGGGTTGTCGCCGGCAGGCAGAGTGGCATCGACGGATAAGTAGTTATCCACCACGCGACCGCTGGGCGCAACGGTGCTTCCGTAGGTCGCTGTCAACCCGTAATCAACCCGATAGGAAGCAGAGTTAGGCGTGGTTTCGTCCGTTTGCCAAGCCACAACGATTTGATCCTGTGCGCCGAAAGGACCGTTGTCTCCAGGCTGAAGATAGGGCGAATACGTCACCTGCACTGCCAAGGCGGTTGAGGCCGCAGCGAGAGCGACAAATACGCGGAAGAAAGACACGTGATGTTTTGAGTTCATTCCCATTCCCCAAGCAGTATAAGAGCCAGATAGGTCCGGGTTGATGAACATGGAGTTAATAATCAAAAAATTATTTTTAAACTAAGTCGTGGCTTCGTTGTAACTGAATATTCGTTAGGCTAGGGAATGAAGCGGCGCACATTTCTCAAAGACACGGCAGCGGTCAGCCTCTTAACCAACAGATACTCGAAGGCGGCAATCTTAGATACCTCGCGGCTCGAACGGTTTGTCGATGCGCTGCCGATTCCCGCGGTAGCAAGGCCGGCCGGCAGGAAACCTAGACCGGATGGCCAGCCTGGGTCAATCGCATATTTCCGGTGCAGTATGCATGAATTCGCGAACAAAGTGCACCGGGATCTGCCGGCAACCCGGATGTGGGGCTACGATGGGGCGTCTCCCGGAACGACGTTTGAAGCACGGAAAGGCGAGGCATTGCTAATTGAATGGGCCAACGAGTTGCCACAGCGGCACCTTTTTGCAATTGATCACACTTTGCACGGCGCCGAAGCAACGAAACCTGACGTAAGGACGGTAGTTCATCTGCACGGCGCGCGCACCGCGCCGCAGTTCGATGGATATCCGGAATTATGGTATGCACCGGGAGGGAGGCGCACCTACTTTTACCCGAACGAGCAGGATGCGGCCACATTGTTTTATCACGATCATGCGATGGGCATTACGCGTTTGAACGCCATGGCGGGATTAGTAGGTCTTTACCTGTTGCGCGATGAGGCGGAGTCTGCTTTGAATTTGCCGCACGGTAAATACGAAGTTCCGCTCGTACTGTATGACCGGAATTTCACGACTGACGGCCAGTTGTCTTACCCGGTGTCAGAGAATCCGGCGACGCCGTGGATTTCCGAATTTATAGGTAACACGATTTTGGTCAACGGCAAGGTGGCGCCATTCTTAGACGTTGAGGCGCGACGCTATCGGCTGCGGATACTGAATGCATCGAATAGCGGATTTTATTTTTTATCCCTGACTAGGGAGAACGGGGCCACCGTGGGGGAACCCTTTTGGCAGATTGGCAGCGATCAGGGGTTACTCACTGAGCCAGTTAGCCTGCAGCAAGTGTTTCTGGCACCCGGGGAACGGGCGGATGTGATTGTGGATTTCGCGCGTTACGCGGGGCAGAACCTGGTGCTGCGTTCGCAAGCGGCGGTAGCTATGCAGTTCCGAGTGTCGGCGGGTAAGGTGAGCGATACTTCGAGGTTGCCCCCAGAGTTGCGCAGGGTTGAACGGATCAAGGAGGAGTCAGCGAGCGTGACTCGGGAGTTGTTCTTGGGAGATCGGCAGGACCGGCTGGGTAAGTCGCACATGATGATGTTGAACGGCCAGCACTGGGGAAATCCAGTGACCGAGCAACCGCTACTGAATAGTACGGAGATCTGGAGTTTCATCAATTTGACGGATGACACGCATCCGATTCACTTGCATCTGGTGCGGTTTCAGATCCTGGACCGCAGGCCTTTCGATATGCAGGTATATCTGTTGACAAAGAAATTAGTTTGGACGGGGCCGGCGACGCCTCCCGAGGCGAACGAGACGGGGTGGAAAGATACGGTGCGAGCGATGCCGACTCTAGTGACGAGGATTATTGTGAAGTTTGAGGGATACACGGGGCGGTATGTTTGGCATTGCCATGTGCTGGAGCATGAGGATAACGAGATGATGCGGCCCTATGATGTGTTGGCGGCGGGATAAAATTCAGCGTATGCAACTTGGACGGATACTGATGGCAGCGGGATTTGGGTTGGTGGTGTTGGGAATTCTAGTGATGACCGCCGCGAAGTTCAATTTGCCCCTGGGACGCCTGCCCGGCGATTTTGTTTCGCGAGGCAAGAATAGTGTGATTTATTTTCCTTGGGTGACGTGCTTGCTGCTAAGTCTGCTTGGGACGGCCTTGTTGTGGTTGATCAATCGGCGGTAGGGGCAAAAACGCTTCTAGCGAACCGAGCCGACGTGGTCGAGCGGCCAGAAGACAAAGACCGCTTTGCCGTAGATAAAGGCCCGCGGGACAAAACCCCAAGCGCGGCTGTCGTTCGAGGAGATGCGATGATCCCCTAGGACGAAGTAATCGTCCGGGGGAATAACGGTGGGAGGATAGGGGCGATCGTCGCGGTATTCAGCAGGGACGTAATTCTCCTCGAGCTTACGGCCGTTGACGATAACTTGGCCCTCGCGCACTTCAACGGTATCGCCTGGAAGTCCGATGACGCGCTTGATGTAAGACTTGGTGGGATCTTCCGGATACCAGAAGACAACCGTATCGCCCCGCTTGATATCGCCCAAGCCAAATTTGTAGCTGAACTGGTTGATAAAAAGGCGCTCCTGATCGAAGAGGGTGGGCATCATGCTCGTGCCTTCAACCTTAACGGGGCGGTAGAGGAACAGAATGACCAGCACCGCGATCAGCACAGAAAGCATGAGGTCGCGAAACCAGGCGATCACTGAAATCAACGCCGGACGCGGAGCGCTGGCGGCGTCGGCGGAAGTGTTCGACTGAGATACCGTTTCGTCCATAGTGCTTAAAGCTTACTTCTAATCTACTAGTTTTGCATTGGCTCTATCTAGTAGGTGCGCCCTTATAAGACGAACTGGCAATTTTTTTGGTTGCTCCGGCAAAAGTTTTCTGCTCAAGAGCTTCAATCTAGCGCTTCGCGAACTATAATTAAGGAACATGCATTCAAGGTTAGCTCTGGATCGCCGCGCACTACAGGTTTGCGCCTTGGTCTGCCTGAGCTTGCTTTTGCTGGCATCCTTTTGCGCGCCGATTCATAGGCACGATACCGGCCAGGAAGCATCCTGCCTGTTTTGCCACGCCACTACCCGCACGGAATGGCTGAGTCACCCGCTGTGTATTGGACGACCGGTGGCTTCGATTTCTTTTGCGATGACGAAGCACCCTAGGCCCGCCGCACTTAACTCCGCTGAACAGACGGTACGAGTACCAAGAGCGCCACCGACTTTACTCCTTTCTCTCTAGTTTTGGGCGGTCGCTGAACGCCAGGCGTTTTGCGCTCGCACGAGTTTTTGGGTGTCTGGATCAAAAGGAGTTGCAAGTTTGTCTCGCACAATATTTTTATCGACTGCGGCGCTGACCGCTGGTTTTTTGTACCTGACTGGGGCTGGTGTAGTGGCCCGCGCTCAATCCACCGGTAACTCGGGCACAGTGCGCGGATCGGTGCTCGACCCTTCCGGCGCGACTGTCGCCAACGCGACCGTGCAAATTGAAAATCCGGTTTCGCACTACAGCAAAACCGTAACCACGGATAGCCAAGGCTCCTTTCAATTGCCGAATCTTCCGTTCAACAACTATCACCTGACTGTGTCTAACCCCGGTTTTGAATCGGCCGTGCAGGATGTGGATGTGCATTCGTCAGTGGGCGTGGTCTTGAAAATTTCGCTTACGCTGGGTGAGACGAAAACCACTGTCGATGTTGTTTCCGCGGGCGATCTGGTAGCGACCGACTCAACGGCGCATACCGACGTAGATCGAACCTTGTTCGAAAAACTGCCGCTCGAAGGTAGTTCTTCTTCCATGAGTTCGATGGTGACGCAAACCACACCCGGTGTCGCCGCAGACTCGAATGGACTATTCCACGGACTGGGCGACCATGCGTCGAATTCGTTCTCGCTCGACGGGCAGCAGATCACCGATCAGCAGAGCAAGGTGTTTTCCAATCAGATTCCGCTGGAAGCGGTTCAATCCATGCAGGTGATCGAAGGAGCGCCACCCGCCGAGTATGGAGATAAAACCAGCCTGGTGATTGTGGCCACGACGAGATCGGGACTCGGGTCCACCACGCCGCACGGAGACGTAACAGCGTCTTACGGCACGTTTGGCAGCGCCAACGTCGGAGTGAATCTCGCCTATGGCGGACAGAAATGGGGCAACTTTATTTCATTGAGCGGCCTGCAAACGGGACGTTTCCTGGACGGTCCGGAACTGCAGACGTTCCACGATCACGGCAATGAAGAAAATATATTCGACCGCGTGGATCTGGACATCACTCCCGCCGATACGTTGGGTTTGAATATGAGTTTTACCAGATCTTGGTTTCAAACTCCCAATTCGTATGATGCGCAGAACGCGACGGCTTGGTCTGGGGTAGCGGTGGATAACGGCGGATTAGGGCCGAACGGCTTGCCGGTAGGTTCGCAGGATCAGCGCTCGAAAATTCTGACCTTCAATGTTGCGCCCACGTGGACGCATACCCTCAATGCCACTACCGTGCTGACTATCGGGGCGTTTATCCGGCAAGATCAATTTAACTACTATCCGAGTAACAATCCATTCTCCGACTTCACTCCCGACCTGCAGACACAGACGATTGAACAGAACCGCCGGTTGACGAACGCCGGAGCGCGGGCGTCTGTTTCCTATGTGAAGGGCATTCACAATATCAAAATTGGCGGCACTTACACGCAGACCTTTATTACCGAGCGAGATCAGTTCGGCATTGTTGACCCAGCTTTTAACGCACCTTGCTTGAACGCGGATGGGTCTGCCGAGACCAGCCCGAACGTTACCGGCACCTCGGAATGTTCAGGCGCTCTAGCGCCGAATCCCGGCTATGCGCCCGTGCTTGCGCCGCTTGACTTAACACGGCCGAGCACATTCCAGGGGCTGTATGGATATTTCGGACACTCGGACATCAAGGAACTGGCTTTATACATGGAAGACACCATCAACTTCAAGAACCTGACGCTAAACCTTGGTATTCGCGGCGATAAATACAACGGCATCACCAGCGCCGGACAAGCCGAACCCAGGCTAGGCGCGGCTTATGATTTGAAGAAAACCAACACGGTGTTTCGCGTGTCGTATGCCCGCACGATGGAAACGCCCTTCAATGAGAATCTGGTGTTGGCAAGCACGGGTTGCGACAGTCCCGTCATTAACGCGTTGCAGTCGATTGCGCAAGGGTATCCTTGCCTGGCCGTGCCACTCCGCCCGTCCACGCGCAATGAATATCACGTTGGAGTGCAGCAGGCTTTTGGCCGGTTCCTGGTGGTGGATGCGCAATACATTTGGAAGTATACGGATCGCGCTTTTGATTTCAGCGTCTTGGGCAATACGCCCATCACTTATCCGATCGAATGGTCGAAATCCAAGATACCCGGCTACACGGTACGCGCCAGCATGCCCAATTTTCATGGCTTTACGGCTTACGTGGTGATGTCGTCGGTCGCGGCGCGCTTCTTTGGGCCGCAGGTGAGTGGCATCGGCACCACGCCTTCTTCGGTGGGAGACACGTCGGTATTCCGCATTGATCACGACGAAGTGTTCAACCAGAACACGCACGTGCAATACCAGATTGGAAAAACTGGACCTTGGATTGGCTTTAGCTGGCGCTACGACAGCGGCATGGTGGCCGGTCCCGTACCTTGTGCCGGTGGGGATTGCGCGAATGGCCCGCTGGGCAGCGACTCCGTGGTGGATGTCTCGGGATTGACGCCAGATCAGCAGTTTGAAGCGGGATTGGCTTGTAACGGAATGAAGGCTACGCCGACAACACCGATCAGTTCCAACGATCTTTGTCCGGCCGCGGAATATAGCTCAAGCTTATTGAAGATTCCGGCCGCCGGGACGGAGAATAACGACCACAATCCGCCGCGTATCGCGCCGCGGAATTTGTTCGACGCTTCCGTGGGAGACGACAACTTATTCAAGGGCGATAAGTATAAGTGGAGCTTGCGGCTTACCATCGTGAACTTCACTAACAAGTTGGCCTTGTATAACTTTTTGTCTACTTTCAGCGGCACTCATTATGTAGCGCCGCGTACGCTAACGGCCACGCTGGGATTTCATTTTTAGCCATCGGCCAAGGCTAAGCCGCCGTATGAGAGCGCCGGTGCAACAGGCGCGCATGTTGCGCTGTTTTCGTATCGCGAGGAAAGCCTTGGCCGGTCATTTCCTGGAGTACTTTTTCGACTTGTGCGGCTAACCCGTCTTTACTCGCGTAGCGTTCGATTTGCGGCGTGCCGGCGATCTCCTGATGGATCGTCGAAACGGCTTCAAAGATTTGACGCGGCGTCTGTTTGGCGTTCACTCGCTTCTCGACGCTCTGGCTCAAGACTTGAAAGAAGCGCTGCTGATCGTCAAGAACACTCGATACTCCACGCGGTCCATGACCAGGGCAGATGGTCTGCGCGCCCAACTTCTTTGCGGCATCAAGTGTCGCGATCCACTTTTCAACATTGCCGTCGCCCACAAAGTTGTACGGACCATTGACGCAGGCATCCCCTGTGAACAGGATCTTCTCTTTGGGCATCCAAGCTACTGCATCGCCATGCGTATGCGCAACGCCGAGATGATGCAGTTCCACGCGATGTTCGCCGTCGTCAAAATAGATCTCGCGCGGGAATAGCAGCGAAGGCGGCGTCAAGCGGCTTTGCGCCACATCGGGGCGCGTTTTCGCGGTATCGTCCCAGCGGCCGGGCTCATAGCGTTTCATCTCTTCGAGCACGCCCGTGTGAGATAGCACCGTCGCGCCCTGGTCGACCCAGACTTGGTTGCCATAAGCATGATCGCCGTGATGGTGAGTATCGAAGGCGAAACGAATGGGCTTTGAAGTAAGCGCACGAATTTTCGGCAGAATATTTTGCGCGCCTGAAGGAAAGTTGGCATCAATCACCAGCACGTAGTCTTTGAAAATGATCCAGCCATTGTTGCAATGACCTTGATGCTCGATGTCGCCTTGATGGAAGTAAACGTCTTTGGTCAGGCTGACCGGTAAATTGACTTCGTCCGCTGCGCTAGCCGCTCCGGCAAACGCCGCGCCGGCAAGAAAGAGTTCTCTGCGGGATACATCACACATAGTGGGCAACATCATATCGCAGGAGGAATAGACGCTGCGAACCTTTCGGCTTGTAAAATTGGAACCATGTCTAAGAGTGTGGTTATGATTGCCAGCGGCGATCTTCGTCTTTCGGCCAACCGCGTGTGTTGGCCGGCGCAAGCTTCGGTGGAAGCGGCGGTGAGCAAAGCGGTGAATAGTTTTGGCTTCGAAGTGAAGCGCGGCCATCCGTTTGATGAAATCAAGCGGCATGGCTTTATCGACTCGCAAAAGTATGGGATGGAAGTATTCAGGAGCATCCCACCGGATGCGCCATTGATCGTGGTGGAGGCGGTTTGGCAATACAGCCATCACGTGTTGCACGGCTTGAGCACGCATCAGGGACCGATTCTCACCGTTGCCAACTGGAGCGGGCAATGGCCTGGCTTGGTGGGCATGTTGAATCTGAACGGGTCGCTCACCAAAGCAGGAGTTCCCTATTCCACGCTTTGGTCGAACGATTTCAATGACGAATACTTTCTGACCAAGCTCAAAGGCTGGCTGAACGGGCAAGCGGTGACGCACGATACCAGCCACGTGAGGCCGCTGAGCGCGCTGAAATTGCCCGCCAGTTCGGAGCAACTGGGCATAGCGTTAGCCAGGCAACTGAAACGCGAAAAGGCCATTATGGGGGTCTTTGATGAAGGCTGCATGGGAATGTTCAACGCGATTGTGCCGGATCATCTGTTGAACCCCACGGGCGTTTATAAAGAGCGTTTGAGTCAATCGGCGTTATATGCGGCAATGCGTGAGGTGCCGGCGGCGGAAGCGAGCGCGGTACGGCAGTGGCTGGATGCGAAGGGATTGCAGTTCAAGACAGGACCAAATCCGGAGACGGATCTTACCGATGAACAGATTCTAGATCAGTGCCGCATGTATATCGCGGCGTTGCGCATTGCCGATGAGTTTGGCTGCGACACGATTGGCATCCAGTATCAGCAAGGGCTGAAGGATTTGGCGCCGGCTTCGGATTTAGTCGAAGGGATGCTGAACAATAGCGACCGGCCACCGGTGAAATCAGTCGACGGGCGAGTACTTTATGAAGGACAGCCGCTGCCGCATTTCAACGAAGTGGATGAATGCGCTGGCCTGGACGGATTAGTGACTTATCGCGTTTGGAAAGCGCTCGGGTTTGCGCCGGAGAACACACTGCACGACTTGCGTTATGGCGAAGATTATCAGGGTGAGTTTGTGTGGGTCTTCGAAATTTCGGGCGCCGTGCCGGCGGCACACAACGTGGGAGGCTATGCCGGGTCGGTGAGTGAGCGGCAACCGGCGATGTATTTCCGCCTGGGAGGAGGGTCGCTGAAAGGTGTGTCGAAACCGGGAGAAGTGGTTTGGAGCCGCGTCTTTATTGAAGACGGGAAGCTGAAGGCGGATTTAGGATTAGCGCAGGCAATAGCGTTGCCCGAGGAAGAGACCGAACGCCGATGGAAGATTACCACGCCCCAGTGGCCGGTGATGCACGCAGTTTTGCAGGGCATTTCGCGCGATCAAATGATGGCGCGGCATAAGGCAAATCACATTCAGGTGGCGTATGCACCGCATGCGGATGGGGCCAAACAAGCGCTCGCCGCTAAGGCGGCGTTCTTTAGGGAAGCGGGGTTAGAGGTGTCGGTGTGCGGAAGCGGGACAGGTCTCTAGCGCATGAGAGTTGGTCTGGTGGGCACGGGCGCTATTGCTAACATGCACGCGCGGGCGTATCGCAATATTGGGTTTGAACTGGTAGCGTGCGCCAATAAGACAGAAATGCGCGGGCGGGAATTTGCGCAAAAGTGGGGCGCGCAGTTTGTCGGATCGACGAAGGAGCTATGCCACCTCCCTTCCCTAGATTACGTGGATGTTTGCAGCTTTCCGGATGCGCATTTGGAGCCTGTGAGATTGTGCGCTGAGATCAAGCGGCCCATCATGCTGCAGAAGCCGATTGCCACGAACCTAGCCGAGGCGCGCACCATGATTGAACTGGCGCGCGCGGCCGGCATCAAGCTCGGTGTGATGAGTCAGCACAGGTTCGACGATTCAACCTTGTTTCTAAAGCGCGCCATTGCGGCGGAACGTCTCGGAAAGATTCTGGAAGCAGATGCCTATGTGAAATGGTTCCGCAGCGACGAATATTATGCGCGGCCGATCAAAGGGAGCTGGCAAACTGAGGGGGGCGGCGCGCTGATCAATCAAGCCATCCACCAGGTAGACGTTTTGCTCCACCTGATCGGCCCAGTAGCGCAAGTTCACGGTATGTGGCAACTTGGCGCGCGGCACAAAATCGAATCGGAGGATGTGGTGAGCGCCCATTTCCTTTATAAGTCGGGAGCCATGGGAGTGATCCAGGCGGCCACGGCATTCTGGCCCGGGTACACCGAAAGGATTGAAATACACGGTACAAAAGGCAGCGCGATTGTCTCAGGCGACAAACTGACGTCTTGGGACGTGTTGGACGATGAAAAGCACAACGCAGCGGATCCCGCCCCACTAGCCAAAGCGGTGGCTTCCGGTTCTTCGGATCCGATGGCGATTTCAGTAACGACATTTGAAAGGCAGTTTAACGATTTTGCCGAGGCGATTGGCACTGGACGCGAGCCGCTATCGAACGGCGAGGATGGATACCGCGCATTGGAATTTGTGCTGGCGGTTTATCGATCTTGCCGGGAAAGCCGCAGTGTTGCACTCGCCTAGCCGCATATTGCAAATCAACATCTCGGCGGGAGGGGTGCCGAAGACGCCGCTGCAGCGCGCGGAGGTGGGACGGCTCGGCGTAGCGGGTGACGCGCACCGCTTTCGCTTGCATGGCGGACCGGATAAGGCGATCTTGCTGCTGGCGTCGGAAGTGGTGGATGAGTTGAAGGCGGAAGGTTGGCCCTTGTTTTACGGCGCGCTGGGCGAAAATTTCACAACTATCGGTTTAGATCACAAGACATGGCGCAGCGGGCAGCGCTTCCAGTCGGGCGATGTGGTGATCGAACTCACCACGCCGCGCGAACCATGCCGCACGTTGAACCTTTATGGCCGCGGTATTCAAAAGCGGCTGGGCGCGACACCCGGTGAGAGCGGTTACTATGCCGCCGTGCTGGCCGGCGGTATTTTGCTGCCGGACGCTATAATCGAGGACGTGGAGCCAGTTTCCTAAGCCCCGTCCGCACTTCGTAAGAAGTGGAGATATGCCATCCACGATTGACTCTATCTATGGCTGGATCGAACGCTCGCCCGATCCCGCGCGAGTATCCCGCTACATTGACGAATTCGCCGCGCGTTACCGCGACATTTTCGAACGGCTAGCCGCCGACCCCGACCGAGCACCTTGGCTGGCCGTTGTATTCGGCTGCAGCGCTTTCCTTTCTGACGAACTGCTGCATTATCCCGAATGGCTGGCGGCGGTGGCGGACCTACATCAGCAACTTTCCACTTACGATTACACGCAAAGGTTGCGCGCCTTCTTGGATGAACGGGCGGCGGCCAAGCCGGCGGCTCTGGATCTGGCGTTATTCCGGCGGCGTGAACTGGTGCGCATCGTCTTGCGCGACCGCTTGGCGTATGCGTCCTTGCTCGAAATCACCGAAGAGATATCAAGCCTGGCGGATGCCATCATGGCTTGTGCCTTAAGCGCAGTCATGGCGGAGGTGGAAGAGCGCCATGGCAAGCCGATCAGGGAGAGCGGAATAGGCCCGGCTGCATTTACCGTTTTGGCGCTGGGCAAGCTAGGCGGCCGCGAGTTGAATTATAGCTCCGATGTCGATTTGTTGTTTCTCTACAGCGAAAACGGCGAGACGGCAGGTAAGCAACCGCTTAGTAACAAAGAGTTCTTCAAGAAAGTAGCCAATCAGTTTACTAACTTATTGTCTACCTACACGGCGGCGGGCATTTGTTACCGCGTCGATTTACGCCTGCGGCCGGAGGGCAAGCTGGGCGAAATGTGCCTGCCGCTGCCGGCGGCCCAGGAATATTACTCCAAGCGGGCGCGCGACTGGGAACTGCAGATGCTCATTAAAGCGCGCGTGGCGGCGGGCGATGCAATGCTAGGCCAAGCATTATTGGATTTTGTTGAACCCGCGATCTATTCCACTACGCTGGATTTTTCGACTATCGAGACCATGTCGGAAACGCGCGAGCGCATCACGGAAAAACTGGCGCGGAAACGCTTCAGCAAAGAAGGCTTAAATGTGAAGCTGGCGCGCGGCGGCATTCGCGATATTGAGTTTCTGGTGCAATGCCTGCAGCGTTTGCATGGGGCGCGGGAAACATGGGTGCGGCAGGGCGGCACACTACTGGCCCTGGCGCGGCTGCACGACCGCGATTTGTTATCGACAACGGAATATTCGCGTCTGGTCGACGCCTACCAATATCTGCGGCGTTTGGAGCACTTGCTACAGCTCGAAGACGACCGGCAAACGCATACGCTGCCGTTGAATCCCGTCGAACTCGAACGTGTGGCGCGGCGTATGCTCTCACCGCAGGGCTTGGCGCAGAGCGGCTCGGCCAGCCAATTGCTAAAAGATTTGAATCAGCGTTTGGAAAGCGTGCAAGTGATTTATGAGCGGATTGTGCATGCGCAGCGGCCGCTGCAATATTCGCCGTTGACATCGAACCGGGCATCGGGTCATTCCGGCGGCCAACAGACTGAGGCGGAAGCGCGCGCCGAAGCGGGCATTTCGGCGGAAGTGCTGGCGGAGTTGGCCAAACCCGCACCCTATTTCGCGGCGCGGCTGCGGCAGCGCGGCGTGCATCGCTCCGAGCGGCAGTTGAATGCGTTTCTCACTTCGCTGCTCCGTGAGCCGCAACAACTGCACCTGTTGAACCAGAATGCGGCGCTGGCCGACGCCATGCTGCAGATTTTCGAATTAAGCCCTTACTTTGCCGAACAACTGGCGCGCTTCCCGGAGTTGCTGGCGGAGATCCGGCGCGCGGTAGATCATCCGGCGCGCCGCTGGGCGTTTGAGGGTTTGGCCGCGCCTTTGAACGATATTGGCGGCTTGCGCCGTTTCTACCGGCGCGAAATGTTTCGCATACAAGCGGCAAGTATCTGTTTGCGTGAGCCGGTGTTTGCCACGCTGGACAGTACGTCGGCCCTGGCGGAATTCGTGATTGCCCGGGCATACCGCATCGCGCTCGAGCGCGCGCTCGAACATGCGCGCTCACGGGCAACTTCGAAAAAACCATTCTTTGATCCGCCGAACGAAATGATGGTGGTAGCGCTCGGTCGCTTAGGTATGCGCGAATTCGATCTGGCCTCCGACGCCGATCTCCTCTTCATCATTCCCGATTCCGAGGCGCACCGCCAGCGTTTCTGGACGCGCGTGGCAGAACACCTTATCGATATTCTGACCAGCTACACCGGCGATGGCACGATTCTTTCGCTTGACACTCGCCTGCGGCCTAACGGGCGCGAGGGTGTGCTGGTACAGACCGAATCGGCGTATGTCGACTACTTTTCAAGCAAGGCAGAGGCATGGGAAGGCATCGCTTACATGAAAGCGCGCGGTGTAGCGGGTGATACCGATCGCGCCACTTCGTTTCTGAGTGAATTGCAACAGGTGGATTGGCGGCGCTGGGGCCAGAGCGGAAGATCGCGCCAGGATTTACGGCAGATGCGCATGCGTCTGCAGCGTGAGCAAGGCGCGGCGGCGCCCCTCAAGGCCGCGGAGGGCGGCTATTACGATGCCGATTTCATTTTGATGTATCTGCGCTTGAAAGCCGCCGGCATGTTCTTCAAGAGTCTGAATACGCCTGAGCGGATTGATGTCGTGGAAAAGACCGGACACTTGGACCGATTGGACGCCGAGTTTCTTCTCGACGCTACCACTTATTTCCGCGCGCTGGATCACGGACTGAGAGTTGTAACTGGGAGGACGGAGGAACGGATTCCAGCCGCGCCGGAGCAGCGGGAGATGATTGCGGAGTTGCTGCAGAGATGGACGGGGAAGCGGGTCGCGGATGGTTTGGATGCCGACTTACTAGCCTTACAAATGAGGATGAGGCGGGTGTTTGAAGTTATTTTCGCTCAATAGGTCACGTCTGCTTCCCGGTTAGGCGCTTTCAACAAGGCGGGTGGCAGCGAAACAAAGATCCGCCAATACTCGTGGCTTGTACAGCGCGCGCGAACCGGCCCGCAGCTGAATTTGCTGAAGAGCGGATCTTAGCTTTCGATAGTCCTTAAGCAAGTCTGGCAGGTCAGGCCGAACGGGCTGTCGCACAAATATATTGCACAATTCACCCATGACGCCTCGGACCGTGCCGTCGTGGATATTTATATCGGTACCGGCGAGGTCACGGATGGATCTGAGTACGCGGTGACGTTCGGAGTCGCAGACAAACCAGGAATGGCGGCTCGGACTGATGGTGCTCCAGCTTACCGCGGGGCCAAGCTCGAAGGGCATATTGAAGCGAGGGATGCGTAGACCGCTTCTGGACACTCCTACCCGTGACAGGTCGTGAATCGAGGAGCGACAATCATGCCGAAGGCTTGGATGCGATCAAGCCGGCGCGTTGTTTCCGGGATTTCGAGCGTTGTACGCGGAATTAGATTTAAAGCAGTGATGCCGGCGATGTAAGCGAGGTAAAGACACTCGAACGCGGCGTCATACGGGATGTTCAAGAAGACGGAGTCTTGCAGAACTGGAGGGACGATCAAAGTGGCTGCTGTAAGCAAGAAAGCGAAAGCAGCAGTCATACGCCGACGGTAGGCGACGGCTGATTCACTTCTTGGTATTTCTTTAACCCTCCTGCCCCACCTGCGTTTATTAGCGACTATTGGCTAAGACAACGAACACCGGTCGTGCCCGCAATCACAGGAAATCTCCACTTGCCCTTTGGTGTCTTTTCAGCGCACGGTGCATTGGCATGCGGGATGCGCGCACTGTTTCTGTTCAGCTTTTTCCATATTCATTCGCTCTTTCTTTTAGTCTGATGGCGGACACGGCCAACATGTGCCGTTAAGTACACGACCGGCACCAATTAGCTGGATGTTGAGTTGATTGGCTTAAAGCCCGATGGGAGTGTTCCGTGGGACAGGGTTGAATGGCCGAACTTGGTTACTCGGCCGATTAGATCACCCACGGCTTTGAGCGCCAGTTGCGGCCTCACCATCCCCCGCCTAGAACGTTATACAGAGTGACCAGGGAAAGCGCCTCTTGTTGCCGAGCGGCGGCAAGTGTGAGTTGCGCTGAATAAAGCGTGGCCTCGCTGGTCAACACCTGCAGGTAACTTGTTGAACCACCCTTGAAAAGTATTTCAGCAATCCGAACGGCCTCTGCCGAGGATACCACCTGGGCCGCTTCCTTTTCGCGATACTCTCTGTACTTGCTGTATCCGACCAAGGCATTGGACACATCTCTCAACGCTCCAGCAATGGTCTGCTGGTAAGTGTCAATGTACTCCTGGTCCTCTGCTCTGTAGTAGCGGAGATTGTTACGTAGCTTGCCCCCATCAAATATGCTTTGACTGACGCTACCGTAAGCGTAATAGTAAAAGTTTTTTGAATCTAAAATACTCCTGAGCCGGCTGGTGGAAGTGCCGCCCTCTCCCGACAAGGAGAACTGCGGGAACAATTGAGCTTTCGCCACGCCGATGTCGGCATTGGCCTGGATAAGCAATTCCTCGGCGCGACGGATATCTGGCCTGCGCTCCAGCAAATCGGATGGTAAGCCAGCCGGCACGGCTGCCAGGTGAGGCACATTGGCGATAGACCAGCCGCGTTTTACCGGACCGGGATTGCGACCCAGCAACAGAACCAGTTGGTTCTCGGCTTGTTCGATTTGACGCTCGTAGTCTGGAACATTAGCATCCGCCGCACGAAGGAGGGCCTCTGCTTGTGCTACATCGGCGAGCGTATCATTGCCGCCTTTTTGCAACGTCTTTGTGAGGTCAAGAGAGCGTTGCCGGGCATCCCTGTTCTGCTTGGTAATCTCAAGCTCAGCGTCAAGCGTCCGAAGCTCGTAGTAATCAGTAGCAACGTCTTCCACTAGCGTGCTGTAAGTCGTCTGTTGGGCCCACACAGTGGCACGAAGATAAGCCCTTTGGGCCTCTGTCTGTCGCCGGTACATTCCCCAGAAATCCAGATTCCATGCTGCCGAGGCGGTGAGCCCTCCATACTGACGGTTGCCCGTTGTCGAAGTACTGCTGGTGCTGCTATTGCTCGTGCTGCTGGTGCCGCTCGTGTTGTTTCCGCCACTCGCGGTGAACGTTCCCCCAAGGCTGAGCGTCGGGAATTGCGCGGCTCTCGTTACACCCAGCTGTGCCTGCTGCTCAAGCACATGGTCGGCCGCAATCTTCACGTCATAGTTGTTCTTAAGGGCCTCTGTAATGAGTTCCTGTAGGACGGGGTCGGTAAAGACTTTATCCCATTTCTCAGCGCCAAGAGGTGTCGCACCAGGCACCTGTGGAGTGTCAGTAGCACCACGATAGGCAGGGGGATTGTTAATGATGACAGGACGCTTATAATTGGGGCCAACCAGGCAACCAGACAAGCCGCCCAGTGCCGCAAGGATCATTATGAGAAACGGTTTGCGATTCATGCAGCCTCTGGAATCGGTGCGGGTGAAGGTGTCGGGTGCAACGGCGCTGGAGTGATGGGCGCGGGCACATCAGGAGGATGTTTGTCATCCAGACTGGCGCTGCGCATCTTGCCGAATCGCTGGGAGATTCGCTCTGACAACGAGTATGTGACCGGGACGAGTAAGACCGCGATGAGCGTCGCGGCGGTCATTCCACCAATGACAATGGTTCCCAGAATCTGACGCGAAATACCTCCGGCCCCACTGGCAAACCACAGCGGCACGCAGCCGAAAATGAAAGCAAATGCCGTCATCAGAATAGGGCGAAAGCGCAGCTTGGCGCCCGCAAGCGTTGCGTCGTAGATGCTTTCGCCCTCTTGGTACTTTCCTTTTGCAAACTCCACAATTAAAATCGCATTTTTCGCGGCCAGCCCGATAAGCATCACAAGGCCGATTTGCGCGTAGACATCGTTCTCAAGATGACGGAGGGTAAGTGCAAAATATCCTCCAAATATGGCCACCGGAGTGCTCAACAGCACGCCGAACGGAAGCGACCAACTTTCATACTGCGCCGCCAGAATAAGAAAGCAGAGCAGGATGGAGATGGCATAGACGACCCACGCTGGCAGCCCCAGCGCTGCCTGATGTTCCTGGAAACTCATGCCCTCGTAGTCGTAGCCCATGCCCTTTGGCATGGATTCCGCAAATACCTGTTCCAGAGCGGCCATCACCTGCCCGGAACTGATGCCGGGCGCTCCGGTGATGGTCAGCGTTGCGGCCTCGTACTCATTGAAGCGCGTTGTAAACTCTGGCCCGGTGGTTCGATTTACGGTGACAAGAGCACTCAGTGGAACGCGGCTGCCGTTGCCGGACTGCACATAGAGTTGATCGATATTCCTGATGTCTTGCCGGTACGTTCCATCGGCTTCAACGTACGTCTGCCATTGCCTGCCGAAGCGGTTGAAGTAGTTCACCAGGTCGCCACCCAGAAAGGCGCCCAGTGCAGTGTAGACATCACTCAACAGAATTTGCTGCTGCGAAACCTTCTCTTTGTTCACATCGACTCGAAGTTGCGGCACAGATGGGTAATAGGTTGGAATAACCACCGCAATCTCCGGCCGTTTACTGGCAGCTGCGAGAAATTTGCCCAAATTCTGGGTAAGGAAGGCTGGGTCATTCTTGCCGGATCTGTCTTCCAGCACCATCGTCACGCCACCCGAACTGCCAACACCCGGAATGGCAGGAGGAGGGAATGAGAACGCGAGTCCTTGCTTGATCCCGCCAAGTGCCTTCGTTAGATTGCTTTGGATGGTGGCGAATTGCTGATCGTGGGTCTTGCGCTTGCTCCAGTCCTTTAGGCTGACGAAGAAGAAGGCGTTGTAGGTACTCTGCGTGGCGCTAAGCAAACTGAAACCGATGACGGAGGTGACGCTATCGACGCCTGGAACCTTCATCAGGGCATTCTCAACGTCTTTGGCAGCGTCCGAAGTGCGCTTCAGGGAAGCGCTTTGCGGAAGTTGAAGCGCCACGTATGCATAGCCCTGATCTTCGGTAGGGAGAAATCCTCCGGGCAGATGGATGCCAAGATAAAAAGCCACCGCTGTGAGGCAGATAAGCGTCACGAAGGCAACAGCGGACTTTCGCACCAGCCAGCCGGACGTGCTGATGTACTTGTCGGTGACTCGTCCGAAGACGCGATTGAACCAATCGAAAGAGCGTGATCGAAGTGATTTCTTCCGCTGCTCTGATTTGGGCTTCAGCAGCAACGCGCATAATGCAGGGCTAAGGGTCAGCGCATTGAATGCGGAGAAGATGACCGAAATGGCGATAGTAATGGAGAACTGCTGATAGAGTCTGCCGGTGATACCCGGAATGAACGCAGTGGGCACAAAAACAGCAGTCAGGATGAGAGCGATGGCAATGACCGGGCTGGAAACGTCTTCCATTGCTTTGTAAGCCGCATCGCGCGGGCTCTTACCTTCTTCGATATGCCGGGTGGCCGCCTCGACAACGATGATGGCATCGTCCACAACGAGTCCAATTGCAAGTACCAGGCCAAGCAATGAGAGCGTATTGATGGAAAAGCCCAGCACCGGAAACACCATGAACGTGGCGATCAGCGCGACCGGGACGGCAAGCAGTGGGATCAGCGTTGCACGCCAGCCCTGAAGGAAGATGTAGACCACAAGTATGACAAGCGCCAGGGCGATGAAGAGAGTGGTCAGAATGTCGTGGATGCCGGCAGTGACTGCGGCCGTCGTGTCGAGTGCGACATCGGCGTGCATATCCGCGGGAAAGTCCGTCGAAAGCAGCGCGAGACTGGCGCGGACATCCTTCGCACATTGAACCGCATTCGATCCGGGAAGCTGATAGATGGCGAGAACGGCTGAAGGTTTGCCGTTGAAGCGACCGGAAAGGTTGTAGGTCTGGGCTCCCAACTCGATTCGGGCCACATCCTTCAAATGCAGCACGGAGCCGTTGATGTTTGAAGACAGGATGATGTTGCCGAATTCCGCGACGCTGACCAAACGACTTTGGGTCAGCACGGTATAGGTGAACCCCTGATTCCCCGGTACAGGTTCGCCATTGATCTGGCCAGCCGGGTTGACGTTGTTTTGTATCGACAGGGCGTTGGTGATCGTTGAGACGGTGACACCGAGTTTCGCCATCTGGTCCGGCTTCAGCCAAATGCGCAACGCGTACTGACCGGCGCCGAAGACCTGCACCTGGGCCACACCTTTGACGCGGGACAACTGGTCCACCAGATTGATGTAAGAGTAGTTGGCCAGAAACACGGAATCGTACGTAGCCTTTGGCGAAGACAAGGAAAGCAGCATGAACGGAGACGAAAGCGACTTCTGGACGGTGATGCCGCCAAGCTGAACTTCAGTCGGCAACTGACTCTGTGCCTGGGAGACGCGAAGTTGCGTGAGAATCTGGTCGTCGTTGGGCCTGGTCTTTACGTCGAAATCCACCGTAATTTGCGCCGAGCCATTGCTGGCGCTGGTGGAATACATGTAGTTCATGTTGTCCACGCCATTGAGCTGCTGCTCAATCGGCGTAACGACGGACTGTTCCAGAGTCTTCGCATCCGCGCCCGGATATGTCGCCTTCACGAGGATCTCCGGCGGAACAATATCCGGGAACTGAGCAGTAGGCAGACTCGAAAGAGAGACCACGCCACCAATGACCATCAGAATCGCTATAACAATGGAAACGATGGGTCGTCCGATAAAAAGCCTGGACATGTTCAGTTCCCCTCTGTCTTCTGCCCTTGCGGCGGTGTGGATGAAGCCACTCGATGCGGCATGACTTTCATGCCTTCTTTGATCTTGTCGACACCCTCCGTGACGATCTGATCGCCGCCTTTTATGCCGCTCAGGATGACCGTATTCGTGCCCACCGAAGGTCCCAGAGTTACCGGCCGAATATGGGCAATATCATCGGCACCGACGACCACCACCTGGTAAGCGCCTTGCAACTCATTAACCGCCTGTTCGGGCACCAGGATAGCGTTCTTCATCACATCCGTTTGAGCGGACACTTTGCCAAACTGACTCGGCCGAAGCAGGTTGTGGGGATTCGCGAAGCTGGCTGCCAGACGAATGCTGCCGGTCTGAGTACTGAGCGCACGGTCCACTGAAATGACATGACCAATACTTGAAAAGACCAGGTTGTCGGCAAGGGTCAACTTAAGCGGCAGCTTATCGCCCGTGCTTAGCAGGTCCGACTTTCCTGCGGCGCGGGCGCGGGCCGAAAGCGACATATACTCCTGTTCGCTGATGAAAAAGTAGACTTTGATCGGGTTGAGCTGAGAGACTTCAACCAGTTGCGAGGTTGTGGATACAAGATTACCCACCTGGATTTCGGCTTGACCAGCCACCCCGTCGATGAGCGATCGGACTTTCGTAAATTCGACATTGAGTCTGGCTGATTCAAGCGTCGCCTCGGCACTCTCCACGGAAGCTTTATCTGCCTCCTGCGTTCCAATCTCCGTGTCCAGAGAACTCTGCGCATAGGCAAGAGCCTCAACCAGAGGTGTGTCGCGATTAACATTGACCGTAGCCAGCTTGTACTGAGCCTTTGCCTGCGCCAGAGATCCACTCGCCTGATCTTCAGTAGCTTGCCAAGACCTTGGATCGATCTCGAAAAGCACCTGTCCTTTATGGACCTCGCTTCCTTCCTTGTAATCCTGGCTGATCACGTAGCCGCTGACCTGCGGCTGTATTTGGGCATCTACCATGCCGTCAAGTGTGGCAACCCACTCGCCAAAGATGGGCACAGTTTGAACGACAGCCTCGACGGTGTCAACGTTCAAAGGTGGCGGTGCCGGAGGAACTGCCTTGTGGCATCCCGCAAGCACGAGCAGACAAAGGGTTGCCGCGGCAAGCTGAGCCATTCCAGGTTTCAATCTTGGCATTTGAACTTTTGATACATGGTTTGATGGACCTACGTCTGAAGATCTCATCTCAAGGGCCATCTTGTCTGGTCAATTTTGCTCAACGCTGACCCATTGAAGGTAGACAGCTCTTGAAGGTTATTTGGGAACTTTGATGCGTGACGATTGACTTGCCAAAATCCGCCATCAACAACAAGATTCGCGGCAACCGCTTCTCAACTTGAATTGAACAACTGGCCAACCAAGTTGGCCTGCGTGCGCTTGGTCCTGGCGAGCAGGAAAGTCAGAAACCTGTTGCAGACAGTGTATTCTTCGTCCATGACGCGAAGCATTTCTTTCCGCTCGATCTTCAATGCCAGGCAAGGGGTCGCGGCCGTCGCACTCGTTTGATGTATTTCGCGCAGTCCGGCAATGGCCTCTTCACCGAGAAACTCGCGCGCCTGGAGGAGTGCGATGGTAGCCTTCTTACTTTTTCGAAACTACTGTTAGTTTCGCGTGGCCCTTCTGAAGTTAGGAGACATGACTTGCGACATCTCCTTGCACCAATAATGTCTCTCGACATCGCAGCGCGCTGTTTGGCTAACCACTTGTGACGCATCAAAGTTCCCAAAAAACCTTCAACGGCGGTACGCCTTTAATAGTTCAGCTTTGAGCAAAATTGACCAGACAAGATGGCCCTTGCGATGAGACCTTCAGACGTGGGTCCATCAAACCATGTATCAAAAGGCCAAACGACAAGAGTGAAACCCGGTATATATCAGATGGCCGCAGCAGGCGTGTGGCCGGTCTTCCTCGCCGTCAAGACGCCGCCCGCAAAAAGGGAAGAAGCATGGAGCAGAGAGCTATTAGACAGCGGACTGGGGGCCGACCGACCAACAGGCGCATATCGCGCCCGCCGCACTTCCCATCAGCGGCAAGGAACTAACCTTATTCAGAAGTGTTTTATCGGCGCACTCGTTTGCGGAGTTGGCGTGGAACAAAGATATCGGCCCAATTTGGCTGATTTGGATACTTACCCGAAGGAAACATCGTCAGTCGCGCCGCGGTTGACCGGACGACCAAACTATTGGAGGCGATATTTACGCACCTGTTGCCGCCCGGGATGTCCTTGATCGTCTCTGCACCGAACTCCCCAGGACTCGAATTGTCGCGAAGGAGAGCCCCGTCGCCACTTCAGGCCCATTCCTCCCTAAGAGCGGCGTAGCCATCACACAAGACAGGCTTTGGCAGGCGTTCAGTGCGTTTATAGAACCGGACGACACGATCGCGATCGACTACTGTACCGCTCAAGCCGTTGGGCAGCTTACACTGCCTGTCCGGACTAGGACGTTGATGCAGACGAACTGGGAAGCCATTGGTTATACCACCCCCGCGGTCCTTGGCGCGCAGATGGCCGACCCCAGTGGTCGCGATATACAGCTCATTGGAGACGGCGCCTTTCAGGAAACGGCTCAAGAAATCACGACCGTGATCCATCTCGGTCTCGCGCCCATAACGCTCCTTTTGAATAATTCGACTTACGAGATCGAGACTCTCACTCACAAATGCCCACCGGCCCACAAGAACTACAATCGATTGCAGAGTTGGGACTATAGCAAGCTTCCCAGTGTGCTTGGTCCAAAGGGGAGGCCCTTGGGCGTCCGTGCAGAGAGCGAGGACGAATTATGCTCCGCGCTCGGGGCGGCCGCTGCGGCGCACCGAGACGGCCGCTACAGCCTCATCGAGGTTATCCTCGCACCCGGAGACGTCGCGAGCGTGCCTCGCCAGGTTTATAGGCCTCCCGAAACAGCAGAATGGCGGGGCTTGAGTAGATAAAGTGGCATCGAACAGCGCCTGCGGCCTCTTTTAAACACAATTCGATAGAGCTACATCCGAAGTTCCCATGCCAGACGCAGTCGTGTCTGGTCAATAAAGCTCAGTCCTGAGCCGACTGGAAACAGCACTGGTACTCTTCTTGAGCGGCCTAGAAGGACGATTGGTTCCCGCCCAGAGATAACGCACTAGCAGTATTCTTTTCGAATACCTGGTCGTTCAGGACAACATTTAGCAGCGATTTGTTCACTCTGATTCGGCCTTTATATTCAATGAAGCCTAGTTGGCGAAATCGGTTCATGAAAAAGCTGACTCGGGAACGAGTAGTGCCGATCATATCGGCGAGAGACTCCTGAGTGATTCTCGGTATAAGCATGTCTTGCTCGTCAGACTTGCCGAACTCCGCCATCAGAAGGAGAATGCGCGCCAGCCGTTTCTCGCTTGAATTGAATAACTGGTCCACAAGGTCGGCTTGTGTGCGCATGCTCCTGGCAAGCAGAAAGGCCAGAAACATGTTCGAGAAAGTGCGTTCTTCGTCCATGACGCGAAGCATCTCTTTCCTGTCGATCTTCAATGCCACGCAAGAGGTGGTCGCCGTCGCACTCGCCTGGTGTATTCCCCGCACCCCGGCCATCGATTCTTCACCTAGAAAATCTCCGGCCGCAAGGAGGGCAATGGTCGCCTCCTTGCTTTTCGAGACTACTGTGAGTTTCGCGCGGCCCTTCTGAATATAAAAGACGTGACTTGCGACGCTTCCCTGCATAAAAAATGTCTCTCTTGATGTCAGTTGTACGAGGCTCCTTCCGAGTCCGGTAGAAGCAAGAAATTCTATCGGGCTGAAGACGGCATCATGTTTGTCGTTCATGTTTTGGTCCTTTTTGTTATCGCTGAGTTGAGCAAGCATGGATTGTTGACACAATAAAATAATCCTGATAGTCCCATCCAGAGTCATTGTTTTTTGCATCGCTTGATTGGCGTCATTCAGAATCAGCACCGCTTTCGTGTTTAGCGTTTCCGTGATCGCGCCTTTGGGAACCAGCACCGCACCCGAAAGTTCCTGGGTGATAAACCGCACGCGCGCGAATTCTCCCGGCCGAATCAACCCTACAGGATTGCGTCGCGTCTTGCGCCAGCTTCGATTGTGCCGATTCCACCGCAATCCTGTACGAAGCCTGCCCCATCTGGAAGAGCGCTTCTCCTTTGTGGACTTCAGCGCCTTCCTTGAAGTAGATCTGCTCCAAAAACCCGGTAACTCGCGGCACAATGCTCACTCTTTCTTTGGCCGAACTTTGCCCAATCAAATCTCCCATCACCGGAAGCGTCATCACCTTGACAAGAGCGGTTGTCACGCTGGGCGGAGGCGTTTTCAAGCCAGCGGTGCCTTTCGCTAAACCCTCGCCTGAACCGCAAGCAGCCTCGATAAGACATAACGTGATGAGCGCAAGGGCTGCGCAATGGGCGAGAATGAACCTCGGGTAGAACGACAAAAGTGTTTCCTGCTTTCAGTCTTGCGCGGTTTCAACCGTGCTTAAACTCGCGCCCTGCAAGTTCTGCATCATCCTGGATGCCGTCTTTGCGTTCGCAATTTACCTCGGAATGATACGCAAATGAGTGGCCACCTCTCAACGCGGGGTGAAGGATGGGTCTCTGAGAAAACAAACGGTTGGCGGAATCATTTTTGCACGACCAAATGCGGTCACATCTTCACTAACCGTCAGGGCCAAATAACTTTCACGGTAAGACAGCTTCGATGTTGCCGTTGACGGCTTCGCCAGCATCTCGGCGGCGTTAAGCCTGCTATGCATTAAATCGAGCCACCCCGTTTTGTAAGGGAAGTTCAATGGAGACCAGCAAGCCGGGTTGAGCATTGGCCGCTGAAATGTGGCCCTGGTGAAGGGAGATCGCGCGCGACGCGATGGCGAGGCCGAGGCCCACACCGCCGGTTGCGCTATCGCGCGACTGATCTACCCGATAGAAGGGTGTGAAGATGCGCGCCAATGAATCGGCAGGCACGCCCGGACCGCAATCGCGCACCGTCACAACGGCGGAACTATCGTGTGCGGCGGCGTTAATCTGAACCGCAGTCTCTTCCGGCGCGTAGCGGATGGCGTTTCGCACCACGTTCTCAATCGCGCGGCGTAAGAGTTCCTGGTCGCCTGCAATCTCAAGCGGAGTTGCGTTGAGATCGAGGCGGCAGCGTTTAGCCTCCGCCTCCACGCGGCAATCATAGGCGATTCCCTCTAAGAGTCCGGCTAGGTCGATCGGCTCGAATTTACGCGATTCTGGATCGCCTTCAGCTCGCGTCATCTCAAGCAGCGAACTCACGAGCACGGTAAGACGGGCGATCTCCTTGCGAATGCGGGCGGCAGCTGCTTCTCGGTCGTCGGCGGTGCGCAGGAGTTCGGCGGCAAAACTCAAACGGGCAAGAGGGGAACGGAGTTCGTGCGAGATATCCCGCAGAAGACGCCGCTCGGCGGTGAGCAGAGTTTGGATACGGTCTCCCATAAGGTCAAAGGAGCGCGCCATTTGGCCGATTTCGTCGGCGCGGGTAAGGTTGGCTCGCGCCGACAGATCGCCGCGGCCGAAGCGCTCCACGGTATGCGCCAGCTTGCGTAAAGGCGCTCCGATATTGGTGGCCAGAACCCAGCAGAGCGCGGCCACTACGCCCAGTATCAGTATGTAATAAAAGAGAAAGTTCCACGGTGTGAGAGGCGGCGGCGCGATGGCAAAAAACCAATAACGTCGGTCCATTGAGGAGAGAGCAAAAATCAAATGGCTACCACTCTTGGGAGGACCGTTTCCGCGCGCCCGCGCTTCGGCAAGCAGCGCCGAGTGATCGCTGCCATCAAGCAAGTCTTTGCCGCTCCCGTCGCATAAAAAATGTTCTCCAGGAAAATATTTGTGGAGCTTGCGTAGGTTCTCACGTAAGGCGGCAGGTCCGCCCGTTTCGTAGGCCTCAATCGCTTGGTCTCTCTGCATGGCGTCAAATTGGTTGAATATGCGCCGCGAAACTCGCGAACCATAATAGTTAGAGATGGCAATGAAGGGGCCAACCGCGATCCCGAGGGTGACGAACACCCACAGCAAGATTCTAAGATAGAGCGATTTCAAGCGGCGTCTCCCGGGAGCGGGACGAGCATATAGCCCACTCCGCGCACGGTGCGAATCGGCGACTCCGAACCATGGCTCAATTTCCTCCGCAGATGACTGATGTGAACGTCGAGCGATCTTTCAAACGGCGAGGCTTCCCTCTGATGCAAGGCAGCGGTAATTTCATCGCGCGAGACAATGCGCCCGTTGGCGCGCGCCAGCATAAGAAGAATATCGAACTCCAGCGAAGTTAAGTCCACTGGTTCGCCGGCGCTGAAAGCTTGCCGTAGCACGGGATCGAGGCTGAGCGCACCGCAGGCAAATCTCTCGCGGCGTTGATCGCTTTGGCCGGAACGGCGGAGCACCGCGCGGATCCGGGCAAGCAGTTCGCCGGGCTCGAAGGGTTTGGGCAGATAGTCGTCGGCGCCCAGTTCGAGGCCGTTGATGCGATCATCCCGTTCCGTGCGCGCCGTGAGCATAATCACCGGCGTAGCACTGCGGCTGCGTAGAGTTCGTAACACCTCGAAGCCATCAAGAACCGGGATCATAACATCGAGCAGGATGATATCGAAGGCGCCTTCTAGCGCGCGGGCGAGGCCGCTCACGCCGTCATGCGCCGCGTCAAGCCGGAAGTTGTGCTCCGCGAAAAAATCGGTCATAAGAGCGCACAGATCAACGTCGTCCTCAATTAGGAGCATGCGCCGCGGCGGGGTTTCATAGTGCTTTTCCATAGCTGGATACGTTTGCTACCTAGGCTCGTAATTGCAATGTACACTCTTTGTGCTAGCGAATGGGGCCCTCCGGGAGGATTTAACAATTCTTAAGAGCGCTCTGAGGCCGTGTGACCGTTTACTGGAGAAGAGAGGTAACGAATGTCAGTTCGATCTTTTTTCCCCTTAGTGGTTGTCTCCCTTTGTTTGCTGACTGCGGCATTGGCAGCGGAGACGCCGGCGCGCTTCGTTGGCACCGTAAGCACCCTATCCGCGGAGACTGGAGCGGCCGAAGTGAAAAACGCAGCCGGCGAAACGATTGCCATTCACCTGACTGCCGGCACCGTGTTCCAACGCGTAGGACCGGGCGAAAAGAATTTGAAGAACGCCCAAACGATCAGCGCGGGCGACATTTTGCCGGGCGACCGCGTGCTTGTGAATTTGGAACCGGGCACGAACGATGCGCTGCGCTTGGTAGTGATGGCGGCTGCCGACATTAGCAAACGCGATGAAGCTGACCGCGAATCTTGGACCACTCAGGGCGTCGGCGGCGTAGTGACGGCGAAAGACGGGAATGTTTTAACGGTGCAAGCCAGAGCGGGACAAGCGATCATGCCGGTCGAAGTAACAGTGGCCGCGAACACCAGGTTTAGAAAGTATGCACCCGATTCAGTTAGCTTCACGGACGCCAAGACCAGCGGCCTGGAAAATGTGCAGATCGGCGACCAATTGCGGGCGCGCGGTACTAAGTCAGCCGACGGATCAAAAGTTGCTGCGTCGGAGGTAGTGTTCGGATCTTTTGTCACAAAAGCGGGCAAGATCACGGCAGTAGACGTTGCCGCGAACACACTCACGATCACGGAGCTGAATAGCGGGAAGAACTTCCGGATCATGGTGGCGCCTGGATCGCAAGTGAAGTCGATGCCGGATTTCGCCGGGATGATGGGAGGGCCACCTCCTCCAGGAGCTGGCGGCCCAGGAGGCGGACCACCGCCCGGAGCCGGCATGCCCGGGTCTGGGATGCCCGATCCTGCGCGCATGATTGAGATGATGCCTTCGGCCACCCTCGAAAGCTTCAAGCCGGGCCAGTCAGTCGTGGTATCCAGCACGCGCGGAGCGAACCCGGACGAGTTAACGGCAATCGTGTTACTCGGAAATGCCGAGATGCTGATCCGCCTGACCTCCATGGGCAGCCCCACGGGAGCTGGCGGCCAGAAACAAAGTGCCGCGAACGGGATGCCCAACAGTTCTCCGAGCGGAATGGGTGGCGGATTTGAACTGCCCACCATGATGCCCTAAGCCATCGTCACGAAAAGCGAGTCAGGAAGCGAGTGAGTCAATTAATGAAAACTTTGTGTCTCTATGCCCTTATCTGTGTAGCGAGCGCTCTCGCACAGAAACCTGCCGCAGTGTTGCAGGGAACCGTGACCGACCCCTCTGGAGCCTCAGTGCCGAATGCGGACATTGCGGTGACTGGGCTAGGGCGCGAAATACACGCCAGCACAAGCAACACGGGCAAGTATGTGGTCAGTCTCGATCCCGGCAATTACGCCGTGCGGATTTCGGCACCCGGTTTCGCGGCTTCCGAGAGCAAAGACGTCTCGCTGCGCGGAATGCGAATTTTAGACGTTAGCCTGGCCATCGAAGAAACCAAGCAGGTGATGAACGTGGAAGACCAAACGGGCCAGAGCGTCGGAACCGACCCAACTGCCAACGGAACGGCTCTGGTATTAGGGAAAAAAGAGCTAGCCGCGCTATCTGACGATCCGGACGAACTCGAACAGGAGTTACAAGCCATGGCCGGCCCTGGAGCGGGACCCAATGGCGGACAGATCTACATTGATGGCTTCACGGGAGGAAACATGCCTCCGAAAGCCTCCATTCGGGAGGTCCGCATCAACTCAAACCCCTATTCCACCGAATACGACCGCCCCGGCTTCGGCCGAATCGAAATTCTCACGAAACCGGGATATGATAATTTCCACGGACAAGCGTTCTTCCAGTTCAACAACGAAGATCTCAATTCGCGCAATCCGCTGCTGACGGAAAGCGGGCGGGCGCCCTATCGTAACCTGATTGGCGGCTTGAACCTCGGAGGTCCGATCATCAAGAACAAAATGTCGTTCGGGTTCGATTTTGAACGGCGCGACATAACGGAGAACGCTTTTGTGCTGGCCAGCACGCTTGACAGTCATCTGAATCCGACGACCCTTAGCGAAGCGGTGGTCACGCCCCAGACGCGCATGAGCTTCGTGCCGAGACTCGATTACACAATCAACGAGAAAAATACTTTGGTGGTGAGATATCAAAACACCAACATCGGACTGGATAACAGCGGCGTAGGAGGCTACAATCTCACGTCGACCGCCTACAACTTACATGAGCGGGAAAACACGCTGCAACTCACCGAAACGGCGGTTTTGAGCCCAACGACCATTAACGAAACACGCTTCCAGTTGATGCGGACAAGCACCGTGGACAATAGCGCCAACACCGCGGCGGCGGTCAACGTTTCCGGAGCCTTCACCGATGGCGGCGCAACGATCGGCAATTCCGCTAACATAACCGACGCGCTGGAGCTAACCAACGCTACCACTTTGACGCACGGAACTCACACCTGGAAGTGGGGCGTCCGGTTTCGGCAGTCGTTCAACCACGACACATCTCTCAATAATTTCAACGGTACCTATACGTTCTTCGGAGGAACCGGCCCCGAACTAGATGCTGCCGGCCAGGCGATTGCGGGAACCATAGAGGCGTTGACCGCGCTCGACGTCTATCAGCGGACACTGCTCGGCCTGGAAGAAGGACTGACTTGGGCGCAGATCCGCGCATTGGGAGGCGGAGCTGCGCAATATACCTTGACCAGCGGACGGCCGGCGCTGACTGTCGACCAGTTCGATGTAGGCATGTTTTTCAACGACGATTGGAGGCTCAAGCCGAACCTCACGCTCAGCTACGGATTGCGTTACGAGACGCAAACTAATATTCATGATTACGGAGACATTGCACCGCGTTTCGCCATTGCTTGGGGAATCGACGGTAAAGGAACGAAAGCCGCCAAAACTGTTCTGCGCACTGGCTTCGGAGTGTTTTACGACCGGATCGCCGACACCGTGACGCTCAATCGCGACCGCTACAACGGTTTGACTCAACAATCGTATATTGTCACGAATCCGGACTTCTTCGCCACCACGCCTTCAATTAGTTCGCTCGCGAGCTATGGCGCGCCGCAGCAATTACAGTTAGTGTCCGGCGCGATAGAGGCACCGCGGAATTATCAAGGAAGTATCGGAGTAGACAGGCAGATCAATCGCTATGTGAAACTGAGCGGGCAGTATATTGAGAGCCGTGGCGTACATCTGGTAAATTCCCGCAACATCAACACACCGCTTGACGGGTTTTATTCATATGGCGATTCAGGAATTCGGCTACTGACTGAGACCGCGGGAGTGAGCCGCAGTCATCAGCTGTTCGTCAGTCCGAACATTAACTATAAAAAGATGTTCTTATTCGGCTTCTACGCCTTGTCTTATGGCAAGGACGACAACGAAGGCCAGCCCGCCAACCCTTACAATTTGCGGAGCGAGTGGGGACCTTCTACAATCGCCGACGTCCGAAACCGCTTCATCATGGGAACGGCTTTGCCGCTTCCCTGGAGACTGAGTTTGAGTCCCTTCATGATTGCCTCGAGCGGCACTCCCTTTAACATCACAACGGGCCAGGACACCTTGCTTACCGGAGTCGCGGAAGAACGTCCGTCGCTCGAGACGGGAGTGAGCGCCTCCGGTTGCAATGGAACGAACTTGATTTACGAATCCGGCTACGGATGCTTCAACCTAAATCCAGTTCCAGGCACCGTTATCTCGCGGAACTATGGAAGAGGGCCGGCAACGTTTTCGTTGAACATGCGGCTCTCGCGCACCTGGTCGTTTGGCAATCGCGGTGAATCGGGAATCGCCAACCAATCCGGGCCGCCTCCAGGCATGGGTGGAATACGCGGTGGCGGCGGTCCTCCTCCCGGAGGCGGAGGTCCAGGTGGTGGCGGTCCCCCGCCCGGCATGTTCGGCGCCAGCAGTGGCAAGCGCTACAATCTGACACTCACCGTGAGCGCTCGAAATATTTTGAATCATCCCAGCTATTCCGCGCCCATCGGAAATCTTTCCTCGCCATTCTTCGGCGAATCCACCAGCTTGGCAGGATTCGGGCCAATGGGAGCGTCTACCTACGACCGCAAAGTGGACATGCAACTACGTTTTCAGTTTTAGGCCAGCACCAATATACGTCCGGACTGAGCCCGATCCACTCTGGCTTCGTAGCAGATTAGTGCCAATTTGCAGAAGTTTGCGTACATCGATCTTTCACAGCCACAGCTCGGAAGCCCTGGCTGAGCCGTGCGCGTGAGCAAACGGTAACGATACCCCAACTTATGCAATGAAGCACTAGACCCATCTTAATCACCGGTGGCAGAAGGCCGAAGATTTGCTTTGTGCAGGTAGCGAGCAGCTGAAGGCATCAACATTTGGCCAGTCTTCAAGAGATTGCGCGCCTCGAGTGAATTGCCCTAATTGGGGCAATTTTGCCTCAAATAATCCGCTTTCATCAGTTCCTGCCACGGAGAACTGGGGTTTTTACAGGGAAATCTTGTGGCCCTCAGACTGCTACCAGTTGAGCATCGGAGCTGGTCGCCGGGACATTCCGCCGGCCGACGGAGGAAAATGTTGCACAGATCTCAAAGAAGCGTCGTATCTAGAGCACATTCGAACTTTGCCGAAGGCCGATCGTGAGCCAAGTCGTCACGATGAAAGCCTCACGCGCGGCGCACGCAGGTCTGAACTTAAGCCCCAAACCGGAAGCAGGCGAACAACCGATTTTGCCGGTTGCCGAACCTTTGCTGCGCAATTATGCCCGGAGGTTGAGGGATTCGGCGGCAGGACTGCTTACGCCGATAGTGACCCGGAGCGAATGGCGGCGGCGACGGCTTCTCATCCTTGGTTATCACGGCATTTCCTTGGAGGATGAGCACGAATGGGATGGCGGAATCTATATGTCTGCGGAGTTCTTCCGGCGAAGGCTGAACATCTTGCAGCAATCTCGCTGTGCTGTGTTGCCATTGGAAGCCGCTTTGCCGCGTTTGTATACCGGCACGTTGCCGGAGCGGGCGGTGTCCATCGTCTTTGACGATGGTTTCCATGACTTCGCGAGCGTGGCGGCGCCGCTATTGGCAAACTTCGGATACAGCGCAACAGTTTTCGTCAGTAGCTACTACGCACAATTTAACCGGCCGATTTTCGACATCATGCTGTCTTATCTGCTTTGGAAAGGGCAGCGGCAACCAATCGCCTTGCCGGGCATTTTCGATCAACCGGTTTATCTGAACAGTGCAGGCCGCAAGTACGTCTACGAATTTGTGCGGGCCGTTGCGCTGGAACGAGGATTCACCGGACAGGCGAAGGATGAGTTGCTCGCGAGGATCGCGGATTCTCTCGGAATCGACTACGAAGATTTGTGCCGCAAGCGGCTCCTACATATGATGAACGCCCGGGAAGTCCGTAACATCCAGTCTCTTGGCCACAACGTTCAGTTACATACGCACCGGCATAGAGTCTCGCGAAAAAAGGATCTTCTCGTGCGGGAAATACGCGATAACCGAACTTGGATTCGCCAAGCCATAGGTGGCGTCACTCCTGAGCTCTTCAGTTATCCGGGCGGCGTATGGCAGCCGGTGGAGCGAGAGTGGTTAACGGAGTTGAGAATACGGGCCGCCATCACGTGCCGCCCGGCATTGGCGGACGCGGCTTGCGACAGGCTCCTTCTGCCGAGAGTGGTAGATAACTCCCATACCTCTGAAAGCCACTTTCGAGCCTGGCTATCTGGCAGCATGCACCTTCTGCCGAAGGGCGCCGAAATTCAAACGCCGGGACAAATTTTGGAAGAGGCCTACCCGGCTCCCTATTAGTGGTGTAATAGAAGCCAAAACTCAGAAGCAGGGGAAGTCACTTCAATCGCGCCGTCGGCCTGCATCGATTTTATTGCTGGTTGTCGGCTGGTTTTTCAATGCCGTGTCGTTCGATGCGGTAGAGAAGAGTCTTACGGCTGATGTCGAGGTAACGGGCGGCCTGGGTTTGATTCCAATGGCATTTGTTGAGCGCCTTTAGAATCAGTTCTTTTTCAACCGCTTCTAGACTGATTCCTTCGCGCGGAAGATCGACTTCCAGGGCATCTAGACTGCCGCGGTCCCGCCGCAGATAATCCGGCAAATCTTGCAGCTTTACCTCGTGGCCGTGAGCAAGCACGACAATTCGTTCAAGTATGTTTTCAACTTCGCGAACATTGCCCGGCCAGCGATAGCGCACGAAGTAGGGAATTAGACTCTCGGGCATCGTCAAGTCCGGCCTTTCGCTGCGCTGTTTGCTCTTGGAGAAGAAATGCTGAACAAGCTCGGGGATGTCCCGTTGGCGCTCACGCAAGGGAGGGATGGTGAGCGGAATGACTGCCAGCCGGTAATAGAGATCTTGGCGAAAGGTGCCGTCATCGATCATGGCTTGCAAATTCCGGTGAGTCGCGGCTATTATGCGAACATCAACCTTAGTGCTACCGGTTGCGCCCACTTTTTCAACTTCGCCTTCCTGAATCATGCGAAGAAGCTTCGCTTGCAGGGGAAGCGCCAGTTCGCCGATTTCGTCAAGGAACAGCGTTCCACCGTTGGCGGTCTCCACTTTCCCCGCCTTATGCGCAACTGCCCCGGTAAAGGCCCCTTTTACGTGGCCGAAGAGTTCGGATTCCAAGAGCTCAGCCGGAATAGCGCCGCAATTGATCGTCACCAATGGGCCATTCTTGCGAGGGCTATTGAAGTGTATCGCCTTCGCCAGAAGTTCTTTCCCGGTGCCGGTCTCGCCATGAATCAGCACGATCGCATTGGTGCGGGCGGCTCTGGCCGCCGCGTCGAGCACTTGGAGAAGCTGATCGGACCGGCCGAGAATATTCTCGAAACCGTACTTCGCGTTTAGGTTTGCGCGCAGTGCATAAACTTCTTCAACTAGCCGCAGGTGATCGAGCGCGCGATTAATCGTGAGAACTAGCTGGTCGGGGTGAACGGGCTTTGTCAGATAGTCATAAGCGCCGGCCTTAATGGCTTCCACGGCGGTTTCAACCGTCCCGAACGCCGTGAGAAAGACAACGGCAACCTGCGAATGTTGTGAGCGAATTTGTCTGAGAAACTCGATGCCCGTAACGCCGGGCATCTTCAAGTCCGTTATAACCAAATCGTACGGCCGTGTATCGAGCTGGGCCATCGCTTGTCCGGCCGAGGCAACGGAGTCCGCCATAAAGCCAGATTGCTCGAGCTGCACCTGCAAAACCCTGCGCAGGCTCTCATCGTCATCGACCACCAATATGCGGTTTCTCATCGAGCGGCCCTAAATGGCAATGAAATGCGAAAGGTAGCGCCCTGAGGCGAATTGCGGCTAACCGTGAGGCTCCCTCCATGCTGAGCCACGATCTGGTGGGCGACCGCAAGACCAAGGCCGGTACCTTGCTCTTTGGTCGTAAAGAACGGATCGAAGATGCGATCCAGATTATTAGTTTCAATTCCTCGGCCCTGGTCGGAAACATCGAGATTCAGTTGCGCTTGCCTTTGCTCGGCGGTCAAGAGGATCGTGCCTCCGGCGGGAGTGGCCTGAGCCGCATTCATGGTTAAATTCAGGAGCACCTGTTTCAACTGTTCACAATCGCATTCCAAAGGCGGCAGACCCGGCGGAACGTGCTTCAAAAAATGCAGGTGTCCGGAGTCCTTGCCATGGCCGACAAGCGCTACGACTGAATCGAATAACTGATCAACGTCAGCCATCGTTAATTGCGGGGGCCGGGGTTTAGCAAAATCCAGAAAGTTGGAAAGTAAACGCTCAAGACGCCGGCATTCCTTCTGAATGATGTCAAGGAACTCCTCCCGGCGCTCGACGGAATGCTTCTCACGCTGCACCACCACGGCTGCGCCTTCGATGCTGGCAAGCGGATTGCGAATCTCGTGGGCTAAACCGGCACTCAGTTGGCCGAGAGCGGAAAGGCGCTCGGCCCGCTTCATTCCTTCGAAGTTTGCCTGCAGTTGGGTGTATACGGAGGTCAGTTCTTGGGTCGCGCGGCGCAATTCCGTCTCCTTTCTCTTTTGAATATCACTCAAAAAGCCCGTGATAAAGCCGACCAGGAGAAAGACGGCAACCTCCAAAAGCTGGTCGAGAGCGTCGACCGGCGAAACGTTCCAAATTGCGGGTGTACCTACCAGGAAGAAGGTACCGGCAAGCGACGCCGTCGCGAGGCTTAGACGTAAACCCAAATATATCCCGGCGACTACGATCGGCAAATAATAAAGCCGTTGCAGGATGTAGAGCCAATGCATGGCCCCCAAGGGCGTAACAGCCTGCAGCAGGCCAATAATACCTACCCCCGCAAAGATGAGCGCGCCGTAAGCGAAAGCGCGCTTGCGCTGGGATGAGTCCTGGGCTAGTGGGGAAAGCGCTACGCCGCCTCGCATGCATAGCCCTCCCACGCTCTTCTGTCCGAGTTCATCGATCAATCCTTATACATCACACGCACCTTGCACTGCCTTAGCTCCCGCATCGCCGAAAGCAAAGTGGGGACGTGCTCCTGTGTCCCAACCCTCACATCTAACCTCTCCGAAACACGCTCTGTGGACACAGGTGGAGCCTGTCGGAATGAAATTTTCCTAAACGACGAATCAACAACTTACGGGCCAAAACATTTTCGTAAGTTACTGATTTTACATGCAATGGCATCTTCATTCCGACAGGCTCCCTGCAATAGTTCGATCCGATCCTTATAACCTTCTGCCTTCGCCATAGCCGTAGACATTCTACCCCATGGGCATTTCCCCCTTGACACTCTTGGGTCGTTGCGTTATTCTTCCCCTAGACCATCACAGGAACGCTCTAATGGGAAAATCCGCGCAACCTACTCTCCTCCAAGGCACTCTCGACCTCCTCGTCCTCCACGCCCTGCAGCGCGGCGCCATGCATGGCTACGCCATCGCCCAAACCATCCATCTGCTTTCCGACGAAGTGCTAAAAGTCGAAGAAGGCTCTTTATACCCTGCCCTTTACCGCTTGGAACTCGATGGCGCTATTTCCGCCAAATGGGGCCTTTCAGAAAACAACCGCAAAGCCAAGTACTACACGATTACGAGACGGGGCAAGAAACTGGTTGGCGAACAACAAGCCACCTGGGACCGCCTATCTACCGCCGTGCAGAGAGTTCTTGCCAGATAAAAACCGCTCAGCCTAGGCGCGGTAGCAGTCGTGATACTCCTCACCGGCGCCGTCGCGGCTACCGGACCAGCGTGGCGCGCCATCAAGGTCGATCGCAACACCGCTCGCTTTGCGTTACGAGTGAAAGGGAGGAAACGCACTGCCCACTTGAAACGCTAAACCGGACGCGGCTAGAGGTTCCACTTGCTCTTGATCGTTATAGGATGTCACGGACCTGTACCTGCCGGCTTCCGGTTCTCGATGCACAATGAGCAGCCTAGCGTTTACGTCCAGCACCCAATACTCAGTAATGCCCGCTCTGGCATATAACTGAGCCTTGATCGTGAGATCGAGAGTCAAAGATGAATCGGAGACTTGTACGACCAGCGCTAGCTCCGACGGTATCGGTGTCGTCAAGCTAAATGGATCGGCGTCAGGCTTCAGAGCTACCAGATCTGGTTCGGGCTCGCTTAGGGATTGGTCGCTTGAGCCTACCTCGATCGGAGCTTCCCATGCCACGAATTCCGCTCCGAAGACACGCTCCATCCAAAGCCTAAGACTCGTGGCGGCGTTTACGCGAGGTCGGTTCTTGCCCGTCTTGTTCAGCAGTTCTCCGGCGATGAGTTCCAGGTGCTGGCCCGCGAGGACACCAGTATTTTCGAGAGCCTTGACCTCGGCGCGGGTCCAACGTTTGCGGGCGTGGTCGGCGGAAGATGCTGGGTAAATCGGTTCAGCGACGGTGGCCGGCATGGGACTTCTGAATTAAATGATAACTCTACTAACGCACTTGCGTTGATTGACGCATCGATCCCAACACCGCCTTAGTGTGAGAAAACCTTGAACGTCTTGTATCGCTTCCCGGTTCGCAGAATATCCCTGTCTACGGTGGCCACCATGAAATTTCGATTGGCAGTCTGCGCCATCAAGAGGCGATCAAACGGATCGGAATGTAGGAACTCCATTTCACCCAATTTCTTGATGTCCTGGTAAGAAAGCGGCAGCTCTTTGCACGAGAATTCCTTCATCGCCAGCGCCAGGTGTTCTAGCGAAAACGGAAAAGCAGCTGGATTTTTTAAGTTCTTCAGCTGAACTTCGAGCGCGGTCACATGACTGACGTGCCGCCTGGCCGCCGCCTCAATAGACTCCAGCATGGGCA
>Ga0182012_10000589_pt1 | contig 40293 bp, 33 predicted proteins | sample 612S2SmetaG_FD_120486 | JGI IMG/M metagenome (GOLD analysis project Ga0182012, IMG submission 120486) | Permafrost microbial communities from Stordalen Mire, Sweden - 612S2S metaG | ecosystem: Environmental > Terrestrial > Soil > Wetlands > Permafrost | place: Sweden: Stordalen | collected...
AGTCGAAAAACACACTTCTTCGTCGCCGCCGAATACACCCGCGAAAATAAAGCCTCCCCTATCATCTCGCCCATCGCTCCAGGCAGTTTTGAAGGGCGCTATCGCGGCTGGCTCGGCTACTTTCGTCTTGACCGTCAATTGACCGATCGCAGCAGCTTCTTCCTGCGCGGCGACCTCGATGCTTTCTTCGACACCAACCCCAACGGCATCGTCGGCGGCAATTCCTTACCGAGCGTCGATCGTGTCTTCCACCGCCGTACCTACTCCATCGCCATCGGCGAAACCACCGTCGTCGGTCCCAATCTTCTGAACGACGTGCGCGCCCAATTCCAGTTGGCTGCTCCCATCACCCAATTCTCGCCACTCATTGATGGCACCCAGTTTCAAGTCCCCGTATCCACCGGCGGTACTTTCACCACCGGCACCTCCCAATCAGCCCTGCTGCTGAATCGCCAGTACGATCTGAGTGACACCCTGTCGCTCGTCAGTGGGCGGCACGTCATCAAAATCGGCGGAAATATGATCTTCGCTCACACCGGCGGCGATAGCAAAGAATTCGGTGGCCCCATCTACCTCGGTCAATTCGTCTATAAAAGCTGTGTCCAAAGCTTAGCGGTTTGTGAGAGTTCGGCCTATCTCGATAACATCGCAAATGTGCAAACCTACACCCAGAGTTACGGAAATGCAAACTACACAGTGGATGACATTCTTTGGTCTGGCTTTGTCCAGGATGATTTCCGAGCCCGCCCCGATTTGACTTTCAATCTGGGCTTTCGTTACGAACAGCAGACATTTACCAACTTCCGTAAAGGATTGGCGCCGCGCGTAGGCTTCTCTTATAACGTGCTCGGTGATGGTAAGACTGTCATCCGCGGCGGTTTTGGCATTTACTATTCCCAGATTCCCGATAACTCGCAAGCGAACTACGCGCTAACAGGGCCGACAGGTGTGTTCAATTACTCTGCCGCTCCCGGCCAGATCGGCTTTCCCACCAGTGTCACCGCCGTTCCCCTCCCTGTCTTCCCCTCCGGCGCGCAAGTTCCGCTCCGCAGCCTCTACGTTAGGCCCGGTGACAGCGCCTATCTGTATCAGTTCTTCCCCACTTCAACTTTGGTTGGCTATCAGTCCGAGTTACTGAACCCTTATTCGGAACAGTGGACCTTCGGCATTGAGCGACGCGTCGCAAAAGGCTGGGTGGCGCGAGCCGACTATGTGGGCTCCCATACCCTCAAGATCAACCGTCCCCTAGATGTCGATGCCCCCGCGCCTTTTATCCGCACACTGCCCGGACAGGTGCGCACCGCCCAAGCCGCCAATTGCACCCGGCCTTATTGGATTTGGTGGTATGCCCAGCATGGCTTGACATGCAATTCCCTAAAAGCCACCAACCCGCAGCCCCCCTTCTCTGTGATTCAAAGCGATGTCAATGACGGCAATGCCAGCTATCAATCTCTCCAAGTGAACCTCACTGGACGCATATCTCACTTGAGCGTCCTCGCCAGCTACACTTGGTCGCACACCATCGACAATGTCGATCCCGATATCCCCAGTCAGAATCCCAACGACCCCAACTTCACCGGGCGCGAAGAACGCGCCAGCGCTATCTTTGATCAGCGTCAGCGTGCCGTTCTTAGCGGCATATGGTCCGGCTTCTGGGGCCTCCACATGGGAGGCGTGGTTACCCTCGCCAGCGGCCTTCCGTATAACTACGTCACGGGCGTGACTAACAGCGGCGACACCGGAGCCACCACCGACAGGCCCGTCATCAATGGCGTCGTCGTGGGCCGCAACGCCGGCCGCGGCGCGCCAATTTATGACTTCTCGCCATTGGTGGAGCGCCCCATCACTTTCAATGAGCACCTCCGCATCGAACCCAGAATCGAGGTCTCAAATCTTTTCAATCATGCAAATTTCGTCGGCTATAGCGGCACCTATGGAAACGGCGCCAGCCCAGGCGCCGGCTTCGGATCGCCCTTAGTCGGCATCACCAACCAGTTGCCCGCAAGGTCGATTCAGTTCCAGATCAAAGTTCTTTTCTAGGAGCATTTCACCCGACCCCTATCCGAGCCGCGACGGGCACGGAGCGGTTCTTCAACGCATTTTCAACGGAGTGACTAAAACGCCGGGCTCTTGACCCTTAAGGCCCGTTCGACAAATTCGGGGTCATGCGCAATCAGCGTCAGGTACGCACGCGCAGGTTCGTCTGGTTCAATGCGGCCCTGCTCCCAATCGCGAAGCATACCGATGGGGATGTGGTACCGCATCGCAAATTCTTCTTGCGTGAGCGAGAGTGCCCTGCGCAAGGCCCTGACCCGTGGTATTTGGCGACGCGAATAGCCGGGCTGCTCGGCAGGTTGCGCGTCCGGGTCGGACAGAGCCAATGCCATAACTTCGTCGTCAGTCATTTCCTTCACGCGAGGCCAATCCGTGCGGTCGTCGAGCCGACGGCTAGAACCGTCGGGCAGCAGTTCAAATACTGACCCATCACTGTGGCGTTTGACCACGATAGTATTTTTCTCGCTCATTTTTCGTCGCCCTTTGTTCCGCGCCGTGTACAGAGCGGATCTTCAACATTCAATCGCTCAACCCGCAATCTCCAATTTCCACATTCACCCCGCACTCTTCCCCAACCGCGACACCACATACGCATGCGCCTTAGTGAAGTTCGAGAAAAACTTGCAATGCATCTCTTCGAGCTTCGTCAGGATCTCAGGTTCATCGAAGTCCTTGGAGTTCCTGTTGAGAAAGCAACTCTCATTAGGTTGCGTTGCTTCCAAGTGTTGAAGCACCGATGCGAGCACGATCGCATCCTGCCCGGACAATCTAAATCTCGCTTCCATATCGACCCCGGACCGCAGCACCGTGGCATCGAGTGGCATAATCTCAACCGATGCCAGCAGTTCGGACACGGTTTCTCGAAGCCCATCCCGCTCTAGTTGCGCGCTCCCAATGAGAACATCAGCAAACTCTTTAAATGTGGTCAGGATCTCGCGGTGCGGTTTGGATCGCGCAAGTTCACGAAGATGCCCTCGCAGATCCTCTACCAGTCGCAACCGCGCTTTCTCTTTTCCAGAAATCGCCTGATATGGCTCGGCAAGCGAGAAAGCTGGCACTACAAGTGTGATCTTACCGGCCGATGCCAAGCGGATGATCTCTCCGCAACTGTCTGAACCCTCCTGTTGCAGCGCGTGCTCCAGGACGAAGTTCGACTCCGCGTAAACATTCATTTCGCCGAATGCATCTGAATGTCAGCGTCCCTCAAAGACGCCAGCAAACCGGACTCAGCTAACGAACGCAATGATGGATCGTTTTCAGGATTGCTCGCCGAAGATCTCGTAATATCGGTGAGCCAAGTAAGGACCAGGAGTTCAAACCCAAAAGGACTAATCTCAGCAGGATCCTGACCGAACTTTGTAAAATACGCCCCCAAGGCTTCGTTTGAATCTATAGTGAAATGGGGCGGCGCATCGGACGCCGGCGAGCTTTCTTCACTCCAACCGTAAATTGCCTCCGGAGTTACGATCAAGAAATATTGCGACTTTGGGAGCACCCCATGCGAGAGCATATTCCTTCGTAGTTTCGCAGCCCACTCCTTCGACGTACCCCCTCTGCTCTTCGCCTCCGCCAAAAGCACGATCTCGCCCTTTCGGTTATATGCAATGAAATCGATCGGAACGCCCGCAGTGATCACACGATTAGCCCTCACCCGCGATTATCTCAGAATTGATCATCTCCGCTTCGCTTAAAACGGGCACCCCAAAAAGATGGTCACAACAGATCACGATTTATTTTCAACCCCCACCCAAACCCACAACCCATTCCCAATCAACCACATACAAGCCTCAACCCGCCGCCTCCCAATTCAAACTCCCTCTAGCCGCGCGCATCCGACCCCTATCCTGGCCTCGTGAGCCCGACCTGCCTCCAACGCTTTTCGCCTCACAAAAATGAAACGATTCCAATGAAACAATCACTGTTACACCAGGCAGCACTCACCACAATCCACACCCCACCCATGCGCCCAATTTCCACCTCGAAATCCCGCCTCACGCGAACGGTAAATATTCACGCGACATGCCCAAAAACCGCCGAATATTTGCATGCGCTCGCTATTATTATTAATAGACTCCAAATATTATCCGAGTTTCGCCCCCTCTTCGCTCAATTTTTACCTCTCGCCCCCCTGCAAAACTCCGCCTCCGTGGCTTCGAATTTTCAACTCTCCCAACCGCGCTATCGTAATCTCCAAATCACCTATGGCCACCTCCAAAAAACCATCTCCCAAAAAACGCCCCTCTCCTCCGAAAGGACCAGTGACCAACATGGCCTCCGATAACCCACCTTCCACACCACCACCGCCGCCCACCGGCACTGCCTCGCCTGAACACCGCGAAGGCATCCGTCTCGACATGATGCGCTCCATCGTCACCGAGCCCCTCCTCACCAAACTCAACACCGCCATTATCGTCGACAAAACGCCTGACAAAAAATTCGACGTCATCGTCTCCCTCAACGAACTCTTTCCCGGCGGCATCCCCGGGGCCATGCGCTGGGTCGTCCAGCGCGCCCAGCAACTCAACGTCTCCTACTACGAACTCCCGCCCTATCTCTTCGCCTGTCTCACCGCACAGCAGATCATCGATCTCGCCAATGAAGCACGCGATCTCACAACTCAGAAGGGCCGCACCGGCAGCGTCGTCTATCGCATCTGGGAAGACCAAGCCATCGCCACCACCCTCACCAAATCTCTCGCCACTGTCAAAGCCGACGCCGCCCAGCGCGCCTTCCAAGCCTTAGGAGATGGTATCGTGTGGGCCGTCCTCGATTCAGGCATCCAGGCCAATCATCCCCACTTCGCCGCCACCCAACCACAGTTCACCTCCGACACCATCCTCCGTCCCGTCGTCCACAAAGACTTCACGCCCGACGGTCGCGCCAAAACTCCCGTCCTAAAACCCGAAGATCTCCCAAACTCCGATCCCTCCGCTCTCATAGATCGCTTCGGCCACGGCACTCACGTCGCCGGCATCATCGCTGGTGGTTGGAAGTCCTCCGACCCCGATGGGGACTTAGTCGTCGGCACCGAGATGCGAGACGAACTCACCAACAAAGCTGTCCCGCAACGCGTCGAAAAACTGAAGGCCATCGGAGGTGTCGCCCCCAACACTAAGCTCGTCAGTCTCAAAGTTATCGCCGATATCAACGGCACTGGCGACGTCCAACAGACTGCCGGCCAAGGCAAAGTCAGTTGGGTTCTCATGGCTCTCGATCAGATTCAGAAGTGGAACGAACACGGCCGCCGCATCTTGATCCACGGCATCAACATGAGTCTTGGTTACGATTTCGATCCGCGCTGGTTTGCCTGCGGCCAAAGCCCGCTGTGTGTCGAGGTCGACCGCGCCGTCCACAGCGGCGTCTCCGTCGTAGTCTCCGCCGGCAATGGCGGCTATGCCTCCGTTGTCACTGCCTCCGGCGTCCCACAGTCGCGCTATAACGACATGAGTATCACCGATCCCGGCAATGCCGACTTAGCTATTACGGTCGGCGCCACTCATCGCGAGATGCCTCACACCTATGGCGTCTCCTACTTTTCCTCCCGCGGACCTACTGGCGATGGCCGTATGAAGCCCGACATTCTCGCTCCGGGAGAACGCATCATCTCCTGCGCTGCCGGTGCCGAACAGGAAAAATATACCGGCACTCCACCCGTTCTCTACTGCGAACAAACAGGCACCAGCATGGCCGCACCCCATGTATCCGGCGCCATCGCTGCCTTTCTCTCTGTCCGTCGTGAATACATTGGCCAACCTGAAAAGGTCAAAGCCATATTCCTCGCTAATGCCACTGACCTCCGCCGCGAACGCAGCTTCCAAGGCGCAGGCATGGTCGATCTCATGAAAGTCTTACAAGCCGTCTAATATGCCTAGAACTGTGCCAACTTGCGTTCCATCGCCAACGCGTAGGGCGGCCATTCTTGGCTGCGAGGCGGCTTTCCAGCCGCCTCCTTTCCGACCCTGAGCACAGCTAGGGGTCGCGTCTATAACAACCAACTTCAAGGAGTCATCAAATGCAAAACATAGCCGGTTTCGATTTCTTCTCCCTCACCTATGACGACAAAGGCAACCTCACTTCCACCGCTGAACTGGAAGCTCTCAAACAACGCGCTGGAACCGCCACAGACGTAATATTCCTCGCCCACGGCTTCCGTAACTCGGTTGCCGATGCCACCACCCTCTACACCAACTACCTGACAAACTTCCGCGCCCACTTCACGCGCCCCGAATGTCAGGCCCTGGGCACTTGCAACTTCGCAGTCGCCGGCGTCTTCTGGCCCTCCCTCGCTGTGCCTGAAAAATTCGCCGCCACCCAAAACGGCTCCGGCTCCACTCAGTCTCTCGATGACGATGCACCCATCATCGCCTCCCTGACACAAAAACTGAACGACCTGAAAACCGCGGTTCCCGAAGCTCAGCCGCAAATCGATCAAGCCATTAAGCTACTCCCTAACATCAAGGACGATGGTGCCGCGCAAAATCAATTCATGCAGCTCCTCGTATCCACCATCAAAGATCCCAAGCCCGATCCAACCGAAGGTCTCGATGCGCTCCGCAATCTCGATGGCGTCACCGTCATTCAAAAACTGAGTGCACCCCTAATCCTCACTTCAGCCCCAACTGACGGCGATTTCGATTCCGGCGGCACTCAGTCCATCGCCTCCGGCTTCTTCTCCGCTCTCGGCGGTGTCGATTTTGCCATCAACCTCACCACCTGGTGGATGATGAAAAACCGCTCCGGTACAGTGGGGGCGAACGGCGTCGCTCAGTCCGTCCGAGCCATAGCCGCCGTCAAACCAACCCTCAAGGTTCACCTGGTGGGTCACAGTCTAGGAGGTCGGCTCATGGCCGCCTGCGCTAGTTCTCTTGCGCAAGACCCCATCTATCATCCCGCCTCCGTCACTCTCCTCGAAGCCGCCTTCTCCCACTTCGGCTTCAGTTCCAACAACGGCAAAGGCACACCCGGCTTTTTCCGCAACGTAATCGACAAACAAGTCTGCCAAGGCCCGCTACTGGCCACTTTTTCCGCCCAGGATTCCGTCGTCGGTACAACCTACGCACTCGCCTCCCGCCTCGCGGACGACAACGTCAAAGCTGTCGGTGACGTAAACGACCCCTTCGGCGGCATCGGCCACAACGGCGCCATCATGACCAAAGAGTCAGTTGCCGCCAAACTCAAACAAGCCGGCGCCCCCGACGGCAAGGCCTATCAATTCCAACTCGGCGTTGTGAATTGCTTAGACGGGTCCGGCGGCCTTATCAAAGACCATGGCGATATAACCAATCCCGACGTAACTTATGCCTTCGCCTGCTCTGTCGTATCCACTCAGTCCGCAGTAATCGGCTCTACGCCTTGACTTACGTCCCAACTTGCGACATCATTCCTCGGTGGGGCAGGCGCTTCCGCCTGCCTTGTCTTTTTCACTGAAACGTTCCGGCTTTTTTTCGCTGTCCCCGGAGAACGCATATTGAAACGTTCCTGCCGTTCGCATCACTAGCTGACTGTACTAACCACGATTTTCGAGGAGGGAAATCGAAATGAAGTTGAGCTTTATCACTCTGTGCGGAGCATCTCTGATCGCCGGATTCGTTTTTTTTACAGGCTGCACAGGCAAAGACCAACCCAAACCCGGCACCGTGCTCGATGAAGCTCGTCAAGCCAACCGTCCAGCCAGTTCCTTCGCCGCCGCCGACGAAGACTACTTTCATGACATGGACGGCGCCGTCGCCCTTTCTCCCGAGGAAGTCAAAGGCCGCAATATGTGGATCCTCTGGGCTGGCGGCAACGACCGTATGTGGGACAAACTGAATAGTTCCAGCTTCGGCGCACTCGATCTCCTCAAAACAGTTTCCTCCCACCCCAGTCTCAAGTTCAGCCGCGATACTCGCTGGAACTACCTCGGCCTCGTCAACGAACCTTGCTTTGAAAAAGCCACCGCTCCCGACCCGAATCGTTACGGCCTCTGGCTCGACAAACGTTCCGCCTCCTGCCCTCCCGACCCGTTTGAAAACGAGACCAAGTATCCAGGCGTGAAAGTCGGCGCACGCGGCAAGAACCTTCCGGCCGGATCGTTCTACGGCTATGGCACCGGAGTCGTCGGTCTCCGCCTCTTCCCGAATCCTGACTTCGATGACGCCGCTGCCAAGAAATGGGACCCCGTTAGATTCTATACCGACCCCTCTTACTACAACTCCAAAGACTTAATCAGGCCCTATCGCATCGGCATGTCTTGCGGCTTCTGTCACGTCGGCCCCAATCCCGTGAAGCCGCCTGTCGATCCCGAAAATCCCAAGTGGGAGAACCTTTCGTCTAACGTCGGAGCCCAGTATTTCTGGATCAATCGCATCTTAGATTGGAATGCCGACCCCACAAGTTACATCCATCAAATGTTCAGCACCTCCCGCCCCGGCACTCTGGATACGTCGCTCGTCTCTACCGATAACATCAATAATCCGCGAACCATGAACGCCGTCTATTCGCTCGGGCCACGTCTCGAAATCGCCAAACGCTTTGGCAAAGAAACACTCGCCGGCGGCAGCGCCAATAACAAGCAATTCAACGATTTTGTTCCTGCCTCTTCGCCTTTATCAGCTTTCTTCGTTCCCCCGAATATCTCCTATTCGCCGCGCGTTCTCAAAGACGGGTCAGATTCCGTCGGCGCACTCGGCGCTTTGAATCGCGTCTATATCAACATCGGTCTGTTCAGCGAAGAATGGTTCCTTCATTTCAACCCGCTCGTCGGTGGCCAAAAAGTGTCTCCCATCGAGATCACCACCGCGCGCAAAAACTCGGCCTATTGGGAAGTCACCGAAGCCCAGACGCCCAACATGGCGCTCTTCTTCTTAAAGAGCACCGCGCCGCATCTGCTTAAAGACGCTCCTGGCGGCGCCGCCTATATCACTAAGTCGGCCGACACTCTCAAACAGGGCAAGATGATCTTTGCCGAACGGTGTGCCCGCTGCCACTCCAGCAAACTGCCTGCCGCCGCACCCGGCATGGATCCAGGCGGCTGCTCCGGCAGCGGCTACATGGATTGCTGGAACAAGTATTGGGCTTGGACCAAAACAGACGATTTCAAAACCAAGATGCGCGCCATCGCCAGCGCGCCCGATTTCACCGACAACAACTATATGGCCGCTGAGTTCCGCGTCCCCGTCACTCTCCTCGAAACCAACGCCTGCAGCCCGCTAGCCACCAACGCCATTCGCGATAACATCTGGGATAATTTCTCCTCCGAGACCTACAAGCAACTCCCATCGGTGGGTCAAATCACCATCTATGATCCGTTCACCGGCGCGCCCAGACAATTCACAATGCCAGGCGGCGGCCGCGGCTACACTCGACCGGCATCGCTCATCAGTGCCTGGTCTACCGCTCCCTTCCTGTTGAACAACGCGGTCGGCAAATTTAATGCCAGCCCCTCTGTGGAAGCCCGTATGGATTCGTTCCAGGATTCCATCAAGAAAATGTTGTGGCCCGAACTGCGCGAAAAAGACAGCGTGCTTGGCGACAAAGTCCCCGGTCTGATCGACCGCGTAACACAGCGCTCCTATCTCCGCATCGCTCCCGGCTACGTGCCCGATAATCTCAAGAGCCTCGTTTCAACTGGCCAGCGCATCTTCCCTGCTCTCTTCGGCGAAGGCGGCATTCAAGTGGGCCCCATTCCCACAGGCACTCCTGTCGATCTGATCGCCAACTTGAATCTTTTGTCCGAAGACTCAGATCCCGCCGCACGCGCTGCCCACGATGCCAAAGTCCTCGAGGTCGTTCTCAAGCTTAAGCACGATCTCGAAGCGCTGCCCGCCAATGCCTCTGATGACGACGCCCGCAAGGTGTTTGCCAACCTCGCGCAACCGTTTATGGATTTGAGTAAGTGCCCCGACTACATCGTGAATCGCGGACACTATTTCGGAACCAGTATGTTTAAAGAGGAGCCCGGCTTGAGCGATCAGGAGAAGAACGCACTGATCGAGTTCTTGAAAACGCTATGAGCGGAGATTTCGATTACATAATAGTTGGCTCGGGGGCCGGTGGTGGCCCCTTGGCCGCGAATTTGGCGAAAGCCGGCTTTTCCGTTTTGTTAATGGAGGCCGGCGGAGATCCCTGCTCCGAAGACGAAACAGGCAGGCTCATGTATGAAGTCCCCATCTTCCATGGCCTCTCTACCGAGTACAAACCTTGCGCTTGGGACTACTTCGTTCGCCACTACAGCGACGACGCGCAACAAGCGAAAGACTCCAAAACCGTCAAGTTCCGCGGCAAAGACACCATCTTCTATCCGCGCGCCGGCACCCTCGGCGGCTGCACCGCGCATAACGCTATGATCACTGTCGTTCCTCAAGACAGTGACTGGAACTACATTGCAGATTTGACTGCCGACGATTCCTGGCGTCCCGCCAAAATGCGCGCCTATTTCGAACGCTTAGAGAACTGCAAATATGTTCCGCCGCCCGGCTCCATCAGAGGCATGGCGAATGACGCAATCGGCTCAATCGCCGAGTTATTCAAAGGCAAAGAAGACTTCCGCGACTTCTCCCACGGCCACGGCTTCAAAGGCTGGCTTCCTACCTGTGAGGCCGATCCCAAGATGGCGCTCAAAGACCCCGAGATTCTCGAGATGCTCCTCAGCGCCGTAAACTCCGCACTGTGGACCGGTGTGGGCGATCCATTCATTCGCCTCAATACCCGCTTCGATCCCAACGACACCCGTAACGGTGCCGATAGTCCAGAAGGCCTTGCTTTCACTCCATTAGCTGTGGAAAACGGCAAGCGCCAAGGCCCGCGCGACTACGTCCTGCGCGTGCAAAAAGCGTCTCCAGCCAATCTCACGATCAAGAAGAACACTCTCGTAACGCGCGTCCTCTTTGAAGGTAAACGGGCCATCGGTGTGGAGTTTATTGATAAACCCCATGTCTTTGAGGCCGACCCGCAAGCCGCCACTGACTCGCGTGAGTCGTTACCGCGCCAGCAAGTCAAAGTAAAGCGCGAGGTCATACTCGCAGCCGGCGCATTCAACAGTCCTCAGTTACTACAGCTCTCCGGCGTCGGTCCCCGTGCCGATCTGGAACGTCTCGGCATACCCGTTGTATTGGATCTCCCGGGAGTCGGCCGCAATCTCCAAGATCGCTACGAGGTCGGAGTCGTCTCCGATTTCAAACGCGATTTCTCTCTCCTCGACGGAGCAACTTTTGCTCCGCCCGTGGGAGGCGCCTATGATATTCACTACGAAGAGTGGAGCACTTCCGGCACCGGCATCTATGCCACCAACGGCTCCATCGTCGGAATCATTAAACGCTCTAAGAGTGGGCTGCCCGATCCGGATTTGTATATCTTCGGTCTTCCCGGCTTCTTCAAAGGTTATGTGCCGGGCTACTCGTCCGCTTTTGAACGCCATCATAATTTATTCACTTGGGCCATTTTGAAAGCTCGCACCAGCAACACCGGCTATGTCGGTCTCGCCTCCGCCAACCCCTGGGATCAGCCCGAGATCAACTTCCAATATTTCGGCGATGGCAAACGCGATCCCGACCCCGACTTGGACGCCGTCGTCAGCGGCGTTCATTTCGCCCGCGCCATGAATTCGCAGCTAGCCCAACTGGGCACCATCTCAGACGAACAAGTCCCCGGACCCGGCGTCCAGAGCGACACGCAACTGCGCGAGTTCATTCGCAATGAAGCTTGGGGGCATCACGCTTCTTGCACGAATAAAATTGGTATCCCAAGCGATCCCATGGCCGTGCTCGACAGCCGTTTCCGCGTATTGGGCACGCAAGGCCTGCGCGTCGTCGACGCGTCCGTATTCCCTAAAATTCCTGGCTATTTCATCGTCTCCGCCATCTATATGATCAGCGAAAAGGCAGCCGACGTGATCATGGAGGACGCCACGCGTTAGTCTGGTTGAATGGTCTTACGCGCATGTCTTCTTTTCGCAGGGCTCCTCTTATGGGGCGCTGACAAAGACCAATGGACCTACTACGGCCACGATGAAGGCGGCCAACGCTTTTCGCCGCTCGACCAGATCAATCGAACAAACGTAAGCAAGTTGCATCCCGCCTGGACGTTTCGGACCGGTGACATATACGTGCCGGCCCACGGCCGCCCGCCTGCGTTTGAAGGCACCCCGCTCTTTGTCGACGGCACTCTCTACCTGCCCACTCCGCTGGGCCGCATCATCGCTCTCGACCCGGTAACGGGCCAGCAACGCTGGGCCTATGATTCCCACATCAACAAGGACGCCGGCTACGGCGACTTCGCCACCCGCGGTGTCTCCACCTGGAAGCCCTCTGACGGACCCCGCCGCATCTACATCGCCACCATCGACGCGCGTCTGATCTCAATCGACAGCACCACCGGCAAGCCCTTCACAGACTTCGGCGACAACGGCATCGTTGACCTTCGCACTGGCCTGCGCATTCCCATCAAGCATTTCGGCGACTACGAAGAGACCTCCGCGCCCGCCGTTATCGGCAACACAATTGTGGTTGGTTCAGCCATCGCCGATAACGGCAGCGCCAACCAACCGAGCGGTGAAGTCCGCGCGTTCGATGCCAAGTCCGGCAAACTCAAGTGGACATGGGATCCAATCCCTCAAGGCACCAAGTCTCTCGGTGCCGCCAACGCATGGTCGATGATCGCTGTGGATTCCGCTCGCAACTTAGTCTTCGTCCCAACCGGCAGCGCCAGTCCTGACTTCTACGGAGGCGAGCGTCTCGGTGACAATCTATACGCCAACTCCGTCGTCGCCCTCAAAGCTGACACCGGCGAGCGTGTCTGGCACTTCCAAACCGTTCATCACGATCTTTGGGACTACGACGTCGCCACATCCCCGCTCCTGTTCAACATCAAGACAATTCCCGCGATTGCCATTGGCTCGAAGACCGGCAACATCTTCATCCTGAATCGTGAGACCGGCGTTCCCATCTTCGGCGTCGAAGAACGCCCTGTTCCCAAGAGCGATGTGCCAGGAGAAGTAGCTTCTCCCACTCAACCCTTCCCGTTGAAACCCGCCCCCGTTACAGGTCAGAAGATGACGGTAGAAGACGCTTGGGGAATCGATGATGCCGACCGCAAATGGTGTCGCGACGAAATCAGCAAGCTCCGCACCCAAGGCATCTTCACTCCGCCATCGCTAAACGGAACCCTCGAGATTCCCGGCAACATCGGAGGAATGAACTGGGGCGGCTTTGCCTATGATCCGACTCACGATCTCCTGATCCTCCCAAACAATCACATTGCCACCGAAGTCCGGCTCATCCCCCGCGACTCCTATGAAGAGATGCGAACCTCCAGCAGCCGGAAGCTCGATGGCGATTGGGAGTTCGCCCCCCAAACCGGAACACCGTACGGAATGATGCGCCGTTTTCTGCTGAGCCCCAAACGCCTCCCATGCACTCCTCCGCCCTGGGGGACGCTCATCGCCATTCAAGCCAGCTCGGGAGAGAAGAAGTGGGAGGTGCCGTTAGGCAAGCTCTCCGCCAAACTGCCCGACGGCATGGGCTCCATCTCGTTGGGGGGTCCTGTCATCACCGCCGGAGGTTTGGTGTTCGTAGCTGGAACTCTTGACCCAGCCATCTACGCTTTCGACGTAGAAACCGGCAAGCAACTCTGGCGTGGCGATTTGCCCACCAGCGCACGTTCCACTCCCATGACTTATCGAGCACCTGACGGCAAGCAATACCTAATCATTTCGGCCGGCTCTCACCAGCCGGGAGGAGACCAGCCACTCGGCGACTACGTGGTTGCGTTTGCGCTGTGAACGTGCGACACACGTTAGGGTTGCACCCGGTACGCGAAGCCCTGCGAGCCCGCCGGCCGTTAGATAAGGTTCTGATTGCCAAGGGAGCAGGCGGCCCACGGATTCAAGAGATCGTAGACCTATGCCGAGATTACTCGGTGCCGGTGCGCTTTGAACCGCGAGAAATGCTCGACCGCTTGAGCAAAGGCATTTCTCATCAAGGCGTAGTCGCCTTCGGAGCCGTGCATGGTTTCGTGGAACTCAGTGAGATCTCGGAAGACGCGCAACTGCTGGTGCTCCTCGATGGCGTGGAAGACCCGCACAACCTGGGCGCCATCATCCGCACCGCCCACGCCGCTGGAGCGAATGCCGTCATTGTCCCCGAGAGACGCGCAGCTCCACTCACCGAGACTGTGGAGCGCGCTGCCGCAGGAGCAATGGAATATCTGCCCGTTGCTCGAGTAACAAACGTGACGCAATCGCTGGAGAAACTAAAAGAACAAGGCTTCTGGATCTACGGACTGGACGAACAAGGCACGGAACTCTATACTGAAGTAGAGTATGCACGCCCCACTGTCCTTGTTCTGGGTAGCGAAGGAAAGGGCATTCACCAAGGCGTGCAAAAGCACTGTGATGTTTTGGTAAAAATCCCCATGGCCGGAGAGGTATCGTCTCTGAATGTTTCTGTGGCAGCCGGAGTTGTCTTGTTCGAGTTGCGCCGCAGATTGGGTTAGGCTGTAAGAGCTAAAACGAGTAGCTCCATGATCAACTGGTCGTCCTTATATCCTTCGCGGAACTTCTTATCTGTGTCGTAGAGAAGCTCTACAGCGTTCGACAAACTCTCCCGCGAGAACGCACTTGCCGTGGCCGTCACTTGTTCCGCGCGGTCGCGCCACATCCGAACGCCTATCCTTTGGAAGAATGTCTGCGCCTGCTGCGCGTTCGTCACGCGCGCCTCTTTAGCCGCCAGTGCCAACCGAAACTGCGTACCGAGGAACGTGAGTGCCAGCGGCAGATACTCACCATCTCGAACCAGAATGTCGAGCGAACGAAGGGCGGTTTTCCGGTCGCGCTTTGCCAAAGCATTCACCAGAACAAAGATGGTCGCTTGAGCTGCATTCGGCACCAGCGCCCGTAAGTCATCCATTGTGACTGCCCGCTCAGGCCCCACGAACAGAGCCAGCTTCTCAACCTCGGAAGCAAGCCGACCGGCATCTCCAGAGATCGCTTCCAGTAACGCAGCCAGTTCCGGTCCGCCGATTTTTAGACCGACGTTACGCGCCAGATCCTGGGCTAGATGACGACTGGATTCCGGCGTGTAATGCACGAATTCCACGGTGGCCGCCGCACCGATTCCGGAATAATACTTCTGAACGCGCTCGATCTTTGCCTTGTCGTCCCCCGTGAAATCGTAGCGGCTGCACTCAAACACCAGAACCACACCCGGAGTTGGAGCTTTCAGATAGCTGGCCAATTCAGATTCCACCGGCTTACCATCTTCGCCGGTCTCCTCCGCCGTCGCGCTCAGACGGCGCGGCAATGCTAGTTCCGCACTGGCAATCCAAATCAAACGTTCCGACGCAAACAACGACAGAGACCGTGCGTCATCCAAAACGTCATTCAGTGTAGAACCTTCCAGATCAACTTGGGTGAAACCGTCATTGCGAGCTTCGCCGGGAAGAACGCGCGCCAGCAGAGCCTCGCGGCAAAGCTTGCGCTGATAACCTTCCTGCCCTAGAAACAAGTAAGCGGGCGCCGGTGGCTGCTTCGCGATCTTGGCGAGAAACTGTTCCGGATTCAAAAGTTCTCCACCACCGCGCTGACAAGGTCGCGCGCTACGTCGCGATTCAATCGCTCAAACGCCGGTCCACTCTCATCGAAAAGCTGGTGTGGATCAACGGCGGCCGCGTAATCTTGTCGTATCGACCAATTCGATCGAGTGTAAAGCACTTTCCCGGTGCGATTCTCCACCAGTCGCACCGCCAGCACAACAATCACGCGAATACTAATCGACACGCCGGTATGGGGATCACTCACGTTCGGATAAGCATTGGCGCCGATGATGCTGCCGTGTAGCACGGCGTCGGCAGTACTCGCATCGTTGACAATGCGGAAGCGGGTGCGCGTGAGAAACTCCCTAGCCACCGCTTGGGGCAAAGAATCCACCAGCTTGTAGCGCGAGGTTGTAGTGGCAAATGCCGGAATCGCGATGGTCTGAATGGTTTTGGGAACCAGATCGGCTTTGCCACCGACATGGTAGCCGCAAGAAACGAGAGCGGGCAGAGCGCTTGCGGTGCAAAGGCGAAGGCAGGATCGACGAGTCATGACTTTTTAGATTGGATAGACCGGAGAAGGGTTACCGCTATGTCGGCGGTCATGCGGAGATTGTCACAAACCACCCATACCCAAGCCGCGCGGGGATTGGTGCGGTCAATGTGAATGTCGCCGGCGATCAACCCACTCTGTCCGGCGGCGGCAATGCTGTTCGGAGCTTCCTGTTTTTCTTCGCGGACTTCAATCTGGGCGGACGCCAACGCATGACCCAGTTCGCTGGCAGACACATTCTTCTCGAACTCAATCCAAAACGAAATGCTGTAGGCGTGGAAGACCGGAACCTGAATCAGGCGGATAGAGGGAAGTGGCGCGGCTTTGCCAAGCAAGATAGTGAGGTGCCTTTCAATCCTGCGTTCCACGGCCGCGAGTTTCAACGGCGCAGCGGGCCCATACTGCGGCAAAAGGTTAAAGCCAAGTTGCGCATCGAAAATCTCTTTGTCGAGACCGCGAAAGGCGAGAAGGCTGGATGTTTGCTGGTGCAATTCGCCGGCACCCGCCTTGCCGCGCTCGCTGGCTGGTTCGAAAATATTCACCACAGAACGCACAATGGGCCGCCACCGCGAAAGACGGCTGAGCGTTTCGGAGATCGCGGCCGCTGCCGGATGCGCTGTAATGAACAGCCAGTCACCCTTTGGATTCGCTTCGCCGGGAACAGGCGCAATGATGCGTGCTTCCGGTTCCTGCTCAAGGTGGCCGGCACAATCCACCACGGCTACTCTCCCTTTCAGAGCCTTGGCGAAGGAATAGGCTTTGAGCGACCCAGCAGCAGCACCGGCGGCGACGATCGCACCCGATGATTCAACTGCCTTCGCATCGAGCGGGTCTAAGTAGACAGCTTCGCCTGCGTTTTCACCGAACGAGCCTTCCCCCGTGGAAGCATAGGCATTCACGAAGGCCGTCTTGAGTTGTGCCTCAAACACCTCCTTCAATTCGCCGCCCAGCAGCGTATCGCCACCGATCAATGCAATCTGAAACAAAGCTGCGGGTGTTTTAGCCAACTTGATGCTCCGGGAGCGTGGTAGGAGGCCGCGTTCCCTTATGACGTTTGACAAAACTGCTGAGACGAATCACGATACCGCTCATTAAATAGGCGCAGGTTACGGCGAGAAGCACGGGCTGCGACCATTCCCAGATCATGAAGGCAATTCCGCCGATTAGCAAGACAATCAGCGGAGTCCGCGGTTTAGACACATTGATTTGTTTGAAGCTCGGATAGCGCCAAGTGCTAACCATCAGGATGCCCACAAACACCACCAGCACCAACCACGCAATGGAAAAAGCGAACGAACGAACTGGAGCGGCGCTCATGTAGACGACCGAGGCCACGAAGCCAGCACCGGCGGGAATTGGCACACCAACGAAGTGCTTAAAATCGGGCCGGCCGGAAGCCTTGGCCCCTGGATTGGTTTGCACATTGAAGCGGGCTAAGCGAACGGCGCCGCAGAGCAGATAGAAAAAAGCGGCAAGGTAGCCGGAACGGGTCAACTGTGTTTGCCATTCGGCGGGAGTGGCGACAAAAAGCACACCCCAAACGAAGACAAGCACGGCGGGTGCGATGCCAAATGTAATCACGTCAGCGAGGGAATCAAGTTCACGGCCAAAGTCACTAGTTGTATTGGTCATGCGGGCAATGCGGCCGTCTAATCCGTCGAACAAAACCGCAAAGACGATAGCCTTGGCCGCCAAATTGAAATGCGCATTGACGCCAATATCTCCGGCCGCTGCTTGCAGAGCGCCTTCGAACGCCTGCAGAATAGCCACGAATCCCAAAAAAATATTGGCGCTGGTAAAAAGCGTGGGCAGCGCGTAGGCAGCACGCCGCGGCCTTTTCTGCTCAGTAGAGGGATCACCGGCGAAGCGTTCTTTGAGATTCAGATCGTTTCTCCTGTATCGGAGCGCCGGGCCAGAATCGTTGAACCGGCGGCCACTTTGTCGCCCACTTTCGCTATGAACGTCCACTCTGGCCCAAAAATGACGTCTACCCGCGAGCCAAACTTTATGTAGCCAATCCGTTCACCCGCAGCCACGGTATCCCCTGGTTGCTTATAGCAGATGATGCGGCGGGCTATCAATCCCGCGATTTGCCGGCAAACGACACGGGTGCCCGCGCCTTCGATCACCAGGGTATTTTGCTCGTTTTCAGTAGACGCGGCCTCGTGACTCGCCACCAGAAACTTACCTTTTTGATACAACACGTCGGTGACGGCGCCCGGAATCGGTGTGCGATTCACGTGGACATTAAAGATGTTCAGAAAGATGCTGACGCGGGTTTCGTGAGGACCCAGCGGCCGGATCGCCACAATCCGTCCGTCGGCGGGAGCAACCATAACGCCGGGCGGCGGTGTGGGCCGTTCGGGGTCGCGGAAGAAGTAGAGACAAAAAGCGGCTAAAAGGAAAAAGGGGCTACCAATCCAAGGATTCAGGAAGTAAGAAAGCCCGAGTCCCAGAATTGTTAGTCCGCACGCAAAGTTAATGCCATCGGAAACGATTCGCAAACTGTCATTTTCTCACGACGGCAAAAGACGCGCGCTTCCAAGAGCGCGAAGTCAGACCGATTTGAAAAAAGTAGCGTCGCTGGCCAGCATGCGAGTGAAGCCGGAGCCCATGGGCAACGAGACTTCGCTGCCGCCCAAAAAAAGATAACTGCCCGGGCGGAGCGCTTTATGAATATCCTCTATGATGCGCAACTTGGTAGTTGTATCGAAATAGATCAGCACGTTACGGCAAAATACGACGTCGAAGGCCCCAAGAGAGCGAATATTGAAGCGCAGATCGAATAATTGAAACGTGACCATGCGCCGCAGAATCGGCTTAACCTCCCAGGTGTCGGCGGTACGCTGTGTGCAATATTTGTTGCGAAGCGGCAGCGGCAATCCACGTTCGATTTCAACTTGGTTGTAAACGCCGGCCGAAGCACGCTCAAGGACGGGTGACGATATATCGGTTCCTACGATGCGGAGGTCCCACGAATCGAGACCCATTTCGCACAACATCATGGCGAGACTGTAGGCTTCCTGGCCAGTGGAAGAAGCGGCCGACCAGAACGTGAGCTTTTGATCGGCGCGCCGCGATTCGAGGAGCGCAGGAATGACGCTTGAGCGGAGAGCCTCAAAATGCGCGGGCTCACGAAAGAAAAATGTTTCGTTCGTGGTCATCGCGTCGACCACTTTGCGCTGCAGTGAAACATCGGAAAGAAGCCGGAGTTTCGCGCAAAGATCGTCCAAGTTCTTAATCCCGTGGTCAAGAGCTACGGGAAGCAGCCGGGCTTCAACCAAGTAGTCTTTGCCGTCATCGAGGACAATGCCGGATTGACGCCGAATATGTTCCTGCAGGAAGCGGTAATTTTCCGGGTGTATTTTGTTCAAGATTTCTCCATCGCCATGGAATAAGGTTGGGTTTCGGGTTTGCTCTTCTTAGCCAAATCAGCCAAGCGAGCGAGCATCTCGGGAATGAGACGAGGTAGGGGCAGAATCACATCCGCGAGTCCGGCTTGGTAGACCGCCCGAGGCATACCCCAGACGGCACTGGTAGCTTCATCCTGTACCATTACAAAGCCACCGCGAGATTTGAGAGCGCCAACGCCGCGCAAGCCATCCTGCCCCATGCCGGTCATGACAATCGACAGGGTCGCCGCGCCATAGAGATTCGCTGCCGAACAAAAAAGTGCATCCACCGCCGGTCGACAAGAATTTTCGAGAGGCCCTTGATCAAGCACGATCTCCGGTATAAAGTTGGAACGCCGGGAAGTCAGGCGCATGTGAAAGTCACCGGGAGCCACAAGGATCTTCGGCGCGTCTAACTTCTCTCCATGGACGGCTTCCGTCACCGCCAACCTTGATATTTCACGCAAACGATCGCACAAAAAACGCGTGAATAAGGGCGGCATATGCTGAACTATCAAGATCGGCAGATCGAAGTCCGAAGGAATCTGTGGCACAACGGAAGCGAGGGCCTCGGGGCCGCCTGTCGAGACGCCAATCACGATGACTCTTGGGCGCTCATTCAAACACATCGGCTGGTTTGGGTGCGCAACAGGCGCGAACGGAGTCGTCTTCTGAGGCATTTTCGGCGGGGCATCGGACGTCTCCCCGGGGAAAAGAAAAAACTGCTTGATCTTGGGCAACAATGAATCGCGCAGGCTGGCTGTTGAATCATCAGAGCCCGTCTTCGTTACGTAGTCGTCAGCTCCGAGCGAAAGAGCTTCAAACGTTGCCGAAGCGCCTCGTTCGGTATAGGAACTGAACATCACAACACGAATTTGCGGAAAATCACGGCGAATGCGGCGTAATGTCTCCAAACCACCCATCTCAGGCATTTCGAGATCAAGAGAAACGACATCCGGGTTCAGTTTTGCAATTTTCTCGAGAGCGACGACCCCGTTCGGAGCGGACGCGACCACCTCGACAGAAGGGTCTTGCTCAAGCGTGCGCACAACCAGATGACGCAACACGGCGGAATCATCCACCACGATGGCGCGCACTCGCTGCCCGCTCTGCATTCGTCTTCGGGAGGTGACTACCATAAGCGACACCGAGCGATCCGCAATTGATTTCGGGATCGCGGCGATTCGAAGTAATACGTCAATTAGTGTCCAACATCCTATAGCTTGTAATGAGCCAGAACGGTCTGGAGGTTTGCGGCCGTTTTACTCAGTTCCTGAGCGGCGCTTTGAGCTGCGCTTGCGCCGTTTGTAGTATTTTGCGCGGCAGAGACGACGCCTGTCATGTTATGGGTGATGTCGCTGACGCCACGAGCAGCCTCTCCCATACTTCTATTGATTTCGTTAGTGGTGACGGTTTGCTCTTCGACGGCAGATGCGATGCTATTTGAGATGTCGTTGATCTGGTTAATGATGCCAGTTACGTCCGCGATGGCACGCACTGCACCTTTTGTATCCGCTTGAATCGCTTCGATCTTCTGGCTAATTTCTTCGGTAGCTTTGGCCGTCTGCTTGGCCAATTCTTTGACTTCGTTGGCGACGACCGCGAAGCCTTTACCCGCTTCACCGGCGCGCGCCGCCTCAATGGTGGCATTCAAAGCCAGCAAATTTGTCTGTTGGGCAATCGACGTAATGACTTTGACTACGTTCCCGATTTCAAGACTGGATGCGCCCAGTTGCGTCACTGTTTGATTGGTGGAATTGGCAGAACTGACCGCACTCCGCGCAATTCTCGCGGCTTCTGCGGAGTTCTTAGCAATTTCGCGGATCGAAGAATGCATTTGTTCGCCACTGCTAGCCACGAGAACTACGTTCCGTGAAATCTGTTCGCTGGCATTCGAGACAATGTTCGCCTGATTGGCAGTTTTATCCGCATTCGTCGTCATCTGACGGCTCACGCAGCTAAGCTCTTCAGCCGATGTAGCCATGGTTTGAGCGCTTTGTGCAAAGTTGTTGAGATTATCGTTGAGGCCTACAGCCATTGCATTGATGTCAATCTTCAGACGGGCATGATCTCCGCTATACTCTCCCGCGAGGCGCGCAGTTAAATCGCCGGCCGCGATTTTCGCTATTACGCTCAACGCTTCCTGGACGGGTTCGATAGCAGCGGTTAGCGTTTTGTTGATGCCTTCAACGATGTGGCGAAACTCCCCGTGATGGCGAGAAACGTCAACGCGTTCCGAGAGACGGCCCGCTACTGCCGCGCGAATCAGAGACTCGACGTCGACACTCAATCGCTTCAAATTCGCCCGTACTTCGTTCACAATGCGGTTGATAAAAGCTCGTTTGCCTGGAAGTTGCTCGAGAGGTGCGTCGAGGTCTCCCTGCCCCAGACGGGCGATAAAGTCCGCCAGTTTCCGTTGCACTTCCACATGTCCTGCGGCCATCTCGTTTACTGTTGTTGCCATCGCGGTAAACGACCCTTGAAAGGCTCCAACGGTAATGCTGGAGTCGGTATCACCGGAAGCATGCTCCTCTGCCATTGTTTGCAAGGAAGATAGGAGCAACTTGAGATTACTCCTCAGGCGTTCGACGCTGCAGTTGATAAAGGTGCGCTGGCCGGTATACTCTTCGAGCGGCACGTCAAAATTTCCCCTTTCCAACTGCTCGATGCACGCAAGAATTCGTTTCTCAACAGCAAGATGTTCATCGCGGATATCATTGATTACTTGTCCCGCCTCGGCGAAAATCCCAGAAAGACCATCGGTGTCCATTGTTGTATCGACTATGCCCCGAGCTTGCTGTTCGGCCATCTGCCGCAAGCTGACTGCGAAACGGTTGATGTTCCCGATGCAGCCATTCATGCCGGTCTGCAGTTCCGCAAAACCACCGGCAAGCGAAGCGTTAAGTCGCGAAGGTGCGTCCCCGCTTGCCAGCCGGTTTACGAATTGAGTCGCACCGAGCAGGGGGATACATAGTGACTCGAGGAGCGCATTGACATTGCCCAGCAACTCCTTGTCTATCTCGCTAAACCCGTCCAGACTCGCACGATCGCTCAGATTGCCCAACGCTACGCTCTCACGGATCCGCGCGACCTCGTTCGCCACTCGTCGACGATTTGCCGCAGCCTTGCGAGCTACGGGAGTAGACGAGGCTCTTAGCGGCACAGGTATGTCTGGCATATCTAACAACTGAGCGATAGCTTCTTCTTCAGCCAATTGATGTGACATTGTTTTGTTTATCGATTTGTCGATGCTTAGGGCTATTGGTGAGTTTCGATTTGCGGCCCAGTGGTCTTCAAGACGGACACTGTCCATCCGATGTCTACGGTTTTCTCGGTATCGAGTACGAACAGCAGACGGTTTCCGAGTTTGTAGACGCCGCGTATCATCTCGCGCACGTTAGCCGCTACGTTTGCCGGCGTATTCTCAAAAGCACTCGGTTTAAGCTCCAAGACATCGCCAATCTCATCCACCAGCAGGCTCACAGCACCATCTTCAGTTCTCACGACCAAATTCATCGGACGCTCGTCGGCGGCTCGCGGGTCGAGAAAGAGCCGTCGACGCATGTCCAGTGCCGGCACGATCTGACCGCGAAGATTAATCAACCCGACGATTACCGGCGGAGCGAGCGGCACTCTTGTCATGCGCTGAAAGCGAAGCACTTCCTGCACGTTCAATACATCGATACCGAATAAGAAGCGACCTACCACAAATGTGGCGAGTTGCAAGTTTTCGACTTCTCCCAAATACTTCGTCGTCACTGCCATTACAAACTCCTTAGCTCCGCTTTGCCGTGACTGCCGGGTCGACGATCTAGAGATTGCGCCAAGCGCTCCACAGACTGCAACATGGCTTCACTTTCAAAGCGCACTTGATAATCGTCAAACTCGGGGTAAAGTGCACGCCTCTGTTCAATTTCGCCAACGCTATTGACCAAACCGATCAAACGCAAATCATTCGCACCTGGCGCGCGTCTGACACGGTCCATCGCTGGTGGATCGCCAGCGATCAGATCAAGCCCAGCCACTAGCAGATTTACAGTTTCACCTTCCATCTGTTGGACCATTTCCGCGGCAGTTGAGGCCTCGATCACCCGGTAACCGGCCATCTCCAACTGATTTCGCAAAAGGCCCCGATTAAAGGCAGACGAATCAGCCAGCAGCAAAGTAGCAGGCGGTGGTGGTGTTTCATTCAGTACGTCCTCCTCAGCGGCACGGAGAATCGCTTGTAAATCTACGAAATCCGCGACTCGTTTCCCGACCACTCCGGAGCCAAGCAAGCCGCGGCGCGGACGGCTCCGACGTCGCATTCCGACCGTTTCCTCGACGATGTCGATGATTTGATCGACCACAATGCCGACGCAACGATCATCGGCACCGAAAACGACAACCTGCACCGGATCCGTCTCTTCCAGTTGACTGCACCTCCCGGGCTCCAAAATCTCTTCCAGAGACACGAGCGGGAGGATTCTATCCCGATATTGCACAACTCGGCGCCCGTCGGCCCATTCCAGAACGTCGCGCGAGAACTCTTCCAATCGTGAAACGAGCGAGAGAGGAACGGCTAAGCGTTCGAATGAACCGGCTTTAAAGAGCAGAAGCCGTTGACGATCCGATAAGGTGGCAGACCGTTGCTGTTTTGTCTCACGCACCTCGGCTCGGCTTTCAGCGAGTACGCCTGAAAGATGGCCGATACCAGGAACGTCCAATATCAGCGCCACTTCGCCGTCGCCCATGATGGTTGAGCCGGAGTAACAGGTTAGGCCTTTTAGTTGCTTCCCCAGCGGCTTTACGACAATTTCCTGAGTGTCGTTGACGCCATCCACCACCAGGCCAAATTGCTTGTGTTCAGCCTGCAGAACAACGATGTTGCAGACGTCACCGGAATACGCGGGGCCAAGTTTCAAAACGTCGTTCAAATACGCAATTGGCAATAGAGTGCCTCTCCGACGGTAGACCGGCACGTCATGCACATAGTCGATTTTGCCGGCTGGATTGTCTTCGAGCCGTATGAGTTCTAACAGGCTCACCTGAGGAATGACGAAGCGCTGGCCGCCGCTGGTAATCAGCAGACCAGGAATAATAGCGAGAGTAAGCGGAATCTTCAGCTTTACCGTGGTTCCCGCCCCTGGGACACTAACGATATCCACAGCGCCGCCGATTTTCTCAACGTTAGATTTGACAACGTCCATGCCTACGCCGCGACCCGACACGTTCGTCACTTGTCCGGCAGTAGAGAAACCCGGCAGAAAGAGCAGATTCATTGCTTCTCTTTCGCTGAGTTGAGCGGCTTGATCGGCACGAATCAGTCCTCGTTCGATCGCCTTGGCACGCACTCGTTCAACATCAACGCCAGCGCCATCGTCAGAGATTTCAATATTGACTTGTCCACCTTCGTGATAGGCCTTCAGGCAGAGTGTGCCTTTGCCTGGTTTACCCCGCATGCGGCGACGCTCCGGATCCTCAATTCCGTGATCGCAGGAGTTGCGAACCAGATGAGTGAGTGGATCCTTGATCGCCTCAATGATGGTTCGATCAAGCTCAGTATCCGCACCCTCCATTTGTAAATCGATATGCTTACCGAGAGAATGAGCCACATCGCGCACGACTCGCGGCAATTTGTTCCAGACGACGCCAATCGGCTGCATGCGGGTCTTCATAAAACCCTCTTGTAGTTCCGATGTGATTAAGTTCAGACGCTGCGACGCGCCGGTTAGGGCGCTATCATCGCGCTGTGTCGTAAATTGTAGAATCTGATTGCGCGCCAGCACCAACTCTCCAATCAGATTCATCAACTTATCGAGCAGGCTAACGTCTACCCGAATGGTCGTATCCGCCACCGACGACGTTTTTTCAATCTCGGTGGGAATGGCGGCTGGAACGGCAGCGGGTGCAGCTTTTTCGACCGCTTTCTCAACTAGCTTGGCCAGCGGAGACGATGCGCTAGCCACAACCTCTTCTTGCCGCTCCGGCATGGCGAACTCTCGAATGTCAGCTATCTCCGGTGAGGTGTCGGCAGCGGCCCGCTCCAAGCGGAGCCGTAAGCCGGCATAGTCCTCGCTACCTTCAGTCCCAGAAGACTCAACCGTCGCGAGAATTCTCCGGACCGCGTCAACCGTCTCCAGAATTAGGGACACCACCGCGCCGTTGACATGCTTCTGGCCACTCCTCAGCTGACTTAGGATGTTCTCCGCGTGATGCGTGATGCCTTCAAGAGATGAGAATCCAAGGAACCCACAGGTGCCCTTAATGGTGTGAATCGTGCGGAAAATGCTCGCCAGCCTGTCGGCCGTTGGGTTTCGTTCCAAATCCACAATTTCAGAATCGAGACGATTTAGATTCTCGTTGCTCTCGATTAGAAATTCACGAATGACTTCGTCGTCAAAAACTTGGCTAGAGGGCTTATCGCCGGCCACCGTGTGTTGTTCGTTTGTCTGCATGACGGTATTGGGTTCTGGTTGGGATCAGGCATGTTCAAGAACTAAGGGGTGAGCGCGCAGGGCTCGAGGATGCATCTGAAAATCACGATTAGGCATCAGACAGAACTTGAGTTCCATATCGTCTTCACCCGCCTTGAGCGGGAAAACCGTCCATGCTTGCTGCCCAACACTACGCGTGGCGAAATTTCGGCCAAAGATCACGGTGGGAATGCTAAGCCCCAGTGCGCCTAAGTGTTCTTCGAGTTCAGTCTTGACGCTTCCGAAGATCATGTTCGCCATTTCCGCCATTGCGTCCAGGACATCTTCGTTGACGGCCGGGTATTCGGCCATCAGCATCAAAGATGCGATACGACAGGCGAATTCAGGCCTGCAGCCGATGACGCCGGTTCCTATCCATTGACCGGCTAACCCAATCAATGCGACAACTTTTTGACTTTCCGCGGGTGAGCCTTTTTCTATAAAGCTCGCGCCCACTTCGATATCCAAACCGAGCATCGTGCCAAATACATCTTTGGCTGCCTTGGAGACAATTGCCTCTATATTCTCTTGGTCCATTATTTACCTCTCAACCGTGTGAATGTTGTTGCTTGACCGAGCCAATGCCTATCGAGACCGCTCACTGTTAAGCGGCGGGTTTTAGGCACGCCAATACTTTTTCCTTAATCTGCTCTGCCGTGAAAGGTTTGCGAACATACCCTTTCGCGCCCAGTTGAACCGCCTCCAGCACCTTAGCCTGGCTGCCTTCCGTGGTGATCATCACAACGGAAAGATCTTTCCATTTAGGGCTGACACGAAGCTGGGTCAGCAATTCCAACCCGTCAACGTTCGGCATATTAATGTCAGAAAGGATCAAAGACACGTCGTTTGCTTCGACGATCTTGAGCGCTTCGGAACCATCATTGGCCTCATGCACTTGTTTGATCGGCAGGTCGGTTTGGGATAAGACTCGAACAAGAATTTTCCGAATGGCGGCTGAGTCGTCGACAATTAAAACATTTAAGTCCATTTAGTGAAAGTCCTTTAAATCGCCGTCTGACGCCCTCCAGAGGTGAAACAAGCTGGGGCCGCCGTGGCTCACTACCTATATCGTCGAAACACCGCTGCCTATGTAGTGTGATTTGTGTGCCCAGTCAAGAAATACGCGAGAAAAAAGTGGCCTAAAACGTGCAGCGCTCTCAAGAGATGGATGTGAAGGTTTAGGCCTTTACTGCCGCTAAGTATATTGAGTGTCGAACGTGGACGAAGAAACTGGAGAAAAGAAGCTTACCGGCTTGCAGAAGGCCGCTATCTTCCTTATTGCAATTGGGCCCAAGGAAAGTGCGCAGATCGTCAAACATTTGCCGGAAGAGCAAGCTGATCGGCTTGCGAAAGCCATTGCCAGGCTGGACAGTGTCGCCCAAGACAGCGTGGAACTAAGCCTCGCCGAATACAACCAGTTCGTCACCTCCCAAAAGCTACTCGTTCGCGGTGGCGTCGAGTACGCACAAAAAATTCTGATAGAAGCGTACGGGGAGGATGTCGCCCGAAAACTGATTTCACGCTTAAATAAGTCTCTCGAAACCGACCTGGGCGTATTTGACAACTTCCGCAAGGTCGATCCCCAACAACTTGCAAAGTTCATCCAGGACGAGCATCCGCAAACGATCGCCCTCATTCTGTCGCACCTTGATCCGACCCACGCCGCAAAGTTAATCAGCGCGCTGCCAGGGGATATTAGGGCGGATATTGCAGTTCGTATGGCAGATATGGATGAGATTTCGCCTGTGATCGTGCGCAACATTGCGCTCGTTATCGATCAGAAACTGCGGAATTTAGGGGAACTTAGCCGGCAACAGTTCGGTGGAGTGCGCGCCGTCGCTAACATCTTTAATCGTTTGGACCCCAACACCTGCTCCCAGTTATTGGACTCTTTGGAATCAGGAAATCCGACACTGTTTGAAAATGTCCGGCGCTTTATGTTTGTTTTCCGGGATCTGGAAGGTCTGGATGAAGCGTCGATCAAAACAATAATCACGAAAGTGGACCGCAAAGTGCTGGTGGTAGCACTGAAAGGGGCAAACGAGTCATTGAGAACAAAGTTCTTGAAGACCCAGTCTCAGCGCGGAGCAGAAATGATGAAGGATGATATCGATTCGCTTGGCCCGGTGAAGTTAAAGGATGTAGAGGCAGCACAACAACAGGTGATTGCCACTGCGCGCGAACTGGAAAAAGAGGGCGTCATTAGCTTAAGCGGCGGTGAAGCCGATCAAGTGATTGAATGAGGCAATTGAAAGAAGCAGGCAAAACTGTGGCAGATTTTCAAATCGTCGAAAACGTAAAAATCGTGATCAGTGTTGAGTTGGATACACGCAAGATCGGATTTCCAGAGTTGATGAGGTTGGAACCGGAAAGCATTCTAGAGCTGAAACGGCCGACCGGTGAAAATGTCGACATCTATGCCGGCAAAGTTCTGCTGGGAAACGGAGAAATCCTCGTGGTCGAGTCGAACCTGGCCGTGCGCGTTTCGGATCTGTTCTATCGGAACGGCGTTAAAAAGGAAGAGACGCTCGAACTAGCAAAGACGTAGGCCAGTTGAGGAGATAGCAATGGAAGAAAGCATTACTAGTTTTTTTGAGCACTGGGCCGACGAATTCGCACGCGCCGTCGAAATGTTTACCGGCGAGAAGCCGACTCTCACGCAAAACACAGCGGACACGAAAGAGACAGAGGCATGCGAATCAACAAAAGGCGACTTTCAATGGTGGCAGCAGGAAACTGAAGAACCACAAAACTTTAAGGTATGGATCGGCTCGCAGGAAGGATGCTGGACCGCGCTAGGGGGAGATCAAGGAGAAGGAAGCGATCCCAAAGACCTATTCCAGGAAATGATTTCGCAGGCGAATCAAGGTGCGGCCGCCGTTTTAAGTTCGTCATTCGCCACACCGTTGCGATTCGGGGGAGTGGTGGTCAATCCGCCCACGTCGCTGCTTTCGTTAAGGCTGACCAAGGTAAATATTAGTTTTCGCAATGCCGAATTGCCGGCGCTCATCGTAGCACTGCAGCCTATTGCGGCCAAAATACTCGACGGTCCCGAAACCGCCAAGCCTGCCGGAACTTCTGCGTCTTCGCAGGGAATCTCGGCTGCCAATCTAAGCGCGAACGCATCCATGATCGAACGCCTCATGGATCTCGAACTGCCAGTTTCGGTGTTACTAGGCCGAACCGTGTTGCCGATTCGCGACGCTCTCAAAATCACCTCGGGCTCGCTCATTGAACTCGATCGCCAGCTTGGAGATTACGTTGAGGTTATGGTGCACGGAACGGTGGTAGCACGAGGTGAAATCGTTGCTATCAAAGGAAACTATGGCGTCCGCATCAAAGAAGTGATCAGTCGCAAAGATCGATTCGCTTTGAAGGATGCAGCTTGACAGCCGGCGGGGCGAGTCGAGCCCAACAAGAACTCCGATGAAAAAGGAACTTTCCCAGGAAGAAATCGACAAGGTATTTCAGGGGACGAAACCTGAAACTAAACCAGAACCCGCGGATACCGGGGTCGCCGTCTTCGATCTCAGCCATCTAGACCGCATTCCGAAATCGCAATTGCGCGCCTTGCACATGGTGCATGAAAACTTTGTGCGCAATCTGGCCAGCAGTCTATCGGCTTATCTGCGTTCCTATGTGGCCCTGAACCTGGTTAGCTTGGAACAGATTTCCTATGCCGAGTTCCTTGAGGGACTCTCCTTCCCCACAGGCATCGCTTACATCGGCCTCAGCCCCTATGACGGAACTGCCGTTCTCGAGCTGAGCCTATCGCTGATGTTCACTTTCATGGGAGTGCTCATGGGCAGCAAGGGACGTCCCGGCGCGCCGCTGCAAAGAAAAATAACGGATATTGAAAAATCCATCATGCAGACGCTTTTGCGCGTTGTGTTATTAGACCTGCGCGAAGCATGGCGCAGTGTCGCCGATATCGATTTCTCAGTTCAATCCCTGGCGAGCGAACCTCAACTAATGCACGTCCTCGCGCCCGCCGAAGCAGTGATCGTGATTGCAGTGGACGTACGCGTTGGTGAAGTCACCGGATTAATGAATTTGGCGATACCGTCCATCTTCATCAAACGGTTGCGCAACAAATTCGAGCAATTGCAGAGAGTCAGGAAGGCCCACGCGAGCGAGGCTGACCACTTTATCGTGGCAGAACTTCTGCAGGATGTCGCGCTTGAATTAAAGGCATACATTGATGGAGGCAAAATTTCTGCGCACACGCTAGCGGATCTCGAACCCGGCGACATCCTTATGCTCGATCACGGCTTCGACAAGCCATTGAAAGCCAGTCTAAATGGCGAACCCAAATGGGATGGTTACATCGCTTCACTCAAGGAGAATCTCGTTTTTGAGGTGAGCGGCGTCTCCGATACCGTCCCCTTGTGATCCTCGACGGTAAAGGGATATATACTCACTGTCTGATGCAAAGAGCGCAAACACTCGAGCGCGCGTCAGCCAGGAGAGTTTATGGATCGCCGACACTTCCTTCAATCGTTATGTAAGACATCTGCTCTCGCCCTGGGGTGGGCGAAGGGCGCTAGCGCCGCTCTACCCAAGATGAAAATCACACGGGTGCGCGCTTATACGCCGCCGAATCCGAACCCGCTCTTTAATCAAAGTGATGTAGTGGTGACGATTGAAACGGACGCGGGTATCACAGGAATTGGCGAAGGCGGCTCCAAACAAATGTTGGAGCAGTGCGCGGGCCGTTTGATTGGCCGCGATCCACAGTACATAGAGAGGCTGTGGCAGGATATGTCGCGGGCTTTTTTCTATCCGGCCGGCCGCGAAAAAGAAGATGCCATTGGCGCTCTCGACTTGGCCCTCTGGGATCTAAAAGGCAAAGCCCTGCAACTGCCCGTGCACCAGATTCTAGGCGGCGCCGTACGCAATTATTGCGAATGTTACAACACCGCAGGCAGCATTCCCGGCGTGCAGCCAGGAATGAGCATTCGCGAAAGAGCGCAGCTCACTATCGCCGCCGGGTATCGGGCTTTTCGCATGGGGGCGGCGGATACTCCGGCAAATACGACGTTCAACACACACGAAAAACTGAACCAGCTATACGAAGAGTGCGTGCAGGCGCGCGAAGGCGTCGGCAAGAATGGCGATTGGGCGGTCGATTTTCATCAGCGATTTGACCTAACAGAAGCCGTGCGTGGCTGCGAACTGATCCAAAACTTGGCGCCCTATTTCGTGGAAGATCCCGTTCGCACCGAAGCTTTTCTCGAAGATATCCCGCTGCTGCGGCATAAAGTGAGCGTCCCCATCGCAGCCGGCGAAGAATGGGGCAACCGTTGGGATTTCAATAAGCTGGTTGAGAATCACGATATCGATTACGTGCGCGCCACGCTGCCAAACGTCGGCGGCATTACGGAGATGGTGAAAATCGCGGCGATCTGCGAAACCCATTTCACCGGCATCATTCCGCATTTCACAGGCCCGATTGCCACCGCTGCGCTGGTTAATACTTTGAGCACGTTTTCCGGTCCGGTCCTTATGGAGTACAACTTCCAAGGCCGCACGCTGCCCCACCTGCCGGTGTGCCTTGATTTCAAGAACGGCAAATTGTATCCGAACGAACGGCCGGGACTGGGAGTGGAACTCGACATGAAGCAACTCACCCAAATTGCGGAAATCACTCAGCCGGTAACAGCGCGTGCGCAAACGTACTTCCGTCCAGATGGCTCCATCACCAACTGGTAATCAGCGGCCGGCTGTGAATTTCACATCTGGACCGTACATGGTCACGAGCGGGTGGCGGACCACCGCGCGAAAGGCGTAGGCCTCGCCTGGCTTGAGGTCGCGCAGCGGAATTTCGAATGGCCCGGCACCACTTACCGTTTTGAATTCCGTGTCGTGCCAGGATTCGCTGCGTTCGTCGACGTCCAAACCTCGAATGTGCTGATATTGAAAACCCACCGCCAGGGATGGCGCGTTTCCAGTTTTTTCGAGAGCACCATGAAAAGTCACGGAACCGTTCGCTGAGTTCCAAACAGCATTGACAGTCTTAACGATCGGAGGTTCAAACGCTGCTTCTACGTTCGTAATCTTCAGCACAACAGGATTGGGCCACTCCCGATTGTTATACAAGCGTTGCGCATGCATGGCACGAATGTGCAAGCCGGTTGAATCCTGCTTCCAAGTTGTTTTGGGAATCACATCGGGACGATATTCCAGCAGGCGATCATTCTGCCCTAACACCGTCACTTCGCTCGCGGCGGTCGTACGAATCGAGCGCAGGGTCACATCTCGCCACTGTCCATATTTCCAACGATCACCGCTGACTGTGGCGTAAACCGTCGACGCATCCTTTTTCTTGGTGAACCAAACATCGCCTTCATTTGTAATCACCCAGGGCCGCACGGCGTAAATCGCTTCTCTGTTCACAGTCATCCAAAGTGCAATTTCGCGCAGGCGTTCTTCCTGCTCGATCGGCAATTCACCATTCGGCTTTGGCCCGACATTCAAGAGGAGGTTGCCGCCTTTCGCGCGCGTCTCCACCAAGGTCATGATCAGTTGCTTGCCCGATTTATAGGTCTCATTCGTTGGTTTGTATTGCCACTGAGTTCCCATCGTGAGATTGGCCTCCCAAGCTCCTTCGAGGGGAATGCCCGGAACATACTGTTCGGGAGTCTGCAAAGCGCCGCGAGTTACGACAATCTCCGGCTGGGTCGCCCAAGCCACCTCGCGCAAACCTCCGGCTGGCCCATCAAAAAAGATGACGCTGATCGGACCATATTGAGCCAGCAGTTCTTTCACTTGCAATTGATCGTAGGCCAGCAATTCGGAATTCTTTTCCGGCGATACTTCATCCACATTCCGGCGAATGGCAATGTGGTGTTCATGAAGCCAGTGGAAATCATCGGGTGAGAAATAGATTCCGGGTGCGATTCCCTGATCGCGAAACGCCTTCACAATGTCGCCCGTGAGGTCGTGTTGAAACGGCGTGTTCATAATGCCGAAGCTGGTCGACTTTGTTTGAAACATGCAGAATCCCGAATGATGTTTGGCGGTAAAGACGACGTAGCGAATACCCGCCAGCTTCGCCAGAGCCGCCCAGTCTTGTGGATCAAACTTGCGAGGGTAAAAAGTTTTTGGAAGATCTTCGAAAAACCGCTGAGTGTAGTCTTCGGAGGCTCCAACCAGGGAGTGGCTGATCACCGATCCGATTTGACTATCAACGCTCCAATGAATAAAGAGGCCAAAGCCCTGATCGCGAAACCATTCGACGCGATCCGGGTGGTTCGCAGTCTGAGCGAGAAGTGTGTGGGCGAATAGGAGAGTTAATGCGATTCGTCGAGCCATTTGGGTTGCACCAGATTTTGAATTTCGGGCTTGCCTAAGTCCGCTTTCAGAATTACGCGAGCAGGAAGATCCTGTCGCTTGGCGGGCGTCTGGCCATTCAATTTTTCAACAAGCGACTGGACCGCTGAATATCCCAGATGAAAGGGATCTTGCACCATCATGGCGTTTACCGTGCCATCGCGGAGCGCTTCCACATGCGTCTTGCTGAAATCAAACGTAACGAGCTTAACTTTGCCGGAAAGTGATCTTCCGCGGATGGCCTGAATACTGCCAAGGGATGCGGCCTCGCTCGAGGCAAAAATCCCGCCTAAATTCGGATGCGCCGCGAGAATATCCTCGGCCACTGTGCGCGACCGCGCGGCATCCGCCATGCAGTATTGACGAGCCACGATCTTCAAATGCGGAAACTCTTTGGCGATGGTCTGCTCAAAGCCTTGCTCGCGCAGAACCGTGGACGTTCCGCCCGGCTTCTGCATGACCATGGCGACATCGGTCGCACCGTTCAAAAAACCCGCCAGCGTGCGCGAGGCCGTGCAACCTGCTTCGAAGTTTCCAGTAGCGATGAAGCTGACGTAGTCTTCAATGTTTACTCCCGAGTCGAAGATCGTAACCGGGATACCAGACTTAATCGCTCGTTCAAGTGGCGCAACCAAAGCCCGCTCGTCCGTGGCAGAGATAGCAATCGCTGAAACTTGTTGCGCAATCATGCTGTCGACAATTTCAATCTGCCGTGCAAAATCGGTTTCATTCTGCGGGCCGTTCCATAAAACTTCGACCTTGAAATCGTGCGCCGCTTGATCGACGCCGGCATGTACGGAAACAAAAAACATGTGAGACGTGGCTTTCGGAATCACTCCAATGACTTTTTTGTTTGATCGGCCGCAGGCGCTTAGGATGGCTAAAGCGCTGGCGGAGAGAAAGCCACGCCTTGAGTTCATCTACTTTGCTCCCACAATCGCGGCGTTTTCGATTCCGATTACGGCTTTCATGCCGGCGGAAATGACTTCCTGAGCGCGGAGGCCGTCACGGTGGGTGGACGGGAACGGCTTGTTTTCGGAACAGCACTGAATGAATGTAGCGAGTTCCGATTTGTACGCGGCACCAAAACGGTCAACGAATTCGGGCAAAGGCTTTCCGTAATCGCGCGCTGTGAAGCTTTTCAGCGCCAGCGGTTCGCTGCGGCCGCGTCGTCCGTATGCTTCCACCGTGACCTCGAACGGCTTTCCGTCGAAATGTCCAACATGCACTTGTCCTTCTTCGCCGAAGAGAATAGTTTCCACGCGATATCCCGAGACGTGGTTGCGAGTTACTTGCACTTGCGCCAAGAGGTCTTCACCAAACCACATATACAAGAGCGCGTCATCGAAATCTTCGTCGCAAGTAGTCAGCTTGTGACTGTATACGCGCGAACCAATACTAAGTGCGCGCGTGGGCATGCGTCCGGTGAGCCAGAGAATTTCGTCCACATTATGCACGCTCATGTCCGGCAAAATGCCGCCGCTCTTGTAACCGTCCGGCGCGGGATTGGAATCCTCCAGCGCCGAAAAGACCTTAAACACTCTGCCAACCATGCCGCTGTCGACTAGTTTCTTGGCATAAATCAGCGGCTCATCGAAGCGGCGCTGAAAGGCCAACATCAAAGAATCCGGATGTTTGGCGTCCAGTTCAGCGGCGAACTCGCGATCGCCTTCCAGCGTGCCCGTCAAAGGTTTTTCCACCATCACGCGGTGACCGGCAGCAATGAGCTTGGCTGCATGGTCTCGGTGGCTGTCCGTCGGCGTGACAACGACGGTGGCGTCGCAAATCCCCGATTTAGCGAGATCGTCAACGGAGGAAAAGATCGGCACGCTGCGGCCTACATCGGCCAGGAACCGCTGCGCGCGCGTTGTATCCAGATCGGCTACGGCCACAAGCTCACACGCGTTGGTATCTCGCGCCAGTTCGTGAACGTGGAGCGCGTGGACCACGCCCATACGGCCGAGTCCGGCCACTGCAATTTTCAAAGGTTTCATATCAGTTAGTTTGCGGGCCGTGCGGCTAAGGCGGCGGCAATCGTTTTGCGCGCTTCCGCCAGTTCCGCCCCTTCTAAAACTAAACGCGGGGGGCGAACGCTGGCGCTGCCTTTGCCCACTTCGGCCTGCGCTAACTTTATCAGTTGCGCGAATTTTGGAACGGTGTCCATGCGCAGCAGCGGCAGAAACCATTTGTACAGCTCGAAGGCTTTTTGTTTGTCGCCGCAAGAAGCCAAGTTGAAAAGATCTACTGACTCTTTGGGAAACGCGTTCACTAAGCCGGCAATCCAGCCGACAGCTCCCATTTCGATCGCTTCCACAATGCCGTCGTCTACGCCGACAAGTATCTGGAATTCGGGGTTCATCAGAATGCGCAGCGCCATAACGCGACGCACGTCGGTACTCGATTCCTTGATTGCTTCAAGATTCGGATACTCGGAAACAAGTTCTTTCACTTGCTCTGGAACGAAGTCCACCTTATAGGCGACAGGGTTGTTGTAGAGCATACAGGAAAGCTTGGTGGCGGACAGGATAGCGGCGACGTGCGACTTGGTCTCGCGCCAATCTCCCAGATAAACGTATGGAGGCAAGACCATGAGGCCGCTACATCCGGCGTTCTCAGCGCTCCTGGCGAGCGCAACGGCTTCGGCAGTGCTGAGCGCGGAGACGCCAGCGACGACGGGAGCACGGCCTGCCAGCGCCTGGACGCACGTTTTCAAGACTTGCTCCTTCTCATCAAGCGCGAGAGTTCCACCCTCGCCCAGTGAACCGAGGGCGACTACTCCCGTGCAACCCGAATCAATCATCCACGTACAGTGCCTGGCAAGCGCAGCATGGTCGACATCCAGCTTTTCATCGAAAGGCGTTGTCATAGCGGGAATCACGCCTTGCCATTGCATTTTCATTTGACAGAATTCTCCTGGAGCAAGTTTTCGAGCCGAGTCGGAAAGATGGGTGGCCTGACTGAGCAGGGCTCCCAGCCTAGGATAAACTGTGCGGCTGGTCCACAGATGCGCCCTTGGCAGAGACCCATGCCGCAACGTTCGTGTAGTTTGGCGGAACGCCAGGAATTAGCGTTGCGCAAACGCGCCAGTGTTACATCTTCGCAGCGGCAGATAATCGTTTCGGGTTGGGCAAGGTTGCTGAGTTCCTGACGTAGACGAAAGGTTTCGTTCAGCAGACGCCCAAAAGATTTCGCTTTCCGAAGTCTTGCCAGCAGATGCGAGGCCCCGGCGGCGATTTGGCCTTCGAGCAAGGCAGTTTCCACACCGCCTACACCAGCGGTTTCACCCGCGCAGTAAACGTTTGGGACAGAGGTTTGCTGCGACGAATCTACCTTGACGGCACCGGCCTCGAGCTTACATCCCAATAGCACTGCTAATTCCGTATTGGGCACAAACCCGTAGGCGTTCGCAACAAAGTCGCAATGCTCCTCCCAAACGCGCGAACCCTGACGAAGGCGCACTCGCTCGACCTGACTCGAACCTAGAGCAGCTTCGATCCAACAGTTTGTTAGGTACCGCCGCGGACGCAATCTGGCGGCCTGCCAAAGTTTGGCGGGATGGGCCGCCAGCGAAGCAGTAAACCTGGCCAACGACTTGAGATCGGCCTGTTCGGCAATGAAAGGAACAATGGCGCCGCACTTTTTCAAATAAGAGGCGACGGCCAAAAGAAGAGGTCCGCTGCCTGCCACAATTACTCGTTTACCTTTGACGGGGAGACCGCACTTTACGAGCGCCTGCAAACCACCAACGCCCATTACATTAGGCAGTGTCCAACCAGGAAATGGGAGGAACAATTCGCGCGCGCCGGTGGCGAGTATCAGTTTTTTATATGAGATTGTCTCTACTTTGCCATCGCGGTCGACCAGGAGGGTTTGGTGGGCTGCGTCGCCAGCGATCACTCGTGCACTAGCGATGATCCTGGAGTCGCTGTCAGATAGACGCTTGAACCAGGGGTGGGAGTCACCACCTCTCCAAATTTGACCTCCTACGGTTGGGTTGTCATCGAGAAGCGTAGCTTGTTTGGCAGTGACTGCCGCGGCGATACCGGCCGGACCGGCACCTACAATCACAATTCCACTCATGAGGTTGTCACTCTCATACCGGGGCGGCAGACGATTTGACAACTACGGGCATATGACTCGCCGTCAATGGCGACGCGGCATTCATAACAGATCCCCATGCCACAGAGAGGTCCGCGAGGCTCGCCGGAGACGGAGCGACGAAAGGCGGAAAAGCCGGCCATGAGGACCGCGGCCGCTACCGTAGTGCCGTCTTTTACAGAGATAGCTTTGCCGTTGATGGTTAGCTGCGTCTCAGGCATGAGCGAAGGTCCTGCTGGGAGAGTATGGATCGCGAGGAATAGCTGAGTCGCGGTTCAAGAAAAGGTCACAAAGCAATTTCGCTGTCGCGAGTGACGTCGAGATACCAAGCCCTTCGTGGCCAGTGGCGAGATAAACGCCCGGCAAATCTGGACATTCACCAATCAACGGGAGTTTATCGGGTGTAGCGGCACGGAAACCGGTCCAGCCACGAATCGCGGAGACGGAGCGTAATGCCGGCATGTAACCGATAGCCCGGCGCAGCATTTTCGACATCATGATGTCGTCAATAACGGGATCTTCGTTGCCATATTGGCGCGACGAACCAATGAGCAGCTGTCCAGTTTTGCGGGGCTGGACGTTAAATGCGACCGAATCGGATTGTACAGAGTGAGCGCTTTTCAAATAGCCAAGCTCAATCAACTGATGATTCACAAAACCGGGGTAACGGTCAGTGATGAGGAGTTGACCCTTGCGCGGGTGTACATCGAGGCCGGGAACTAACTTGCCGATCGCTGTTCCGGTGGCAAGAACTATATTCGAAGCGAACAGAGTTGTGCCGTCGTCGAGCGTGGCAGATCCCTGCTTTGCTTTAACGATGCGACGGCCGAGGAACAAAACAGTGCCAGACTTTTGCGCTTCGGAGACAAAATAGCGAGCGGCACAGGGAGGGTAAACAACAGAATCGTTCTTTAAGACGAGGCCACCCGCCAGCCCTGATCGTAGATTAGGTTCCGCTTCCGCCAAAGATTTCTCATCTAACATTTCTACGGGCAAGTTGCGCTGAGTGTAGTAGCCGTACTTGCGACGTACTTCGTCCATTTCCATTTCATCGGCGGCCACCCATAGAGATCCGCAAGGGAGATACTCCACGTCTTGCGGCAGTTCAGGGACAAGATCTCTCCAGAGTGACTGTGAATAGCTGGTGAGAGCAAATTGTGCAGGAGAGTCATCCATGACGGCTAAATGGCCCATCCCGGCGGCAGTTGCACCTCCGCCAATTTCAGACGGTTCTACGATCGCCACTTCGAAGCCATTACGGACGAACTCCGCAGCACAGGAGGCTCCCACAATGCCAGCACCAGCTATGACGATATCGAAGCTGTTTTCTTGGCGTATTTGAGTCACTATCAGAGTAAGTATATCTAGGCGTGTGTCACCATTCCTTTGCTATGTTTAGTAGGAAATGAAGATGTTGATTGAAAAGTTGCGCGGAAGTCTCGACAGACTTCGGCGAAACGAAGATCAGCTCGTACTTGTTCTAAGCCTGGTCATCGGCGCTTTAGTTGGATTGGTGGTTGTCGCGTTTATTTTGCTCACTGGAAGGCTTTCGGCCCGCATGTATCCAGCGGGAGGAGCAGGATGGAGGCGAATACTGGTTCCCGTTCTCGGGTCGTTGAGTACTGGATATCTGCTGTGGCGCTATTTTCCCAATGCGCGCGGCAGCGGCATCCCACAAACGAAGGCTGCCATATTCATTAACGACGGACGCATCCTATTCCGAACGGCGATGGGCAAGTTCTTTTGCTGTTCGGCATCGCTGGCCAGCGGCATCGCACTCGGACGCGAAGGGCCGTCGGTTCATGTGGGCGCAGGCATCACGTCAGTCGTCGCGCGCAACATGGGTCTTTCACCCAAGCAAGTGAAGGCGTTGGTTCCCGCGGGATGCGCGGCGGCGCTGGCTGCGGCGTTCAACACTCCCATTGCGGCGATCCTCTTTTCGCTGGAAGAAATTCTGGGAGACCTGCATGCCACTGTGCTCGGTTCAGTGGTTTTGAGCGCGGCCACTTCCTGGATGGTGTTGCATTTGGTGTTAGGGGACGACCCGCTTTTTCATGTGTCTGGCTACCATCTGGTGAATCCGGCTGAATTTGGCGTCTACGCGGTGCTCGGAGTGATCGGAGGTCTAGGGTCGGTCTGCTTCGTTAAGCTCTTGCTGAACTTGCGGGAATGGTTCATGGGATTGCCGAAATGGACCGCGTGGTTCCAACCGGTAGCAGGTGGACTCACGGTAGGAGTGCTGGGCTATTTCGTCCCAGAGGTTTTAGGCGTGGGCTACAACTATGTCGAGAAGGTGCTGAACGGCAACATTGTCGTGAAGCTCGTTGTTCTTTTCGCCGTACTTAAGATTGTGGCCACGGCGGTTTGTTATGCGTCGGGCAACGCGGGCGGCATCTTCGGTCCAAGCTTGTTCATTGGTGCGATGATGGGAGCGGCCGTCGGAGGAGTAGCGCATGCGATCTTCCCGAACTCGACCGCAGACGCGGGCGCTTATGCGCTGGTAGGAATGGGAACAGCCTTCGCCGGCGTTGTGCGGACGCCGCTGACTTCGGTAATGATGATCTTCGAGATCACGCGCGACTACACGATTATTGTGCCGCTGATGATTTCGAACATGATCGCGTTTTTCATTTCGAAGAAGCTCCAGCCTGAGCCTATCTACGAGGCGTTGTCTCACCAAGAGGGCATTCATCTCCCGACTGCGGAGACGCGAGCGCTGGGCGAGAAGATGCACGTGCAAGATGCCATGCGGCCGGTGACGGCGGAGACCCATTCTTCCGCGGACACAGAACCGCATTTGCATCCAGACCAAAGCTTGAGTCTGGCGCTGCAACGAATGGGCGCGAGCGGATTAACCGTGCTGCCGGTGGTGAGCCGCGCGAACGTGAATCAGACCATCGGC
>Ga0182012_10000590_pt1 | contig 40264 bp, 31 predicted proteins | sample 612S2SmetaG_FD_120486 | JGI IMG/M metagenome (GOLD analysis project Ga0182012, IMG submission 120486) | Permafrost microbial communities from Stordalen Mire, Sweden - 612S2S metaG | ecosystem: Environmental > Terrestrial > Soil > Wetlands > Permafrost | place: Sweden: Stordalen | collected...
GGGCAGGACCCTCCTTCGCTGAAGCTACGGCGGGCAGGACCCTCCTTCGCTGAAGCTACGGCGGGCAGGACCCTCCTTCGCTGAAGCTACGGCGGGCAGGCGGGCACACTCCGGGACTTGGGCAACACGCCCTCACCTCGGCTGCTACTGAGGAGGGCGACAGAACTTGTGGAGGTGAACCCCTTTCCCCGGCTCAACACCATCCGAAAGCGGTGTCGCTCTTCGTTTGCCACCGCATTCATAGGGTTGGCCGCGAAACGTTGGCTCAAGAGACGGCCAATGTCAACCTTGGCGGGTTGGTGGCCGGGAAAAATGATCGTCCGCCGTCGTATGCGCAGAGCGGGACTTCTGTGGACGGGGTGGCGGATGGGAGAAATACCCGGACTACACGAACCAACGCACCGGTTTTCCTTGCTCGCCAATCGAGCTGTGGTGAGCGAGATTGTTCCTATGAACCATGGCGCAAGCTGCCGGGCGACCGTCAGCACAGGTGATGGCCAGGACCGCCTCGCCAGCGGTCCATGTGATTGTGCGGGACCCCACATTATGCCTCAATGGAGGCCGGCCCACCCTGCACCCGCCACCCGGCCGCAAACGGCGGCGAAGGGACATGGAGGCTGAAAAATGAACCAGGTTATGGTCTGACGCCCACCCTTTATAAAGACAATGCGATTAAAATATTAAATGAATGAAAATACCATTAACCCCTTAAAGAACGTCCGCGTTGGCGTGGCTGGCAAAATCACCGGGGAGACACCCTGACTGAACGGAAACAAAACATTCCGGAAAACCCGGAGGCCCGGCCCGATAGTTTGTCGGGATTAGCGGCGGGCTGCTGCTTCGCCCGGCTGCTGCCAGTGCTCCACGGCACCGGCAACCTCGTCAACCTGCGAAGGCCAATCGTGCAGAGTGGCGGGATCGAAATCCGCGCCATTGGGCCAGACCAGCGTGTGAACCTCGGCGTCCAGCCTGACCTGTTCAAACAGGCACAAGTCGCGCAACGGCCCGTAAAGCTCGCCTTGGAGGATGGGGCGGAAATCAATTTCCCGGCACAGGCCGTCGTCAAATCCGACCTTCAAGGTGTAAGGCCCGACGATGGCAAACGACTTCCCTTGGCAAAGGGTGTGGGTCATAACGGGTTTATTGCAGCGGCGCAATGGGCGTTGGCCGGCGTCCTTGTTGCAGCAAGCGCCAGTCCGCCAACAATTCGTCCCGGTGCATTTCGGCCCAGGCTTCCACCAGTCGCTGCTGGCGGAGTGGAAGCGATCCCGAAATCAATTCGACGGGGTCCAAGCCGTAAACCGCCACCGCCTCTTGATAATAGGCGTGGAGATGCGGCAGATGATGCGGATGATAATCCCAAAAAACCGCGCTCGTTCCGGCATTCATGGTCCAACCTAAATCGAACCGGCACCGCTTGCAAGTGCGGGCTTGGGCCAAACCGGGCGTCGGGTTTAGCTTACGCCGGACTTTGTGGTGTCTCCGGCGCGAGATTGTCGGGGGGGGAGAGTCCGCCTCCGGCGGACGGCGGGAAATCGGCCATCGACACGGTGCGGCAGGCGCGGGAGCGGGCGAGGCGGCGGGACGGAAAGCAGGAATTATGAATTATGAATTATGAAATAACATTTCCGGCGTCCTTACAGGACAAGGCCAGACCGGTTCAGCCCAGCCACTTCGTAGCTGGCTACTTTCCGGGGTCGCTTCGCGACCGGGGCGTTTGAACACGCGGGGACGAGCCCGTCCCCGCCCCGACCCGGTTTTCGCGCGTGCTTGAATTGGCCCGGGGATGGCGCCGATTGTTGGATTTTGTGCGTGACGATGGGCGGGCGAGGGTGTCAATTTGTTCGTATCATGTGTTGGGCCAGCATCCAAGGCCGGTCGGCAACCGCGGTTTTCCGCCGCCGGAGGGTGGCATGAAGTTTACCCACCCCCAGGCGCTCGCGGCGTTTTCCCACCGACTGGAACGGCTGCTGGTGCTGCGTTCGGCCCTGCAACTGGCGACGGTGTGGTTTTTTGTCTGGGGGGTGACGGTGCTGGCGCTGAAGATGGCCGGGGTCCGGTCGGTGGCATGGCTGACACCGGGGCTGCTGGGTTGCCTGCCGCTGGCCGTGTATGCGGCGGCGCGGGAGCATCGGCGCCGGCCGGCGGCGGGGGCGCTGCGGGCGAATTATGACCGCTTAAACGAGTGCGGCGGGCTGGTGATGGCGGGCGAGGTGGCGGACATGACGGAGTGGGAGGCGCGGCTGCCGGGCGCCTCGGTTCCGGCCCTGCGCTGGCACGGGGGGCGGACGGTGGGGCTGCTGGGGCTGTCGCTGGTGTTCGCGGCGACGGCGTGGTGGCTGCCCGCGCGGTACACGACGCTGGGCGCGCGGCACACGCTCGAGATCGGCGCGCTGGTGGACCAGTTGCAGGCGGAGGTCCGGTTGCTGCAACAGGAGAAGATTGTCAAGGACCAGAAGGCGGAGGATTTTCACAAGCAGTTGTCCCAATTGAAGGAGGATTCGTCGGCGGTGGACCCGGACAAGACGTGGGAGGCGCTCGATCACATCAAGGAATCCGACACGGCGGCGGCCAAGCAGGCGGCCGAGGAGGCGCTGGCCAAGACCACGTCGCTGGCGCAGGCGGAAACGATGGCGCAGGCGATGGCACAGGCGGAGGCGGCCGGGCTGAACGAGACCACCGCGGGCCAGGCCGCGCAGAATCTGGCGGCGATGGTGAAGGCGGCGAAGCTGGAGGACGGGCTGTTTTCAAGCGAACTGCCGCCGGCGCTGCTGGCCAACCTCAGCAGCCTGAGCAAGGAGGATTTGGACAAACTGATGCAGGCGCTGGCGGCGAACAAGGAGTCGTTGGCGGGCACGGTCGGCCGGCTGGCCGATCACCGGTTGATTGATCCGTCCCTGCTGGCGCAATGCCGGGCCGCCGGGCAATGCACCAATCCGGGGGCGCTGGCGGAGTATTTGAGCAGTTGCACCAACGGGCACGCCTGTTCCCTGGCCGAGTGCCTGCGCCTGGGCAAGGGCGGTCCCGGCGGCGGCGGTCCGCCGGCGCCGATGACGTGGTCGGACGGGACGTCGGAGCAGGATGTGAAATTCAAGGAGCAGGTGCTGCCGCCGGCGACGCAGTTGGCGGACGCAAAGCTGGTGGGGGTGAGCCGGGCCGCGCCGCAGTTGAGCGCCAATGACGCGGACACGGCACCGGGCGCGCTGGACAGCGCGGCGGCGGGCGGGGGTTCGGCGCAGGCGCAGATGATTTTGCCGGAACACCGGCAGGCGGTGCGGGACTTTTTCAAACGGGATCCCCAGGGTTATTAATTATGTCGGAAGCCACTGTGATATTGAAACCGGAGGAATTGCAGCCGGCGGGCGAGCTGGCGCGCAAAACGCTCGAGCAGCTCGACCACATTTTGCTGGGCCGCCAGGAACTGCACCGGCTGGTGCTCATCGGCATCCTGGCGCGCGGGCACGTGCTGCTGGAGGGGCTGCCGGGGCTGGGGAAAACCGCGCTGGTCCGCACCATCGGCCAGATTTTCCAATTGGAGTTCAAACGCATCCAGTTCACGCCGGACCTGATGCCGGGGGACGTGCTGGGGACGCATATTCTGCAGGAAACCGGTGCGGGCCGGCGCGAACTGGTGTTCCAGCCCGGCCCGGTCTTCACCAACATCCTGCTGGCGGATGAAATCAACCGCGCCTCGCCGAAGACGCAGTCGGCGATGTTGGAGACGATGCAGGAGCATTGCGTGACGCTGCTGGGGACCACACGGCCGCTGCCGGAGCCGTTTTTTGTGCTGGCCAGCCAGAATCCGATTGAACTGGAGGGCACGTATCCGCTGCCGGAGGCGCAACTGGACCGGTTCCTGTTCCGGCTGATTTTTGACAACGTGGACACCGGGGTGCTGGAACAGATTCTGACCGAGCGCCGGCGCGGGGAATTGCCGGCGCCGACCTGGCGGATGGAGCGGGGCGAACTGGAGACGCTCTTTCAAACGATGGGACGCATCCACCTGCCGCGGCCGGTGGCGCGCTACATCGCGCGGCTGGTCTCGGCGACGCATCCCGGGGCGGCCGAGGCGACCGAACCGGTGAACCGCTATGTGAGCTACGGCGCGTCGCCGCGCGCGGCGATTGCGATGGCGGAGTCGGCCCGGGCGCTGGCGCTGATCGCGGGACGGCCGAGCGTGGGGTTTGAGGATGTGAAAACCGTCGCAGCGCCGGTGTTGAACCATCGCCTGATCTTGAATTACCAGGCGCGCTTCGACCGGCTGACGGCCGCGAAACTGGTGGCGGAGTTGATCGGCCAGTTGGACGAAACCGGCCTGAACCTGCCAAAAGATGTGGAACTGGCCAGCTCCCAGCCGGAAGGATGAATTTCAACCACAGATGAACGCAGATAAAAACCGGGAGGAGCCGTTCAGGGCGCACGAGGTTTTCCGCGAGGGCGCGGAAAACGGCGCGCATTCCATCAGTCGGGCATGCGAAATACCCAGCAATGGTATTGGTTTCAATGTTGCTGTGCCCGGGGACCCTCCTTCGCTGAAGCTACGGCGGGCAGGCGGGCACGCTCCGGGGCTTGGGCAACACGCCCGTGAAGGGGCGCATATCCGACATGGCTGGCACCTGTTCCCCCTCACCCCGGCCCTCTCCCTTGGGGATCCGCCGTCGCTGAAGCTATGGCGGAGAGGGCGGGAGAATCGTTGCCAATCGCAGGGTCATCCGAGGATTCCAGCGGCCGGAAAATCGCCGGTTCAGGGGAAGTTGTTAGGAGTCGCGCGCTCCGGGCTGATGGCCGCGCTGCTGCTTTGCGCCGGGGCGGCGGCGGGGGCGGACAACATCGGGGATGTTTCCGTGTCGGCGGCGGCGATTTACACGGGGCCGACCTTCCACGGTTACGCGGAAGCGCGGGTGGTGCTGGAAAACAATTCCTCCAAAACCCACACGGTCACGCTGACCAGCCCCAACCGGTCATTCATGGCCGGCGACAGCATCAGCCGGATCACGCGGACGGTGACGCTGACGCCGGGGGTGGAGCAGGTGGTGTCGCTGCTGCAACCGCCGCTGCCCGGCAACGGCGACAGCCAGATCCGGGTCTCGGTGGATGGGCGGGAGGAGGGCACCACCCGGCTGCCCAACGCAAACCAGCATTGGGGCATTCGCGGGATGGGCAGTTCCATGGGTGCAAACGCCTTCCTCAGCCGCAACGTGGATGCGGACGCCGTGGAGCGGATGTTAAATGGCAGGACCGGGAGCAACGACGGCTTTACGGCGGAGAAGGCCACCGGCCCGCCGGATGCATGGGGGTTGGCTCCCGCCACGGTGTGGATGCCCGACCTGCGGGTTTTTGGCAAGACCAACTGGCTGGAGTTGGATTACAGTCCGTCATTCACCGCCACGCAATTGCACATTTACAGCCCGCAGACGCCCGTGAGCACAGGCTTCATTGAGCTGATCGGGGCTTCCGGCGCCGTGGTTGGCCGCCTGGACCTGAGCACCGGCGGCACGTCCATTTCCAGTACGTCGAGAAGCGGCGGCGGACCGCGGATGGAGCAGACCTTCCTGTTTCCGGCAACCTCCGAACCGGTCAAAACGGTGCGCCTCAATTTCGGCGTGACCCCGCCGGGCACCATCGCCATTGACGCGGTGGAATTGACCGGTGCGGGCGGCGGACGGTTTGCCACCGACGCGCGGGCGAGCAGCGACAATCATGCGGCCGGGCCGATCCGGACCAGCCCGGGCCGCGTCGGGGTCCGCGTTGCGTCCCCAGGCGATCCGAACACCGTCCAGTGTCTGCGCGCGGAAACGGCCCTGACCGACTGGAGCGACAATTGGCTGGCCTACACGCCGTTCGACGTGGTGGTGCTGGCGGCGGCGGACTTGCCGGCGCTGCCCGGCCCGGTGGCCGGCGCCCTCGGGGATTATCTCCAGGCCGGCGGATGCGTGGTGGTGGTGGGCGCGGGCAACCTGCCGGCCGCCTGGAATGCCAGCCAGACCACCCGTCTGACCGACGCGACGGTGTTTGAGGCCGGCTTCGGCCACGGTTATGGGCTGGCGGATGCGGACCTGTCCCGGCTGAACGGCCAGACGGTCCGGGACATTCACCAAGCGGTCCTCAATGCGGCGCAATACTGGTCGTCCCTGCCCAACGACACCGACTCCGCCAACGCGAGAATGCCGGTGGTGGAAAGCTTGAAGATCCCCGTCCGCGGCATCACCGTCATCATGTTGCTGTTCATCGTCATCGTCGGGCCGTTGAATGTATTTCTCCTGGCGCGCAAAGACAAACGCATCTGGATGTTGTGGACGATCCCGGCGATTTCCGTGGTCACCACGCTGCTGGTTTTCACCTACAGCCTGCTGGCGGAGGGCATCACGCCCACCACGCGGATCGCCGGCCTGACCGTCCTCCACCAGGCAGGGCATCATGCGGCGACCTATGGCGCGGAGGGCTTTTATTGTCCGCTGACGCCCAACGGGGGCCTGCGCTTTGAAAACCTGACGGAAGCCACGCCGCTGGTGTCCCAGGGCTATTCCGGCTCGGGTTCGTCCCGCGAAGTGGACTGGAGCCAGACCCAACATTTCCTGCGCGGCTGGGTGACGGCGCGGGTGCCGGCGCAATTTCACCTCCGCAAATCCGAGGGGCGGCGCGAACGGATCGAGTGGCACAAGGTCAAGGGCGGCTGGCAGATTCTCAACGGCCTGGGCGCCCCCATCAAATCGCTGTGGCTGGCCGATCAGGACCTGCATTTTTACCAGGCGGCCGATGTGCCGGCCGGCCAGCCGGCCTTGCTCAAGGCGGTCAGCAACCCGGCGGCCGCGCAGCAGCTCGGCCCGCGCAGTTTGTTGGGCAACCTGGGTTACGCCCCGTCGCCGCCCGGCGAGGACAGCCTCAATTATCTCCGGCCCGGCACGTACATCGCCGTGCTGGACGGCAACCCGTTCATCGAAAACGCCCTTGGTGCGGCCGCCAGCGCCAAGCGGACGCGGAGCACGGCGGTCGTGTACGGCATCCTTGACCCCCCGGCCACCCCATGAAAGTCCAGGTACAAAATTTGCGGAAGGAGTTCGGCCGGACGGTGGCCGTGGACACGATCTCCTTTGGCTTTGATTCCGGCCACATCTTCGGGTTTGTGGGGCCCAACGGCGCGGGCAAGACGACCACGATGCGCATCATCGCCACGCTGGAGGAGCCCACCGCGGGCGACGTGCTGCTCAACGGCGTTTCCGTGTGCGAAGAGCCGGAACTGGCCCGGCGGTCGGTCGGCTACGTGCCGGACACGCTGCCGGCGCACGCGGACATCACGGTGCACGAATACCTGGATTTTTTTGCGCGCGCCTACGGGCTGCGGGGAGGGAAGCGGGCGCAGGCGGTGGCGGCGATCGAGGAATTCACCAACGTCACCGGCATCCGGGAAAAACACCTCAAGGCGCTGTCCAAAGGGATGAAGCAGCGGGTGAGCCTCGGGCGCGCGCTGGTGCATGATCCGGCCGTGCTGGTGCTGGACGAGCCGGCCGCCGGGCTGGATCCGCGCGCGCGGGTGGAGCTGCGCGAACTGCTGCTGCTGCTGGCGGAACAGAAGAAAGCGATTCTCATCAGCTCGCACATCCTTACGGAGCTGACGGAAATCTGCAACGGCGTGGTGATCATCGAGCGGGGGAAGATTCTGGAGACAGGCACCATTGAAGAAGTGCTGAAGAAGAGCCGGCCCCGCCACACGGTCGCCGTGCGGCTGCTGGACGGCCGGAACGCGGAGCTGCTCAAGACCCTGCTGGAAACGCCGTTCGTGGAGCGCGCCCGGGAGGTCTTCAACGAAGTCCAGTTTGAGCTGGCCGGGGATGAAGCCCTGGCCGGCGACATATTGGTCCGGCTGGTGGCGCAGAATTTCAAGATTGTTGAATACCGGCAGACCAAGGCGAACCTGGAGGATATTTTCATGACGGTGACCAAGGGGGGTGTCCAATGACGCGGGCCGGGATTAAAATGCATTTTGCCCGGTGGCGCGAGTGGGAGCTGAATCCGATCGTGGTCAAGGAATTGCGGCAGGCGGTGCGCAGTTGGGCGGTCACGGGGATGTTGCTGCTGCTGCTGATCGTGCTGCTGGTGGTGTCGCTGGCGGTGCTGGTGAACCAGTCCTTCGAGGTGAGGATTAATGAGAATCTCGGCGGACAACTGTTCGAGGCCCTGCTGACGATTTTGGCGGGGGCGGGCATCCTGTTCATTCCGCTGTACCTGGGCATCCGGGTGGCGGCGGAGCGGCAGGACAACCAGCCCGACCTGCTGTATATCAGCACGCTGTCGCCGGCCCGGATCGTGTTCGGCAAGTTTCTGTGCGGGGCGTACATGGCGCTGCTGTTTTTCAGCGCCTGCCTGCCGTTCATGGCGCTGACCAACCTGCTGCGCGGGGTGGACCTGCCCACGGTGTTCTTCCTGCTGGCCATGCTCTATGTGGTGGTGTGCACTGTGAATCTGGCGGCCATCTTTATCGCCTGCCTGCCCGTCAGCCGGCTGTTTAAAATCCTGTTGAGCCTGGCGGGGTTCATCTTCCTGTTTTACCTGCTGGCGTGGGTTGTGGCGTCGGCGTTCACCCTCATGGGGTCCGGGGTGGGGGCGATGCTATTCCAACGCGGTTTTTGGATCAATTGCGTGATCTGCCTCGCCCTGGTGCTGACGGCGGGCGGATTGTTTTTTGTGCTGGCGGTGGCGCTGATTTCCCCGCCCTCCGCCAACCGCGCCCTGGGGCCGCGCATTTATGTGACGGTGTTCTGGCTGCTGGGCGGGGTGGTGACCGGGGCCGGGGCGCTGAACATGAGCAGGCCGGACTTGATCTTCGCCTGGGTGGCGCCGGCCGACGTGCTGCTGGTCGCCGCCCTGCTGGTGTGCATCAGCAACCACGATCACTTGAGCCTGCGGGTGCGGCGGAAAATTCCGCGCAACGGCCTGAAACGGCTGCTGGCCTTCGGCTTTTACAACGGCGCGGCGGGCGGCCTGCTCTGGGTGGCGGGCCTGACCGCGCTGATTATTTTGGAGACGGGGGCCGTTTTTAAGGTGGACGAGTCCGGTGTATTGTCATATATCAGCAGCAGCCCAAGCTCGACGGGGAGATATCCTCGCAGCATGGGCGGCATGCCATTGGGCGACTTTGATAATTATGTCAGTTGGTATGTCCCGATGATGTTGTATCTGTTCGCCTACGCCTTGTTCGCGCTGTTTCTTCAGCGCAGATTCCTGTCCCGGCGGGCGCCGAAACTGGCGGGCGTCCTGGCCGCGTTCATCACCGCGCTCACCGCGCTGGGGACGAACATCGTGCTGTTTTTCCTGAATGAACTGACGTGGCAGTCGGCGGACCACCTGCAACTGGGCAACGCCTTCAACCTGATGGGCGTGTCCAGCGCGGGGCAGCAACGGCAGCACATCTTGTTTGCGCTGTTCCTGCTGCTGATCGCCCTGGCGCTCAACATCCCCTGGTTTTTCACGCAGTGGCGAAATTTTCGTCCGCCGGCTGAGCTGCCGCCAGCCGGGGAGCAACCATGAGGACGCCTGTGACCAATCCGAGGGTGGGGACGGGGCAGGGCGTAAAACGGCGCGAGGAAGCAGGCACAGGCGGCGGCTCACCCCTTACCTTCCGCCCGCTTGGGCGCGGGCGGGGACGGCGCAGCGCGCCGTCGCCACCGGGCTGACCCCATGGACACCGCCCTCCGAACCGCCCTGCGCGACGGCGAACAGCTAGGTGTTCGTTACGCGCTCCAGATTCCGCAGGTGGCGGCGGGCGGCTGGACCGGCTCGCGCTCCGGGCGGCGCTCGGGCAGTTCCATTGACTTCCAAGACTACCGCGAATACCAGCCGGGCGATGACCTGCGGTTCATTGACTGGGGGATATACTCGCGGTCCGACCGGCTGGTGGTGAAATTGTTCCGCGAGGAGGTCACGCCGCATCTGGATTTGATTTTGGACGGCTCGGCCTCAATGAACCTGGCGGGCACGGCCAAGGCCGGGGCGGTGGCGCAACTGGCGGCGTTGCTGGCGACCGCGGCCGCCAACGCGCAATGCACCCAGGCCGTCTGGCTGACGGGCGAGGGCTGCCAGCGGCTGCCCAACGACACCCTGCCGCCCTCCGCGTGGGACAAGCTGGACTTGAACAGCCGGCGCACGCCCGAGCAGGCGTATGACATTCTGCCGCCGCGGCTCCGCCGGCTGGGCGTGCGGGTGCTGGTGAGCGACCTGCTTTGGCCGGGCAATCCGGCGGCCACGCTGCGCCGGCTGCGCGACGGGGCGGCGGCGCTGTTTGTGATCCAACTGCTCGCCCGGGAGGATGTCACCCCGCCCGAGCACGGCAACCTGCGGGTGGCGGACAGCGAGACCGGGGAGGAATCGGAGATATACATTGACTCCGCGGTGGCCAAGCAATACGCCGACAACCTGGCGCGGCTGCAGCAGGCGTGGGATGACGGCTGCCGCCAGTGCGGGGCGCGGCTGACCACGCTGATCGCCGAGGACCTGGCGGCCTCGCTGCCCGCCTTGCAGGCCGTCCAACTGCTCACCCCGGCATGATCCCGTTCCTGACTTATCCGCCGGCCCTGCTGGCGCTGGCCTCGCTGCCGGCGCTGGCGGCCATTTACATATTGCGGAACCGGTTCCGCCGCCGGACGGTGTCCAGCCTGGTGCTCTGGCATTTTCAGGTGCAATCCAAGGCGGGCGGGGCGAAGGTCCACCGGCTGCAATTGCCCCTGCTGTTCTTCCTGGAACTGCTGGCGCTGGCGCTGCTGGTCATGGCGGCGGCCGGACCGCACTGGAAACTGCCCCAATCCGCCCGCCCGTTGATGATCATCCTGGATGACTCGTTCTCGATGCGCGCGATGAGCGACGGCGGGTCCGCGCAGGGGCGGGCGCAGGCTTTTTTGGAAAAAATGTATCACCAGTCGCCGCCGCCCGTCACGCGGCTCATTCTGGCGGGGACCGAGACCCACGCGCTGGGTTCGCCGGTGAAGAGCTGGGCGCAGGTGGAGGATTTGCTGCACCAATGGCGGTGCCAGGCGCCGGGGGCGGAACTGGACGCCGCCATCACGCTGGCCGCGGAGCTGGGCAAACAACAGGCCAACACCCTGGTGCTCACCGACCACCGGCCGGTGGACGAGCGCATCCCCAATCCGCGCCTGGAATGGCGGGCCTTCGGGACGCGGCTGGACAATTTTGCGATTGTGAACGCCTCGCGCACCGCGCTGGGCGAGCAGGACCGGTGTCTGATTGAGGTCGCCAATTTCGCGGACCACGCCCGTTCGGTGGAGGTGCAGGTGCGGGCCGGCACCAACGCGCTGCCGGGGTCGAGCCTGACGCTCGCCGCGCAGGAGAGCCAGCGGCTGGTGTTCAATTTGCCCGCCACCGGCCAGCCGCTTTGGGTGGCGCTGCCGGCCGACGCGCTGACGGTGGACGACCAGGTGGAACTGCTGCCGCCCGTGCGCCGGCGGGTGCGGGTGCAGGTGGCGTTGGCGGATGCCGACCGGACGGCCCTGGCCGACCGCACACTGGCGGCCACGGGATTGCGCGCGGCGCTGTCGGACAACCCCGAGCTGGTGATCCACGAAACCGACACGGCGGCCGGCAGCAATGCGTGGAGCCTGCGCTGGGTGAGCGCCGGGGCGACCAACGCCTTCACCGGGCCTTTTGTCGTGGACACGTCGCATCCGCTGGCGGCGGGGGTGGCGCTGCCGGGGGTGATCTGGGCGGGGGCCAGCCTCACCAACACGCCCGGCGACGAGCCCGCGATTCTGGCCGGGAACACCCCGCTGCTTTCCGCCCGCGAAGACGCGCTGGGCCGGCGGCATCTGACGCTGAATTTCAACCCGTCGCTGTCCACGCTGCAAAACACGCCAGACTGGCCGATTTTGTTTTGGAACCTGTTGTCCTGGCGCAGCGCGGAACTGCCCGGACTGCGGGAGAGCAACGTCCGGCTGGGGGCGGAAGTGAGGGTGAAAACCACCGGCGAGCCGGTGGCGGTGACGGAGCCGGACGGCACGGTCCGCAGTTTTCCCAAGGCCGCCGACGAACTGGCGCTGGAAACGCCGCTGACGGGCGTCTATGAGGTGACGATGGGTGGGCTGACCAATCACTTTGCGGTGAATGCGCTGACGGCGGAGAAATCGGATTTGACAGGCTGCGCGAGCGGCCATTGGGGGGCGTGGGGCGAGGGGGCGGACCAGCGGCTGGTGGAGACGCCGGCCACGTGGTTGTTCGGCCTGCTGGGGCTCGGCCTGTTGGTGGTGCATTTGTTCCTGCTGTACGCCGGGAAGGGGGGAAGCCGCTGATGTTCGCGCTGTTCCAACCGGTCTGGTTGCTGCTGCTGGTGCCGCTGGCCGCCGCCTGGTGGGTGTGGCCGCCGCCGGACCGCGGGCTGAAGTATTTGCGGGCGGTGGTGTTTGTCACCGTGGTGCTGGCGCTGGCGCAACTGGCGGTCCGGCTGCCGGACCGCGCCGGCACGGTGGTGGTGGTGGCCGACCGCAGCGAATCCATGCCGGCAGACGCGGACAAGGCGGAGAAGGAGATCATCGGCCTGCTGCATCAATCCATGGCCCCGCGCGATCAACTGGGCGTGGTGGCCTTCGGCCGGCAGGCGGTGGTGGAACAATCGCCGGATCAGAGCGAGTTTCCCGGTTTCACGGCGCAAGTGGGCGTGGACCATTCGGATTTGAACGAGGCCATCGAGTCCGCGCTTTCGCTGATTCCGCCGGACGGGGGCGGGCGGGTGCTGGTGTTGTCGGACGGCAAATGGACGGGGCGGGATCCGGCCATCGCGGCGGCGCGGGCGGCCGGGCGCGGGGTGGCGGTGGATTACCGGCTGATCACGCGGCCGGAGGCGGGGGACCTGGCCATCCAGAGTTTTCAGACGCCGGCCAGCGTGCCGCCCGGGCAGGCATTTGTGCTGGGCGCCTGGGTGCGGTCACCGGCGGATCAGGAGATCAAATATGAATTGCGGCGCGGAGACATGGTCATCGCCTCCGGCGCCAAAAAAGTATCAGCCGGACTGACGCGGCTGATGTTCCGCGACCGGGCGGCGACGGCGGGGGTGAACGAATACACAATCGAGGTGCAAGGCGACCAGGCGGATCCGGTGCCGGAAAACAACACGGCCCGGGCGCTGGTGGCGGTGGAAGGGGCCAAGCCGGTGCTGGTGGTCTCGACGGCGGGGGCGGATTCCGGACTGGCCGGGCTGCTGCACCGGGGCGGGGTGGAGGTGGCGGGCCGGACGCCCGGGCAGTGCCATTGGTCGCTGGAGGAGCTGGCGCGGTATTCCGGCGTGCTGATCGAAAATGTGCCGGCGCAGCAGATCGGGTCGGCGGGCATGGAAACGCTGGCCGCCTGGGTGGAGGACTCCGGCGGCGGGCTGGCGATGACCGGCGGGCAGAAATCCTACGGGCCGGGCGGGTACTTCAAGTCGCCGCTGGAGCGGATCATGCCGGTCTCGATGGAGATGCGCCAGGAACACCGGAAATCGAGTCTGGCGGTGGTGGTGGCGCTGGATCGTTCCGGCAGCATGTCCATGCCGGCCGGGGGCGGGCGAAAGAAGATCGACCTGGCCGACCTCGGCACGGTGCAGGTGCTGGATTTGCTGGCGCCGATGGATGAGATCGGGGTGTTCGCGGTGGACACGGAGCCGCATGAGATTGTGCCGCTGGACACAGTGGAAAACAACCAGGCATACCGCGGCAAAATTCTCGCGATTGATTCCTTGGGCGGCGGGATATACATTTATGAGGCGCTGGTGGCATCGGCGCGGATGATTTCCCAGGCCAAGGCACAGAACAAACACATCATCCTGTTCTCCGACGCCTCGGACGCGGAGCAGTCGGCGCATTACCAGGACATCGTGGCGAAGTGCGTGGCGGCCGGGGTGACCATCAGCGTGGTGGGGCTGGGGACGGAACACGATTGCGACGCGGCCCTGCTCAAGGACATCGCGCGGATGGGCGGGGGCGAATGTTATTTCAGCGACGACCCGGATGAAATCCCGCGCATCTTCGCGCAGGACACGTTCACCATCGCGCGGAGCACGTTTGTGGACCAGCCATCGGCGTTTGCGTTCACGGCGGGCTACGCGCTGCTGGGGGCCGTTCCCGCGGCCGCGCCGCCGGCGCTGGGCGGTTACAATCTGTGTTACCTCCGCCCGCAGGCAAATCTGGCGGCGGTGTCGGCGGATGATTACAAGGCGCCGGTGGTGTCCTCGTGGAACGCGGGGAACGGGCGGGTGCTGTGTTTTGCGGGCGAGGCGGACGGCAAGTTCAGCGGCGATTTTGCGAAGTGGAACCAGGCGGGGGATTTTTACGCCACGCTGGCGCGCTGGGTGGCGGGCCGGCACCAGGCTTTGCCGGAGGAGATGCTGCTCACCGAAGAGGTCCGCGACGGCACCTGTTTTGTGCAGCTTCACCTGGACCCGGACCGCAAGGAGGACACGTTCAACAGCCGGCCGAAAGTGCGGATATTGCACGGGCTGCCCGGGACGGCGCCGGCGCGGGAGACGGCGGCGCTGCAATGGCGGAACGCCGACCTGCTGGAGGCGGCCATCCCGGTTTCCGGGCGCGAGACGGTGCTGAACACGGTGGAAATTGCCGGGCAGCAGCCGGTGACGCTGCCGCCGGTGTGCCTGCCGTATTCGCCGGAATTCGCGCCGGACACGCCGGGGCGCGGAGCGGCGGCGCTCACACAAATCGCCACCACCACGGGCGGGCGCGAGCAGTTGGAAATCCCGAAAATCTGGGGCGAATTGCCGGTGCGGTCACGCTACTTGGAGCTGGCCCCGTGGTTGTTCGTGGCGGCGACGGTGCTGTTTCTGCTGGAAATCTTGGAACGGCGGACCGGCTGGGTGCTCCGGGGATTGCGCCGCGTCAGGCTGGCACCGGCTCACGCGGACGTGAGAATTTCAAATCTCAAATCTCAGATTCCCACCGCCGCTAAAGCTATGGCGGACAAGTCAAAGGAGCATCTGCCGGAGCCGGCTCAGGCGGAGGGAACAATTTCAAATCTCAAATCTCAAATTTCAAAGGAGAATCCGCCGCCGGCACCGGCGGACAGCGGGAAGTCGGCCATTGATACACTACGGCAGGCGCGGGAGCGGGCGAAGCGGCGGTCGGAGAAGGAGCGGTAAAGATGGCGGGAGTGGCGGGGCTCGAACCCGTAACCTCTGCCGTGACAGGGCAGCGCTCTAACCAATTGAGCTACACCCCCGCTAGGGGGGATGAATACACTAAAAAATGCCGGCTCCGGCGTCAAGCCTTGTCGGGAAATTTATTCGGGCGCGCCCAACACCCGCCAGTTGCCGTCCTCGTGGAGAAACACCCGCCACTCCTTCCGGCCGGCCAGAACCCGCGCGATTTCCGCCTCCGTCAACACCATGCACGCGGTGGACAGCGCGTCGGACACGGCGGCCTCCGGGGCCAGGGCCCACGCCCGCGGGCGCTGTTGGGCCGGCCGCCCGGTGCGCGGATCGTATATATGCCGCCCGTGCACGGCGGTGCCCGAGCCGCTCAACGAGCCGTGCCGGAGCCAGTGGCGCGGTTCGCTGTGGTCCTCCCCCAGGCCGGCCGCCCAGCCCGGAAGGTCCGGCGGCGGATCGCCCGCCAGAATGCTGCTGCCCCCGGCGATCAACAAATACGCCGGGCACCCCCACTCCGCAAGTTCCCGCGCCATGCGGTCCAGCGCGAAGCCCTTGCCGATGGCCCCCAGGTCAAACACCAGCCGCCCTGCCTCGCAACGCAGGGTGAACGGCGCCGGCAACGACCAGCGCGGCGGTTCCGGCCGGGTCGCCCGCGCGGCGGCGCTCACGGAAAACGCGCCCTCCGTGGCCAGCTCCAGCTCGCGCGCCAGCGTGAGGCAGGCAAAGGCCGGTTCGCTCAGCCGCAGCGTTTCGCCCGGTTGCAGCCCGGCCGCCGCGCTGATGTCGCTGCTCTCCCGGAAGCGGCTCAGCAGATTTTCCAGCCGGTCCGCCTCGGCAAACGCGGCCCGCGCGGCCTGGGCCGCGTAGGCCGCCTCCTCGCCGGCCAGCCGCACCTGAAACAGCGTCGCCATCGCCTGATGATTGAAAACGTGAATCATAAGGCGTCAACGTCCGGGCGGGGTCCAGAGCGTGAGCAGCACCCCGGGACGCACCCCAAAGAATTCCGGCCGCCAACGGGCCAGCCTTAACTGTTCCGCCACCGCCGCCTCCGGGGTGGTCAAATAAACATCCGCCCGGCCCGGGTTCTGTCCCGGCCGCCAGTAACCCACGCGGGCAAAGGTCCGGAGATACCACGGCAGCGGCCAGGGATCGGCCATCACCACGGCAACGGTGGATTGCGGTCCGGCCAGTTGGGCCAGGCGCGGCGGCAGGCGCAGGAGGTCTTCCCCCGTGTGCGCGTAGGCATAGGGGTTGGGTTCATCCGCCGGCTGGTGAAACACCCATTGCCAGGTGTCATGCGCCAGCAGACCGATCAAGACGACCGCGCCGGCGGCGACGCCCCGGCGCAGCCCGACCGCGTGCGCCAGTTCCCACAAACCCGCCGCCCCCGCGCCGGCCAGCACCGCCAGCGGCAAAAACAAATTCAGCGCCAGCCAGGGTGTTTTATAAGGGATGAGGCTGTAGAAGATCGTCACGGCCACGGCGTAAATCAGCCAGCAAAACAGCGTCCCGGACGTCCGGCCCCGGAGGGCGCGCCAAGCCCCGCCCGCCGCCAGGGCCAGCAGCGCCCAGCCCGACCATCCGCCGGCCAGCAGGCGCAGATAATACCACCACGGCTGCTCGTGGCCTTCCCCGGCGGCGCGTTTCAACAGGTGGGGCAGGGACCGGACCAGATCCCCCATACCGGCCCAGTTGCGGCCGCCCCAACTGTACAACATTACGAGCAATCCCAGCCCCGCCAGAATTCCGAATATGATCCCCAACCGGCGGCCGGCAATGGTGCCGGATCCTTTCTCCGGCCGTTGCCAGGTCACATTTTTGTCAATAAACCCGCCGGACATGGCAAACAACCGGGGCAGCACGTCCGACGACCGCGGGCGGTGCCGGATCAACCACCATCCCGCGGCCAAGGCCGCCGCCGCGAGATTCAGCGCGGCCGTTTCCTTGGTGGCCAGCATGAGCGCCGCCCAAATCCCGGTCAGCAACCCCGCCCGGACGGATCCGGTGGTCAGCCAGCGTCCGCCGGCGCCCAGCAGGCCCAGCGTGGCGGCCACGAACAAGGTTTCGTGGATGAAATAACGGCTGTAATAAACCGGCAACGGAGCCGCCGCCCACCACAGCGCGGCGATGACGGCCACCGGCCGGCCCGTTTCCGGCACGAGCAGGGCGAATAACAACACCGCCAGCGATCCCGTCAGGATGGGGCCCAGGCGCAGGGTGGTTTCGGTCAGGCCCGCCAGGTTTTTGGCCCCGGCCAGCCGGGCGAGCGGCGTGGCCACGGCGTAAAGGGCGGGACCGTGCCGGTCCTGGGGATCATAGTGATAGGCGTGGCCGGCCAGCAGCGCGCCGGTGAGGTAAGCGTTGACCGCCTCATCGGTATGCATGGGCCGCGCGCCGGATTGGGGCAGCCGCACCAGCAGGGCCAGCCCGACCAGACCGGCCCACAGCAGCCACAGCCATTTAGGCGGCGGGTTTCCCGAATACTTCGACTTCGATGTAATGATTGAGTTTATTGGTGGTGTTGCCCTTGCTGTACAAGCGCACGTAACGCCCCTTGACCCCTTTGGCGTCCATCAACCTGCCTTCATAGGTTTCCACATAGGCGTAGTCCTTGCCCGCCCCCAGACCCAGTTCATTGCCGGCGTCGTTGTTGAAGATCGTCGTGACCCCGGTTTTGAAATCCGCATCCTCGGAGATCTGCACCACCACATCCAAATAAGCCCGCGCCTGCGAGTGGAAATGCCACACCCACACCGCCGAAATGGCCGCGTCAGCCCCCAGATCAATTTGCACCCATTGCTTGCCCGGTCCGAGTTCCACCCAGGAACCCTCGTCCGCCGACTTGTCGCCGTCGGTCACCAAATCCAAGGTGCCCGTCACCGGGTCCGGGTCGCTGGCGGTGACTTTCTTTCCCTTGGCCAGATTCACCGTGCCGGCGGGGACCATGAAGTCCGGGCGCTTGCCGGTCGGGGCGGGCTCCAGATTGGACAGTTTAATCGGCACCGGCGTGCCGGTGATCATCGGGGGCGGCAGCTCGGTTTTCAAGGGCACCAAGTCCGCCGCCACGGCGGCACTGGCGGCGCACAGCAAAGCAACACACACGGTTGGGAAGAGAAACGGCATTTTCATGGTAATAAGGTGTTATTGAATAAATCAGGCCTGGGTTTCGCCGGGGGCGATGTCAATCCGCTTGCCGGCGGCGATGGCCTCATTGGCCTTGTGGATGACGTATTCGCTGGCAAAGGCCTCGTCGCCCGGACAATTCAAGGTGGCCTGGCCGCGGATGGTGTTGAAAAAGTTTTCCAGGTGCGGCTGGTGGGGTTTTTTGTTGAAGGACACCGGGATGTCAAAGGCCGCGAGTTGCGCCGTTTCACGCACGTCCACCTTGGTGGCGTCGTCCGGCGAGGCCAGCAGCGGGGCGGCCTGGCCCCGGAGAAAGTTTTTCGCCACCAGGCCGTCCCAGGACGGCGCGCGCGCCTCGCGATAAACGGCGCTCAGCTTGGGGTCCTCCGACATTTTGATGGAGGCCTCGTCGCCCATGAACATCTCAAAGTAGCCCCCGCCGGCGCTGGTGGTGGTCTGCACCTGGTAAAAGGCCCGGGTCACGCCTTCGGGGAAGGGATACTCGTAAATGACCATGGCATTGTCATACCATTCGTGCGTCTTATAATAATCCACGCCGCCGCTGGCCATCACCGAGCGCGGGGAGATGCCGAACCACCAGTTGAAAATGTCAATCTGATGCGCCCCGAGGTCCGAGAGCGGGCCGCCGCCCAGCCCCTTGAACCACCGCCAGTTGCGGAACTGGTGCATGTCCTTGTACCCGTACTTGGCCAGCGTCTCGGGCGGGATGTCGGTCTTTTTCGGCCAGATGAAATCCTCCGCCACGGCCCGGTTCCATTGCGCCTGCGCGGCGGTGAGCCGGCCGCACAGCTTGGATTCCTGCAACAGCCGCCGGAGCGCGAACAAATAACGCGGGTTGCTCCGCCGCTGGTGCCCGATCTGCAGCAGCTTGCCGGTGGAGCGCATGGTCTGCACCATCGAGCGCGCACCCTCGATGGTGTTGGACATCATCTTCTCGCAGTAGACATGCAGTCCGGCCTGGAGACAGGCGTTGGTGACGGGCGCGTGCCAGAAATCCGGGCAGGCCACCACCACCGCCTGCAATTCCTTCTCCCCGGCCAGCAAATCTTCGTAATTTTCATAGGCCCGGACCTCCACGCCCAGGGTTTTGATGTACTTTACCGCGTAGTTGCGCGCGTAGGGCCAGATGTCCACCACCGCCACCAATTGGATGCCCTCGATGACGAGCAGGGATTCCAGCAGCACCCGCCCCTGGGCGCCGAAGCCAATCAGGGCGATTTTCAATTTGGCCGGGCCGGCCGGCTTGGCCGGGGCCGCTCCGGGCGCCGGTTGCTGGCCCAACCCGGGGGTGCCCGCGGCCAGCCAGAGGCCGGCCCCGGCCGCCGCCGTGGTGCGCACAAATTCCCGCCGCGTGAGGGAGCTGGCTACCATTTTTTCGAAAGGCATAACCGGTTATGTTTGGCGAGCATCAAGGCCAGGGCGACCAGACCTACGTGGATGCCCAAATAGGCGGCCCCGTCATCCTGCCGGATGAGCACCAGCCCGGCCGTGAGCGCGATATACAGCAGTCCTTGGAGGAAGAGCGACGCCCGCGTGCCCAGGCCCAGCAGCAGCATGAGGCCGGAGAGAATCAATAACGGCCCCAGCAGCGCGTCAAACGGGGCGAAGGCGAAGTGGGGCAGGAGGGGTTCGTGGGCGAACTTGTCCTTGAGCGAAGCGGGCACACCCGAGTAATTGGTCAACGCGTAATACTTCACTTTGAGGTCCACCATCGCCCCGCTGGGATCCGCCATGCCCGTGGCCGGATCCACCAGGGGTTGCTGGATGGTTTGGAAACTGGCGAATTTTTCGATGCCCGTGAGCAAAGCCCGCACCACGAGCCAGCCGCGCAGCACGAGAAATGCCAGCGTGGAATCACAGCCGCCGCCGCCTGAAGCTTGTTTGTCGTTGGATGCCTGCATAGATGATTGACGATCCATTCTAAGCGATGTTCCAACCCAGAGTAAACTGATTTTCCGGTGTTTGGGTGATTGGGTGATTATCCGTACATCCCGAGGTTGTCGGAGAAGTTGGGCCGTCAGCACAGCCTCAACCGATGGAATGCTCCCCAATTGTGCGATTCACCTGGCTCGTTCCGCCCGCCATCGCGCGGGCGCGGACGGCGCAGCGCGCCATCCCGACCGACAACATCGGGATGCACCGGGTGATCACCGGTACCGGAGGTGAACTTCCACCAGGCCGCAGTTGTCGCTGCATTGAAAACCGAGCTTGATCAATTCCACCCCCGGCTGCGCCCGGATGGCAAAGGCTCTGCCCCGGACGACCGACGGCGTGGTGAGCACGCACAAGGCGCCGGTGTCGCAGAGCCAGGACTTCAGCCCTCCGCCCAGCATGTTGGTCATTTCCGCCACCACATCGTTGATGTCCCTCACGGCGGTAAGTTCTTCCGGCGCCATCCCCAGCATGGCGGCGGCCGCCTGCCGGGCGAACGGCGAGGAAATGTGCAGATACACCGCGCCATTCACTTTGTCCCCCGCCAACCCGACCGTACCGCAGACATGTTCGCCCTGGAACGGTTCCATTTCCCCGGCCGCCCTAAGCTCGGCCTTGAGCGATAACATGGTTTCAAAGACATCATGGAGATGCGCCGACACGTATTCATGGACGCCGGCCGCCGAATTTGCATGGTTCATAATCATCCCGACATGGGTTCTTGGAAGCCTCTGGGGCGGCTTCGCGATTCCAAGCCCGGTGCTAGGTTGAACATCGGCGGAATTGGCGGAAAGTGTAGCCAATATTCAGGGCTTGCCCCCGGCCGGCTCGCCCAGATGGACCGCCTTATATCCGCCCCGGGCTTTGAAATAGAGCAGGAGCGCCAGATAGCAGCAAAAGGTGAAGATGGGAAACATGGCCATCTTGCCGAGCGCGCTGAACTGGCCGGCGGTTTCCGCCGACTTGATTTCGGCCTGTAATTTTGCGTCCGTGACCGCGGCTTTTTTCTGCGGATCAATCGCCTGGTAGGCCCCGAGCAGGTAGTCACTCTTCATCGTCACCTGCTGGTACAGCGCCGGATCGGCGGCCTGCAACTGGGCGGTGGTCGAGGATTCCTGCATGTAACCTAAAAAGGGCGTACCGAGGATGCCCACGGCCAGCATCCCGATGCCGCCCATCGCATTCAACGTGAGGGCGCCCCCGCGCGGGCACTGCTCGGAGGTCAGGCCCAAGATCGTCGGCCAGAAGAAGGTAATGCCCACCCCGAAAAGGGTGGCGGCGGCAAAGATGACGCCCGTGCCGGCATGGGCCGTTTGGGACAACGCCAGGATGCCCAGGGCCGCCAGCCCGGAACAGGTGGCCAGCAGGCCGACCGGCGAAAATTTGTGCGCGAGCGGCCCGGCGCAGAACCGCAACACCAACATGATGGCCGAGGTGTAAACCAGCACCCAGGCCGGATTATATCCGGCGGCGGTCATCGGGTTCTCCATGAGCGAGGTGATCCAGCCGTTGGTCCCCAATTCGGTGGTGGCCTGCGGCATCATGATGATGATCAAAAACGCGAGCAGAAACCGGCCGAAGGACTTCGTGACCACGGCAAAGATCAGCACCACGGCACCGGTCAACCCCCAAACCACGCCGGTGCTCCAGCCGAACACCTGGCCGAGCTGGGCAAAGACCAGGCCAAAGCCCACCAACGCCCCGAACGCCCCCAGTTCCTTGAGCATGGCCAGGTAGCTGACCCCGGCCAGTTCGCGCTCGCTTTTGGGAAATTGCTTGCTGGCGAGGATGAGGAAGAACACCAAGGCGGGGATGACAATCAAACCCAGCGTGATCCGCCAGTCGGTGTTGTGGGCCAGCGCGATGGTGCACAGCCCACCCAGCACCAGGCCGCCCGGCCAACCGGCGTGCAGGCGGTTGAGCCACTTCACCTTGTCCCGGTTGAACATGCTGGTGACGATGGGATTGGCGTAGGACTCGACGCTGCCGTTGCCCAAGCCCAGAATGATGCTGCCCCAATACAGCAGTTGATGGCCGTGTTTCTGCCCGGCGATCAGCGCGTCGCCCGCCTGCAGGATGCCGCCCGCACCATGCACGGCGCTGTAGGCGGCAAACGCCATCGCCGTGTAGATCAGGTAGCAGGCGAAGGAAAAAAGCATCGCCACCTTGTAACCAATGCGGTCAATGAACAGGCTGAACAAGATGATGCTTACGCCGAACGGCCAGACGCCCGCGCCCTGGAGTTCGCCCACCGACACCTTGTCCAGGCCGAAGTCTGTGGCGAACTGTCCGGCGCAGAGGATCATCCGGCTGATGAAGGCGTAGGAGGTCGTGATCAGGGCGATGAAACACCCCCAGAATATAATTTGGTTTTGCCGATTGTTCATGGTTGTTGGTTGATGGTTCCGTTTAAATCCACCCCGGACGGTTCGTCCGCCGGATAAATGGGGCCGCTGCCGGCACGTTTTTCACCTTCATGTTCGGGCCGTCCCATTCCAGCTTCGTGCCCGTCCGCAGCGCCACGCAGCCCAGGAGCATGATCTCCACCAGCCGGCCGGCGACATCAAAGCGCGAATAGCAGAGTTCCGGTTTGTTTTCCTTGATGGCGTCAATCCACTCCTGATGATGCCGCACATCGGAACCGCCCTTGAAGCGGTTGCGCGGAATGCTTTGCGCGATGAGCGCCACCGCCGGATGCTTCTGGTAGTGGGTGAATTTCTCTTCGCCCTTGAACTTCACATAAAACTGCGTGCCATAATCGTCCGGTGAAAAAAGCTGCCCCTCGTCGCCGATCAGCAGGCATCCGCTGCCGGGAACCTCGCCGAGCATCTTCGCCAGATCGGCCGTCAGTTCCCCGGGCGGCTTGTTGCTGCCGTCATGCCCGCCGCTCGTCCCCGGCTTCGGCCGGCCGCCGTCGTACCACCAGAGGGTAGTCGGCGCAAACGACCGGGTGTCATGGTGGTGGAAGAAAGTCTGATGGGCGGCGGGCACGGACAACTTGCGGGCCGGAAACTCAAAGCGGATTTTGGAACTCAAGGGGTAGGTTTCCGGTTTGACCCCCGAACACGTCGCCTCAATTTCCGTTGGATACCCCAGTTCCAGCCCGCGGAACGCCAGGTTGACCGTGTGACAGGCCATGTCGCCCAGCGCGCCCGTCCCAAAATCGAGCCAGCCCCGCCAGTTGAACGGATCATACAGCCCCTTCTTATAAGGCCGCACCGGGGCCGGCCCCAGCCACAAATCCCAGTCCAATCCGTCCGGGACGGGGTCCGCGCCAGCCGGCCGGTCAATCCCCTGCGTCGGCCAGATCGGCCGGTTGGTCCAGATGTGAACTTCCTTCACCTGACCGATGATGCCGGCCTGAATGGCCTCCACCCCCCGGCGGAGACCGTCTTCGGCGCTGCCCTGGTTGCCCATCTGGGTGACGAGCTTCGTTTTGTCGGCCAACGTCCGCAGTTCCCGCGCCTCGTAAATGGTCTGGGTGAGCGGCTTTTGGCAATACACCGGCTTGCCCAGTTCCATGGCCGCCCGCGCCGCGACCGCATGTACATGATCCGGCGTGGCGATGTTCACCCCGTCAATGGACGGGCCCAGCTCAGCCAGCATCTGCCGGTAATTCTGGTAAAACTTGGCGTCCGGATATTTTTGGCGCGTTTTCACGCAGTTGTTCCGGTTCGCATCACACAGAGCCAGGATGTTTTCCGTGGCGGAACAGTCCGCGTCCGACGCGCCCTTGCTGCCGACGCCGATGAACGCCAGATTTAGCTTGCTGTTGAGGTTTTGCCCGCGCACCAGCGCCGGGAACCCCAGGGTGACCGCGCCGGCCGCGAGCGCGGCGGTTTTGAGAAACTGACGCCGGGTCGGGCCGCCGGCCGATGGTTGGACGGTTGCTTTCATGGTTTATCCGCTAAGCATAGCAGCTTGCCCGGTGGTTTGGCCATCTAAATAGAAGGAGTTGCGTTTTTCACCGGGACCCGTCATTATCAGCCAAACAATTTAACCACCGCCCGCTTATGTCCAGAAATGTCACGCTGTTCACCGGCCAATGGGCCGATCTCCCGCTTGCCCAACTCGCCCCCCAGGCCAAGGCCATGGGCTATGACGGCGTGGAGCTAGCCTGCTGGGGCGACCACTTTGAAGTGGACCGCGTGCTCGCCGAACGGGACTACGTCAAGAAGAAATGGGCGCTGCTCGCCAAACACGGCCTCACCTGCCAGGCCGTTTCCACCCACCTGGTCGGGCAGGCCGTGTGCGATTTGATTGATGACCGGCACCAGGCCATCCTGCCCGCCGATGTCTGGGGCGACGGCCGGCCCGAAGGCGTCCGCCAGCGCGCCGCCGAAAAAGTGAAGGCCACCGCCCGCGCCGCCCGTAAATTTTTCAACGCCCGGCCCGGCCGCAAGGGCGGGGACGAATTCCCCGCCGTGGTCAACGGTTTCACCGGCTCCTCGATCTGGCACGCCCTCTATGCCTTTCCGCCCACCAGCCAGGCCTTCTTGGAACGCGGCTATGCCGACTTCGCCCAACGCTGGCTGCCCATCCTCGAGGTATTTGAGGCGGAAGACGTCAATTTTGGCTTGGAAGTCCACCCCACGGAAATCGCCTTTGACATCGCCTCCGCCCGGCGGGCCCTGGCGGCGGTGAACAATCATCCGCGCTTCGGTTTCAACTACGACCCCTCCCATCTTGGCTACCAGGGGGTGGATTACGTTAAGTTTCTCCGCGAATTTGCGGCCCGCATTTATCATGTCCACGTGAAAGACGCCTGGTGGGGCCGTGGGGACGGCACGGTGGGCGTGTTTGGCGGGCACACGGATTTCACCGACCCGCGCCGCAACTGGGATTTCCGCTCGCCGGGCCGCGGCGACATTGACTTTGAGGAGATCATCGTGGCGCTCAATGACATCCGCTATCGCGGCCCGCTCTCCGTGGAATGGGAGGATGGCCGGATGGACCGGGTCCACGGTGCGACCGAGGCGTGCGAATTCGTGCGCAAACTGGATTTCACCCCCAACGCGGCGGCCTTTGACGCGGCGTTTGCCAGGAAAAAGTAATCCTCACCCCATATACAATAATAATATGATCAAGTCATTCCAAGTCTCCCGCCGGTCTTTCCTGCAAAAATGTGCGCTGGCGGCCGCCGCCAGCGGCCTGCCCCTATGGTATGTCCAGCGCGAACTTGAAGCCGCCGAGACCAACCAAACCGCCGTTCCCGCCAGCGCCAACGACCGCCCTGGCATCGCGCTCATCGGTTGCGGCGGCCAGGGCACGGGGGACGCGCAAACCGCCGCCCGTTACGGCGACATTCTGGCCGTCTGCGACGTGGATCAGAACCATGCGGCTGGTGCCGCCCGGCGCCTGGGCCGGAATGGAAAGACGCCGGACCAATATGGCGATTTTCGCAAACTGCTGGCGCGGGACGACATTCACGTCATTGTGCAAGGCACGCCGGATCACTGGCACTCGCTGGTGAACATCGCGGCCGCCCAGGCCAAAAAGGACATCTACGGGGAAAAGCCGCTGACGCTGACGATTGACGAGGGCCACCATGTCCTCCGGGCCGTGCGCGAGAACAAGGTGGTGTTCCAGACCGGGACACAGCAGCGCAGCAGCCGCAATTTTCGTCTGGCCTGTGAGCTGGTCCGCAACGACCGGATTGGGAAGTTGAAACAGGTGCAGGTCTTCGTCCCCGGCGGTCTCCGGGCCGGCCCGTTCACGGCCAAGCCCGTGCCGCCCGAGTTGAATTACGACTTTTGGCTGGGGCAGGCCCCCGACGCCCCCTATTACACGGAGCGTTGTCATGCCAACTTCCGTTGGTGGTATGATTATTCGGGCGGTCCGGTGACGGACTGGGGCGCGCACCACAATGACATCGCCCGCTGGGGGATCGGGCTGGACGGTCCGGTGAGCGTCTCCGCCAAAGTGGTCACCCCGCCCATCCCGGGCGGCTACACCACGCCCAGTGAATACGAAGCCACGCTCAAATGGGCCAATGGCGTGGAGCAAATCGTCAAAACCACGCTGGCCGACAGTCCGTACGGGGCGGTCCTCATCGAAGACGGCCAGCGCAACGGAGTGCGGTTCACCGGCCCGGACGGCTGGATCTGGGTCAACCGCGACGGCATCTCCGCCAGCGACCCGCAACTCCTCCGGACGCCCCTGCCGGACAACGCCGTGAAGCTGGAGGTCAGCACCAACCATATGGGCAACTTTTTTGAGAGCGTCCGTTCCCGGAAAGATCCGGTGGCGAATGTGGAAACCGGCCATCGTTCGGCCTGCATCGGCCATCTGATCATCATTGCGTTGCGCACCGGCCACGACCTCACCTGGGACCCGGTGAAGGAAGAATTCACCGGCGAAGGCGCCGACGAGGCGAACCAGATGCGCGCCCGCCCGCAACGCGCGCCGTACAACTACCAGATGGCGTGACCCCGCTTGGGGCCGGCCGCCGTTCCGGTTTTTCCCGGACAGCACCGGCCCGTTCCCGAAATAAATATATAAACATATATGTCCAACAGACCTCTCAACGTCGGCTTGGTGGGCGGCGGCAAAGGTGCCTTCATCGTCCATCCGCACCAGAAAGCCATCTTTTTTGACGGCACCCGCCGCGTCACCGCCGGGGCGCTGTTTCCCGATCCCGCCATCGCGCTGGCGGAGGCCGCCAACTGGCCCTACCCCATCACCGGGTACGGATCCTATGACGAAATGATCACGGCGAACGCCGGGCTGCCGGCGGATCAGAAGCTGGACTACATCCTGATCGTCACGCCCAACTTCGTCCACTTTGATCCGGCGATGAAGGCGATGCGCGCGGGCATTCCGGTGTTCTGCGAAAAGCCGCTGTGCCTGAATTTGGCGGAGGCCGCCGAACTGGTGAAGACGGCGCGGACGCTGAACATCCCCTTTGGCGTGGCGCACACGTATATCGGCCACTGGACCAGCCGGCTGGCGCGGTACATCGTGCGCAGCGGGTTGCTGGGCGAGGTGCGCTGGGTGGACAGTTATTATCTGCAGGGCTGGCTCGCCACCAAGCTCGAGGCCACCGGTCAGCAGCAGGCGGCCTGGCGGGTGGACCCCAAACGCGCCGGCGGTTCCGGCTGCGGCGGGGACATCGGCACCCACGCGCTCATGCAGTTGCGTTACGTTACGGGCTTGGAGGTTTCACGCGTGTCCGCGCACTTGGAGACCTTTGTGGAAGGCCGCGCGCTGGATGATCATTTCACCATTTACTGCCAGTTGAGCAACGGCGGCAAGGCCCTCGTGCGCGCCTCGCAAATCTGCATCGGTTTCAAGAACGATCTGGGTCTGGTGGTGGCCGGCACCAAGGGCGCGCTGGTCTGGAAACAGGAAGAACCGGAGAGCCTCACCATCCATCTCCCCAACCAGCCCGAGCGCGTTTACTGGCGCGGTGCGGTCACCGGCGGAGACGGTTTTCTGCCCGCGGACCTGCCGGCTGACCTGATGGCCGAGCCGACCATTCCGGCGGGCCACCCGGAAGCGTTTCACGACGCCTTTGCGCGGTTGCACCGCTGTTTTGAGGCGGACGTGCGCCGGTGGCAGGCCGGGGAGAAGTTTGGAAGTGACGGCGCAAAATATGCGAATGTGGAGGACGGTTGGACCGGGATCGCCTTCATTGAAACCTGCTTGGCGAGCAGCGGGCAGGCGGGCGCGTGGACGCCCATGCCCGGCCGTCCGAACGTTGGTTGACCAAAAGCAGATTATTCATTATGAAAAAATATTACACGTTGTTATTGCTCGTGGGGCTGGCCCTCCGTCCCTCCGTGGTCGCCGCCCAAGGCGTCGCGGCGCCGTTGGAGATTATTGACGGTTACACCAACACGCCGATGGAACCGGCCGGCAAATGGCATGTGCATGACCCGGGGCGGCCGCAACCGGAGGTCATCACGCCCGGCGCCACATTCAGCCAGGGCGCGCCCGCGCCGTCGGATGCGGAGGTGCTGTTTGACGGCACGGGGCTGGCCAAATGGCAAAGCGCCAACGGCGGCCCCGCCGCCTGGCATACGAACGGGGACTATGTGGAAACCGCGCCGCGCGGCGGCGGCATCCGCACCCATGGGAAATGGGCGGATTTTCAGTTGCATGTGGAATGGGCCTCGCCGAATCCGCCGCGCGGCACCAGCCAGGGCCGCGGCAACAGCGGCATTCTCATCAACGATATGTACGAGGTGCAGGTGCTGGACTCGTATCAGGCCAAAACCTATCCCGACGGGCAGGCGGCCGCGATTTACGGGCAGTCGCCGCCGCTGGTCAACGCCAGCAAGCCGCCGGGTGAATGGCAGACCTACGACATCATTTTTGAATCGCCGCGCTGGAATGAAGATAAGAAGCTAATCAAGCAGGCCGTCATCACCGTGCTGCATAACGGCGTGGTGGTTCAGAACCATTATGAACTCCAGGGCGGCACGGACGGCATCAATGGCGACGTGCCCTATAAGACGGCGACCAAATATGCGCGGCCGCATCCGCCCGAGGTATTCATTGAATTGCAGGATCACACCAACCCGGTGCGCTTCCGCAACATCTGGATCCGCTCGCTGCACCTGGGGTCCAATTTGTAACGCCGGATGGCGCATATGCGGATGCACCTGAAAATTATTTTGCCGGGGCTGTTGTGTCTCGCGGCGCTTTCGGGTTGCGCTTCCAAAACCCCGGTCGTGGTGCGAAGCCAGGCACTTCCAGCCGCCGCCCCGGTTCCGGCCGCGCCCAAGCCGGTGGAAATCACCATTAACGGCGTGGACGGCTTCCAGGACACGCCCCTGCAGCCGGACGGCAAGTGGCATGTGCATGATCCGGCCCGCCCCCAGCCGCCGATCGTCACGCCCGGCACGTTCAGCGACCAGGCCACCCCTCCGAGCGACGCGATTGTCTTGTTCAATGGCAAAGACTTGTCGCAGTGGCGGGACAAGGCGACCGGCGGCCCCGTGGGCTGGCGGGTGGTGGATGGCGTGGCGGTTTCCGCCAAAGGCGACATCCAGACCACCAATCAATTTGGGGACCTGCAATTGCATGTGGAATTCCGCGAACCGACGCCGCCCCGGGGCGGCGGGCAGGGCCGGGGCAACAGCGGCGTGTTCCTGATGGGCCGGTACGAGATTCAGGTGCTGGACTGTTACAGCAACTTAACTTACGCGGACGGCGCAACGGCCGGCATTTACGGCCAGCATCCGCCGCTGGCCAACGCGTGCCGTCCGCCCGGCGAATGGCAGACCTACGACCTCATTTTCAACGTGCCGCATTTTGACGCCGCCGGCAAATTATTGACGCCCGCCTATGTTACGGTCATTCACAATGGCGTGGTGGCGCAGAACCACCAGGCCATTCGCGGCGCGACAAACTGGCGCGTGCCCGGCAAATATACGCCGACCGGCCCGACCGGCCCGATTGCTTTGCAATACCACAACAACCCGGTGGCCTTCCGCAACATCTGGGTGCGGCCGATGCCGGTGAACAACGAACCCTAAAACCCGGATTCCATCCTTATGAAACATACCCTCGTTCTGCTCTTGTCCCTGTTTGCCGCCGGCTGGGTCTCCGTATCCGCGGCGGACGCCCCGAAAAAACTGCTCGTGGTCACCACTTCCACCGGCTTCCGGCACAGTTCGATTCCCACGGCCGAGAAGATTCTCGCGCAGCTTGCGGAGGCTGACGGCACCTTCACCGTGGATTTTGTGCATCAGCCGCCGGGCAAGCCGGCCGACTTGCCCCGCGGCGCCACGCCGGAGCAGCAGGCCGCGTATAAAACCGCCGCTGACCAGTGGGAGACCACCTTGAAAACGGCGCTGCAAAAAATGTCACCCGAATCCTTGAAGAACTATGACGGCGTGGCTTTCGTCAGCACCACCGGCGACCTGCCCATCCCCAGCCCGGAAGGGTTCCTGAGCTGGCTCCGGGCCGGCCATGGGTTCATCGGCATCCACGCCGCCACGGACACGTTCCACCATTGGCCGGCCTACATTGACATGCTGGGCGGTGAGTTCGATCATCACGGCATGCAGTTGAGCATCGACTGTTTGAACCAGGATCCGCAGAATCCGGCCACCGCGCACCTGGGCAAAACGTGGACCCTGACGCAGGAGGAAGTTTACCAATTCAAAAACTATGATCCGACGAAGGTTCACGACCTGCTCATTCTGGACAAGCAACCGGAAGGCGCCCGCGCACCGGGACATTACGGGGTGGCCTGGTGCAAACCCTACGGCCAGGGCCGGGTCTTTTACACCTCGCTCGGTCACCGCGAAGACATCTGGGACGCCGATCCGAACCTCCCGAACCGGAAGAATTCAATCGAGATCAGCAAAGCCTACCAGCAGCACGTTTTGGGCGGCATCAAATGGGCGCTCGGGCTGGCGGGAACGGGCAAGTGAAGATTGCAGATTTCAGAGATCAAACATCAGGGAAAGGGGGCTGCGGCTGGGGGGGCACCCCCGAACGCCCCGAAAAACGAAACTGTGATTTTGGTTGTTTATGGTTGTTTATGGTTAATTTTCATCCGAATATTGGTTGTAACACGTTGGATTAAAATAGTTTACCTATAAGGTGCAGACCCTGCCGGCGCACTCCACGCCCAGTGCACCATCCTTCTTCTTTGGCCATCCGCCGGCCGGGAGGCCAGTGCGATGTTATGAGTGGAAGCCGGCGCATCTCGCCCCTGCGGGACCGAGGTCACAACCAACAGGCCGCAGGATCGGCGGTTGACCCACAATTACACGTGAAATTCGAACTGACCGGCAAAGAAAAATGGGCGGCTCCGGGTGTTTTCCGTTTAACTCTTTCAGGAATGTTCATCGGTCTGTCGCTCCTTGCATTCCTCTATGCCCCCATTGCGGGCCGTTGGGGTTCCTTCGGGGCATTGAAATGGATATTATTGGCGCTTGGCCTGTGGCTGGTTTAGATCATCCATCTGGGCTGGATGCTCTTCCGACGGCCCCACGCCGGGAACGGCAGGAAACATAAATTGGCCGGCTTTTTAGGCGCGGTTTTGGCCTCGGTGGTCGCCATTTCGGTGGCGAGCTACTGCGGCGACACCATAGGTAAAACCCTGTGCTTCGGTGAGGTCTGGGCGGCCGTTGATGCCGGACTTCGGGAAGATTGCTTGAATCTTCTGCTGAACTGGCCGGTCAAGGACGATCGGATTGGGGACTGGGGGCCGGAGTATTCGAATCTGCCCGCCAGCATTAAAATGCTCGCTCCGGCTTATGTGCTCAATGCCAGCATGGATGATACAAGCCTTCCACCCAATATCGGCATTTGTAAGAACGGGTTTGGTGGTTTTGCCTGGGGAATCCGGGTGTTTCGCAGCGATCAGGACGCGGCCCGGTTCGTGGCCGTCTTGCAACGCACCCTCGAAATCGGCCGGGATTTCCGATGTGAGCGCACCACGCCCGGAATATACTTTTGGTGGATGGGCACATAAGGGGCCGGGCCGCGCCTGCGGCGCTTGAAAGCCCCCATCCGTCCCGCAGGGCGGGACGATGCGCCAAGGCGGTTCGGAAATGGACCCGCGTAAAGCGCCAGAGGGTTGGCGCATCTCCAGGACGCTTCGCGTGTCCCGACAGGCCAATGCGCAAGTGGCTTTGCCGTAATGGCTTGCACAGCCAGTTTCTTAAAAGTGATCTTTTGAATCCGGGGGCTACAAATATTTCGCCTCTGACGGGGCCGCCACCGTTTCCAGCGCCCCACATCATCCGCGCGGAAATCGCTCATACTCTGGACCGTTCCGCCGATATAGAGGAGGAAATGAGACAATTGTTCCGGGCGCTGGCGGGCCGGTGACCCGGCGGGTTGGTTAAAATTGAATTTTACCTTTCCCCGGAAGTGGGGTAATCATAAGTCATGCAAAATTTTTTAGTGCCAATAGTGGTGGAACAAACCGGACGCGGCGAACGGAGCTGGGATATTTATTCCCGGCTGCTGGTGGACCGCATCATTTTCCTGGGCACACCGGTGGATGACATGGTGGCCAATGTCATCATCGCCCAGTTTTTATTTCTGCAAATGTCCGATCCCAAGAAGGACATCCATTTCTACATCAACTCCCCCGGCGGCAGCGTCACGGCCGGCCTGGCGATTTACGACACCATCCAATATCTGACGTGCGACGTGAACACCTATTGCGTGGGCCAGGCGGCCAGCATGGGCGCGGTGCTGTTGTGCGCGGGCGCCAAGGGCAAGCGGTTCGCCCTGCCCAATGCCAACATCATGATCCATCAGGTGCTCGGCGGCGCGGAAGGCCAGGCCAGCGACGTGGAAATCCGGGTCAAATACATGCTCAAACTCAAGCAGCGCCTGAACGGCATTTTGTCCAAACACACGGGCAAACCGGTGGAGCAGGTGGAAAAGGATTGCGACCGCGATAATTTCATGTCGGCGGAGGAGGCGAAAGCCTACGGCCTGGTGGACCAGGTCGTACAATCACAAAAGGAAATTCTGACGCTGCCGACGCCGACCCCCGCCTGAGGACAAACCTATGGCCGCCCGCCCCAACAACTTGACGATGTGCAGTTTCTGCGGCAAATCGCACGCCGAGGTGCGGAAGCTCATTTCCGGCCCGGGCGTGTACATTTGCGACAGTTGCGTGGTGCTCTGCAAAAACGTGCTGGACCGCGAATTTGAAGCGGCCGCCCAGAAGCCCGCCCTCAAATTCACCGTGCCCAAACCGGCGGAGATCAAACGGCAGTTGGACCGTTTTTGCATCGGCCAGGAGGCCGCGAAGAGGACCCTCGCGGTGGCGGTTCACAACCATTACAAACGCATCCAGCCCGAGCCGGTGGCGGAAAAGGCCACGCCCCGGCCGCACGCCGACGTGGAGATCGAGAAAAGCAACATCCTGATGATCGGGCCGACCGGCTCCGGCAAGACCCTGCTCGCCCGCACCCTGGCCAAAATCCTGGACGTGCCCTTTGCCATCGCCGACGCCACCACACTGACCGAGGCCGGCTATGTGGGTGAGGACGTGGAGAACATCGTGCTGCGGCTGCTGCAAAACGCGGATTACGACGTCAAGCGCGCCCAGCGCGGCATCATTTACATTGACGAAATTGACAAGCTCGCGCGCAAGACGGAAAGCGCTTCGATCACGCGCGACGTTTCCGGCGAGGGCGTGCAGCAGGCGCTGCTGAAGATTTTGGAAGGAACCGTCTGCAACGTGCCGCCCCAAGGCGGCCGCAAGCACCCGCAGCAGGAATACATCCGGGTGGACACCACCAACATTTTGTTCATCTGCGGCGGAGCGTTCATCGGCTTGGAAAAAGTGATTCAACGCCGTCTGGGCCGGAACACCATGGGCTTTGGGGCCGTGACCGACGCCCACCGGGCCGCGCATGCCATGACGGACGAATTGCTGCGGCAGGTGGAACCAGAGGATTTGCTCACCGCCGGGTTCATCCCGGAATTTATCGGCCGCCTGCCCATCGTCACCACGCTCGATCCCTTGACCGAGGAGGAGATGGTGAGCATTCTCAGCGAGCCCAAGAACGCGCTGACCAAGCAATTCGCCAAGCTGCTGGCCATGGAAGGCGCGGAACTGGAGTTCACCCCTGACGCCCTGCGGGAACTGGCGGTGCAGGCGATGAAGAAAGGCACCGGCGCGCGCGCCCTGCGCGGGTTGATCGAAAAGCTGATGCTTGACCTCATGTACGAGGTGCCGGAGAGCGGCAACATCCTCTCCATCAAAGTCACCCGCCCGGCCGTCCTCGGCGAGGGCAAGCCGATCCTGCGCCGCAAGCAGGATGCGAAGGCGGCGTAAGCCACCCATTTGACAGGGCGGTCCGGAGGTTGGACCGCGAAAAGCGCCAGAGGCCAGGCGCACTCCTGGACGCTTCGCGAGTTCCGACAGGCCAAAGCACAAGCGGCTTTGACGTAATGGCTGGGATAGCCAGTTTCTTAAAAGCAAACCACCTGTCCGCACAGCGGGACCGCCAAGCGCCCAGCGTCTTCCTGCCACCTCAATTTATTTACGTCTCCTAAAGGCGGGGTTTGAGCCAAGGATCCCGTGAATCAAATATGACGCATGTCATATTGCAGTGGTGGCCAATTTATGACAAGATTTTTTTATAGCCATCACAACAGATTCCCATAGCATTAACACGCTATACGTCGTCACGCCAGCCGCGGGACGGACGGGGGATCCCTGCGGGGGCTGATCACGGTCATTCAACATTTTGTATAATACTTGCCTGACGCCCCGTCCGCCCGGGCGGGCCGGGCGCGAGGAATAAACCGGATGGCCGGAAGTTGGACCGCAAAAAAGCGCCAGAGGGCTGGCGCGCTCCGAGACGCTTCGCGAGTTACCGCGGGCCAATGCATAAGTGGCGTTGCCATAACGGGTTGCGCAGCCAGTTTCTTAAGAGCATCCATCCGTCCCGCAGGGCGGGACAGGCTGTGTTCAGGGATAGAACACGGGCACCTGCGCGGGCGGGCTCCCCACTCTCGTAAACGCAGACCCAAAGCAGCAATTCAACTCCGGCGGGCGGTCTCATGTGACCGGGAATATGAAAACAAATCACGCCTGTTTCATCATGTCGGTATGTCTGTTGGGATCCGGTTTGGCCGGTTTCGTCTTCCGGTCCGGCCCGGTTTCCAGCCCGCCGGGGGCGGATTCAGACGGGTCGGCGCCTGCAAGCCCAATGCCGATCGCACGCGCGCCAGGCGACCCAGCCCCAAACCGGATTCCGGACGAAACTTCCCATATCAAGTCAACGGGGGCAAAGCAGCGGGTGGCGGCTTCCGAATTTCCGGAGACGGGAAATTGGGACGAGATTCGCGACTGGGTGAGAAGCCATCCGACGGAGGCCCTGGCCTGGGCGGCCAGCGCGCCGCCGGGGCAATTGCGTGATTCGGTTGCGGAACTCATTTGCTCGCTGCTGGCCGCCTCGGACCCGGCCCAGGCGGCGGCGGTGGCTGAGGGTCTGGGCGGGAACGGCACCACGAATGTTTTGGAAAATGTGGCGCTCCAGTGGGCGGAACGGGACGAGCCGGCGGCGTACGCCTGGGCGGCCGGCAAACCGCCGGGGGAGGAGCGGGATCGTTTGCTCAGCCGGATCGCGTTCGAGCAATCGAAATCAAACCCGGAGGCCGCCGCGAACCTGGTGGCCGAACAGATTTCGCCGGGGGACATCCAGGACGAAGCGGCCATCAGCGTGGCGTGTCAGTGGGCCGCGCAGGATGTGAATGCCGCCATGGCGTGGGCGCAGCTCTTTCCGGACGGCCGCCTCCGCGCCCGGGTGATTCTGGAGGTGGAGCGCGCCACCGGCACGGCGGCGGAATAGCGCGCCGCATTTTGATCCGCGCTGAATGAACCGCGCGCCATTTAAAGACAAACCTTGAAGCCAACAAACCAACAACCAACAACCAACATGACAAATGCAACCAGAGTCATCGGCGCCTTGTCCATCCTTGCGGTGGCCGGCGCGCTCCCCCTCCACGCCCAATGCACCGTGAGCATGGGCCAAACCCAACAGACCATTGACGGCTTCGGCGACTCCAGCGCGTGGTGCGGGGTCTTTTCGACCGCCAAGCAAAACTCGCTCTGGGGAACGCTGGGCTTCTCCCTGTTGCGCATCCGCATTGACCAAGGAGGCACGCTCAGCAACGAAGGCCCCTGGCAGGACGAAATTCAGAATGCCGCCAACGCGCACGCGGCCGGGCTCAAGGTGTTCGGAACCTGCTGGACGGTTCCTTCCCAATGGCAAACCGGCAACGGAGATATTCTCACCAACGACTCCGCGGCTTACGGCACCTGGCTGAGCCAGGCCGCATCCGCCCACAATCTGGATTGGACCTCCCCCCAGAATGAGCCCGATGGCGCCAATTGGACGTACAATGACATGTTTAACTTCATGTTGAACGGCTCTTACGAGATCGTCAACAGCGGGCGGGCGCTCATGATGCCGGAATCATGGGGTTTCAATGATAATTATTCCGACCCCTCCCTGAACAACGCCACGACCGACGCCCGCATCACCATCGTGGGCGGCCACCTTTACGCCGGCGGTTTGTACGAACACTCCAACGCCATCGCCCACGGCAAACATGTTTGGATGACGGAGTATTATTTCGACGGCCCCAATAACATCGGCGCGTGCATGTCATTGGCCAAGAGCATTCAAGATTGCATGAACTACCAGTTCAGCGCCTATGTCTATTGGTGGGACAACGACAGTGACACCAATACCGTGATGGTCCTGAGCAGCGGCGCCATCAACAAGCAAGGCTACACGGAGGGCCAGTTTGCCAAGTTTATCCGGCCCGGCGCGACGCGCGTCACGGCCACCTACAATCCACAATCCAACGTCTATGTAACCGCCTACATCAGCGGAGGCAACCTGGTGTTGGTCGCGCTCAACGAAAACACCAGCGCGGTCAACCAGCAATTCAACATCAGCGGCGGGTCGGTGGGTTCGGTCCAGCCCTGCCAAACCTCCGCCTCCGAGAGCATGGCCACGCTGGGATCAATTAACGTGGCGAACAACAGCTTCACCACCTCACTGCCGGCCCAGAGCATCACCACCTTCGTGCAAACGAGCAGCGGCAGCGGCCCGGCGAATGGCACGTACAAACTCATCGTCAAGAGCAGCGGCCAGAGCATGGACGTGGTCGGCGCACAAACCACGAACGGGACCCAGATTGACCAATGGCCTTATCACTCCGCCAGCAATGAGCAGTGGACGATCACCAGTCTCGGCGGCGGCCTTTACACGATCATCGGGGTTCAGAGCGGCAAGAGCGTTGACTGCAGCAACTGGGGCACGGCCAACGGCACCAAGGTGCAAATCTGGACTTATGATGGCGGCACCAATCAGAAGTACCTCTTCACCTCGACCGGCGGCGGCTATTATGAAATCTCGCCCAGCTATCTGACAGGGTCGTGCCTCGATGAATACGGCGACACGCAAAATGATGGCGCGGTGGTTGACCTTTGGCAGTGGAACGGCGGCGCGAACCAGCAATGGTCGCCAGAAGCGCCCTGATCCAACCGCCTCGTTTCCCAACCCCGGTGCGGCAACGGGACAGCCCGTTGCCGCACCTTGCCAGAACCTCGAACCGCCGCGGCGGACAGAACCTCAAAATCAATATTCCCCATGGGGCACACCATTGTATTACCGCGATACATTCGCCGATTCATCGGCTTAACGTTCATCCCGGCCCTGTTCCTGGCCGACGTTGGCTCCGGGGCCGAAACCAACCATCCGCCGCAGAGTTTCACGGTCCGATGGAATCAAGCGCGCTCGGAGCAGAAACTCGACGACCGGCTGAAGGCGCTGGCCGGTTTGGCCCAAACGCTTTCCCTGCCCGAAATCCCGGCTGCACTTCAAACGGCGGAAGGCCCGGGACCATTGCGGGAGCAGGTTGTTTTCACGGAGGCCGCGCTTAAACGCTGGGCGGAACTGGCCCCCGCCGCCGCGTTTGCGCGCATCGCGGAGTTGCCCGAGGGCATGTCGAAAGTGGAAACCCTCCGGAGCGTCGTCCCCGCGTATGCCCGGCAGAGCCTCCCGGACGCGGCGGCAGCGGTCGTGAAAATGAACCCCGGGCGGGCGCGCAATGAGGCGGTCCTGCTGCTGGCCGAAAGCTGGGCCAAGGACGACGCGAAGGCGGCCATCCAATGGGTGAACGGCCTGCCGGAGGGATTCCCCAAGGCCGCGGCGCTCCGCAAAGTTCTTTACATCTGGGTGCCGGTGGATCCCGCCGGCGCCGCCGCCACGGTGCGGACGCTGCCCCTCGGCGCGCCCCGGAATGCCCTGCTGGCGAAAGTGGCCGGCGACTGGGCGGCGCGGGATCCTGCCGGCGCGATCCATTGGGTCAAAACCCTGCCGCAGGAATCGGACCAGGCCTATACGCTGCCCATGGTGGCGCTGTCGTGGGCGGACGCGGACCCGCTGGCGGCGGCCGATTTCGCGCTGAAACTTTCCCCGCCCGATTTGCGACAGCAGGTCGTTCTTACCGCAGTGGAGCGCTGGACCACCCAGGATCCGCAGCAGGCGTTCGCGTGGTGTGTCCAGGCGCCCGACGAAGCTCTGCGGGAAAGCGGCCTCAAGCGGGTTTTAGATGTCTGGGTGCCGGCGTCCCCCGAAATGGCGGGCCGCTGCGTGGACCAACTGCCGGCGGGTCCGCTGCGCGAAAGTGCGCTGGGAGGCTACGCCGAAGCCGTGCGTCAGTGGAACCCCGAGGCCGGCGCCCGTCTGGCCCTCAAAACGGCGGATCCGGTCGTGCGCGAACACCGGGTCGAACCCTGCTTCCGCCTGTGGCTGGCTTGGGATCCAGATGCCGCCAGAGCCTGCCTGAAGGCAACGGATCTCCCTGAGGAACTCAAGAACCGCTGGTATTCAGAGAGTCCAGACCCGGAATTCTAAAACCAACCAGATCAACGCGGACATACTCATTTCAGCTCGGGGCGGGGATTTGGAGAAATTGGGCCCCTCCGCCTGCGGCTTTTCCCGATTCACTATTCATCGGCAAACAGGGATAAACCATTTTGACAAGCCTGAAAGTCTGAAGTATCATCACCGCACGATGGAAATGTTTAAACGCAAATTGCGGATGAACCCCTGTTAGGCGCACTCCGTCACGATGAGATTCCGACCCGCAACACTGGATGATTGTCTGCTGCTCGCCGGACTAAATCACCGGTTGATTCGAGACGAGGGACACGGGAATCAGATGACCGAGCCAGAGCTTGAGCAGCGGATGCGTGGCTGGCTTTCTGGCGAATATCGAGCGGTGATTTTTGAGGATGCCGGAGAAGTCGTGGCTTATGGTCTTTATCGAGAGCAGCCGGAGAAGATTTATTTGCGGCAGCTTTTCGTCGTTCGACATCGGCGGCGGCAAGGACTTGGTCGAGCGGCAGTTGCGATTTTGCGCTCGCAGGTTTGGCCGAGAGACAAAAGATTGACGGTGGATGTTTTGGTTGCCAATCAGAGCGGAGCCGCTTTTTGGCATTCGGTCGGTTATACCGATTATGCTTTGTCACTTGAGATATTGCCTGACAAGCAGCCGTGCGCCTGACAAGTCGCCGGAACCAACCGCCATTGGCGCTGACCGTTCCGCTGTCGCGGTTCACGTCGCGAGTCGACGGCGGCTCAGCTTGCCATGTTAGGCAGACCATGCGCCCTGAAACATCCACCCAAATCATCCGAGGATTGGATAAAACTGCCTGGTCAGCAAAATTCATGGGTGATCGGAGGTTCTGGAAGTTTCCCCAGGTTGTGATATAGGGCTATTTCCATGGCTTTATAGGTGCGGAAGCCATACGCACGTCTGGTTACCACTCGGATTTTATTGTTGAGCCCCTCGGTCGCCCCGGTGGCGATCTCGCCTTTGGCCTTGAACCAGTTCAAGATCAAGGCTTCATGCGACCGGAGCATCCGCGCCACTTTCTTGAGCGGTTCCAACCGGCTCCGCATTGCCCGCTGGGTCCAGTAGTCCAAAAAGCTGCCCGCCCACACCGGACTGCGATAGGTCCAAAAGTGCTGGAACGCCTCCTTCAAATCCCACGCCCGGCCGGTCGCCAGTTTGCTGGCCAAGAGCCCCTCCAATTTCACCTTCGCCTGCCCGCGCACGGTGCTGCCCTTGCGCAACAATTTCCAGCGCAGCTTTTTGAGCCGCTGGGCCAGAGGCTGACCCTTGAGCCGGGTGCTTTCCGCCCGCCGCACCTCATCCACCGCCTGATTCAGGTGCATCGTGATGTGGAACCGATCCAGAATATGCAACGCCTGCGCCGCCCGCCGGGCCAGCACCTTCAAATACGGCTTCCACATGTCGCTGCACACATACCGCAAACCGCCGACCACCTCGCTGCCCAGGGCGTCCAAGCCCCGGTTCAAAGTGGCTTGCGTCCGTTTGCGTCCCACCCAGAGCAGCCGCCGGCAGTGCCCGTCAATCTGATAAATCACGGTCAGGAACGCCTCGCTCCGGCGGCCACGACCCCAGAAGATCTCATCCACCCCAATGGCCGAAATGCCCGTCAGCACCCGGTGCGCCAGCCCCCAGTCCACGAACCACTCCACCGAGCGGTAAACGCATTCCCAACTCGTGCCA
>Ga0182012_10000591_pt1 | contig 40229 bp, 25 predicted proteins | sample 612S2SmetaG_FD_120486 | JGI IMG/M metagenome (GOLD analysis project Ga0182012, IMG submission 120486) | Permafrost microbial communities from Stordalen Mire, Sweden - 612S2S metaG | ecosystem: Environmental > Terrestrial > Soil > Wetlands > Permafrost | place: Sweden: Stordalen | collected...
ACCACGTTCTCCACGTTCCTGCTGATCGCAGCCGTGGCGCATGCGCTGGTTTGGGCCTGGAAGCCCTGGTTCTGATCTCTGGTTAAGGAGTTATTCTGATGGCAAATCCCGCTGACGACTACAAGATCTGGCTGGTTATCAACCCGTCCAAGTGGCTGCCCGTGATCTGGGTTGCGGTCCTCATTGTTGCGGTCGCGATCCACTCGTTCGTGCTCGCCACCCCGAAGTACAACTTCCTCGCAGCTCCGGCCAAGACGCTGGCTCCGTAACGCTCCGCCCTCCGCAGTACAAGACACGTCAGCCATCTATGTCCAAAGCGGACGGGGTTAGCCGGCCCCGTCCGCTCCCTCAATCCCGTTAGGTTTTGTCGGTTCCACTGCGCAACGCCGGTTGAGGCAGGCGGGCGCCCGCTGGCTGCGAGACCTGCAAGCCGATCAAGCACCGGGGCGCGAACCGCCCCCCCTCCCCCCGTTTCGTGCGCCACGGCGTCGTCTTTACTCGAACGCGGTCGCGATCACCCCGTGGGTCAACACGCAAGTGTCCGCCAGACGCTGGCGATAAGCAGATATCTCCACGTTGCGCCTCACAACGTTCAGATCTGCTTTTCGGCCTGTTGCCGCAGATGCTCCCGCCGCGCCGCGGTCGGACGAAATCGCGTCCGCGGACCGGCGGCGACTGACATCAATGCGCAGCGCCGGCCAACGGGTCGCGCGCGATCTGTCTGCAGTCGCACCACCGTCGGCTACGGCAGCGAGGAGCGGGTGACGCTCCACCACCGGGCACGAACCTGTTCACGGATATAAGGCTGGACCAGATATCCGACTACATCACCGAACGAGGCAACCCCGGCAACCGGCGCGGTATCTCGTCGGCGGAACTGCAGCTTCCGGCCGCACTCCTGCGTCGCGGCTTCCATGATCCGACAAGGCCGGGAACATTCTCACCGCGGATTTGAAGACCAACGACCCGCTCGGCAACGAACTGGCCGACGTCGGCGCCGCCACTGGGGCAGCCATCCGGGAGGATGTACGAACGGTTTGGGGGGCGTTGGGGCCGATCGACTACTTCCGCCTGGATTATCGGTGGGACCCGCAGACTGGCCAGCGCGCCGTGCTGGAGATGAACATCTGCTGCTATCTGGGCGTTCGCGGTGCACTGGGCCTCGCCGGCGCCCAATGGGGCTATGACCGCACGCAGTTGCTGGCCCACGTCATCGAGTACAGCCTGGCCCGGCAGCAAGCAGCGCACGCGCATGCGAACTGGGTGGTGTGAGCCGCGTTGCCGGGTGGGGGCTCATGCCAGCCATGACGCGGGCAAGCGATCTCCGGCAACGTCATACCATTGCCGTACCATTCAGACTCGCCTCCAGGCCGGCAAGCCGATCAAGAACCGAGCGCAATCGTTCCAACTCAGCCCCGGTTCGTTCGGCACGGGATCGTCGCTGCTCGAGTGCCGTTGCGATCACGCCGCGGGTAACCGCAAGGGTGTCAGCCAGGCGCTGATCAAGCTGCGTTGACAGTCGCCGAAACGTCTCATCCAGGCTGAGCAGCGTGGTCCAGCGCAGATTCTCCACGTTGCGCTGAACCAGCGTTCGGATCTGCTCGTCGAACTGTTGCCGCAGACGCTCTTGCCGCGCCGTGGGCGAACGAAATCGCGTCATCAGATCGGCAGCGGAGGGCATCAACGTGTTGCTCAGCTTGCGCGTCACCCAAAACGGTTCTTGCCGGAGCCTGAACGCGTCGGACGCCAGAGCGGTCCGCAGGGGGATATCGAACAGGTCGGCAGCGTTTCGCCGTACCGATGCCACCAGCGCATCGGCGCGCGCATGATGCGGCGCGACGACCTGTTCGACGAACCGGCGAAAGTCAGCCGCCATGCAGCGGAGTTTTTCATCGAAAAACAAAGGGACGGCTCTGCCCACGGCTCGGCTCACCGGGTCCCAATCCAAGCTATCGCCACCCTCCGCGATCGCTTGTTGCGCCACCGCCCCGAGATGCGCGCGAGCCTCATGCCGCAGTCCTTCGGCTTGGATTTCCAACATTTCAACTGCGCGCCTCTTGTCGCCTGCCAACAGGTCGCGCGCGATTTGTCGTTCCGCCTCGATGCCTTTCAGCGCTTCCTCGAACGACCTCGACCTGCGCTCGAGGTCGTCGAGCGGAAGCTCAAGAGCACGGAGTTTCAGCCCGAGATCACAGATGGCTTGCCCGGCGAGATCGTGCGCTTTCGCGCGAACCGAGTCATGCAGCGACGAGATCTTCTCGCCGGCGAGGTAGTGAAGGACCTGCGTCTCGATAAGCGTCAGGCCGCTTGTCGCCAACGCCGCATCGTCTCCGCTGATCCGGGCCGCAAGCGCCTGTCGCGCCGATAGCTGAAAGATGGCAGGCTGCTGATCGTTCGTCCCCGCGCGACGCAATGCCAGGCGCAGGAAATCTTCGACCTGCGCGCGCTCCGTCTGGCTGAGATAGTCGATCTTGTTCAGCACGAAAAACAACCGCACGATATGCGGACGGATCGTGGCGAGATAGGCGATCTCCGCTTCGGTGATCGGTGGATCGGCGGAGACGACGAATAACGCCGCATCACATTCGGGTAATACCTCGATTGCGGCGTCGGTATTGTGCTGAAGCGTCGAGCCAATCCCGGGCGTGTCGATCAGGATCACATCGTCGCGCAGGATGTCCGCCGGCAGGAACAGCTCGACCCGCGCCACACCCCGCCGGTTGGCGGGATTGCCCTCTTCCGTGACGAACGCGTGCAATAGGGTGCGGACGCTGCCCGGGTCCGTCGGAACGAAGTCTTCCGGCGGTGAGCCGCCGAGATGGCTCACGCGAATCCGCGGCACTGGCCCCCAGGCAATGAAGGTGGGGATGGCGGTTGACGGGACGACCGCCGCCGGCAGGAATGCGGCACCAAGCAGCGCATTGAGGAACGTACTTTTGCCGCGCTTGAACTGGCCCAGAACGGCGAGATGAAAGCGTGTATTCCGCAGGCGATCGCGCAAGTCCTCAAGAGTCTTGAGAGGCTTGTAGCCATCGCGCCATCCGTCGGCCAGACAAGCCACCAACTCGTCGAGCGTGCCCGGGAGGCCGGACCCGTCACCATCTGCGGCACCTGGGGGCGATGCGTCGTCAACCATTCCTGAGCGGGGCCTGCTGCGGCCGGTCCCATCATCCGTGCATCACCTGGTAGCGTCAACGACAGGGATGAGGCAGCCTCCGAGGAACAGCAGAAGGCGCTTTCGGACACCGGCCTCCGGTTGTAAGCGAGTGGCGCGCCGAAATCCGACGAGACCTTCGGAGCGGTCATGGACCTGCGCGACTATGAGCGAGTGAAGTTCGAGCTGGCCGAAATCCTGCGGACGGTGCCGTACGAGGCGTCGCAGACGGGGCGCCTTCGAGAGGTGTTCAGCCGGCTTGCGGAGGACCGCTTCAACCTCGTCGTGGTCGGCCGCTTCAGCCGCGGCAAGACCTCGCTGATGAACGCGCTGCTGGGGATGGACCGCCTGCCGACCGGGGTGGTGCCGTTGACCTCGGTGATCACCACCGTCGGCTACGGCAGCGAGGAGCGGGTGACACTGCACTACCCGCGCACGACCCTGTTCACGGACATCAGGCTCGACCAGCTCCCCTTCTACATCACGGAGCGTGGCAACCCCGGCAACCGGCGCGGCATCTCGACGGCCGAAGTGCAGCTTCCGGCCGCCATCCTGCGCCGCGGCTTTCATTTCGTTGACACGCCTGGGCTTGGCTCCTCGATCGCGGAGAACACCCGGACCACCGAAGCCTTCCTGCCCGAGGCGGACGCGCTTGTGGTGGTGACGGGTTTCGACGGCCCACTGTCGGCGGAGGAGTGGGCCGTGCTGCAGGCCGCCCGTGGGCGCGGCCGGCGCGTCTTCCTGGTGGTCAACAAGGCGGACACCGTGACCCGGGACGACAGCAATTCCGCGCTGGCTCATATCGCCGCGCAGCTTCCGGCGATCTTCGGGGATGACCTGCCATCGGTGTTCCCGGTGTCCGCCCGGCAAGCGCTGCAGGCCAGGCTGTCCGGCGATGCGGCCGGCGTGTCGGCGAGTGGGCTGCGGGCGCTCGAACAGGCGCTGATCGCCTTTCTGGTTTCCGAAAAGCGGCGCGAGTTCCTGCTGGCCATGTGCAGCCGGGTAGGCGAGGTGCTGGCAGGGCCGGGGGCCGCCGCCGCCACTGCGCGGCTGGATGCGGTGCGGCGCGGGATCGCGACAGCCGAGCCAGGGTCGGTCGTCGCCGAGGCTGCGGAGGTCGAAGCGGAGATCGCGCCGGACATCCCGCCATGCGAGGTCTGCGTCCGGGTCGAGGAGGCCACCTTCGCGTTTCTGGCGCATTACCAAAACCGCCTCGGCCACGACAAGGCTGCGCAAGCGGACCTCGCCGCTCGTCATGGGCTTTGCGGCCCCCATACCTGGCAATTCGAGGCGCTCGCCGCCCCGCGGGAGGTCTGCACCGGCTTTGCCTCGGTCGTGGAGGCGCAGGCGGCGAGGCTGCGCGCCATCGCGGAAGGCGGGAACCAAGGCGGGCGGGCTTGCGAGGCGGTTGAACGCATCCTTCCGGATGGCCGCTTCTGTCCGGTCTGTCAGGCCGCCGGGACGGCGGAAGCCCAGGCAACAGTGCAGGTCGCGGCCCGGATTCGCAGCGGCGCGGCCGTGCCCGACGGCGTCTCGGCGCTGTGCCTGCCGCATCTTGGACCGATTCTGGCGTCGCTGGGCGATGCGCCAGCGGTCGGGAACCTGCTGCGGCGGCAGGCAAGCCTGCTCGACCGCCTGGCCGAGGACATGCGCCGGTTTGCCCTCAAGCAGGACGCGGCACGGCGCGGGGCTGCGAGCAAGGAGGAGCTTGGGGCGCCAAAGCGGGGGACTCTCGTGCTGGCCGGTGCGCCGAGAGCCTATCCTGCCCGGAGCGTGAGGCGCGCCGGGTCCGCTGATCAAGCCGCTTTCCCCAAACCTGGGTGACTATCTCCGGCTTGCAGGCCGACCGTCGTTCATTGCGTGATCGCAGCAGCCCGCTATGGTTCCCGGCGACGGCGGGGACGCCCGACACAGCGCGGCACGCCTCGTTCCTGGTCGAGGAGGGGCACCTGTTGAAACGGATCGGTGATCGGCAGTTTCTTTACGCGTGGCAGCTCATCCGGGCCGCCACGCAGCCTGATCCGGAGGCGATGCGCTGGCGGATCGGCGATGTCCAGTGTCACCGGCATCGGTACAGCCACATGGCCCCCGAACTCGGCGTCACGCTGGATGTCTGCCACCTGGAACGAACGGGCGCCGGCGTCGGCTGGCGCGTCATGGTGGCAGCGGAGAATTGGTGGGACGACCGGCGAACCATCATTCGTGCCAACCTGTGGGCATCGCTCCTGGCCGGCTCGCGAGAGCGCGCCCTGGATTGGTTTCAGAATCACCCAGCGGCCGCGCGATGATGGCTGACTGGCAATGTACAAGAGGAAACCGCCCACGCTGCTGGAGGAAACACCAGGTGGTGCCTTCCGCCATGGGACGTTGAACGGCCAGCCGGAACTGGCGACCGCACCCAGCCAAGGCCACGCCCCTGGCGGCTTTTTTCCAACAGGGGTAACGTACGGCCAATCGTCCACCTGCCGACACCGGAGGTGATCACCATGACGAGCGTGATACTCACCATAGTTGATCGCCCCGATTCGGCGCCGAACGTGCTGGCTGCCGCGGGGTGCTTCGCGACCCTGCTGAACGGTGCCCGGGTCAATGTCCTGGCGATCCGCGTCCCGCCCGAGACAACCATCCTGCCGACCGAGGAAGTGCTGACCAGATCGCACGAAGCCCGCCTCAGGGCTGGCGAGCAGGACCGGGTGCAGGCGCTGAGGGTGATATACGACGCGTGGGCCAAAGCCGTGCCGCAAGGCGTGGCGCCAGCCTGGTTCGATGTGGAGGGCCTCGAAGACGGCCTCGCGGCCGAGTGGGGCCAGCGTGCCGACTATATCGTGCTGAAGCGGCCCGGGCGCCGCGATCAGGCTGTCGATCGCCAAACCGTCCATGCCGCGCTCTTCGAAACCGACCGGCCGGTGCTGCTGGTGCCGCCGGTTCGTGCCGACACGTTCGGCCGTCGCGTGGCGATCGCCTGGCGCGACGACAAGCGGGCCGTCAGGGCGGTCCTTTCGGGTCTGCGCTGTCTGTCGCAGGCAGAGCGCGTGTTCGTCCTGTCGGGCGTGCGGGAAGGCGCGGCGCCCCCCGAGTTCCCGGAGATTCTGCGCGACCACGGCATCGAGGCCGAGCTGCACGTCCTGCCGATCGGCTCCGGCGCGTTCGGGGAAACCCTGTTGCGCAAGGCGCACACGCTGGGCGCGGACATGCTGGTCTGCGGCGCCTTCTTCCACTCGCCGGTGCGCGAACTGATCGTCGGCGGGGTGACCCGCTATCTGCTGGAGCATGCCGACCTGCCCGTGCTCCTGCGTCATTGAGGTGTGGGACCATGGCGGACGTGATCCTGGTCGTGCTTGATCGGCCCGAGGCGGCGGCCGGCCTTCTGGCTGCCGCTGGGTGCATCGCCAGGCTGACGGGCAGTGCGAGGGTCAAGGCGCTGGCGGCGGACCCCGCGCTGCGACCCATAGCGGAGTGCTGGGCGAGCGAGGCGGGGCAGGCAGTGCAGGCAGCGCTGTCTCTGGACGTGGTCGATGCCGCCGGCCGCCTGACCGAGGCGGTGGAGCAGCGCGGACGCCGCGCCGACATCGTTGTCGTCTCCCAGCCTCTGCCGGACGATTCGAAACAGGCGCGGGAAACGTTCCGGACCGCGCTGTTCCAGACCGAGCGTCCGGTCCTGGTCGTGCCGCCCGCCTGGGGTTCGGCATTCGGCCGGCGCGTGGCGATCGCCTGGCGAGATGACGAGCGGGCGATCAAGGCGGTCATGCCGGCGCTGCGCTTCCTGGGTCATGCCGACGCCGTGCATCTGATGACGGGGGTCCGCGCGGGGGCGGCAAAGCCGGCGATTCCCCCCGCGGTCCCAAGCGTGCTGATTGAGCATGGCATCAATGCGGATCTGCACGTGCTGCCGATCGGCGCCGCGCCGTTCGGGGAGACGCTGCTGGCGGCGGCGCAGGCGGTGGGTGCCGACATGCTGGTCATGGGAGCCTACGCGCACGGCAAGCTCCGCGACGCGATCCTGGGTGGCCTCACTCGCCATGTCCTGTCGCACGCCACCCTGCCGGCGTTCATGCGGCACTGATGGTGGCCGGTTGAACGCCACGGGGTGGCGCGCCTATCCTGTGGCTCGTTGCATGGGGATGGGGTTCCCCAAAACTGCCCGACAGGGCTGATGACCCCTACCGCGGACGGACCGCGGCGGGGTCGGCATGCGCCTTCTTCACCTGCCACGGCACCGGCCATGTCGTAGGTTGGTCGCGCCGTCGCGCGGCTTGATGGGGAAGAAGAGACGGATGGACAATGTCTGGCTTGCTTCGGCGCTCTGGGTCGGTCTTGCGCTGGTCGCGTCGGTGCTTTCGATCTGGGTCGCGATTTCGGTTGCGCTGATCGAGATCCTGGTCGGCGCGGTGGCCGGCAACACCGTCGGGCTGCCGCTCGCGCCCTGGGTCAATTTCCTGGCCGGCTTCGGCGCCATCATGCTCACCTTCCTGGCCGGTGCGGAGATCGATCCGCGGGTGATGCGCAAGCATTTCTGGTCCAGCATGAGCATCGGCATCGTGGGCTTCCTCGCGCCCTACGCCGGCGTCCTGTTGTTCGCGCGCTTCGTCGCCGGCTGGCCGTGGCCGCAGGCGCAGATCGCCGGCATCTCGCTGTCCACGACCTCGGTCGCCGTGGTCTACGCGGTCATGATCGAAACCGGTTTCAATCGCACCGAACTCGGCAAGATCATCCTCGCCGCCTGCTTCATCAACGATCTCGGCACGGTGCTCGCGCTGGGCCTGGTGTTCGCCAACTACAGCCTGAAGCTGTTGCTGTTCGCCGGCGTGACCGCGGTGGCGCTGTTCGTGCTGCCCAGGGTGGCGCCGCGGCTGTTCGCGGCCCTTGGCGAACGGGTCAGCGAACCGCAGACCAAGTTCGTAACGCTGGTACTTCTGCTGCTGGGCGGGCTGGCCAGCGTGGCCGGCAGCGAGGCGGTGCTGCCCGCCTATCTGGTCGGCATGGTGCTGGCGCCGACCTTCCTGAAGGACCGCGAGCTGCCCCATCGCATGCGGATCATTGCATTCAGCATCCTGACCCCGTTCTATTTCCTGAAGGCCGGGTCACTGGTGGAGGTGCATGCGGTCGCCGCCTCGGCCGGGCTGATCGCGATTTTCCTGGCTATCAAGATGGTAACGAAGTTCGTCGGCATCCTGCCGCTGACGCAGGTGTTCAGCTTCGTACCGCGCGAGGGCATGTACACCACGCTGCTGATGTCCACCGGGCTCACCTTCGGCTCCATCGCCGCGCTGTTCGGGTTGACCAACCACATCATCGACCAGGCGCAGTACACGATCCTGGTCACGGCGGTGATTGCGAGTGCGGTGGTACCGACGTTGATCGCGCAGCGATGGTTCATGCCGGAGTACAAGGCGATGGAGGACCCCGCGTTGCAACCGGTCCCGCCCCAGCCAGCCGAAGTGCTGCCTCTGGACGCCGTCGATGGCGGCCGCGCCTGATGACGCACTCGGTGCCCGGCAGGTTGCTCGACTGGCCGGCCGTCGTCGGGACGCCTCGCAGCACGATCGAGGTGCGACAGTGCCGATGTCGCAAAACTCGTCAGTGGCCGCCGGCTTGAACCAGACTGGCGCGAAGCTGTCGCGTGATCGGGTGGTCCGTACCGAGCGTGCGCTCCGCGATCTCCGCTGCCCGGCCGATCAGGGGCACCGCCGCTGCCGCGTCGCCGCAGCTTGCGAGGCACAGGCCGAGGTTGTTCACGCAGATCAGCGTTTGCGGATGCTCGGCGCCGAGCACGCGCGCGTTGCTCTTCAGCGTCCGGACGTACAACGCCAACGCCGCCGGCCCGTCGCCGAGTTTCTGCAGACAATCGGCCAGGTTGTTCACGCTGATCAGCGTGCTCGGATGCTCGGCGCCGAGCACGCGTTCGCTGCTCTCCACCGCCCGGCGGTACAGCGGCAGCGCGGCCGCGGGCTCGCCAAGCCGCTCCAGGCAGCCGGCGAGGTTGTTCAGGCTGTCCAACGTGTCCGGATGCTCGGGGCCGAGCACATGCTCGAGGCCCATCAACGCCCGGACGAACAGCGGCAGCGCCGCCTTTGCATCGCCAAGCGAGTTCAGGCACGAGGCCACGTTGTTCAAACAGGTCAGCGTCTGCGGATCTCCGGCGCCAAGCACAGTCTCGCTGCTGTCCAGCGCCCGGCGGTAGAGCGGCAGCGCCGCCGCCGCGTCGCCCAGTGTGAGCAGGCAGAAAGCCAGATTGCTGACGCTGATCAGCGTGTCGGGATGTTCGGCGCCGAGCATCTGCTCGCGGCTTTCCAGTGCGCGGCGGTACAGCGGCAGTGCCGCCGCGGCGTCGCCGGTCTCCCGGAGGAAGTTGCCGGTTCGGTTCAACAGCACCGCCTGTTCCGGCGACATGAAACGCTCACCCAGCCGCTCGGACAGCGCGCGTTGATGCGGCAGCAGCAGCCGGCAGAGCGGCCAGCAAGACGGGTCTCTGAAGGCGTTCGGAAACGCCACCGCCAGCCGGGCCAGGGCGTGGCCGCGTGCCGCCGCCTCCGCGCCATCCGCCGCGGCGCGCAGGCGTTCCACCGTCTGTACCAGCCCGTGCACCCGGAAGCTCGTATCGGTGCCGTCCAACACCATGGAATAGCGCGCGAGGCCGATGACGGCGTCGCGCATGCGCAATTCTGTTGCCGCCTCGCCCGCCGGCGGCGCCACCGGGCCGAACGACGCGGCCAGCGCAAGCACGTCCCCGGCGCCGTCCAGCACCAGGCTGCGCGGAATTGGCGTATCGGCCAGCCAGGCACAGAGGCGCAGCACCGCCCGCGATTCAGGCGCGAGCTTCGCCAAACTGGTCTGCCATGTGGTGATCACCGGATCGGGATATTCGGTGGAACCCAGTTCGCCGCGCGCCAGCAGGTCTCCAGCGGCGGCCTGGTAGAGCCGCAGGTAATCGGCGAAGCTGGCGCCTGAGCCTGCCTGCCCGACATAGGCCGCAGCCTGTTCCAGCGCCAGCGGCAGGTAGCCGAGTTCGCCGGCCAGCGTGTCGCAGGCGTCCCGTTCCGCCGCGTCCGCAGTGCGGCCCGTGCGCGTCAGCAGGAACCGGCGCGACGGCTCGGGCTGCAGCACGTCGAGCGAAATGGTGCGGGTGTCGCCCGCCTGGGCCCATCCGGAAAAGCGTGAGGTGATCAGCGTGCGGCAGCCCGAGGTGGCCCGGCGCGGCAGCCAGGGGCGGACGCTGCCGGCATCCTCCGCGTTGTCGATCACCAGCAGCCGTTCGCGTGGACCATTCAGCTCCGCCAGCGCCTGCGCCGCCTTCTCCTCCGGCTTCAGAGTGGCGATGGCGCGCTCCGGGAAGAATTCATCGAAGATCAGCGCGAACTCGCTCTGGTAGCCGCGGCGCGCGTCGATCCAGAGGATCTGCGGATAGAGCCGCCAGAAGCGCCTTGCGTATTCATTGGCCAGCGTCGTCTTGCCGATGCCGCCCATGCCCACCAGCACCCGTACTCGGCCCTGGGTGAGCGAAGCGGCCGGCGCTTCATGCAGTTCCTCGTGGATGCGCACGAGCTCGGCGTCGCGGCCGGCGAAATAGGGGTTGGCCGGATAGGGCAGATCCACCAGCCGTGGCTCGCGCTCCGGTCGCGGTATGGCCAGCAAATCGTGCAGGGCCGTGGCAAGCGCCGCCCAGGCGGCGTCATTGGCGGTCAGCGGGTCAAGGCTGATTGCCTGCTTGCCTTTCAGCGGCGGGGTGAGGATTTCGTCCGGCGTGCCCTCGGCGAGCAGCGCCAGGATCGCGGCATGGCCATAGGTCTCGAAGCGCGTCCATTCGGAGGTCTTCCAGTGCGGCGTCAGCAGCGGCACCACCACCGACGCCGCCTCGCACGCGGACTCGATCTCCTGGTGCCAGTTGCAGCCGGGGCGCAGGCGCGCCTTGTCGAACCACACCCTGAATCCGGCGCCCGACAGCCGCGCCTGCAGCGCCGCTGCACGGTCGAGATCCGCCGAGGCGTAGCTGATGAACAGCTCCGGATCCGGCGACGATCCGTCCTCGGGTGTTCCGGCCGTCTGCACCATGCGGAACGCTAGCATAGGCCGGGCGCCATCGGCAGGCGCCGGGTTTCAGCAAGCGGCCCACGAAGGCAATTGACAGAATCGTGAAGCGGGCGCAGTATTCAACTATTCGAGAGGCGAGGCTGTCGGGTTTGCATCAGGGGTGCCGGCAGGCAGCGACAGTCGCTCGAACCACCGCGCCGTCCAACTCTCAAGGCCCCTTTTCGGGCACGCTCGGCCTGAGCCGTGCGACGTGTGGAAGCCGCATCAGCCTCGCGTCGCGAGGATCAACGGCGAAGGCCCTGGCGCCGGCAATTGGCGCGGGTTGGTGAACCCGGCCTCGGTCAGCCAGCCGGCAATCTCCTCGAATGCATAGGTACTGCCTGCGTCGGTCGTGACCAGCATGTTCACGGCGAAGATCAGCCCGCGCAACGGGCCGCGGCGGTCCGCGTCCACCAGGAACTCGGCGATCACGATCGTGCCGCCCGGCGCCAACGCCGCGTGCGTCCGTCGCAGCAAGGCGCGCGAGCGTTCGACGCCCTCGCTGTGCAGGATTTGGCCAAGCGTCGCCACCTGGTGCCCACCGCCGAAATCCGCTTCAAGAAGATCGCCCGCGGCCGTGGTCAACCGATCGCCGAGTCCGAACCGCTCCGCCACGCGTCGCGTCACAGTCAGAACCTCGGGCCAATCGACAGCGCGCACGGTGACGTACGGCGAAGCCTGCGCCAGGGCGATGCCCCACACGCCCGAACCGGCCGCCAGATCGAGCACGGAGACCGGCCCGCTCGCCCGGGCGAGATCGAGGGCGTTCGCCAGCATGCACGCCGACGGATAGCTCAGCGGAAACAGATCCTCGACGAACGCGGCAAAGAATGGTGCGCCCTCGCGCGCGGCATTGACCGTGCTGGCCGGCTTGCCGCTGCCCACGATGTCCGTGAGTTGCAACCAGTCAGGCAGCAACTGCGCGCTCATATGGCGAAAGATGCCGCCAATGAAGCCCGGCCGGCCGCTGACCAGAAACGCGTCGCTTTCGGGTGTGAGCGCGTAACGTCCGCTGTCATCGCGAACCAGCAGCCCAAGGCCGGTCAGAACACCGACGATCGCGGCGAGGCCGCGGCTGGACACCCCGGTCGCCTGTGCCAAGGCGTCGAGCGTCAACCCTTGCTTTGCCAGAACGTCGAACACGCGATGACGCACCGCCGCCTCGATCACCAGCGGCGGCGCGAAGGCCCACACATACTGCAAGATACGCTCGGGCGTCACGGCTGGCGCCTCATTGCGCTTGGTTAGCAAAAACTCTCCCCCGGCCGCGAGTGGCCATGACGGTGGGCACGCCCCCACGGAAGCGGAATAGCCGGCCTTCAGTCTTCCGCGGCTGCCAGGAAACCGTTCGGCGCAGACGCACGGGTTCGGTCCGAGCCTGCGGAACGGTACCCGGGGCGTCTGCCTTGTTTGCATCTGCTCTCGATCTGGGGCCGGCCATCGGTCCGGTCCACGCGGCCAGCCTGACCATCATCCCCCCTGACCATCATCCCGACCAGCGTCAAACACAACGCCCCGGCCGGCCGGCGGCCAGGTGCGGCAAGCGCCACCCGAGGATGCAGCGAGCCTTCGAAACCATCAATCCCTAAAGTTGGACCGTACCCCGGCCGGATCACCGCGGCTGAAGCGAGCCTTGGGGCAGCGATTCGGCAACATTTGGCGCAGGAGACTGTCGCGACGCGTTTGCCGGTCGATGCCGTCCTGCTTCGCCGCTCATCTCGTCACGATTCGTGTCAGCTGCCGGTCTTGGCAGAGCCACCCCTCGCGGTTCAGCCTCCGACCAGAGCACCGACTTGGCACCTCAGAAGGCTATCACGACAGAACGGGACAATGGTCACAACTGAACGAAGCGATCTTCACGATCGACCGAGCCACGAGTGGCTAAAGTCGCGGTGCGAACGGGATGGTTGCCGATGGATTCATTATCCGCGAAGCAGTCTGACAACGCCGTCGAACCACGATCAGAAGGACTTCATTTCATGGCTTACGCAAAGAAATCCGCTGTCACAGCCGACCTCAATGCAACTGACGCGCTGTCGAGCAAGGCCCGTTCCGTCATGCCGGCGCAACAGACGGTCGCTCAACTCACATATGACACCTTAGCGGTAGACCTCGACCGGTCGCAAAGCACGTTCTGGTGCTATATGCAGCCGCCTGGCAAACCGATCGTGACGAACGCGCTGTTGCGGGACATCATGAGCATGCAGGCGTCGATCCAGGCGCTGTTTTCCGGTGCGTCGAGCGAACCGGAGCAGCCGTTCCAGTATTTTGTCTTTGCCTCCCGCGCTCCCGGCATTTACAGCCTGGGAGGAGACCTGGATTACTTCGCCGATCGCATGCGCGCAAACGACCGGTCCAGCATACGCAATTACGCGCATAACTGCGTGGAAGTCGTCTACCAGAACCATCACGCCTTCCACGTGCCGGTCATCACCATGGCACTCGTGCAAGGTGACGCCCTGGGAGGCGGGTTCGAAACCGCGCTGTCATTCGACCTGATCGTCGCCGAACGCAGCGCCAAGATGGGCTTGCCGGAGATCCTGTTCAATCTGTTCCCCGGCATGGGTGCCTACAGCTTCCTCTCGCGCCGGCTGGACGGCGTTCGGGCTGAAAAGATGATCACAAGTGGACGCATCTATACCGCTGAGGAACTGCACGAAATGGGGCTGGTTGACGTCCTGGCCGAAGACGGACAGGGCGAGGCGGCCATTCGCGACTACATCGCCCGCAACGCCCGCAAATTCAACGCGCATCGCTCCCTGTATCAAACCCGCCGGCGGGTTAACACCGTCACGCGCCAGGAACTTATGGACGTTGTGGATATCTGGTCGGACGCCGTCTTCGGACTGACCGATGCCGACCTGCACAAGATGGCCCGGCTGACCGCTGCCCAGAATCGGCGCCTTGGGGTCAAACCACCCGCGATGATGATCGCCGCCGAGTAGGGCCGGGCCGGGGACCTGTCTGCGCGCGACAGTCTCTGCAGGCGGCTGATCGCACGCATCATCGCCGATGGCGGCGGAAGGGAAGCCCCCTTCCGCCACCGAACGCGGTCGAATTCCTGGCTGAATGAGGCGTTTCGCCAGACGACCGGGCCGGGTCATACTTGCGCACCGGCCTGGTCGGGACGCTGCTGCCGCCTCGCGAAGGCCCGTCGCAGTTGATCGATATCGTCAGCCAGGCGTCGGAGGTGGGCTTCGCCGTGCGTTCGCATCTCCGTGCGGTCGATCCCCTCCAGGAATTGACAGAAATCGAACACTCGTGTCGCGCCGACGTTGGCAGCTCCGCTGCGCATCGCGTGGGCCAGGGTATGAAGGCCATGTAAATCATCGGCTTTGATCGGGGTTGCCATCTGACCGACGAGAGCGTCGGCATCCTGAACGAACTCCTCGAACACCTCGGTCACGAAGGCTTCGCCGCCGAGCGCTTCCATTCGCTCCAGCACCGTCTCGTCCAGCAGGGAGGCTTCCGCCGGACGGAACCGCGGGTGGGCGGTGATGTCAGTGATATGCGGGCGACCCTCGGTCGGGCGGGGGCGATCGGGCACCCCCTTGCCGATGATATCAAGCAGTTTCGCCGGTTCCACCGGCTTGGTCACGCAGGCATCCATGCCGGCGTCCAGGCAGCGTTGCGCCATCTCCGGGGTCGCATCTGCGGTGAGCGCAAAGATCGGCAAGTGCGGCCTGCCCAGGGATGCGAAGCGATAGAGCTTGGTGGCGTCGATCCCGTTCAACTTCGGCATGTTCACGTCCATCAGGACGGCGTCGAAACTGCCCGTGTCCAACGCGTCCAGCGCCGACTCTCCGCTGTCCACCACGACGATCCGGTGACCGGCAGATTCCATGATCTTCCTGATCACCCGCTGGTTCGTGCGGTTGTCCTCGGCCAGCAGGATACTCAGGCCCCGCCCTGGATCGGCGGGAGGGTCCGGCCTGGCCGTCGCGGGCCTTGCCGCGGCCGGCTTCGCGCCGGCGAAGTGGAGCGCCGAGCACAGATCGGTCTCGTCCACCGGGCAGTCGAGCAGACTGACAAAATCCCAGCGTGGATCGGCGCCGGACACGCCGCGCGCCGCATCGCCGATCAGAATGATGGGCAACCCGCGATCCGGATTCAGCGCCTGCAGCGCGGACGCCAGGGCCGTCACATTCGTGTCCAGACCGGCTTGCTGCATGATGATGATGCGGTTGGCATCTGCCGGCGGGCCGAGCAACAGCGCCGCGGCCTGGCTTGGCTGCTCGATGATCCGGATCGCGGCACCCCAACTGCGGACGCGATCGGCCACGAATTTCGTCGTCGCGCTATCCGCGGAGAGCATGGTGATGTCCGCATTGGTGAATACCGGCGCCGGGCGGGCGGGGTCAGCGGATTGACGCGCCTCGACGGTGAACCAGAAAACGCTGCCCTTGCCGACCTCGCTGGTCACGCCAACGTCGCCACCGAGCAGCTTGGCCAGCTCTCGGCATACTGCGAGCCCAAGGCCCGTGCCGCCGAACCGGTCCAGGATCGACGGATCGGCCTGGGTGAATCGATCGAAGATATGGCCGATCGCCTCAGGAGCGATGCCGATACCGGTGTCCACAACTTCGCAGCGCAGCCGAATCCGATCTTCATCCAGTGGCTCGGCATCCACGGCCACCAGCACGCCGCCAGCACTGGTGAACTTGATCGCGTTCCCGGTCAGGTTGAGCAGAATGTCCCGCAAATGGCGCGGGTCGCTCAGCAGCCGCAACGGCGTCCGCGGCGTGACATGCAAGGCGAGCCGCAGTTGCTTGGCGCGTGCCTGGACCCGAATCATCGCCGTAACGTCGGCCAGCAACTCCCGAAGATCGAACGCGACCGTGTTCACCGGCATCCGGCCGGCCTCGATTCGCGAGAATTCGAGGATGCCGTCGATCATCGACAGCAGCGCATTGGCAGCGCCGGCCATGGTCTGCGCCATGTCGGTCTGGTGGGCGTCGAGCGCGGTCTCGCGCAGCATCCCACCCATGCCGATGATTGCGTTGAGCGGCGTGCGAAGCTCGTGGCTCACGCTTGCCAGAAACAGGCTTTTTGCCTGGTTCGCCTTGTCGGCATGCTGCTTGGCGACCGACAGCTTGCGGATCAGGCCACCGGCGTAGAGCGGCAGGATTGCCAGTCCCGCCAACAAACCGATCGTGAGGCTGGCGTTCTCCCGCCAGAACGGCGTGCTGAGCGCGACGGCGGCGAAGCCGGTGAGGCCAGCCGCCATGGCCACAAACAGGAAGTCCAGGCCGAAGCGGAAGCCGTTGCCGAGGATCGTCCAGAGAATCAGCGGATAGAACACCGCGGCGCGGGCACCGCCGAGGTGCATCTGCAAACAGATCGTGCCGATGTCGGCGATCAGGGCGATCACCCGTCGGGTCGGGTTGCGCTGCGGTCGCCACAGGATATGCAAGAAGATCGCGATCGTCACGACGCTTCCGGCGGCCATGACCAACAGGCCGACAGCTTCGGCCTCGGGTTTGACGACCAGCAGCCAGATGGTCATCAGGATGCAGAACGCGAACCGGTTGTAGCTCATCTCGTGTTCGCTGTCGGGCCGAGCGTGCAGCAGTGCTGCCAGCTTCCCGATTGCGGTTGTGCCGGCTGATCGGTCCTGTTTGCTCGGTGACATCGGGACCGCGATCCTCCGCTTGACGTCCGGCGAATAGGCGGGCTGCTACCCGCGAAGCTGCAGGAAGCGTTTCATTTCCTCGGCGGGCAGCGGCACGCTGATGAAGTGGCCCTGCATTTCGTGGCACCCTTCACTGAGGAGATGGGATACCTGCTCGGCGGTCTCGACGCCTTCAGCCATGACCCGCAGATTCAGGCTGTGGGCGAGTTGGATGGTCGCCCGGACGATCGCCGCGTCGTTTGCGTCCGTCATGACCCCGCGGACGAACGACTGATCAATCTTGAGCCGGTCAACCGGCAGCCGCTTTACATAGGCGAACGAAGCGTAGCCGGTGCCGAAATCGTCGATCGACAACATCGCGCCAAGCTGTTTCAGACCCCGGAGCGCTACGGCTCCGGCTTCGATGTTGCCCATCAGGATGCTCTCGGTGAGCTCCAGATCGAGCATCGAAGCGTCCATTCCCGAGTCGCCCAGCGCGTTCGATACCAGCGTGCAGACATCCTGCCTGTCGAGCTGGGCCGGCGAAAGATTGACCGCCAACCGGATCGGCGGCAGGCCGGCCCGTTGCCATTGCATCGCCTGTCTGCACGCCTCGTGCATCACCCATTGGCCGATCGGCACGATCAGCCCGGTTGCTTCGGCCAGGGGGAGGAAATCACCCGGCAGCAGCAGGCCTTGGCCCGGACGCTGCCAGCGCAGCAGCGCTTCCACGCCGATGACATTACCGCTCGTCACATCGACTTGCGGCTGATAATGCAGAACCAGTTGGTCCTGGCTGATACTATGGCGAAGGTCTGCTTCCAGTTGCAGTTGTTCCTGCGCGCGGATGTTCATGTGGACCGAGAAAAAGGAGTACGCGTTGCTCCCCTCCGCCTTTGACCGGTACATCGCCATGTCGGCATTCCGCATGAGCTGGTCCACGTCGATGCCATCCGTCGGGTACAGCGTGATGCCGATGCTGGCCGAAACCGCCAGCTCGCTGCCGTCGCAAAAGTACGGCTCGGCGACCGCGGCGGCGGTGCGAGCGGCCAGCATCGCGGCGTCCCGTATGGTCCCCACATCGGTCTGCAGGATGGCGAATTCATCGCCGCCGAGACGGGCGACGGTATCGCCGCGGCGCACGGTCGCCGAAAGTCGGCGCGCAATCTCCTGCAGCAGCCGGTCGCCGAGATGGTGGCCCAACGCATCGTTGACCGCTTTGAAGCGATCAAGATCCAAAATATGCAGCGCAAACAAACGGCCGGTCCGCTGTCGGCCCTGCAGTTCGTTCTCCAGCCGCTGGCGCAACAGGACGCGGTTCGGCAAGTCGGTCAGCGCGTCATGATGCGCCATGTGGCGCAGATGACTTTCCGCCAGTTTGCGCTGCGTGATGTCAAGCGATGTGGTCAGAACGCTGACCACATCATTGGACACGCCACGCAGCGGCGCCTTGGTGGTGAGGTAGACCAGCTTGCTGCCATCCCGGTCGACCACCTCCTCCTCGAAGGAGGGGATTGCCTCGCCGGTCTGGAAGACGAGCCGGTCAAGCGCGCGGCTGCGTTCGCCATGCACCTGGCCGAACAGCCGGGTGACGTCATGGCCGACCAGCTCGGCGGCCGGGCAGCCAAGCAGGTTGGCATGGAAGGCGTTGACGAAGACGCACCGGCCGTCCCGGTCCGCCGCGCTGATCAGCGCAGGAACCGTATCGATGACCTGCGCCAGCGCGTCGCGGCTGTTGCGCAGCAACAGCTCGCGGGAGCGCTCGCTCTGCTCCAGCTCCTGCTTGAGCATGGCTGCGCGGCCATGGATCAGCAGTTGCTGCTTGCGCAGCTTAAGCAGATTGCGCGTCCGGGTCAGAAACTCGCTATGGTCGATCGGGCTTTGCAGAAAGTCGGTCGCGCCCGCTTCCAGCGCTTCCAGCCGGAAGGCCCGGTCGCCATAGACGGTAATGACGACCACGGGTATGTCCGCGCCGTCCGGCTGGGCGCGCAGCCGGCGGACGAAGTCGGCCCCGTCCAGATGGGGCATCTTGTAGTCCGTGATCACGAGGTCGGTCTGATTCTGGGCCAGCCAGTCCAGGGCGGCCAGCGGGTCACCAAACGCACAAACGCGAACGTCCTCCTGCAAGGAGGCAGCCAGCTTGGAAAACAGCACCCGATTCGATGCCCGATCGTCTACTATCGCAATCGTTGGCATAGCGTTCACTAATTTGCGCTTTTCAACCCCAATAAATACAAACGGACAGTAGATATCAAGGGCTAATTTTTGGGGGCCTTGATGACTGCGGATCGATGAATATAATCGTAACCTATCTCGGCAATGCGAATAAATGGGCTGCCATGTACCAAAATATGGAATTGGATCATGGACATGTCAGGGGGTGTCTGCTGGTCATGAGCGCATGCAGCGATTCCGGAGCTTCTGGCCCGCTACGACCACCGTAGCTAGCCGGTTGAAGCAGCTTTGGCAATTGAGGCGAAAGGCATACTTCTTATCAAGAATTAGTGATTACGCTAAAGGCGCTTTGTTAATATCAGGTTATCACAACGTCAATAAAATATTGTGGTTGTTTTTGGCGCGCTTCCCGAACCAGCGGACGGATCATCGAACGGTTTGTGTCCTGGAACGGAATGGCGCCTGTCGCTTTCGCGGCTGCAACAACGGTCTCAGGCAGCAAACCGTTCGATGGTCCGTCCGCCATGCTCACGACCAAGCTTGAACGTCAGCATGGCGTTCCGGAAGCGAAAAGTGCCGCGGCGACCGGTCAGGCCGCCCTGCGCCGGTGCGTTACCCGGCTCGGACGGCCACCGCCTGGCGCCTTTGTTTGGGGCTTCTGCGGGTGACGGCCGCCGCCGCCGAGGACGGGGGGCTTCATGGTCGAATGAGCCGCGGCCTCGGAGTGGAACGGGTGCCCGTGGAACACCGGCAGCGGCTTGCCGATCTCTCGCTCGATGTCGCGCAGCCAGGCGCGCTGCTCGGCGTCGCACAGCGTGACGGCCCAGCCCTCCCGCCCGGCGCGGGCGGTGCGGCCAATGCGATGGACATAGGCTTCGGGTAAGTTCGGCAGGTCGAAGTTGAAGACATGGGACACGTCGTCGACGTCGATGCCGCGCGACGCGATATCCGTTGCCACCAGGACACGGATGGCCCCGGAACGGAAACCGGCCAATGCCCGCTCGCGCGCGCCCTGCGATTTGCCGCCGTGAATCGCTTCGGCCGGCACGCCGTGACCGGCCAGAAACTGGGTGACCTTGTCCGCGCCACGCTGCGTGAGAGTAAAGACGATCGCCCGGGTGACGCTGGGTGACTTCAGCAACAGAGCAAGCAAATCCCGTTTGTTGTCGGCATCGACGAACATCACGCGCTGGCGGACACTCGCCACCGTCGTTGATGGCGGTGCCACCTCCACCCGCGCCGGGTCGCGCATCAGCCCGCCGGCAAGGGCGGCGATCGCATCAGGCATGGTTGCGGAGAACAACAGGGTCTGCCGCGCCTTGGGCAGCCGCGCCACGATGCGCGCGATGTCGCGGGAGAACCCCATGTCCAGCATGCGGTCCGCCTCATCGAGCACCAGCACCTCGACCTTCGACAGGTCGCAATGCCCTTGGCCGATCAGGTCCAGCAGGCGGCCGGGCGCGGCAACCAGCACGTCAACGCCGCGCCGCAGTGCCGCGACCTGCGGAGTCTGGCCAACGCCGCCAAACACCACGGCACGGGTCATCCGCGTATGGCGTCCGTAGGCACGGAAACTGTCCGCGATCTGGGTCGCCAGTTCGCGGGTCGGCGCCAGCACCAGGACGCGTGCGCCCCGCGCAGGCGCTGGACGATGATCGGCGGCCATCCGGTGCAGGATGGGAAGCGCGAAGGCAGCCGTCTTGCCGGTGCCGGTCTGCGCCAGGCCGATCAGGTCGCGGCCCCGCATCAGATGCGGGATCGCCTGCACCTGGATGGGGGTCGGCGTCGTGTAGCCCTCTTCGGACAACGCACGCAGCAGGGGCTCGGACAGGCCGAGCGAGGAAAACTTCTCTCCAGCGGCATCGGTGGTCGAAATAGTCGCAATGGTCATGCAAGCGCCCTCCGGGGCGCGTCTTCAGGCGTCCGGCGGCAGGTTCCATGCGGGACCTCCGGCGATCGGACGCGATCGTGGGAGCCGATAACCAGGGTACGGCCATAACCCCGCGCGGCGGGTGGCTGAAAGCCACAACCGAAGCACGCATTCACCTTAATTGGGCCGTCCAGGCGCGAAGCACCGGACTCCCACAGAAGGCCAACCTGGCATCAGAGCTTATATAGTATGATCCTTACCCGATTGCAGCAAGCGCCTGAGCCAAATCCGCAATCAGGTCGTCCGGGTGCTCGATCCCGATGCTCAGGCGGATGGTTCCGTCGGTGACCCCGCTCTGCGCGCGAACCGCCGCGGGAACGCCGGAATGGGTCGTTGTCCCCGGGTGGCTGGCCAGCGACTCGGTTCCCCCCAGGCTGACCGCCAGTTTGAAAATGCGCAGCGCGTTCAGCATGCGGAACGCTTCGACCTGGCCGCCGAGGATCTCGATGCTGAACGTCGAACCGCCGCCGGTGCACTGGGCCTCGTAGACGCGCCGCGCGGCGCTGCCCGGGGCCAGCGCGCTCAGTATATGGACGGCCCGGATGCGGGGATGGTTGCCCAGGAAGGCGGCGACCGCCTCGGCGTTCTCGGTTGCCCGGGTCATCCGCAGCGACAGCGTCTCCAGCGAGCGCCCCAGCATCCAGCAGGAATGCGGATCGAGCTGGGTGCCGATGGCGCCGCGCAGCAGGCGCACCGGCCGCATCCGCTCCCGGCTGCCGATCGCCGCCCCGGCGATCAGGTCGCTGTGCCCCCCGACGTACTTGGTCAGCGAGTAGATCGCGATGTCGATGCCGTGGACGAGGGGCTTTTGGAAGATCGGCCCCAGCAGCGTGTTGTCGCAGATGATCACCGGCCGGTAACCCTGGCGCGCCTCGATGCGTGCCGCGGCCGCCGTAATCAGGGCGAAATCCACCAGCGTGTTCAGTGGGTTGGAGGGCGTTTCGATCAGGATCACGCTGACCCGGCCGCGCGTCATCGCACGGTCTGCGGCCGCCTCGATTTCATCCGCGCTGACCCCGTCCGAGAACCCCTCTGCCGCCATGCCATGGCCGGCGAACACCTTGGTCAGCAGGGTTTCGGTGCCGCCATAAATGGGCTGGCTGTAGAGGATGGTGTCGCCAGGCCGCGTGTATGCGAGGATCGTGGTAGCGATCGCCGCCATCCCGGACGAAAACACCAGGGCGCTCTCGCCGCCCTCGTAGATCGCCAGCCGATCCTCGACGATCTCGCTGTTGGGGTGGTTGAACCGGGAATAGACCAGTCCAGCGGATCCCCGGTCCGGTGCCTCTTTCCGGCCGGACACGTAGTCGAAGAAGTCGCGGCCTTCCTCGGCGGAACGAAACACGAACGTCGAGGTTAGGAACACCGGCGGCTTGACCGAGCCCTCGGACAGGGTCGGGTCATACCCATATCCCAGCATCAGCGTCTCCGGATGCAGGGCGTGATTGCCGATATGGTCGGCGTGGCTGCGGTCCTCGGCCATCGGGCAGACTCCTGTTTCGTGTTCCGCCTACTATGGCGCAGCTTTCCTGCGGGCCGGTTGCAAATATGGCGCCGGCGCACGCCCCGCTACCCAGCGCGCCGGGTGCAGCGATAGATCTTGCCGGGGCAACTTGGCCTGGCGACCAGCATGCGGAGTTCACCTTGGTTTCGACCCCATCGGCCCGAGCCGACCATCCCCTCACGCCCGCCGAGGCCGTGGATCGCCTGGAGGCGCTGCACGATGCCGCGGCCGAAGCGGTGCGAGCCGCGCTGGAACGCTTCGTCTCGACCGGTCTGGCGCCGACCGCAGACGGACGGGCGCGATTCCGCTATCCGGAACTGAAGGTCGTATGGGAGCCGAGCGGCCCGTCGCCGACCACGCGGCGTGCCTGGGCCAAATTCCAGACGCCCGGCGTCTACGCCACCACCGTGACCCAACCGGTCTTCTTCCGCCGCTACCTGCTGCAGCAGTTGAGCCTGCTGGCGGACGAATACGGCGCGACGATCACGGTCGGTCCGAGCCATCAGGAGATCCCCTACCCCTACGTGCTGGAACAGGATGATGAGCTCGTCCGCAGCGGCACATCGGCGGCCGACCTGGCCCGCACTTTCCCTACGCCCATCCTTTCGGCGGTGGGTGACGAGGTGGCCGACGGGCTGTGGGTCTTCGAGGAGGGCCGCCCCCGGCCGCTGGCGCTGTTCGACGCCGTCCGTGTCGATTATTCGCTGCGGCGCCTGGTGCACTACACCGGCACGGACTGGCGGGCGATCCAGCCGTGGATCCTGCTCACCAACTACCACCGCTACGTCGAAGGGTTCGTGCGCTGGGCGCTCGGCGAGCTGTCGGTCCCGGATGGCCGCTATGAGACGCTGGTGCTGCCGGGCGGCGCCGCCGTCCAGCGCGGCGAAGACCTGGCCACGGCGGAGGCACTGATTGCCGCGTCGCCCTGGCATCGCTTCCAGATGCCTGCCTGCCATCTCGTCGGGCGGGACGGGCAGGATGGCGTCAGCATCGTCAATATCGGGGTCGGGCCGTCGAACGCGAAGAACATCACTGACCATCTGGCGGTGCTTCGCCCGCATTGCTGGCTGATGATCGGCCACTGCGGCGGATTGCGGCAGTCGCAAACCATCGGCGACTATGTGCTCGCGCACGGCTATCTGCGGCGCGATCGCATCCTGGACGACCTGCTGCCGCCCGAGGTCCCGATCCCGGCGCTGGCCGAGGTCCAGGTCGCGCTGCAGGGCGCGGCAGCCATCGTCACCGGCGAGCACGGCGACACGCTGAAGCGGCGCCTGCGCACCGGCACCGTGGTCACCTACGATGACCGGAACTGGGAATTGCGGTGGTCGCAGGAGCGGCGCCGGATCAACCTGTCGCGCGCCATCGCAGTGGACATGGAAAGCGGCACCATCGCGACGCAGGGCTACCGGCTTCGGGTGCCCTACGGCACGCTGCTCTGCGTGTCGGACAAGCCGCTGCACGGGGAGATCAAGCTGCCGGGCGCGGCCAGTGCGTTCTATCAGCGTGCGGTCGGCGAGCATCTGCAGATCGGGCTGGTGGCGCTCGATATGCTGCGCAGGCAATTGGGAACGCTGCATTCCCGCAAGCTGCGCAGCTTCGATGAGCCGCCGTTCCGGTAGGCGGTCTTCGCTGCCCGCTCCCCTTACCGAAGATGCGCCAGCAGCGTCTCTGCCCCCGACCGGCCGTGCCACTGGTCGAACCACACCACGTCGCCGAGGCGGATGCGGGGCAGCCATCCGGCAGTTTCCAGCTCAGGCTTCTGGAAGAAGTGCGAAACGTAGCCGACACAAAGATAGGCGATCGGTTGGATCGAGGCCGGAATGCCCAAGGCATTCCGCAGATCATCGTGCCGTAGAATGCTGACCCAACCCACGCCGATGTTCTCCGCCCGTGCCGCGAGCCATAGATTCTGGACGGCACAGACGGCGCTGTAGAGATCCATCTCCGGCTGGTGCGTCCGCCCGATCACCACGGGGCCGGAGCGGCTGCGATCGCAGGTGATGCAGATGCCGATCGGCGCTTCGAGGATGCCCTCCAGCTTCAGCGGCCGGTAGGCTTCCTGCCGCTCGCCTGCAAACATTTCGGCAGCTTCCCGATGGGCGATCTGGAAGGCGTCGTGCACCTCGCGCTTAACCGCCGCGTCCCGGACGACGATGAAGTCCCAGGGCTGCATGAAGCCGACAGATGGCGCATGATGGGCGGCTTCGAGCAAACGGGCGAGCACGTCGTCAGGAATCGAGTCCGGCAGAAACTGGCCGCGCACGTCGCGGCGGCTGAAGATACACTTGTAGACGGCGTCACGCTCGGCTGGCGAGAAATCTGCGTTCTCTTGAATGGTGGCGTCCATGGTGGTCCCCCTCATGGGAATGCGCGCTCGATGGCGGTCATAGGCACGGATCGCGATACGTGTCGGCGCCAAGACGCTGGCACTGCCCGCAAGCGGGCGGAAGACGGGCCTCCGCCAGGCCGTCCACCAGCCGGCACCCCACGCGCCGGTCGTTCGACGGCAGCCCGGGCGCGCCCTGACACCGGGCGGTTCGTTCGGCGGGGGCGCTTGGTGTCGCGCGCGGTCGGCGCGTGAGGACAGCCATCGCCGGCCCTCCCGGAACGGGCACCCCCGGCAGGCGCAGGGCCGCGCCGATAACCCTGATGAATAAGCACGCGCGGTCGATGCCCATCCGCCCCGTTCGCTGTCAAGGGGGCCTCCCTGGGCGACCGGCGGAGGCTGGCCCCCCGGCGGCGGCACGCGAGCCTGCAAATGAAGCCTTGAAACTCGAACCGGCAGCGTCATATTGAGTTTGAATTGCTGCAGTGCAGCATTAACCGGCCGGTCACACCACCGGTTGGGTCGAATCGCGTATGGTCGGCTCGAACAAGGTGAGGGAGGCAGCGTTCGTGCAAACCGCGGGCTGCCAAATTCGCCAAGGCAGCCCCAGAGTCAGGAGGGTCCGCCTTCATGCGAATACCCGCAATGATTTCCCGGCGAGCCCGGCCGCTTGGGTCTGAACCGTGCGCCGATGCGTAGCTTCACGCGCTGGTTCTGCTATCGCTCCGGGTTCAAGGAAACTCTTTCCGTCACCAACTCGCCACATATTCGACGCGCTTGCGGAGCGTAGCCACGACATGAAGGGCGACACCGCCGGTCGTCCGCAACGGTTGAAAGGAAAAACCATGCCAACCACCGAGACCGTGATTACCGCCCTGCGGTCCAGGGCGAATCTGCAGGACCCCTACGGGGAGCGGCTGATGAAGGAAGCCGCGCGGCTGATCGAAGACATGGCCGTGGAGATCGAAGCCGCCAAAACCGCTACGCACGTCATCGAGGACCTGCAGGCGGAGGACAGGCGCCCCGAATCCTTGCTGGCTGGTAAGGCCAGGTCGAAATAGAAGCTGCGCTGGAAAGACCCGGCGGGAGACTCTATGCTGCCGGGGATTCATGGACGATCCGCATCACCTTGCCGACCCAGCGTACGCCGTGAAGGAGGAAACCAGCCGTCGGTCGCCTCCTTCGGGGAGCATCATTCGCGCCGCCAATGGCGGGGCGAACGACCCTCGCCTGCCCGGCAGTGTCTCGGCGGACGAGGTTGCGGCCTTGCTGCGGACTCGCGGGGCGGACCGCAAGGCGCTGTTTGCCCGGGCGGACGAGGTGCGCCGGGCGTGGATGGGCGATGAAGTCTTCCTGCGCGGCATTGTCGAATTCTCCAATATCTGCGGCAGGAATTGCCTCTATTGCGGGATTCGCGCGTCCAACCGTACCGTGCATCGCTATCGGATGGACGCGGACGAGATCCTGGCGGTGGCGCGGAACATGGTCGGCTGGCAGCAGACGACCATCGTGCTGCAATCGGGCGAAGCGGTGTCGCCCGATGGCGACCGGCGCATGGGGGACCTGATCCGGCGGATCAAAAGCGAAACCACCCTGTCGGTGACCATCTCGGTCGGCAACCGCCCCCGGGACGTCTACGCGCATTGGCGGGACTGCGGCATGGACCGCTACCTGTTGCGCTTCGAGACCAGCGATCCCGCCTTGTTTGCGCGGATTCATGCCGATTGCACGCTTGAGGAGCGTCTGGAGTGTCTGCACATCCTGCGGGATCTGGGAGTACAGGTCGGCAGCGGCTTCATGATCGGCGTGCCGGGTGAGACGCTGGAAACACTGGCGAACAATATCCTGCTTTGCCGCGACCTCGATCTGGACATGATCGGCATCGGCCCCTTCATCCCGCATCCCGAGACGCCGCTCGGTGAAACCACCAATGCGTACGCCGATGACCCCGACATGCACTTCGTGGCGCTTGCCTCGCTGCGCCTCGCAAACCCCGAGGCTCACATTCCTGCAACGACCGCGTTCGACGCGGTATTCACCAATCCCTCGGGGCGTGATCTCGCCCTTCAGCGCGGCGCCAACGTGTTCATGCCGAACAGCACGCCAGGAAAGTATCGCAAGGACTACCTGCTTTACCCCGACAAGCCGTGCGTCGATGAAACCGGCGCGCTGTGTGCGTTCTGCATCGTGGGACGTTTGGAAATGCTGGACCGGAAAATCGGTTTGGGACCGGGTCATTCTCGGAAGCACGCGGATCGTGCCGATGGAGCGAATCCATCGTAGACACCATGGCAACGGTGGACGCCATGCGGACCGAACGTGATTCCCTGGGCGAACGCGCGGTCCCCGCAGCGGCGTATTACGGCGTCCATACCGCGCGTGCGATCGAGAATTTTCCATTGTTGGGCCAGCCGTGTTCCCGCGCTCTGGTGCAGGCCATGGCCACGGTCAAGCTGGCCTGCGCCCGGACGAACCACGAACTGGGGCTGCTCGATGACGAAGCGGCCGAAGCGCTTATACGAGCCTGCCGCGAACTGATCGCCGGCGACCTCGCCGGCGAGATTGTCGTCGATGCGTTGCAGGGCGGTGCTGGCACTTCGCTGAACATGAACGTCAACGAGGTGCTGGCCAACCGGGCGGAAGAACTGCTCGGCGGCCAGCGTGGGCAGTACGCGCGGATCAGTCCGCTGGACCACGTCAACCTGCATCAATCCACCAACGATGTCTTCCCGACGGCGCTCAAAGTCGCCGCCATCACTGTGCTGCGCCGCCTGGAAAAATCCATTGCCGGCCTGCAAGGGGCGTTCCAGGCGAAGGAGCGGGACTTCGGCGATGTGGTGAAGATCGGCCGGACGCAACTGCAGGACGCCTGTCCGATCACGCTCGGCATGGAATTTTCCGCGTGGGCGGAGGCGCTCTCGCGCGACCGCTGGCGGGTGTTCAAATGCGAGGAACGCCTGCGCGTCGTCAACCTGGGCGGCACGGCGGTCGGCACCGGCCTGACCGCGCCGCGCGACTACATCTTCCTGGTGGTGGAGAAGCTGCGCGAGGAAACCGGCTTCGGCCTCGCCCGCGCCGAAAACCTGGTGGACGCCACGCAGAACGCCGACAGCTTCGTCGAAGTGTCGGGCATCCTGAAGGCGCACGCCGTCAACCTGTTCAAGATCTCGTCCGATCTCCGGCTGCTGGCCTCTGGTCCCCGCACCGGCCTCGGCGAACTGAAGCTGCCGGCCGTCCAGGCGGGGTCCAGCATCATGCCGGGCAAGGTCAACCCGGTGATCTGCGAAGCGGTCGGCCAGGCGGCGATGCTGGCCATCGGCAACGACGCGACGATCACGCTGGCGGCGCAGTCCGGGCAACTGGAGCTGAATGCGTTCCTGCCGCTGCTGGCCCATGCCCTGCTGCAAAGCCTGTCAGTGCTCGACGCCGCCTGCCGGATGTTCCGCGAGCGATGCGTTGACGGCATCACCGCCGATCGCGCCGCCTGCGAGGCGCATGTCCGGCAGTCCTGGGCGACGGTGACCGCGCTGTTGCCGAAGCTCGGCTACGACCGCGCCGCCGCGGTGGCGAAGCAGGCGCAGGAGACCGGCAAGTCCGTCGTCCAGCTCGTGGTCGAGCAGGGGCTGCTGGATGCGGCGACGGTGCAGACGCTGCTCTCGCCGGACGCTATGACAGGCCTGGGATATCGGGGATGAACGCCATGCAGGGAACGCCCAAAGGCCTGCGTTTGCACATCGGCATCTTCGGCCGGCGCAACGTCGGAAAGTCGAGCCTGGTCAATGCCTTGACCGGCCATGCCGTGTCGATCGTCTCGGCCACGCCGGGCACGACGACCGACCCGGTGGAGAAATCCTTCGAAATGGCGCCGGTCGGGCCGGTGGTGTTCGTCGATACCGGCGGCGTCGATGATGTCGGCGACCTGGGCGAGCTGCGCAAACAGCGAACCGCCGCCATGCTGGAGCGGGTGGACGTGGCGCTGCTGGTCTGCGGTCCGGACGGGTTCGGTCCCGACGAGGAACAGCTTGCGGCCGCGTTGCGCGAGCGCTCCACCCCGACCGCCGTGGTGTTCAACAAGAGCGACCTGGGGCCGCCGCCGCAGGCCGATCTCGACCGGCTGGTCGCCGCCGAAACCGAAATCGTGCTGGTATCGGCAGCCGAGGGCACGAATATCGGGCTGCTCAAGGAGGCAATCACCCGCCTGGTTCCCGACGACCGTCTGGAAGAGCCGTCGCTGGTCGGGGACCTGATTCCCGCCGGGGAGCTCGCCGTGCTGGTGGTGCCGATCGACCTGGGGGCGCCGAAGGGCCGGTTGATCCTGCCGCAGGTGCAGGTGATCCGCGAGATCCTGGACAGTGACGCGATGTGCATGGTGGTGAAGGAGCGCGAGTTGCGGGATGCGCTCGGCCGCCTGGACCGCAGGCCCCGGCTGGTGATCTGCGATTCGCAGGTGGTGCTGAAGGCCGCCGCGGATACCCCGCCGGATGTGAAGCTGACGACGTTCTCCATCCTGATGGCGCGGTTCAAGGCGGACCTGGTCAAGCTCTCGCGCGGCGCCGCGGCGATCCACCGGCTGAAGGCCGGCGATCGGGTGCTGGTGGCGGAAACCTGCGGCCATTGCCCGCTGGCCGACGACATTGGCCGCGTGAAGATTCCGCGCTGGCTGCGCCAATATGTCGGCGCTCATCTCGAGATCGACGTGTCTGCCGGCAAGGATTTGCCCGAGGACCTGACGCCGTATTCGCTGGTCATCCATTGCGGCGCCTGCATGATTACCCGCAAGCACATGCTGGCCCGACTGTACCGGGCGGAGCGGCAGGGCGTGCCGATGACCAATTACGGCGTGGCCATTTCCCTGTTGCAAGGTGTGCTGCCGCGCGCACTGGAATGTTTCCCCGCAGCGCGCGGCGCGTACGATGCCGAGCGGCTGGCGAACCAGCTTTCCATGGCGGGTGCGTGACGAACTGGTTGCAAATCCGCATCGTGCGACGTTGTCGCCAGAGCGCCGCCGGCCGCGCAGGGCCGCGGATTCGCGAAGTTCGTGGACATGGCTGATCCCGCGCCGTATCTTTGGCCGATCAGATGTTTGCACGGTAGGGATTGAAGCAGATGGATTGGATTGGCGGTCGTTTGTCGCAAACGGCCGGGTTGCCCGCGTCTTGTGGTATGGTTTCGTACCAGGACTCTTCCCGGCATTTACGTCCCGCAGTCTGAACACTCCAAAGAGGCGGTTCGCATGGCAAACGTGGTTTTCGGCGTCTGGGACGGCGTGGTTCACGACCACCGGGACGCCCGCACGGATAGCGGCGGGCTGCCGGGGCTGAAGGGGTTCGACGACTTCAACGAGGGAAACCCCATCAGGGCGTTTCTCGGCGACCGCGGCTTCTTTGTCTTCGACAAGCGCGTCAGCCTGATCGACGCCTTCTGGCATTATATGGACAAGGCGGCGGAGCAGTCCTGCGGCAAGTGTACGCCCTGCCGCATGGGAACCGTGCTGGTCCGCGACGCGCTCGGCGCGATGCGTCGCGGTGAGCCCAGCCAGCTCGGCCTTGACGGCATCGCCTCACTTGCCGGGCAGATGACCGAGACCTCGCTGTGCGGCCTGGGGCAGACCTGCGGCAAGGCGCTGGTGGCGGCGCTGGACCATTTCCGCGACGTGTTCGAGGCGGAGGCCGCAAACGGGCGGCTGCCCGACCAGAACGGCACCACCTACATGACCGCGCCGTGCATCGAGGCGTGCCCCTCCAAGATCAACGTTCCCCGCTACATCGACTACATCCGCGACGGCAAGCCCGAGCATTCGCTCGGCGTGATCCTGCAGAAATACCCGATGGCCGCCACCTGCGGGCGCGTCTGCGTACGCTTCTGCGAGATGGCCTGCCGCCGCAACCTGGTCGATGAAGCGGTCGGCATCAAGACGCTGAAGCGCTATGTCGCCGACCATCAGCAAGGGACGCACGCGCTAACCTTCGGCCGCGACATGATCGCCCATCCGCTCGGTCCCGACATGCGGGTCGCGGTGGTCGGCGCCGGTCCCGCCGGCGTCGCCTGCGCCTACCACTTGCTGCTGCACGGCTATCATGTCGATGTCCTGGAGGCGCTGAACGAGGCCGGCGGCATGGCCGCGATCGGCATTCCCAGCTACCGCCTGCCCAAGGCCGTGCTGAAGTCGGAGACCGACATCATCACCGCGCTGGGCGGCCGGTTCCTGTTCAACCAGGAGATGGGGCGCGACTTCTCGATCGACGACCTGTTCGCGCGCGGCTACCGGGCGGTGTTCCTGGCGCTCGGCTGCCAGCAGGGCACGCTGCTGGGCGTGGCCGGCGAGGACCGGGGTATGGCCGGCTACGAGTCCGGCATCGCCTTCCTGCTCAAGGTCCACGACCACGTCGCCGGCATCCGGCCCACGACGCTGTCCGGCCAGATCATGGTGGTCGGCGGCGGCAACGTCGCCATGGACTGCGCCCGGTCGGCGCTGCGCATGGGGGCGGAGGCGGTTCACCTGATCTACCGCCGCCGGCGCGAAGACATGCCGGCTGACCACGAGGAAATCGATGCGGCGGAAGCGGAAGGCATCGTGTTCCACTTCCTCACCAACCCGTCGCGCGTGATCTCCGAGGACGGACGTGTGGTGGGCCTGGAACTTGTGGACATGCGCTCGACCGAGCCGGATGCGAAGGGCCGCCGCAATGTGGAGGCCATACCGGGCACCGAGCGGATCATGCCGTGCGACACGCTGATCGCGGCGATCGGCCAGCAGGTGCGCAAGGGTGCGCTGAAGCCCGAGGACGGCGTCGAGATGGACCGCTGGAACTGCGTGGCGGTCAACCAGTCCACCCTGGCGACCACGCGGCCCGGTGTGTTCGCCGGCGGCGACGGCGCGTCGGGTCCGTCGACCCTGATCCACGCCATGGCGAACGGCCTGAAGGCCGCACGCAGCATCGACGATTTCATCAAACTGGGGCACGTGCGTTTCGCGCCGCGGTCGCGCATGCGGCAGATCCTCAATCAGCACAAGATGCTGGCTGCCGACAGCATCGAGTACCCGATCCGGAACGAATACCGGGTGCACCATCCGGAGCTGGACCCCGCGGTGCGCAGGGCGATGTTCGAGGAAGTGGATCAGACGATCAGCGCCGCCGACGCGTACCGCGAGGCGCAGCGCTGTCTGCGCTGCTATCGCGTCTACTCCGTGATTACCGAGCATCCCATCCCCGAAGGAGCGGCGTGACGCCATGGACAACGCCATCCTCGTCACGGGCGACGACGCCAGCGTGCATGCCACCATCAACGGCGTGACGGTCACCGCGCGGCCGCAGGAGACCATCCTGCATTGCGCCCGCCGCCACGGCTTCCACATCCCGTCGCTGTGCGAACTGGACGACATCGACCATACCCCCGGCACCTGTCGCGTGTGCATGGTCGAGATCCGGACGGAGGGCCAGGAGCAGGGGCAACTCGTGGCCTCCTGCACCACGCCGATGCAGCCCGGGCTCGACGTGTTCACCCGCACGTCCCGCGTGCGCGAGACGCAGCGGCTGCAGGTCGAGTTGCTGTTTGCCGATCATAACCACGACTGCGCCACCTGCATCCGGCATGGCGACTGCGAGCTGCAGGACGTGGCGCAATTTGTCGGTCTGCGGGAGAACCGCTTTCGCGATCCTGCCCGCGTGGCCGCGCGCCCGATCGACAGCTCGTCCCCGGCGCTGATCCGGGACATGACGAAGTGCATTCGCTGCCGGCGCTGCATCGCCATCTGCCGCAACGGACAGAGCGTGGATGCGCTGGTGGTGACCGGCTCCGGCCAGACCGCCGGCGTGGGCCTGCGGGACGGGGTCTCGCAGAAGGACTCGACCTGCGTCAGTTGCGGCCAGTGCGTCCTGGTCTGCCCCACCGGCGCGCTGGGCGAACGGGACGAGACCGACCGGGTGATCGACTTCCTGTATGATCCACAGGTCGTCACCGTCGTGCAGTTCGCGCCGGCCATCCGCGTCGGCTTCGGCGAGGAGTTCGGCCTGCCGCCGGGCACCAACGTCGAAGGCCAGATCATCGCCGCCTGCCGCAAGCTCGGCTTCGACATCGTGCTGGACACGAACTTCGCCGCCGACGTGGTGATCATGGAGGAGGGCACGGAACTGCTGCGCCGCCTTGCCAAGAAGCAGCGGCCGACGTTCACCTCCTGCTGTCCGGCCTGGATCAACTTCGCCGAGAAGCACTGTCCGGACATCCTGCCCCTGCTGTCCTCGACCAAGTCGCCGCAGCAATGCCTCGGTACGATCGCCAAGACCTACCTGCCGGAGCGGATGGGCATCGAGCCCAGCCGCATCCGCGTCATCTCGATCATGCCCTGCACGGCCAAGAAGGAAGAAGCCGTGCGGCCGCAATTCGTGCATGACGGCGTGCCCGAGATCGACGTCGTGTTGACCATCCGCGAGTTCGCCCGGCTGCTGCGGCGGGAGGGGGTCGATCTGAAGGCACTGCAACCATCGACCTTCGATAATCCCTACATGAGCGAGTATTCCGGGGCCGGGGCGATCTTCGGCACCACCGGCGGCGTGATGGAGGCGGCGGTCCGCACTATGTACCACGCCGTGAACGGCACCGAACTGGCGCAGATCGAGCTAACGCAGTTGCGCGGGTTCGAGGGCGTGCGCCATGCCACCGTGGAATTGGGCGGCTCGATCGGCACGGTGAAGGTGGCAATGTGCCATGGGCTGAAGCCCACGCGCGAGTTGGTCGAGGCGGTGCGCGCCGGGACCACCGACCTCGACTTCATCGAGGTGATGGCCTGCCCGGGCGGCTGCGTCGATGGCGGCGGCCACCTGAAGTCCAAGAAGGCCTATCTGCCGTATGCGCTGAAGCGGCGCGAGACGCTGTTCGGCATCGACCGCGCGGCCCATGCGCGCCAGTCGCACAACAACGTCCAGGTGCAGGCGCTCTACCGGGATTTCCTGGAGCATCCGTACTCGGAGAAGGCGCACCATCTCCTGCACACCTACTACACCGACCGCAAGCTGGAGATGACTCGCACGGTGAGCGAGATCTGGCACGAGATAACAATGAGTACAATGATCTACTGAGCGGTTGCAGACTCACCACGCCATGCTGCCTTCGCATGGCAGCATTCCACTTAAGGCGTAGGGCGGATAAGCGGAGCGCCATCCGCCTCTGCCGTCGGACGCCGCCGATGATGGCTGGTGGCGCACCCACCAGTCCTTCAGAGCCGATCAAAGCGGTCATCGGCTGGTAAGATTTTGCCGGCTGAGTGCCGAGATTTGTCCGGCATGGCGGGTGCGCCAGGCTGAGCGCGGCCCTGCGTTCGGGCAGAACGTTTGCCTTTGGACAGGAACGGTTGCTCGCGCCTAAGGCACCGTGCACGGGCACTGGATACAATTGCGACGCAATATCACCAAGACGCCCCCCTTTGCAAGGCGCCCGGTTTGATCTACGGGGGAAGACGATCCGAGCCGTTCAACCAGTGGCTGGCTTGGCATTACATTGAACGTTTGACCACTTATTGTCGTGGTCGATCAGCGAGGTTGCGCCATGTTGATGACGGGCCAGGACCAGGAAAAAGCGGTTATCTCCGAGCTGTTCAAGAAGCACACCCGCAAGAGATCGGCCCTGATCCCCATCCTGCAAGCCCTTCAATCGGACGGCGGGTATATTTCAGAATTCGCGATGCAGTATATCGCCGATAGCCTCAACATCCATGCCGCCGAAGTCTATGGCCTGGCGACCTTCTACCATTTCGTGAACGTGCGGCCGAAGGGCAAGTTCATCATTCGCCTCAGTCGCGACATGTCGTCCATGATGAAGGGGGCCAAGGTCGTCGCCCGCCAGTTGGAGAACGACCTGGGTATCCGGTTCGGCGAGACCACGCCGGACGGCATGTTCACGCTGGAATGGACAAGCTGCATCGGCATGAACTACCAGGCGCCGGCGATGATGGTGAACAACGAGGTGTTCTCCAATCTCACCGCACCGCGCGTGCACCGGATCATCGAAGACTGTCGCCAGGAGTTCAGTTCGCACCGTAGAACGGTCGGCAATGTCAGCGAGACCTACTCCAACACGTTGAACTACAGCAATTACAAGGTGAATGCGGCGCTCACCAAAGCCGTTGGCATGACCCCCCGCGAGGTTGTCGCGGAACTCTCCGCATCCGGTCTGCGCGGACGCGGCGGCGCCGGATTCCCGACCGGCGTGAAGTGGGCCGCGGCGGCCGCCGCCAAGGGCGATCGCAAATACATCGTCTGCAACGCCGACGAGGGCGAGCCGGGCACCTTCAAGGATCGCATCATCCTCGGCAAGCACGCGGACATGGTGTTCGAGGGCATGACCGTCGCCGCCTATGTCGTGGGCTCGCACGAAGGCATCGTGTATCTGCGCTACGAATACTCGCACCTGCGGCCGCATCTCGAATCGGTGCTGGCGGCAAGGCGCCAGGCCAATCTGCTCGGCCAGGACATCCTTGGCCATCCCGGCTTCAGTTTCGACATCCGCATCCATATGGGCGCCGGCGCCTATGTCTGCGGCGAGGAAACGGCGCTGATCGAATCGCTGGAAGGACGGCGCGGCGAGCCGCGCAACCGGCCGCCCTATCCGGCCGAGCGCGGCTTCCACGATTGCCCGACGGTGGTCAACAACGTCGAGACCCTGGCGTCGGCCTGCTGCATCATGGACCGCGGCGCCAAGTGGTTCGCCAGCATGGGCACCGAAAAATCCAAGGGCTTCAAGCTGTTCAGCGTATCCGGCGACTGCGCTCATCCCGGCGTCTATGAGTTGCCCTGGGGCATCACCGTCGATCAGTTGCTGGACACCGTGGGCGGCAAGGGCGCCAAGGCGGTCCAGGTCGGCGGCTATACCGGGCAACTGGTGCCGGCGAGACAGTTCGGCCGCAAGATCGCCTACGAGGATCTCGGCATCGGCGGGTCCATCATCATCTACGGCCCCGATCGCGACATGCTCGACATCGCGGAAAACTACCTGGAATTCTTCATCGAAGAATCCTGCGGTCAGTGCACGCCTTGTCGCGAAGGCAACGTCAAGCTGCTGGAGGGCGTGCGCCTGCTGCAGCGGGGCAAGTGCTCCAACCGCTACCTGAACGACCTCGTCAGCCTGAGCGAATCCATCAGGTTGACATCCAAGTGCGGCCTCGGCCAGGCGAGTCCGAACGTGATGGTCGCGCTCAACGAACACTTCAAGGAAGAGATCCTGGCTCGCCCGATCTTGGGTCACTAGCTGGCATCGGGAGAGAACGATCATGCAAACCGAAACCTGCCTCGCCGATTCCAGCAGCGCATCTCACTGTCAGGCCGACGCGGCGCCTGCCGCGGATGAAGCGAGCGTCCCCATGGTTGCCGCCACGATCGACGGCATCGCGATCGAAGTTCCGAGCGGAACGACCATCCTGGAAGCCGCCAACAAGATCGGCGTGCACATACCCACGCTGTGCCACCATCCCGACCTGCGCCCGGCGGGCGTCTGCCGCATCTGCGTGGTCGGCGTCGAAGGCATGCGGACCCTGCAGGCCGCGTGTACCACGCCGATCACCCAGCCGATGACGGTCAACACCAACACGCCGGCGATCCGCACCGCCCGTCGTCATATCGTCGATCTGCTGCTCGCCAACCACTACGGCGAGTGCTACGCCTGCAAGCGCAACAACAACTGCGAATTGCAGTCGCTGGCGAAGGAATACGGCGTCGATTTCTTCCGCTTCGGCCACCCGACCGAGCCGCGATACGCAATCGACCGTACCAGCAGCTCCGTTGTGCGCGACATGAACAAGTGCGTGCTGTGCCGCCGCTGCGTGCGGACCTGCACCGAGTTGCAGGGCGTCGGCTGCCTGACGGTCAAGGACCGCAGCTCGCGTTCGCAGATTGCCACCTTCGGCGACAAGCCGCTGTCTTCCGTGGTCTGCATCAATTGCGGCCAGTGCATCAATCGCTGCCCGACCGGCGCGCTGACCGAGATCGACCAGACCGACGAGGTCTGGGCGGTGCTCGACGACCCGACCAAGCACGTTGTTATCCAGACTGCCCCCTCGCCGCGTGCGGCGATCGGCGAATGCTTCGGGCTGGAGCCGGGCACGTCGATGACCTACCAGTTGAACACCGCGCTCAAGCGCATGGGCTTCGACGGCGTGTTCGATACCAACCATACCGCCGACCTGACGATCCTGGAGGAAGGCACCGAGCTGATCATTCGGCTGTACAATGCGGTGGTGAAACGCGACAACGCCGTGACGCTGCCGCAGTTCACCAGTTGCTCGCCGGGCTGGGTGAAATACGTCGAGCATTTCTATCCGGAGATGATCAACCACCTGTCCACGGCCAAGAGCCCGCAGCAGATGTTCGGTGCGCTGTTGAAAACGCACTACGCCGAGCGGAATGGACTCGATCCGAAGGACATGGTGGTCGTGGCACTGATGCCGTGTACCGCAAAGAAATTCGAATGCGACCGCCCGGAGATGTGTTCCAGCGGCTTCAAGGACGTGGATTTCGGCCTCACGACGCGTGAGCTCGCCAAGATGATTTCGGAATCGGGCATCGACCTGCCGCATATTCCGAAGACCGACTTCGAACAGCCGTTCCACGACGCGTCCGGGGCCGGCATGATCTTCGGCGCCACCGGCGGCGTCATGGAAGCCGCCCTGCGCACCGTAATCGAGATGGTGACAGGCCAGAAGGTCGAGAACTTCTTCGACCACGCGAACATTGTTCCGGTGCGCGGCTTCGAAGGTGCGCGCATGGCGGAAATCACGATCACCGATGTCGGCCCCGTGCCGGAAATCATCGCGCACCTGGTTCCCGATTGGGATTGGCTCAAGGGCGTGACCCTCAAGGTCGGCATTGCGCATGGCATCGTCAACGCCCGCAAGGTGGTCGAGGACATCAAGGCCGGCGGCCCGTTCAGCCAGTGCCATTTCATCGAGTTCATGGCGTGTCCGGGCGGCTGCCTGGGTGGCGGCGGTCAGCCCATCCCGACCAACGCCGAGATCCGGTCCAGGCGTGCCGAGGCGATCTATCAGGCGGACGAGGCCTATACGGTTCGCAAGTCGCACGAAAACCCGATCGTGCTGCAGCTTTACAAGGACTTCCTGACCGGCGGGCCGTGCGGTCCCGAATCCCATCACCTGCTGCACACCCACTACACGCCGCGCGGCAAGTTCGTCTCCTGACGCTGTCGGCGGACGGCGGCGGCGCGGAACCCCGCGCTGCCGGCTGTCCGGTGCGGGAATGGCGCTGCGAGAGCGGATAAGCGAGGCGCCATCCAGCTTTGCCAGCCGCGTCACCGAAGCGGTCGATGGCGCGGCGCTTATCCGCCCGCCCCACCGTGACCCGGCGGGGCATCCGACTCACGGCAAAGTGGCCCGACGGTCCGTCCGGCCGGCGTCATATGCAGGCTGTTCGGAACAGGCTGGGTTCGCCGATGCCGTCAACCAGCAAGGCCCGCGACACCTCGATCGATACCTATCGCGCCAGGCGTGACTTCGCCGTCACCGCCGAGCCCGCGCCGGGCGGGGCCGCGCAGCCGGGCGCTTCGATCTTCGTCGTGCAGAAGCACCGCGCGCATCGCGCCGGGCTGCACTGGGACTTTCGGCTGGAGCATGGCGGCGTGCTGTGGAGTTGGGCGGTGCGCAAGGGTCCGTCGCTCGACCCCACCGACAAGCGGATCGCCGTGCATGTCGAGGACCATCCGCTGGACTATGCCGACTTCCAGGGCACGATTCCCGACGGCCAATACGGGGCCGGCACGGTCGAGACCTGGGACCGCGGCACCTGGCAGCCGATTGGCGATCCAGAAGACGGCATGCGCAAGGGTGACCTGAAATTCGTGCTGAACGGACAGCGCCTGCACGGTGCTTTCGTGCTGGTGCGCATGCGCCCGAGGCCGAACGAGCGAAACCGCCAGGAAAACTGGCTGCTGATCAAGAAGCACGACGAGCAGGAGCGGGCCGGCGTCGATGCTACGGCGATCGAGGGCGAGACGCCCGCCCCTCGCCCGGAGCGAAGGAGAACGGAGCCGTCCGACGACCCGCCGGCCCCCGGCGCCGTGCGCGCCGGCTTGCCCAGGCGGCAATCGCCGCAACTCTGCGAGCCGGCCGATCAGGCGCCGAAAGGGACAGGCTGGCTCAACGAGATCAAGTTCGACGGCTACCGCCTGCTCGCCTGGCTGGAAGACGGCGCGGTGCGGCTGGTCACGCGCAACGGTCACGATTGGACCGATCGCCTTCCCGCCGTGGCGCGGGCGGTGTCCGGGCTCGACGTGCAGGCAGCGCTGCTCGACGGCGAGCTGGTCGCGCTCGAGCCAGGCGGCGTTTCAAGTTTCCCGGCGCTGCAAGCGGCGCTGTCCGATGGGCACGACGGGTCGTTGCACTACTATTTGTTCGACCTGCTGCACCTGAATGGCTGGGACCTGCGTCCCTGCGCCCTGCGCGACCGCAAGTGTGTGCTGGCCGGACTGTCGAACTGGCGCGGCATGTTGCGCTGGAGCGACCACATGGAAGGTGACCCGGGCGCCATGCAGCAGGAGGCCTGCCGCATGAAGCTCGAAGGCATCATCTGCAAACCGGCCGATGCTCCGTATTCCGCCGGTCGCGGCCACGGCTGGGTGAAGGTGAAGTGCCAGAACCGCGAGGAGTTTGTCGTGCTCGGCTGGACGCCACCGCGCGGCAGCCGTGCCGGGTTTGGGGCGTTGCACCTCGGGTACTACGATAGGGAGGGACGGCTGCATTATGCCGGCGGTGTGGGCACGGGCTTCTCCGATGACCAGCTTGCCGCCTTGCGCGGACGGCTCGATGCCCTGGCGGCCGACCCGCCGGCCGGGCTGCTGGTTGCCGGTGAACCGCTGGAAAAGAGCATCCGCTGGGTGCGGCCGGCACTTGTCGCCGAGGTGCAGTTCGCCGCGTGGTCCGGCGCCGGCCGCGTGCGGCACGCCGTCTATCTGGGCCTGCGCGAGGACAAGGCAGCCACCGAGGTCGTGCGCGATGTTGCCGATCCCGCAGCCGGGCGCGCCGCAACGAACCCGCCGGAGGGCAAAGGGGACGCCGGTGCGCGCACGCGGCTTGTCATTGCCGTTCCGCCGCGCCGCCCCTCTGCCGCCGCGGCGGCAAGGCCCGGGAGCAGGCCCGGGGGCACGATCGTGACCGCGCCCGCCCCGGCGCAGCGCCGGACGACCATCGGGCGCATTTCGCTGTCGCATCCCGAGCGCGCGCTTTGGCCCGGGATCACCAAGCAGGATCTGGCGGAGTATTGGCAGGCGGTCGCCGATCACGCGCTGCCGGGCCTGGCGCGCCGGCCGCTCGCGGTGGTGCGCTGCCCCGACGGCATCGGCGGCGAGCACTTCTTCCAGAAGCACAGCCGCGGCACGATGCCGGATGCCATCCACGAAGGCAGCGCCGACAAGGCGCCTTATCTGGCGATCGAGGACGCGGACGGGCTGTTCGCCATGGCG
>Ga0182012_10000593_pt1 | contig 40169 bp, 34 predicted proteins | sample 612S2SmetaG_FD_120486 | JGI IMG/M metagenome (GOLD analysis project Ga0182012, IMG submission 120486) | Permafrost microbial communities from Stordalen Mire, Sweden - 612S2S metaG | ecosystem: Environmental > Terrestrial > Soil > Wetlands > Permafrost | place: Sweden: Stordalen | collected...
ACTGTGACCGGCGGTGTCATGCATGTGAAGGGTGGCGCCACCAGGGATATTGTGCCGTTCGAATCCAAAAAGGAGGCGCCTCGGAAGTTCTCGATCATGCTGCCGGCGACACTTGGGGCCGGCGAGTATGGATTCCTGCAACCAGGCGCTTCTTCCACCGGCACCAACGGGGCGGTGGGAAAGATCTACTCCTTCCGCCTGATCGAATAGTGTTGCCCTCGTGATACCCTTCATCGAGGGAAAACACATGCAACGCCTGATCGTGGTCGCAATTGCCTGCACTCTCGCTCTACAAGCCCAGCAAAAGAAAATCGTAGTCAGCTACCCGGAATCATTTGCCCGCGAGTTACAAACCGTCACTACAGGAGCGAAGATCGTTCCGGTCACAGACGCGACGGTGATGCGGGAGATCGGCGATGCGGACGCCTTTATCGGCGATATCACGTCGGCCGAAGTGCGCGCAGGCAAGAACCTGAAATGGGTCGGCGTGATGAGCGCCGGGGTCGAACGGGTCTTGTTTCCCCTGGACGGAACCAGCGATCTTCGCAACAGCAACATCATTCTGACGAATAACAAAATCGTGCAGGGTCCGGAGATTGCCGATCACGCGCTGGCCATGCTGCTGATGCTGTCGCGCAACCTGTACGCCCTCTACCGGAACGACCAACAGCAGGTATGGAATCCGGCCACGTTCCACGGTATCGAGCTCAACGGCAAAACGGCTGTCGTGATCGGCGTGGGCGGCATCGGGACGCAGATCGCCATTCGCGCGAATGCCTTCGGGATGAAGGTGATCGGGGTTGACCCGGAAGACAAACCGTTTCTCCCGTTCCTGCAGCGCGTCGTCAAACCGGATCAGCTCGATGACGTGATTCCCCAGGCGGACGTGGTTTTTATCTCCGTTCCGGATACGCCGAAGAGTCACAAGATGATGGGCGCTCACGAGTTCGACTTGATGAAAAAGAATTCCTATTTCATCGCCGTCAGCCGCGGCGGCATTTACGATATGAACGGACTGGTGAAAGCCATGGATGAAAGAAAGCTGGCGGGCGCCGGCGTCGATGTAACGGACCCCGAGCCGCTGCCGAAGGACCATCCGCTTTGGAAGTTCAACAACGCCATCATCACACCACATATCGCGGGACGTTCCGATCAGGATGCCGCACGCATGGTGGGCACCATCAAAGACAACATCCAGCGGTTTGTTGAAGGCAAACCTATGGTGAATGTAGTCGACAAACAGAAAGGCTATTAGCGGAGGATTAAGCGCCCGAAGTTGCGCGGGCCTGTTCCCCGAGCCGCTTCGTGGCAGTCAGGCAATAGCTGTGCAGAACCAACTCCGCGACCTCATCCCAATCCACCTGGCCGGCATCCAGGCGAAGACCGACCCACCCTCGCGGGCCAACGTAGGCAGGAAAGTAGAAACGCTGGGGATTGGCTCCGATGATCATTCGGTTGTCGCCGGGCAATACCTTGCAACAGAGCGACACGATTCCGTCGCCATGATGATCGTTCAGGAAGTAGGCGAAGGTCTTGCTCCGCACCAGGAAAGACGTATGGTTGCCTTGAAAACTGCGCGTCGTCTCGGGCAGGGCGAGGCAGATCCCGGTCAGCCGGATCAACCGTCCATCTTCAGTCGTCGGTTTCGTCATTTCCCCTTTCCTGTATTATTTCTGATGTGAGTGACCTTCATACCAGACGCAGCGCGGCATTTCAACTGGCGTGCGCGCTTCCCATCGCCGGACAACTACTCCGAGCCTACACCAGAGAGACGGTTCCCGCGATGAGCGCCGCCGCGAAAACGCTGATCGAATCTCTTTGGCCGGCGCAGCGCGAACGGATGATCTTCAAATTGGAAGACGACGAGCGCTTCAACTGGTTCTATACGCCGGTGCCGCGTAAAGGACTGCCGCTTCGCGAGATGACGTCCGGACAGCGTCAACTGGCCCTCGCGCTCCTCAGCGCTGGGATGAGCCAGAACGGCTTCGCCAAGGCCGCCACCATCATGAGCCTCGAAGAAGTGCTTGTGATTGTCGACGGGATCGAAGGACTGAACCGGCGGGACCCGGATGGCTACTTCGTCAGCATCTTCGGCGAACCATCCGAGCGGGGCCCCTGGAGCTACCGCTTCGAAGGCCATCACATCAGCACGCACTTCACCATGGCGGACGGCAAATTGACCGGGACGCCGACGTTTCTTGGCGCCAATCCCGCCAAGGTGCTCGGCGGCCGTCGCAAGGGTTTGCGAACACTGCCGCGGGAAGAAGACCTGGCGCGAGATTTGATCCATACATTATCCGAGGATCAGCAGAAGACGGCCATTGTTTTGGCCACCGCGCCGAACGACATTCTGACCGAGCATTCGCGGCAGGCCGCGCTGAAGGGCCAGCCCAACGGGATCCGGTTGAATAGCCTGAACGGACCGCAGGGCGACAAACTCAAAGCACTGCTGGATGAGTATTGCGATAACATGGCCGGCGATGTGGCCGCCAGCCGCAAGGAGCAGATCCGGCGAGTGGGGAATGACCTTTGGTTTGCCTGGGCCGGCGGCATCGAACCCCGCGAAGCGCACTATTATCGCATCCAATCGCCGGAATTCCTGGTGGAGTACGACAACATTCAGGACGGCGCCAACCACATTCATTCGGTGTGGAGAGATCTGAACGGAGACTTTGGGCGCGACTTACTCAAAGAACACTATCAATCCAGTCACTGAGGATCAATCCAGTCACTAAGGATCAATCCAGTCACTAAGCCACTTACTGTCGCTCGGCGGCAATTCGTTTCCGCAACTTTTCCCGCGCACCCTCCGCCAGTTGCCGGCAAGCGATCCTGTCCACAAAGTCATGCCGCTCGAATCGCTCCCACAAACTCGAAGCTTCCGGATGCGTGGTAACCAGAATGTCGCAATCCACCGTATCGAAAAACGCGAAGCTCTTCTCAAAGTCCGGAATCGCATTCGGATAAGCCCGGCTCTTCGTGAACTGGAATCCATCAGCCGAGACGGAGGTCAGACTATCCGCATAAACCATACTCAGGCAGCGCGTGCCCTCGCAGGATTTCCACGTCCAGCTTGTGCCGCCCGGGGTGTGTCCCGGAGTCAAATGCGCGGTTATTTCGATCTTGCCGATTCTGAAGATCTCGCCATCGCGCAGCCTCTCCAGGCGCGCTACGGGAGCAATCGGGCGAATCACTCCAAACTGCGGATCGTCGCGACCCACGCCGCCTTTCGCCATTACGGCTGCGCTCCACTCGCTCGCCGCCACGCGCGCGCCGCTCAACCGCTGTAACTCCGCAATGCCGCCCGCATGATCGAAATGCACGTGGGAGTTGACGATCAACTTCACATCTTCAATCCGAAAGCCCAGCCTGCGAATGTGGGCCACAATTTGCGGCACGGATTCGGGCAGATCGCCATCCAGCAGTACATGTCCCGCATCCGAAGTGACTAACAAGGAACTCAGCCCGTGAGTGCCCACGTAGTAAGTATTTCCAAATACTCGAAAAGGGGCTTGCGGCTGGTTCCAAACCGCGCATTCGGTGCATGGCTGACCACTCACCAGGCCTGCTGCAAAAAGAAGAGAGAATATCAGTCGCGTCATAAGTCAAAATAGGCTCGTAACCCCGCCTGCAACAACCCTGAAAATACAAACCCTCCCAGTCCCACCAGAAGCGCAAAGCGGGGACCGCGCTTCCATTCGGCCCACAGGGCGTGTCCGGCGAGGAACAGGAAAAAGCCGCCCGCCAGAGCCAGCGGGAAACTGGTCCACTCCGAGCCGAGCCGGGGCGCCAGTTCAAACGAAATCGCACCACCGGCCAGAGTCAGTGTTTCCACGGCGCAAGCCGCCACCAGGGCCTCCGCGGGCGTCTTCATGGCGCCCTTCAGGATGCCGCCCAGCGCCAGACCCTCCGGCAGTTTGTGCAGCACCAGGGCCAGGGGCAGCGTCACGCGGACTGCCGATGTGGTCGCCAAGCTCGACGCCGTCAGCGCCCATCCATCGAGCAGCGCGTGCAGGCCCGCGGCAACCAGGACCGGCGCGGCGAAACCGTGTAACGGGACCTGACACTCGTGATGTGCGTGGTCATGCGAGCAGTCCGCGCAGATCTTCACCAGGAACCGGTCGATCAGGGCCAGCGCCAGACATCCCGCGGCAAAGAGAACCAGGCTCAACGCCCAGGAGAGTTCCTGCGCCAATTCCGGCAGCAGCCCAAACAATGCGACGCCCAACAACAGGCCCGCGCTCAGCGGAAGGGCGACGCGAATCCGCGCCGGGTTGGCCGAATACAGCACGGCGGAAAATACGCCGCCGACCGCCGCGGCTGTCGCCACCACCAACAGCAGCCAGATATATGCTCCCGGAGCCACTCTTTACTTTAACCGCGCTATCGAAGAGCTTTCCAAAAGATCGTTGTGTCGCATGGCCTTCCATCGGGGAACAAGGCATAGTTTGGGATGACGCCCGCCTTTGTCCATCCCAGCCGCACGTAAAGCTTCTCGGCATGCCCCCCGGTAACGGTATCCAGAACAAGGAGGGTTTTTCCGGCTTGGCGGCTGGCTGCTTCGGCGTGCTCCATCAGGCTGGCCGCGACGCCCTGACCGCGGGCCGACCGCCGCACAAGTAACTTGGCGATGTCCGCCCGATGCGGCTGGTTGGGAGGCGTGGCAGTGATCACCTGGACCGTTCCCACTAATGAGGAACCGTCAAAAGCCGCCAAAAGAATGCGTTCGCCGCGCGTGACGCCGTCGAGGGCCTTTTCGAAAAACGACGCGGCATCGCTCTTCGAAAACCCCGCCATAAAGCTCACCGAAGCGCCCCCTTCCACGCAGTCGACCAGCACGTCCGCAAGTGCGCCGGCCCACTCACGGCCTTGGGCCTCGCTCCATCGTCGAACCTCGATCATCAGACCAGCTTATCGGTTCACGCCGGGCGCGGTTATTGAACGGTTACAACCCGATCCCCTACCTGCATCAGGGCGTCGGCCACGGCTGCGGACACCGCGAGAAGGTGCTCCAGATTTTCCGGACTGAAAGCATCACTCTCCGTGCGGTAGAGCGATAGAACGCCGGCCAACTCCAGGGTTTCAGGAAAAAGCAGAGGCACGGCAAGCGCCGACCTGAGCGCGCTAAACCGGTCGGGATCGTTCAGATAGCCGGGTTCGACAGCCGGATTTCCGTTGATGCTGGGCTTGCGATTCTCGGCTACCCACCCCGACAGCCCGGTTCCAATGGGGATCTCGATCGATGCGAATTGCCGGTAGCGCTCGCCGTCGAGGGTTTCGGGGATCAAAGTCTTATCGCGGCGACTGTACACCACCATCGCGTCATAAGGTACAAGGGCGCGCAAGGACTGGCGCAAAGCCGCGTAGATCTCCGCGAGATCCTCGCAAGCGGCAAGCCATCGTAGCAGGGCGGCGAGTGCCTGCTCGGATTCATTCGCCTGCTCCAGCGAATGCGCGAGGCTTGCCAGATCGCTATTCATTGAGTTCGTGGACGAGGTCGTCTGGAAGCCCGCGGCCGGCGATTCCCCACGCGCGATGATCAAGTCGGTCGATAGCTTTGTCCTCTCGATGGAGCAGCTATTCTTGGCCATGCGTTCGAATTGGACATAGCCTCTCGCCAGAATCTCCACCACGGCGGGATCAAAACTCTTTCCCGCTTCCCCCCGGATGACCTCGATGGCTTCATCAAGGCGAATGGCGCGGCGATATTGCCGGTCGCTAGCCAGCGCGTCAAGGCAGTCCACGGCTGCTAGAATCCGTGCTCCGGCCGGTATCTGGTCCCCGGATAATCCGTCCGGGTAACCCGTGCCGTCCCACTTCTCATGATGGGAGCGCACGAGGGGAGCGACGGGGTAAGGAAAACGGATCTGCTCGACGATTTCAGCGCCCACGACGGTGTGCGTTTTCATCTTCTCGAACTCCTCAGGCGTTAGCCTGCCCGGCTTGGAAATGATGTAATCCGGGACGCCGAGCTTGCCGACATCGTGTAAGAGCGCGGCCGCCCCCAACGCTTCCAGTTCCGCTTGATCGAGGCGCATCTGGCGGCCCACCTGAATCGCATACGTTTCTACGCGCTGAAGATGGGCGTGCGTCGTCTGATCCTTGGCTTCTATCGCGAGGGCGAGAGTCTCAATGGCGCGGCGGTTCAGCTGAGCGATTTGTTCCGCGTGAGCGCGCTGCTCGTCGGCCAGATTCTTTTCGTGTTCGATACGGGAGAGTTGCAGAAGACCTTCATTGGCATGCCGCAGTTCGGCGGTACGCTCTTCCACCAGGCTAACGAGCGTGTTTTCCCGGCGGCGCATGGCGGCGCCGCGCAGTCGGGATACGAGGATCACGATTGCCACGGGCAAACTAAAAAGCACCGGTAGAACCCAGGGGCTTCGCCACCAGGGCGCCAGAACCTGAAACGAGAACTGGGCCGGGTGCTCGCTCCAGTGACCCCAGCCATCTCGGGCCAGAACCTCAAGGCGGTAAGAATTGGATGGCAATCCGTCGAACTGCAGCTCACGCTGCTGCGTTTCGCGCCACTCCTCAAATAGCGGCGCGAGACGATAGCGGAACAGAACCGAGCTCTCGCGCGCGAACAGGGGAGCGGAAAAGCCCGCGTGCAGCATATTTGAACTGTGGTCCACCGACAGATGCGAGGCGGGGTCAACCTCCTTGCCGCCGAGGAGAACCTTCGTATAGATGACGTCCGGCGCGAACGTTCGAAGCGTCTCCGGTTGCGGCGTGAATCGCGCCAGACCGCCGCTGGTGCCGATCCAAATGGAGCCGTCGGGCGCGGCCGCGAATCCGTTGAGGTCGCAATCGTCCCAGACCAAGCCATCGCGGCGGTCATATTGATTCCATGCGCCGCCATCCCAGACGCTGACGCCGCGGTCGGTGCCGGCCCAAAGGTGTTGCCTCTGGTCAAATCCAAGGAAATAGACCGTTCTCGAAGATCCTGCGGGGTTGTTCGCGGGCCGGATGACCTCGGGGACGCGACCGTTCATGCGAATGTGGTCGAGTCCTCCGCCATAGCGGTAGCCGACCCATAAATCGCCGTTTTTTGCCGGAGCCAAGGCCAACACGACCCGGTGACTGAGCCCATCCGCCGCGGTGAAGTGACTCCAGTTCCCACCCGACAAACGGAACAGGCCGTCCGCCGAGCCAACCCAAATGTCTCCATTCGCGGCTTCGGCGACAGACCACATCTGGATTCTGGGAACTTGCTCGACCGCACGAAATTGCAGCCCAGTCACGCCACCATTCAGATCACCCATAAAGAGCCCGCCTTCGGTCGCGGCCCAGATCCTGTTTCGACGATCGAGGGAGAGCGCATAGGGGCTCTTCGCGTTCAATCCCCGGGTTTCCGTGAACCATGTGATCTGGCCGGTAAGGGGATCGAAGTGCGCGGCTCCTCTGGATTCGGTGCCGAGCCAAAGGCCGCCCGCGCCGTCCGGACAGATGGAATGGACCGCAACCCGGTCCAGTTGCCGCTGCGCTCGCCATGTCCAAGCATTGTGGACTCGCGCACCGCGAAATAAGCCGTTCTCGGTGGCGGCCCACACGCCGCCATCCGCGCCCGGAAGAATCTGATAGATGATATCGCTTCCGAGGCCGCTGTCTGTGGTGAAGGCTTCCCACTCCCGGTAGCCAACCCAACGCACCAGACCGCGCCCGAGAAGCCCGATCCATAGAGACCCTTCGCGGTCCTGCATGGCGCAATACACGGTTCCGCGCAAGCCGGAGTTGCGGCCAACGTGGTTCCAGGACGCGCCTTCATGAATCGTCAATCCATCGTTCGTTCCGAAAATGATTCTTCCGCCGGAATCCGCGCTCAGCATGCCGGTCAGCCCGGTGCTTCGGAATTCCGATTCCCGAACCTCAAACCGTGAACCGCCGCTCGGAAGCAGAACTGCCACTGCTACGCCTTGCGCCCACAGGTCGCCATTCGCGGCTCTCTTGATGGATTTCCATTTGGAGGGGGGAACGCCGTCCTTGTTTCCGAATACGATGACCTCTCCGTGCTGGAACCGGCACAACTGTGTATCGCACCCATACCAAACTGTGTCCGCGCCAGCCAGCAGGCCATATACCTTCGGTGTTTCCAGACTCGGATGTTTCGGGATCAAGCGAAAAACGAGCGCCGCGCCTGCTCCGCGCGTGACGGCCATCAACCCCGCCTCGGTCGCCAGCCATGTCGTTCCGCGCCCGTCGGATTGAATGCCCGAATACCAGCTCACCGTCTTGGCGCCCGGCATCCTCACCCGCTCGAAATGCGAGCGGACTCTTCGAAACAGGCCAATGTCGCCTCCCAGCAGCAGACTCCCGTCCGGCGCTTCGCCAAACGCCACGCCGCTGGTGGGGGGAATCCCATCCTTTTCTCCGACGGATTGAAAACGCTCACCGTCGTATCGGAAGACGCCGTCTTCCGTGCTGACCCACAGAAACCCCAGCTTGTCCTGGTGAAGACTCTTGATTCCAAGGTTCGTCAGCCCTTGTTCCAGGCCGTAGGCGCGGAAGCTGTACTGCTGCGCGATGCCGTGGCTTGTGAACACCAGCACGGCCAGGAGGATGGAAGACGGTATCGGGAACTTTTCTACCACGCGCGCAGCTAACGAGCCTTTCGCCCAAGTATCTATCGGGCGGATGGCCACGGGGCATTAGGACGTTTCGGGGGTGGTTGTCAGCGGCGGATGATCACCTCACGCAAATGTTCGCGCGTGAGAAAAAACTTGACCGAATCAAACTTAACGAAAAGCCGTTCCAGATTGCGATTATTGAACGGCTGCGCCTGATTCCGCTGGCCGCGCTGCGAGAGATGCAGCGTGTTGGTTTTGGCAATCCGGAACTTCATATTGGGCGAGGAAAGCCCTTTATCGTCGGAATTGAAAAAACCCAGCATGTAGCAACCTGGCCGGGTGATGCGGTGAAGCTGCTCGACAGTTGCGGCGAGAAGCGCCGGCGACATGTACTGCAGCGTATCCCAGAGCAGCACTCCGTCGAATGTCTGATCGGGAAAACTCAACTGCTGGGCCAGGAAAGCTTCGATTTGCGCGGGGTCGGTCTGCGTGATCGAGCCTTGCCCAAACGCCTGATCGAGCGTCTGAAGAAACGCCTGGGTGGTGATGCGATGGCCCAGGTTCGCAATGAACTCGATATTCTCCTGCACGGCTCCCCCGAGATCGAGGATAGACAAACCCTCGACCCCGCGGATGTTGAAGAAAAATTGCTCCAGGCCGCGGCTCTGGCGCTCAAGCTGAGTTTCTTTTTCCTCTTGAGCGCTCGAGCGGCGGCCTGGATTGTTTCCAGAGGACTCGCCGAAGAAGCCTTTGAATCGATCGGGAAGCAAGACCGCGCGTGCCTTACCGCTTCACTTCCACGGGGACTGCGGGTGAAGAGCCAACCGCGGCCCCCGCCGCCACTGGTTTCGGCGCCGCCGCCGCCGCTGGATGTGCAGGCGCTGCCGTTGCCCCTGCCTTCTGAGCTTCTTGCCGGACGATGTCGATACTTCCCTTGAAGTACGCTCCGTCTTCAATCACAATGCGGGCGGTCTTGATATCGCCCACCAGCTTGGCTTCCTTCCGGATATCAATGCGGTCGGACGCTTCCACGTTTCCCTGGATCGCGCCCAGAACCACGACTTCGCGCGCCCGAACAGAAGCTTGCACTCTTCCGTTGGGGCCGATCGTGAGCCGGTTTTCGTGCAGTTCCACCGTCCCCTCGACGTCGCCATCGATATATAAATCTTCCTTGCTGAAAATCTGGCCGTTGATTTTGACCGCTTTTCCAATGCTCGCCTGGCCGCTGCCTTTGGCATCGGATTCCGGCGTGGCCGTCTTAAATGGCATGCTCGACACGGGTAGTATGTTCTCCTTCTTGACGTCTTTGACGTCCATTTGCGGACCTGCGACCGGTGCTACGGGCCGCAATGGTGGGGTAGGTTCTTCAGATTGACGTTTATTCCACATGCTCATGCGTTCGCGACCCTCCCGGGCCTGTTCGCGCTATAAAAACAAGTCTAACTCTATCGGAGAAGCTTGCGGATTGCGAATCGCGTTCTTGAAGCGCAAGCCCTCAGATCAGTGTAGTGGTTGCGCGCGGTTTTGTCTGCAAAGCTGTTGTAAGCGTTTGACAAGAACCAGGTACGCGAATACACTGAAGGTTCAGGTCGGCGTTCTGACGATGAACCTGCTCCTCCCAATCCGGCGCCTCGAAATCAGGCCAAGCGGGGTGCGCCTTCTCAAATAGTCGCGCGTCAAATAGTCGCGAGGCCACATGGTCCGTTCCGATTCTTTCTTTCCTTCAGTCCATTCCGCACGCACTTTTTTCGCTTTTCTTTCCCGATGACTGCCGTCTCTGCAACCAGTCTTTAACCAAAATCACCGCTTATCCGGTTTGCCGCGAGTGTCTGGATAAGATCCACCCGCTCACGGCGGAATTCTTCTGCGTCCTTTGCCGTTCGCCTTTTGCAAGCGCGGCGTCGCTGGATGAGACGGGGCGCTGCCCACTATGCGTGGAGGGATCGCGCGGATTCGACGCAGCCTATTCCTATGGCGGCTATGAAGGGCCGCTGCGCGATCTGGTGCACCTGTTTAAGTACCGGCGCGTCCGCTCTCTGGAAAAGCCATTGGGCCGCATGGTAGCGCTGGCTTTGCCGCGCGAGGAACAAGTGGACCTCATCATTCCTGTTCCCATGCACTGGTGGCGCAAGTGGAATCGCGGTTTCAACCAGGCGGAGCTGCTGGCGCGCGTGGTGGCGCGCCGCACCGGAATCCCCGCCGCGCGGGTGCTGAAGCGGGGGCGCAGGACGCCGGCTCAGGCGGGGCTCTCTCTCGCCCAGCGCCGCGACAACCTGACGGGCGCGTTTCGCGTCCCTGTCCGGAAGCGCGTCGAAGGACGCCGCGTTCTTCTGGTGGATGACGTTTTTACGACAGGCGCAACGGCCAGCGCCTGTGCGGCAGCTTTGAAGAGGGCCGGAGCCCGTTCGGTGGTGCTCCTCACCCTGGCGCGTGTCGATCGACGTTGGGCGGAAGTGCCTGACGGTCCAAAATCCTCGGGAGATTCCTAGATGGCAACTTCGACCAGACTGCAGAAACCTGTGCTTGTTCTGAATGCAAGCTATGAACCGATCAACATCTGTGCGGCGCGGCGCGCGCTGGTGCTGGTGTTGAAGGGCGTGGCGTCGGCCGAAGAATTGTCCATCCATAGCGTGCATTCCTCGCGCAAGGCGGTAACCCTGCCGACGGTGATCCGGCTGCTGGAATACCGCCGCATCCCGCACCAGACGCGGGCGCTTTCGCGAAAGAACATTCTGATGCGCGACCGGTATACGTGCCAGTATTGCCACAAAACTCTGCCCTCGTCGGAGATGACGCTCGACCACGTCATCCCGCGGTCCCGCGCCGGCGAATCCACATGGGAAAATTTGGTCGCCTGCTGCCACAAGTGCAATAACCGGAAGGGCAGCCGGACGCCGGATGAAGCGGGGATGAAACTGGCGCGGCTGCCGCGTCCGTTCAGCCTGCATACCAGCCGGCATCTGATGCGGTTACTGGGTAAGGGCGATGATCAGTGGCGCAAGTATTTGTTTTATGATCATGGCGTTCCGGTGGAATAAGTCTTTGGCAGCCCTCGCCCGCCCACCCGGCCCGAGATACGATAGTTGGCGGAATGGGGCGCGGTTTATTCCTGATCCTGTGCGGTGTGACTGGGCTCCGAGCCGAAGTGTGCGAGGGCCTTCCGGCCGCGCCGCCGGATGGGTCCAACTTTGCAGCCGGAACCGCCCAGGCTTTCCGGCTGACCGTCAAGCCCGGTGGGCCGTCGTTTCGCATCACGATTCAGTCGCTTCAGCTCAAGCCGCCGCCGAATTCCCCGTTCGTCCACGCGGGCGACATTGAGGTGGCGAAATGCTCCGACGGAATCAGGCTCCAGTTGCTGGATATCCAGGCTTCGCAATCCGTGAATTTCGTGAATTCGTTCCGCACCCAGGACGTGAACTTCGACGGATATCTCGACTTTGCGGTTCTTGCGGAATTCGGCGGCGCGTGGGGCAGCGAGTGGTGGTGGGTCTACGACCCCCAAGCCGGAAAGTTCGTCAAGAACAATTTAACCGGTGACCTGCGGGCGCTGAAAGCCGCCGAGATCAGGGTGGATTCGAAAAAGCACGAGATCGCCACGCGCTACCTCACCGAGCCGTGGGGTTGTGGCAGCACCGGAGACCGCTACCGCGTCGTGAACGGCCGCCTGTTGATTGTTCACAAAGAGGCTCCCAAAGCGGTGGAAGGCGGATGCCGTGTGACCGTTTCCGATCGGGTCGGCGGGGTCATGAAAGTCACCGGTGTTCGTCGCTTCAACGGTCCGCCACCATAGCCGACTCGCAACAAAATCTTGCACATTTTCGATTCGAATTTGAAACGAAATGCCGGAAAAATTCACCAATAATCGGTAGAATATGGCCAAGAAACCGCCCCCACATTCAAAAACGCACCCCACACATAAGAAGCCGAAAGCTCCGACAAGCCCCGGCTCCGGCTCAGGTTCAGGCTCGACCAGCGGGCAGCCCATCTTCGGGCAGCCCACGCCTTCACCCGATCCATCCGGATTTAAAGATCCCGTAACCGACCAGAGCGAGCAGGAACTGAACAACCTCGGCGCAGTGCCGCAGCCGGCGGGCGGCGCGACGGAACCCATTCTGACCCTGCAGCGAATCTACGGAAGCGCGGGCGCAGCCAAAGCGCAGGCGATTCAAAATGCGGGGCAAATTGTGTTCCATTCGGTGGGCGATACAGGCAGCGTCGTCGGTCCCGCCACACAATCGCTTGTTGCCGACAAAATGGTGACCGACTTCGCCGAAACGAACGCCGCCGACGTGCCCGCCTTCTTCTTCCATCTCGGCGACGTCGTGTATTACTTCGGCGAAGCTACCTACTACTACGACCAGTTTTACGAACCGTACAGGAACTATCCCGCGCCGATTGTGGCGATTCCCGGGAACCACGATGGCGTGGTTTATGCAAGCGACCCGGAAGCAACCCTAACGGCATTTTTGCGAAACTTTTGTACCTTGAGCCCCGCGCAGTCGCCGGACTCCGGCGGTCTCTTCCGCACCACCATGATCCAGCCCGGCGTTTACTTCACGCTGGAGGCGCCATTTGTGCGGATACTCGGCCTTTACAGCAATGTTCTGGAAGACCCCGGCGTGATTTCGGATGAGAACGGCGCGAACCCCGTGCTCGATCAACGCCAGGTTGCCTTCCTCACCACGGCGCTCGCGCGGGTGAAGAGCGATAAATTTACAGGGGCGGTGATTATCGCCGTTCACCACCCACCGTTTTCCGGTGGATCGGAACACGGGGGCAGTCCGCTGATGTTACAGGACATCGATACCGCCTGCACGAAGGCCGGAGTCTGGCCCCACGCCGTATTTTCCGGGCACGCGCATAACTATCAGAGGTATACGCGCACCATCAACGGGCTCCAGATTCCTTACGTGGTGGCGGGATGCGGCGGTCACTCGCCGCTCTCGAGTATGCGGGCGACTTATCGGACGCCCTACACGATTGACAATACGCTTACGCTGGAAAGCTATGACGACACCGACTTCGGATACCTGCGGGTCATCGTCAACGCAGAAACCCTCAGCATCGAATTCCATCCCCAGAGCGACGGCGGTACGACCAAGACTCCGGACGACGTTGTGACGGTCAACCTTGCGGATCACACGGTTAGCTCCTAGGCAAGTCATCCCCAAACAGAACCTCGGCGAATCGGGTGATTTCGAGCAAATCCGGCGCAGATAGACTCCACTTTCAGACGATCTCCTGGAATATTTCCGCCCCAGTCTGCAAATACCCGAAAAATAAACCAAAAATCGCTTGACGTACTGGTGCTCCCCGGGCTACCGTCATGAAATGCGCCGTGCACCATTTGCACTACTCCTCGCTGCCGCCCTCGCCCCCAGCAATTAAGCGCCCAGCACGAGCACCATCTCACCGCCACTGCTAACGGCGCCAAAACGCTTCCCGGCGCAATCGACGGGAAAGCGACTCCGCAACTCATACCGGATTCCACCGCCTACCGGGTCGTTTTCCGGGCCTTCACCGCCGACTCGAACCTGGCGAGGCAGCAAGCCATGCTGCGCCGCGCGAACCTGTCTCCTTCGGATTTCGCTGCCGCCATGGAAGTGGGCGCATACTTCCAGACTCTGCGCTCCGCTTACATCCAACAATTGCAGGCAGCGAATGCGCCCGGCGCCGTCTTCAATCAGTCCACCTTGGCGGCGCAGCAGACGGCTATCGGGACCAGCGTGCAGGCCATGCTTCGCACTAGGTTGTCCGCTGCGGGAATGGCCAGCCTCGACGCATTCATCCGGAACGAAAAACGCAACATGACCGTTTTTCCAATGCCCGAGATGAGCGGTGCGAAATGACCAGGCGATTGATGAAGCTACTTTTGTTCGGAGTTGTATCGTTAGGCATGGCGTTCCCGCAATCCCGGCCGACCGGGACGGCATACCACACCGTTTACTCAAGCGGGAACGTTCTCTATGGCCAATCGAGCCTGGAAACGTCAACCATGCAAATTCCTCCCGGAACCACGATTGTTCACACGGTGACGGCCAGCTTCAGCCTGGGTGTGACGGGAGGATCAAGCACCACATTCAAGGACGTTCAATCCGGCGGCCCGCAGGACGCATACGATCCCGTAGCCACCGGGAGCATACCCGATGACGGCGACAATATTTTATTATCCTGGGCGACTCACCTATGTCGATCCACCCGCGATTCAGTGTCTGACGAACGCGAGCTATGCTCCGTTCCAGCCTTACGTGGACACTCCACAAAGCGCCGGCCAATCTCTCGTGATCTGGGGACTCAATCTTACGGGTGCCGGCTTGTCAGATCCACCGCAAATCAGCGCCCAACTGGGGGCCAACCTGGTACCGCCCTTGGCGGACTGCTCTGCCGGGGGCGCTATCTGCGCGACGGGCTTCAATTTGGGCGCACCGACTTACGTGTCCGACACACAGATCAATATCCCCTACTGGGTGTCAGCGAGCGCGAGCGCGGGGCAGTACACGCTAACGGTGACAACCGTTGGAGGCTATTCGGGTACGAGCTTCACCGTGGGAGACGCGAGCCCGACGAACATAATCAATCAACGAGAACAGTTTCGTGGTCGGAGACCCGGTCAGCAATGTCGTTATATCCGGCCAGCACTTGGGCACAGTTTGCCCCAGCCTGACCGTTCCGTTCGCGTACACTTTCACAAATGAAACCTGCACGGACACGGCGGTGTCGTTCGGCACGCTTACCGCTACTGGACCCGGCAGCGGAACTTTGACGCTCACCGCCGAAGGCTACGGAAATGGGTTCGCCCCTCAGACGAAGACAGAGTCGCAGTCGGCCACGACCAGCGCATCGGCAGTCCTGGCAGCCATACAGCTGACACTCGCTGGACCGATCACGATCAGCACCGACGGGCTGTACTCCGAAAATGCGGTGATCCAACTTCAGGCGGTGCGATCGGATACGGGCGCGCCCGTCGCCTTCCCATTTCCGGTGTACCTGGCCGAGGTTTCGGCGGTTCCCATTTACAGCCAGAACGGCGGAACCCTCCCAGGCCAAATCGAACCGCCTAGGGGACACGGACCCTTTGTAGATTCGGAGCGGCAAAAGCTCCAGGCGCCAGTCAGTTGGTGCCGACATCGGTTGCGGTGGTTTGCAAACAAACCTTTCAGGATGTGCCCGATAGGCGGCATCCAGCACAGCGCGACGCCGCTCGATCACGGCGGGCGCAAGACCGTAATGAACCACGGCCGGGGATAGCAGCCCCAGTCCGGAATGACGGTGCTCTTCGTTGTACCAGGCGAAAAACTCCTGGCAGAAAGAGCGCGAATCCCGCAGCGATCCGAACCGGTCCGGAAACCCCGGCCGATATTTCAAAGTTCGGAACTGGCTCTCCGAATACGGATTGTCGTCGGAGATGTGGGGACGACTGTGGGTCTTGGTGATACCCAGCAACGCGGCAGAGCCGCTCAAATCTACCTTTACGTGATCCTCGTACGTGATCCTCGATCGATTCGTGCCGCGCCAAGTCGGAAATTCTCGCTCGCGATCCGGACCGCGTGAAGGCCCTGACAAGCGTCCTGTTCCCGCATGGCCTGTCCGGGCCGATGTCCGCCGGCCTCTCGCAGCCTCCCACGCCAGAACAACTCGCCGAGCAACAGCTTAGTGGATGGGCGATCTATCAGCTTGTCGACTTGCATACCGCCGCGGCAGACCATGTGCTGACCCTGTACTTCGCCGCCGTCGACAGGCTGGAGCGCGATCACCCCTTGCACTACGAGGCACATTGGCAGCAGGAGAGCACAGGCGAAAAGTGGAAGGCATACGGCAAGCGGGACTAGATAAGTCGCCCACGAAACCCACGCCAATCGGCCATCCTGCAAAAATTCTCGCCCAACGTCTCTTTTTTTGTTGCAATGCTGTAAGAATCGGTACTATACTCCATCCAATAGCATCTTGCTTCATACTCACGCGCGAGTACCGAAGCAACTGGGGTATCGGGGTATAGTCTGTCGTAAGGCTGGGTTTGGGGAGCCAGTCCTGCTTGGTTCTTTTGTCTCAAGGGCCAGCCCATCCACTACAAGCTAATCACCCACTGTTTTGACTCGTTCTAACACCGTCCCACGTCGGCCGGCTGAGGTGTTACGACTCCAAGAGCAAAAAAGGGGAAATCATGTTCTCATTTCGAAGGCAGGTAACGTCATCATTGGCCCCACCCGTGCGGCCTTTCCTCGCGACCATAATGTGTACTGTTTTGGCGCTCGCATTCGCGGGCGGCGCGAAAGCACAGTCCGTGCAAGGCACGGTTTTAGGCGCGGTGACCGATAGTTCGGGCGCTGTCATCCCCGGGGCCGCTCTCACTCTCACCAATGTCGCAACAGGCGTTGTGCAAGAGGAAAAGAGCGAAACGAACGGCAACTTCCGGTTCGGGTTAGTTCCTCCCGGTACCTATACGCTGACCACCAAGGTGCAAGGCTTCACGACAAAAGAAATCGAAAAGATCATCGTGGACGCCAGCACCACGGTGCCCGTGAATGTGACGCTATCGGTTGCGTCGGCGTCAGCGACGGTGGATGTGGTGGAGCGCGATACGCTGGTGCAGACCGCCACGTCGGATTTGGCCACCACAATCAACCAGAGGACGATCGATAGCCTGCCGCTGCTTACCCGCAACGTGTTCGATCTGACCTTCATCGCGCCTTCAGTGTCGCAAGGCATGAATTTCGGCCCTGCTTCGGGTGGTGTGCGCGAGTCGGGAACGAACAATATTCTCAACGGCGCAGACAACAACGACAACTTCAGCGAAGGCAGTTATAACATCTCCCCGCCGCTCGAATCCGTAGCGGAATTTACCGTGCTTACCAACAACATGAGCGCGGAGTATGGGCATGCGGCCGGCGCCCTTGTCAGCACCATTCAGAAGTCGGGAACGAACGGCTTTCACGGAGTCGTGTACGAGTTCAATAGAAACACGGATCTGAAAGCCAACGACTTTTTCTCCAACCGTGATGGCCTTCCGAATTCGGAATATATCCGCAATCAGTACGGCGGCGAGATAGATGGTCCTGTTGTGAAGAACAAAACGTTTTTCGCATTCACCTACGACAGGGTAGACATCAGGCAAGCCGGTTCATTCGCACAGGCCGTGCCAACCACCAGCGAGCTCAGCGCGATGAGCACCAACGCCGGCCCGATCGCGCAGCATTACATCACCCAATATTCACCACTTACCTCGAACACTCCCTGCCCCGCCGAGGCCCAGAACTTTCCTGACGCGATCGGTCACATCGGATGCGTTACGGGAGCCGACCCGCAGGACACGGGTCAGAACGTCTACGTCGCAAGGATCGACCAGAATTTCAGCGAGAAGGACCGGCTCAGCTTTACGGCCAATATCTCCAGGTACACGTACACCGACAAATACGGCGGTGGTTATCCCACGGCGGCCGATCCGATTCCTTATCTTGACAAGGAGCATTACCATAACCTGGCGCTCAACGAGACCCACGTATTCAACGCCACGTTGCTGAACGAACTGACCATCGCTCATAACCGCCACTATTCCGACAATCTCGAAGGAAACGGTCAGGCCAACGGGGCCGAAGTCATCATCGATGGCGCCAACTACGACGGGTTAGGTTTCGGATACGGACCTTATGAGGGAGGCCTCGTTGAGGGCTTCGTCCAGGATCGCTGGCAGTTCCAGGATAACGTGGCATGGACCAAAGGTAAGCACTCCTTCAAGTTCGGAGGCGGCTTCCAATATGGCATCCTCTACCGGAACTGGGACCTGGGCTCGCCAGGGTACTATGAGTTCGCCAACACGATCGGCCCTACGCCGGGGTCGGTAAATGCACTGGTTGGCCCGAACACAATCGGCAACATCCAGAACTATCCGGACAGCAATTTCCAAAACGATTTTCCCTACTATTCGGAGCTTTCGATCAACCCGTCCACGGGCAGCGCGGGTGTCGCGTACCGGCACTACATCATGAAGGACTCCAACATTTTCATCAACGATGACTGGAAGTTCAGCAAGCGGCTGACTTTCAACCTGGGCTTGCGCTGGGAGCGTTACGGCGCGCCGACGGAGGCGAATAACCAGATTGCGCAATTCACGAACCTCGATGGCTACGCCCCTTCTCAGGTTGCGGCTGCCCGCGTCACTCCCGTCACCAGTATGTGGACCACTCCGAACCACGACTTCGGTCCGCGAGCTGGCTTTGCATACGATATTCTGGGCGACGGCAAAATGTCGTTGCGCGGCGGCTTCGGCATTTCCTACGACAGGCTCTTCGACAACATTTGGTCGAATGGCGCATGGAACCCTCCCTTCTATGCGCTGCTTGACCACGACGCCACGGCGGGCGACACGATTTACTACTCGGACCCCCCGTCGGTCGGCAGTACTTACGTGGACAACAGTATCCCCTCACCCGGCAACCGTGTCTCCGTCCGAACCATGGACGTTCATATGCGGGACTCGTCGGTGCAGAACTACTATCTGGGGGTTGAACGGCAATTCTTGAAAGATTACCTGCTTCGGGTGAATTACTCCGGTTCCATGGGACGGCATTTGTCCCAGCTAATGAACCTGAACCGATACGATGGCATGGATTACGTCGCGGGTTTGGATGGGAGCAGGCCGAACGAGCTGTACTCGGGTTTCAACTATCGAGCGAACAATCTGAACTCGGAATATAACGCCATGACCACCGAAGTCCAGAAGCGCTACTCGGCCGGTTTGCAGGTGCAGTTTAGCTTCACCTGGTCGAAGCTGATGGATGATGGATCGGATCTGTTCACGGGTTCGACCACCTCCGGCGCGTATAGCCAGCCCTTCTATTTCCAGAGCAACTCCGCCCCTCAACTGGAGCGTGGTCCTGGGGCGTTCGACCACCAGAAGAACTTTAAAGCGATCATCACCTATGAACTGCCGTTCCTCAAGAACCAGCATGGTTTCATGGGGCGTGTACTGGGCGGCTGGCAGGTTTCCGAGTTCTACCAGGGCTACTCCGGCCATCCCATTGAGGTCTACAACGGCCGTTGCAAGTATGCCGGCACCGCCCTGGATTCCAACGGTATCGTGGAGAATATCGGCGGCGACTACAATCTAGACGGCGTATGCAACGACCATCCGGATTTTGTAGGACCGAGCATTCAGGCGGCTTACTCGCATAACAATCCGGCGGACGGCATCTTTACGGACAACAATCCGATTGGTTGCGGTTCGACCACTACGCAATCCACCAACGTGGCTAGTTGTAACGCGGCTTTTGGCGTCAGCACTCCGAACACGTTGTTCGTCAATCCTCCCGGTAACGGCGTGCGCTTCGGGGAACTGGGCCGCAACGTCTTCCGGGGACCCTGGTTCAATGGTTTGGACGCGGCCTTGCTGAAAAACTTCAAGGTTACCGAGAGGGTAAAGATGCAGCTTCGCTTTGAAGCGTTGAACGCGATCAACCATCCGAACTTCGACGGGATCAACACCAACCTGGATAGCGGCTCGTTCGGCAAGGCCCAGATCCTGATTGGGAACGCGATTTCCAGGAATCTTCAACTGGGCGCGCGTATCATGTTCTAAGAAAGGTGGGGCAGGCGCTTTCGCCTGCCCTTTTTCTCCTTCGTGGTAAGGTATTCAGTATTTGCCGCGTGTCACCTGCTTCGCTCTAGCCCTTTTCCTCTGCTCAACAGCCCGACCCTCGACGCCAGTAATCTTAATCTCGGTAGATACCCTTCGAGCCGATCACCTCAGTTGTTACCAGGCCGGTAGGCATCCCACTCCGCACATTGATGCACTGGCTAAGGGCGGGACGCTGTTTTCCCAGGTGAGCACCCCTTTCCCACTTACGCTGCCCGCCCACGTGGCTTTGTTCACCTCCACCTATCCGTTCGCCAATGGTGTGCTGGACAATGGCATCCCGCTCCAGCCCGCAGCCATTACCCTTGCCACTGTCTTGAAAAAGGCGGGATACCGGACCGCGGCGTTTGTGGGAAGTTTCGTTCTCGACCGGCGTTTCGGATTAAGCCGGGGCTTCGATGTGTACGACAGTCCCTTCGATCTGCACGGCAAGACCACCGTTGGAGTAGGCGAGCGGAAGCGGCCGGGATCGCAGGTGGCGGAAGCCGCGACGCGCTGGCTGGAGAGCAATTCAGACACACCCTTCTTCCTGTTTCTCCATATCTATGACCTGCATGCGCCGTACGACCTGCCGCCGGATCCAAGCCAGCGCCACGGCGAGACCGGCTATTCCGCCGAACTCAACTACGTCGACCGGGTGATCGGTGACTTTCTCCCCTCGCTCGACCGGCATGGGCTACTGCAAAAAGCTCTGATCGTTTTTACTTCCGACCATGGCGAAGGATTGGGAGAGCATGGCGAGAGCAGCCACGGGTATTTCATTTACCAGAGCACTCTGCATGTTCCGCTACTGATTCACTGGCCGAAAGGTTCGAAGCGAATTCCGCAGGACCGCGTTGACGAACCCGCCGGATTGCTCGACGTTGCGCCAACCATCCTGGATGCCATCGGTATAGCCCGTCCGGTTGAGATGCGCGGGCGCAGCCTGATGGAGGTTCACGGGAGTCAAGGGGTCTATTCGGAAAGCACCTACGCGCGAAACCACTTTGGGTGCGCGACGCTGCGAAGCCTCCGGTCGGGCGCGTACAAATACATCGATGCGCCCAAGCCCGAGTTATACGATATTTCGACCGACCCCGGTGAGCTGCGAAACCTTTACGAGCAGCAGAGACCGAAAGCCGGCGCGCTTCGCGAGCAGATGACCGCCCTGCGTGCCAGTTCTCCGGTTAGCCGGTCCGGGAACCCAGGCGCGCCCACGCCAGAGACCATCAAAATTCTCCGCTCACTCGGCTACCTGAGTGGGTCAAGCGGCAACCGCATCGAGCCGCACGTCGACCCGAAAGATCGAATTGGCGACTTTGAGAGGTACATTGGCGCGTTGGGCATGGCGTCCGCGGGCAAGCTGGATGAAGCGGATTCCGTGATCGAAAACTTGCGAGACAAGATGCCCGGTCTTGTGGACCTGCGGACCAGTCTGGGCATGAACGAACAGAAACTCGGCGAGCATGCGCAGGCCGCGAGTGAGTTCAAGCGCGCGATCGAACTGGACCCCGCGAACGCTCCCGCGCATTTTGAGCTGGGTTCGTGCTACTTCCGGCTTGGTCAGCGGAACGATGCTATCCAGCAGTTCAAAGCTGCGCTGGCGCTGGAACCCTGGTACACGCGGGCAGACGAAGCGCTGGCCGACCTTTATATACAGAACAAGGATTTCGCCGAGGCCAAGGCGCATTTGACCCACCTTCTATCGGTTGATCCGAATAGTTATACGGCACACTTCAACCTCGGCATCCTCGCGGCGATGGGGCAGAACTGGGCCGAGGCCCAGCAGCAAATGCTCGCCGCGCTGCATGCCGACCCGAACTCGGCCGAGGCGCACAACACTTTGGGCGGCATTTATCTACAGCGCGGTGAACTTGCGCCGGCGCAACATCAGTTCGAAGAAGCGATCCGGTTACAGGCGAAGCTTGCCTCGGCGCACTACAATTTGGCGTTGGTTTTTCAGAAACAGGGCAAGAAAGAAGACGCGGTGCGGGAGTTCCGTGCTGCGCAGGAAGCGGAGCGATAAGTTTGTGGGGCGGCCTTTCCACGCTGCAGCCGACTTTTAGTCGGCCCGTGGACGGCCACGTAAAAACGGGGCCGCGGCGAGGATTGGCCGTCCCACTATCTGATGCACTCTCAGCATCATGCTTGCCAGCCAAGTCGAATCCCGTGTCGCGCAGGAACTCAAAATGCGGGCGCAGGAAGCGGAGAGATAGGCTGCGCGGGACTATCCGCTGCCGTCTACGAGTCGGTTGTACTCGGAATGCGTGCCGATCCAAACCCAGGTGACCGTTTCGGAGCTCACGACTCCAAGGGCACGGTAGTGGTCTCCTATTCGGATAGTGACTCTGTTTGGGTTCTGCTGCCAGATGAGATAGTTCCTGGTGGCAAGCGCTTGAATTTCGGCGGGCAGCGCATGGAGCAGACGCCAAAAACGCCGCGTGACGAGGGACTTCACCTCGTGGGAGGCCACTCACGCACGAGAGCTGCGCTGCCCTCATGCTCCGCTTCTTCAAACAAAAAATCCAGCTTGCCCGCAGCCGAGTCGCTGTCGAGGTGCTGGTCCCATAGCAACTGGTCGCGGTCGCGAAGCCATTGCGCGATTCGGCGGAATTCGTCGGGCGCCAAGTTTTCAATGGCAGCTTCGATTTCCTCAACCCGATCCATACGTCGAGTCTAGCAGCCCAGGGTTCCTACCCCACCCTTGCAACTAAGCTATAGTGAGCGGATGCGGCGTGGGCTGGTGTGGATTCTGATGGCACTCTCAGAATCGCGCTTGCCAGCCCAATCCAATCCCGTCATCAAGGTAGAAGTCCCAACTGTCTCGGTCGATGTCATCGTCACCGACAAGAAGGGCCATCACGTTCCTGGTCTCTCCGCGCAGGATTTCAAAATCTTTGAAGCGGGCGTCCGGCAGCCCATCGCCGCTTTTATTCCGCCGGCCATTCCGCCGGCCATGCCGCCCTCCAGCGCGCCCATTGCCGGTCCTGCCGTTCCGGATTCACCCGGTCAAGCTGACGCCAAGCAGCCTGCCGCGCACCCTGTCCGATCGCCGCAGTTCCTCACCCTCGTCATCGATCTGGGCGACCTCCAGTGGGGCAACCTGAAAAACGCCTGCCATGCCGCCGAACAATACGTCGCGAAGACCTTGGCGGAGGGCAACCAGGTTTCGCTCTACTGGGTGGATACCGGCCTGCACCTCGCCGTCCCTTTCTCCAGCGACAAGGCGCGCCTGATGCGAGCCCTCGAGAAGTTGGGTGCCACCGTGCCTACCGGGCGCGCTACCGTATCGGAACGCCTGCGCACCGAGCGCCAGATCGACGACCTGTTCACCCAGATCCACCCTGAGACCTTTATCGGCATTCCCCCGCAAAGCGCCTCGCACGACTTGGTGGTCAAGGGGCCTGAGGCCGAGATGGACATCCTGCGCAGCTGGCTCACGATCTCCCAAACGTTCCAGGCCCGCGCCGTCTTCGTTGCCCTGCGCGCCATCGCGATTGCGTATCGGGACCTGCCCGGCAGAAAAAGCGTCGTCGTCTTTTCGGAAGGCTTCCTCCACGCACCCGTCGCTGAACCCGAAATGCAAGGCGTCATCGACGCTGCCAATCGCGCCGGCGTGGCCTTCTATGTCGTCGACGCGTCCGGCGGTAACTCCGGCATGAACGCCGAGGATAAGTTGCCCGACATCGGCGGCCACCGGAAATCCGAGGCCATCTTTGTCGACGGCCCCGGCGCCAATGAGCTTGGTCTCGATCAATTCGACTGGGCCATGACGCTTCCGTCCGATGTTCATAGTGACTTGGGAGTGATCGCGAATTCCACCGGCGGCTTCCTCGTCTCCGATAGCAACGATTTAGTGAAAGCGATCGAACGCGTGGAGCAAGATGGCAGTGAGTTCTACACTCTCGTCTACCATCCCTCCAATCGCAACTATAACGGGACGTTTCGCCCCATAAAAGTCACCGTGAGCAGCTCCGGCTACCGTTTGCGTTACCGGCAGGGATACTTTGCCATCCCGCCCGGACGCGACGTGATGATGACGCCCGCCGCCGCCCAACTGCTGAGCGCGCTCGAAACCGGCTCGCGCAAGCCCTCGTTCGCGCCCCAGGTGAACGCTGCGCTCGTGTCTTCCCGCGATGGCCGGTTTGCAGTGCCGGTTGCCGTTTCGATGCCGGGAAATCTCGTGCACTTCGAAAAGGACAAGGAAGAGAAGGATCAGTATGTAGCCGGGGTCACTCTTTTGCTGATCGCGAGGGACGCCCACGGGCAACTGGTCACCATTTTTGAGCGTTATGCCGATCTGCGTTTTTCCGGAAAACAGCGCGAGAGATTTGAAGCCCAAACATTCAATGCGCAGGGCCACATGCCCGTTTCCGTCGTTGAGCCCCTCACCGTGCAAGCCATCGTGGAGTTTACCGGCGGCGCCGTGGGCCGCAGCGCGCCGGTCACCGTCGAAGCGGCAGTATCTTCTTCTGGACACCAGCTAACCAGCCTCGTACTTTCCAATCGCGTGGAGCCAGCCGAATGCAGCGCGGACTTAACCGATCCGCTCTGTCTCAAGAACCTGCGGGTCTACATGCCCGCTCATGCTCAGTTCGCGGCTTCCGATAAGCTCACGGTTTACTTCTCGGCTCTCGGGCTGATGATGGACACCGAGACTAAGAAGCCCGCCCTGCGCGTGACCTTCCATCTGAAGAATGGCAAAGGAATGTCCGTAATCGCCCCCGAACGCAAGATGGCTGTGCCGGGAAATACGAAAGACTCGCTGATGGTGCTTGCTGAGTTCGATTTGAAAAAGTTCGCTCCTGGGGATTACACCATCACCGCGGACGCGGAAGATACCATCGGGCACACGCCGATGAAAGGGCAAGCGGCGTTCGCCGTCGAGTGACAACTGGTTTCCCCGATTCGGTTCAAATGATCGATAATGATGGAAGATCGCCCGATTTTCCGAGAGAACGAAGATGACGCGGGCTCGCGGTCGATCAGTATGTTCGACTTGTCCTGGAACAACACGTCTTGCCGGCTCGCTCGTCGGCGGTGGCTCCAGAAGAGCGCGCCCGAGCATTCGAGGAGTGGGTGCGCGAATTCCCCTATCGAAGAAGCGGGCCCCTTCCCGACGCAGCAATCACCCGCGAAAGCTTCTATGCGCATGATGATGACTAGCCGCCCATGGACCACTTGGTGGACACCAACGTCCTTTTGCGCGCAATCGATCAAACCCATGAAACGCATCAGGATGCAACCGCCGCTCTGAGCACGCTTCTGGGCCTGGGGGAGACTCTGTTTGTCACGCCGCAGAACATCATTGAATTTTGGAACGTCTGCACTCGGCCTCTGCAATGGTCTGGGGCTATCGCCCACTGAAGCACGATGCGCGACTAGTTGCCGCGATGAATGTTTATGGCATCAAAGGCATTCTTACATTCAACGGCCGGGATTTTTCCCGTTATCCAAGCATTCGCGCTGAGCGTCCCAGGGACGTTCGGGTTGGCTAGCTAATTCTTCGTCACGCCAAACCCGGTAACGGTGACTTCCGTATTGTGCGCGAAGCGCAGCCCATACACGCCGTCGGTGGACTTGAGCTTTCCCGCCGTAACCAGCGCGGATTTGTCGTAGCCCGCGACCACTGTACCGTTGATCGAACATTCCACGCGGTCGCCCTTCACCGACAAAGCGATCTCCTGCGTGACGGGCTGACCCACGCCGGCAGCCTTATTCACGGCGGCGTTCGGCTCCGGTCGCCGGCCGTTCATCTGAAACGGTTCGGGACCAAACCCGCGCACGATGAAGGTTCCGCTGCCGTAGGCCGCGCAGTAAAGCTCGCTTTGCGTTGCGGCGCCAAGGTCGTTGCCCGCGATGAAGATGCCATACGGATGAGGGTGGGTGTTCAGATTCATATACTTCGGCTCGTTGAACGTGGCCTTCACGGTGTAATTGCCGCTGGCTTTGTTGTCTGGATTCCAGTAGGAAACGGCCGGACCGGTGGTGACGTGGAACGCGTCGCCTTCCTTGGTCAGCTTCGCATCCTGAATCGTTTTTCCCGATTTTTCTTCGTTCGGGTCCACTTTTCCGGTCCAGCCGGGAACCGAGATACCGCCGCCTTCAACGCTTCGCGAAGGGGCTTCCGCGGGAGCCTGGGCGAAGGAAAGCAATGGCAAGAGGAGGAGGAGAGTGAGGCGCATGATGTGTCCTTTCTTTGGATCAAACGTGCTTCTACTATATCGGGCTAAGATGGAAACTGGAAACTCGTGATGGCCCGAACCAGCATCGTCTTCGTGTTTCTCGCCATCGCGCTTGCGCTTTGCGCGGCCACCGGTCCTCCCAAGTTCCGTTCCTACCCCGGCTGGGAGTATTACGATTTTCCTCTGCCGCCGGATTGGCAGCAGCCGGGCGACTGGGTGTTTGCGCGGCTTATGTATCCCTCGGTCCGGTTCAGCGACCGGCCTTATACGGATTGGACCAAGGGCGAAGCCAACTGGACGATCGACTATCCGCGCTCCGACCGGCATCTTTCGGAGGCCGTCCGGCGTTTAACTCGAATCCGCGCACGCTCGGTGGAGCAGCCCATTAACCTTGAAGACGATGGGGATGTGTTCGACTTCCCCTGGCTCTACGGCGTCGAAGTCGGGCATTGGGATCTGACCGACGCCCAGGCGGCCAAGATGCGGGAATTTTTTCTGCGCGGCGGCTTCTTCATGTGCGACGACTTCCATGGCACCACCGAATGGGAAGTCTTTGTGGCCAGCATGAAACGCGTATTTCCAGACCGGCCGATCGTGGAAATCGAAAACAAAGATCCGATTTTTCATACTGTTTATGACCTGGACGACCGTTACCAGGTGCCTGGCGAGCAGTTCGTGCACTCCGGCAGAACCTACGAGAACAATGGCCGCGTCCCGCACTGGCGCGGCATCTACGACGATAAAGGCCGCATCATGGTGGCCATGTGCTTCAATATGGATCTGGGGGATTCCTGGGAGCACGCCGACAACCCCGAGTATCCGGAGAAATTCTCGGCGCTGGGCATCCGGATCGGTGTCAACTACATTATTTACTCGATGACCCACTAAGGCGGAGCCCCCGTGTCATACAGCCGTACCCGGTATTTAGCGGATTTGTAGACAAACTGGCTGATTGCTTACGGTTTGGTTTCGGGTGATAATGGAGTTACGGATTGAAGCGTGACGGGTCCGCGGGGGTCGGCGGCACTTCAAAAGAGTTCTCGATTCGTAAACAGGAGGGAATTGCGTGAAGCGTGCCGGAACCGACGAGACGCTGAGGTGTTCGTTCTGCCACAAAAGCCAGGACGTAGTCGGTAAGCTGATTTCCTCTCCCAGCGACTATCCGCGGGCGTATATTTGTGACGAGTGCATCGCGGTCTGTAATTCCATCCTCGATGACGACAAGTCCGACCAACCGGCTGCAACCGCCGGAAAACTTCCTAAACCTCTGGAAGTGAAAGAGTTCTTGGATCAGTATGTAATCGGTCAGGATGGCACCAAGAAGAAGCTTTCAGTAGCCGTCTACAACCACTGCAAGCGCATCCAGATGAACAAGATGAGGAATGCGGATGTCGAACTTTCGAAGTCCAATATTTTGCTCATCGGGCCCACGGGAACAGGCAAAACATTGCTTGCGCAGACGTTGGCGCGCATTCTGGATGTCCCGTTTGCCATCGTTGACGCCACAACTCTTACTGAAGCTGGGTATGTGGGCGAGGATGTCGAAAACATCATTTTGAAATTACTGCAGGCGGCCGATGGAGATGTGCAGCGTTGCCAGCAGGGCATCATCTATATCGATGAGATCGACAAGATCTGCCGCAAGGATGAGAATCCTTCCATCACGCGCGACGTTTCGGGCGAAGGTGTGCAGCAGGCACTTTTGAAGATTCTCGAAGGGACGGTCGCTAACGTTCCGCCCCAGGGTGGACGCAAGCACCCGCACCAGGAGTTCACTCCGGTGGATACTTCGAACATCCTCTTTATCTGCGGCGGGGCGTTTGTCGGGCTGGAAAAGATCATTTCCCGTCGCACCGGCAAGCGGACCATGGGCTTCCTGGCCGAAGAGCAGAACGAACGCGCCGCCCAGCAGGCCGGGGCGGGGAAGGCGATTCCGTTGCATGGGCACCGCGACCAGGAGCTTTTGAGTCAGTTGCAGCCGCAGGATCTGATGAAATACGGATTCATTCCGGAGTTCATCGGCCGTCTCCCGGTGATTGCGACTCTGGAAGATCTCGACAAGCAGGCGCTGGTACAGATCTTGACGCGTCCGAAAAACGCGATCATCCGCCAGTACCAAAAGCTATTTGAATTTGAGAATGTTCGCCTTAAATTCTCCGATGATGCACTGGATGCCATTGCTACACTGGCAATGGAGCGGAAAGTAGGTGCGCGCGGTTTGCGCATGATTCTCGAAGAGTTGATGCTCGATCTGATGTACTACGTGCCTTCATATAAGAAAGTGCGGGAGTTCCAGGTGACGCGGGAAATGGTTCTCACGCAGAAGATCAGTCTGACCCTACTCGAAAAGGCAGGCTAGGAAAGCCTTCCGGGGCTGGGGCGCCTGATCGGCAAAGTTCGCGTCCTTTCTCTTTCGTCGTAATCTGTTAGTCAGGCGGCGTTTCTTGCTACGCTCGCTGCCCGCTTTTGTTCAATAGTTTCCAAACGGTTCAAACCCAACGGATTAAACATGCTTACATCCAAAGAAAAGCCAGACATTCGGCGCTTACCCATGATGCCCATCCGGGACGTCGTCATCTTTCCTTTCATGATGACGCCATTCGTGGTGGGGCGGGAATCGAGCGTTCGCGCGCTTGAAGACGCCATGGCCGGCGATAAGAAGATTTTCCTTGCCACCCAGCATGACGCTTCGGTGGACGAACCCCGCCCGAATGAAATTTATTCCGTCGGAACGATCGTCAATATTGTGCAGAGTCTGAAACTTCCGGACGGCAATATTAAAGTTTTGGTTGAGGGCGTCGAACGCGCCCGGGTGGTATCGGTGACCGACGACGAGGGCTTCTTCCGCGCGGCGGTTCGGGCTTCGCATTACAAGGTTGAGCCGGGTCCGCAGCTCGAGGCGTTAGTCAGCCGCGTCACCACGTTGTTCGAGCAATACGTGAAGCTGAGCCAGAACCTGAACTACGAATCGATGATCGCGGCCATTCGCGTGGACGACCCGGGCAAGCTTTCGGACACGGTGGGCGCGAACCTCCAGTTGACCATTGAGGAGAAGCAGGAGCTTCTCGAGATCTTCGACCCCATCGACCGGTTGACGCGCGTCGCCGAGATGCTGGATATCGAGATCGAAAAGCTGAATGTGGACCGCACCATCCAGGGCCGCGTGAAGCGCCAGATGGAGAAGGCGCAGAAAGAGTACTACCTCAACGAGAAGATCAAGGCGATCCAGAAAGAGCTGGGCCGCGGAGAGAAGAGCGAGATCGACGAGTTGAAGGGGCGGATTGAAGCCGCCGGCATGACCAAGGACGCTCTCGATAAAGCCATGGCGGAGCTGAAGCGGCTGGAGAACATGCCGCCCATGTCGGCCGAATCCACTGTTTCGCGGAATTACCTCGATTGGCTTCTCGCGGTGCCATGGAAGAAGAAATCCAAGGAACTCCGTGAGCTCCGGTTTGCCGAAGAAGTGCTCAACAGCGACCATTACGGCCTCGAAAAAATCAAGGAGCGCATTCTCGAATTCCTCGCCGTTCGCCGGTTGGTGAAGAATCCGAAGGGTTCCATTCTCTGCTTTGTCGGCCCTCCTGGCGTGGGTAAGACTTCGCTCGGGATGTCGATCGCCAAGGCGACCGGTCGCAAGTTCGTGCGTATGTCGCTGGGCGGAGTTCGGGATGAGGCGGAAATCCGCGGTCATCGCCGTACTTATATCGGCGCGCTGCCGGGCCAGATCATTCAGATGATGAAGAAGGCGGGAACCAAGAACCCGGTCTTCATGCTCGATGAAGTGGACAAGATGTCGATGGATTTCCGCGGCGACCCGTCTTCCGCGCTGCTGGAGGTTCTGGACCCCGAGCAGAACTTCATGTTCGTGGATCATTACCTGGATGTGGAGTACGACCTGAGCCAGGTATTCTTCATCGCCACGGCCAACGTGATGCACACCATCCCACCGGCATTGCAGGATCGCATGGAAGTGATCCGCCTTTCCGGATACACCGAACTCGAGAAAATGGAGATCGCCAAGCGCTTTCTGGTGCGCAAGCAGATGGAAGCGACGGGGCTCACTAAAGATCACATCGAGTTCACCGACGACGGCTTGAACGGTCTGGTGCAGTTCTACACGCGCGAGGCCGGGGTCCGCAATCTCGAGCGCGAGGTGGGCAACGTCTGCCGGAAAATCGCCCGCAAGTTCGTGGGTCGGGCAGCCGGGGAAAAGGTGCGGCTCGGGTGATTACCGGCGATACCTTGAAGGACCTGCTGGGTCCAGCGAAATTCCGCGATCTGACTACTGATAAGAAGAGTGAAATCGGAGCGGCGACAGGCCTCGCCTGGACCGAAGTTGGCGGCCAGATTCTCACTACCGAAGCCACGTTGATGGAAGGCAAAGGCAAGCTGACCGTGACGGGTAAGCTGGGGGACGTGATGCAGGAATCGGCGCAGGCGGCGATGAGTTACATCCGCTCGCGGGCGCATCAGTTTGGGCTTCCGAGGGATTTCTATCGCAACCTGGACATCCATTTGCACATTCCCGAGGGGGCGATCCCGAAGGACGGTCCCTCGGCTGGCATTACGATGGCGACTACGATCGCCAGCGCGCTGACCAAGATTCCGGTACGGGGCGATGTGGCCATGACGGGCGAGATTACGCTGCGCGGAAAAGTGCTGGGAATCGGCGGGCTGAAAGAGAAGTTGATGGCGGCGCACCGCCACGGCATCACTGAGGCCATCATGCCGCGGGACAATGAGAAAGATCTTCCCGACATTCCCGAGCCGATCCGGAACACCATGAAGCTGCACTTTGTGGAATGGATGGATGAGGTTTTGAAGATTGCTCTGGAGCGGGAGATTATCGCGCTTCCGATGCCGGCCGAGACGCCGGATGTGATAGTCGGCGCGATCCCGGTGGAAGAAAACCGGGCGCACTGAAACGCGGGGCGGCGCGCGAAGTGCCGCCCTAAATTTTCAGGGGAGTGGATTTTTCCCATTAGAAGACGCCGCAGATTGTGTATACTTGAAGGTAGAATTTGTACTCAGCGCAAGTGCTCCCGAACAGTTCCCTGCAGATGGTTTGCGGGAAATTGCATTTCTGGGTAGAAGCAACGTCGGCAAATCCAGTTTGATTAACGCTCTTACTGGAAAGAAAGGCTTGGCATTTACCAGCAGCACTCCAGGGCGTACCCAGACCATCAATTTCTACCGGGTTGACGAAAAGATGTACTTCGTGGACCTCCCAGGCTACGGTTACGCCAAGGTTCCACGGGGGATGAAAGATGACTGGAAGCGTTTGATCGAGCAGTACCTGGCCGAACGAAACCGCCTGGAATCGGCATTTCTTATATTGGACGCGCGCCGCGGGTGGATGGAGAAAGACCTCGAGTTGAAGCAATGGCTCGATCATCACGAGCGCGAGTATCTGGTCGTCGTGACCAAGATGGACAAACTCAACCAGACAGAGCAAAGACGGACCCTTGAGCAGATTGCCCGGGTGCGCCCGTCGCCGCTACCTTTCTCGGCCGTGACCGGCCGGGGAGTGAGGGAAATTTGGCAAGCAATACAGAAGACACCCCAGTTATCACCGAGCCTCGAGAATTAGAGGCGGAGAGTTCGAGCGTGAATAGTCCCGCTCAGGAGCCTGCGGAAGGCGCGCCGGCCGACGCGTCCACAGCGCCAGGCGGAAACGGTTCCTCCGAGGCGAAGCCCGCGGATTCGAATCGTCCCGAAAAGACCTCCGAAGCCAATGCAAACCCTCCTCGCCAGACCATTGCGGCGCGAGCCGCGGGAGAGCGGGAGCGCCACGAGAGACGCGAGCGGCAGCCCCACCAGAATCAGGGACCGCGTCAGAATCAGGAAAAGGCGGCGGCCAATGCCGCCCCCCCGACGCAGCCGCCCGCTGCGCAATCCGCTCCGGCGGACGGGGCAACTCCCGCAGTATCCCAGGACGGGTCTGCGGCAGGTGCGCCGATCGCGATCACGCAGCAAGGTCCCGGGCCGAACCAGCATGGGTTGCGCCGCAGCCGCGGAGCGCAGCAGCAGGGCAAGAATGGCTCGCCCACACTCGATCTTGTTGAGTTGAAGGACATGAATATCCAGAAGCTCAACCTGGTGGCCAAAGAGCTTCAGGTACCCGGCGCCGCGGGCCTCCGTAAACAGGAACTGATCTTCAAGATCCTGCAAACCCAGGCGGAAAAAAGTGGCTTGATCTTCTCCGAAGGTGTTCTGGAATGCCTGCCGGACGGTTTCGGATTTCTGCGCGCGCCCGAGTATAACTATCTTCCCGGCCCGGACGACGTCTACGTTTCACCTTCGCAGATACGCCGGTTCGACCTCCGTACCGGCGATACCATCAGCGGCCAGATTCGTCCTCCCAAAGAAGGTGAGCGGTATTTTGCTCTCATCAAAGTGGATGCGATTAACTTTGAGCCGCCGGAGGAATCGCGCAACAAGATTTTCTTCGACAACCTGACTCCGCTTTACCCCAATGTACGGCTCAAGCTGGAAACGGCCCGCGACAGCTTCTCCGGACGCGTGATGGATCTGCTCACTCCGATCGGCAAAGGCCAGCGCGGTTTGATTGTCGCCCCGCCTCGCACCGGTAAAACGATGCTCCTTCAGAGCATCGCCAACTCGATCACGGTGAATCAGCCGGAAGTCACGTTGATTGTTCTGCTGATTGACGAACGCCCCGAGGAAGTCACCGACATGCAGCGCTCCGTGCGCGGCGAGGTGATTGCCTCCACGTTTGATGAGCCGGCCACGCGTCACGTCCAGGTTGCGGAGATGGTGATCGAAAAAGCCAAGCGGTTGATCGAGCACAAGAAAGATGTCGTGATTCTGCTTGATTCCATCACGAGGCTGGCGCGTGCCTATAACACGATCGTTCCTCCATCCGGCAAGGTCCTTTCGGGCGGCGTCGATTCCAATGCCCTGCAGCGTCCCAAGCGCTTTTTCGGCGCGGCTCGCAATATCGAAGAAGGCGGTTCGCTGACAATCATGGCTACCGCCCTGATCGATACCGGAAGCCGCATGGACGATGTCATCTTCGAGGAGTTCAAGGGAACTGGTAACATGGAGATCCACTTAGATCGCAAGTTGGTGGACAAACGGGTCTTCCCGGCTATTGACATCAACAAGAGCGGTACTCGTAAGGAAGAACTGCTCATGCCGCGCGAAGAATTGAACCGCGTATGGATTCTTCGTAAAGTCCTGAATCCACTCTCTCCCGTGGAGAGTATGGAGCTACTTTTGGATAAGCTCGGCAAGACGCGTTCCAACGCCGAGTTCCTCACTTCCATGAACGGTTAGTACCAGACTTACTTGAACGTTTCTCCAGCGGACGGAATTCATTTCCGTCCGCTTTTCATTTGAGTAAGCACTTCTTTGTACGGCGCGCCTCTCATTTTCTTAGGCTAAATTAAGCCCGCTTAGAGCATACATCCGATTGACGCAGCTTGACGGAGACGGGATGCTGGAACAGGTAATGATTTGTTTCCGAAGAGCATTCAATCCGAGAGCATTCAATCGATGAAAAGAGCATTGTGCATTCGCACCTTGTCGCTCAGTCTCATGGGGGCCATGGGCATGTTCGCCCAAAGCGTGCCCCAGACTTATCAGGCGATCTACAACAATATGACAACCCAGATCAGCGCCTTCCAAGCGACGCTGAATCAGAGTTGGAACAAGTCTGCCTATTCGGTAGTGTGGGCGCCACACCTTTCCTCAGCCGAGTCCGACCAGTTCACAACGCTGTTGGGTTCTAACTATTTTAATCAGACCGTGCTGCTTGAGCTGCAGGAGATACAGGCCACCGGGGCCAAGGCGGTCACGGTGCATATCAACTTCCCCGTCCTCTACCAGCCGTTCTACACCTATACGAATAACCCCTCTCAGTATCAGCAGTTCGTTTCGTTCTACCAGCAAGTGGTCAGCGCCGTTCACTCGCGCGGCATGAAACTGGTGGTGGAGGCGACTGTCTCCGAAGCGCTCGATGGCACGAATGGGTCGGCGTTCGCTCCGTACTATCAGACCCTGGACTGGAATGACTATATGGCGTTCCGTGCGCAGAATGCCGTCAACATCGCGCAACTCATTCAACCGGATTATCTGTCGCTCATCTGCGAGCCCGACTCCGAATCGGTCAACGGTTATCAACCAAACGAAGACTCCCCGCAAGGCGCCATGCAACTGCTGCAGACGATCCTAACCGCGTTCCAGCAGGCGAATGTTACCAACGTGACGATCGGCGCCGGAGCGGGAAGCTGGATTCCGAGCTTCACCACTTACATCCAGGACTTCTCCACGACCTCGCTCAATTACATCGATATGCACGTGTATCCGGTGAACAACAGCGACTTGACCAACGTGCTGGCCGGCGCCTCCATCATTCAACAGTCGGGGAAAATGATCGGTGTCAGCGAAGCGTGGGCGAACAAAATCTCCAACAGCGAACTAGGGACGCTAGACATCAATACGGTTGACTCGCGGGACGTATTCAGTTTCTGGGCGCCCATTGACACGGCCTTTCTCCAGGCCATGGTAGATTGCGCGGAGTATGAGAAGTTCGCGTTCTTCTCACCCTCCTATCCTCAGTATTTCGCCGCTTATCTGGACTACACCACTTACGGCACCGAGACGCCCTCCGAGCTTCTTCCAGCGGCGTCTGACGCGGCCGGAGCTGCGAATCAAACCGGCACTTTCAATTCCACCGGTCTGGCCTTCACGACAATGCTGGTCGGCGTTGATAAGACTCCGCCCTCGACACCGGCGCTTCCATCCATTTCCACCGTTTCCAGCACCGGCGTAACGCTGGCCTGGACGCCGAGCACGGATAACGTGGGCGTAGCTGGGTACAACGTCTATCGCAATGGAGTGCTGATTTCCAAAACCGCGAATTCTCCTTTCGCCGACTCGGGACTGACTCCGGGTATCACTTACACCTACAATCTCAGCGCCTTCGACGCGCAGGGGAATGTTTCGCAGCAATCCGGGGCGCTCGAAGTCTTGACGATCGACACCACCCCGCCGACCGTGCCAACGAACCTGAAGATCACCGGCGCGGTTCCGACCTCAGTCTCTTTGAGCTGGTCGCCTTCTACCAGCCCAGGCGGCGTGAGCGGCTATCGCGTGTTGAAAGGTAGCTCGGCTTCTACCCTGTCGATTATCTCCAACGTAACGGGGACCACCTTTACAGATTCCTACGCAACGCCTTCGACCACCTACTACTATGCGGTCGAATCTTTTAACCCGATAGGAGTCAGTTCCGCGCCTAGCGCTCCCGTAAACACCGTGACGCCGGCGATTGCGCCGCCCACCGCCCTGAAGACAACGGCAGTCGCGAGCACGAGCATTTCACTGAGCTGGAAAGCGGCTACCGGATCAGGCAACACCGGATACCGCATCCTGAAAGGAACGTCGCCCTCGTCTCTTCAGATCGTTAAGTCGAGCGTTTCGGGTACCACCTACACCGATACCGGCGTTGGGCCCAACCTGACTTACTACTACGAAATCGAGACCGTGGGTAACATGGGCTACACATCCGTACCAACGCCCATGCTGACGGTGGCAACGCCGAAGTACGTTCACTAAGTTAGCGCTGGCGGGCGGGGCGTCTTTTCGCCGGGGCATTGCGGGCACGCGTCTTCACTACGATGGGCGTGCCCTCAAACCCAAAGCGCTTCCGAATCTGGTTGGAGATGTAGCGCTCATGCGAAAAGTGCAGGGGCGTGCTCTTGTCGGTAAATAGCACGAAAGTCGGCGGACGAATACTGGCTTGTGTGATGTAAAGGATCTTGCGTTCTTCGAACTCCAGAGCCTGCAGGAAGCGGTTAAGTTCGCCGGTGCTGACGCGGAGTGAGGCGGATTCGTGAGCTTTCCGGATGAGCCGGAACAAGCTTTTCACCCCGTTCCCGGTCTTGGCGGAGACAAAGACAACCGGGGCGTATTCGAGAAACTTGAGGTTGTCGCGCAACTCCACTTCGAACTTCCGTTTGATTGCTTCCCCGATTAAATCCCATTTATTGACTACGATGATCAGCCCGCGGCCGCCTTCGTGCGCGTAGCCCGCGATGGTGGCATCGAGGCCCAGCACGCCTTCAGTCGCATCCAGAATCAACAACACGACATGCGCCATCCGGATGTGGCGGCGCGCCATCACGACGCTGAGCTTTTCGGTCATCTGGCTGGTCTTGCCTTTGCGGCGGATGCCCGCGGTATCGACGAAGGTGTACTCAACGCCGTTGAGCACCACCGATTCATCGACGGCATCGCGCGTGGTGCCGGCGATGGGCGAGACAATGGCGCGGTCGAGGCCGGTGAGCGCATTCAGCAGCGTGGATTTGCCGACGTTGGGACGCCCGATAATGGCGACCTTGATCTCTGGAAGCTTATCGGGCGCTTCGGATTCGGGAAAGCTCGCCGTCACCTGATCCAGAAGATCTTCGATTCCAATGCCGTGTTCGGCGGAAACAGGAAACACCTGGCCAATGCCGAGTTCGAAGAACTCATTGGCGAGGGCGTCGCGCTGAATCGTATCGGCCTTGTTCACAGCCAGCGTGACGGGCTTGCCCAGGCGCAGCAGCATTTTGGCCAGGTCCCGGTCGGGCGCGGCAATTTCAGAGCGGCCATCCACCAGAAAGATGATGTGGGCGGCGGCTTCCAGCGCGAACTGGGCCTGTTTGAGGATCTGGCTCGGGATGTACTCGGAGTCGTTGACGACGATGCCGCCGGTGTCGATCAATTCGAAGCGGCGGCGGCGGTGCTCCGCCATGCCGTGGATGCGGTCGCGGGTGATGCCGGGCTCGTCGCCGACAATGGAGCGGCGATCACCGGTGATGCGATTAAACAAAGTGGATTTGCCCACGTTCGGGCGGCCCACGATGACCACCGCGGGCATGCCCTCGGTGGACGGAGCCACAGGGGGCATTTCTGTCTTCATATCAACACATTAGCAAAACCAAGTAACATCGGAAGAGTGAGTGTTCGCCCAGCGCGCCGTTCTGAAGGTACAAAATCCGAAGCACGACGCTTCTTCGGCCGCCATGGCGCGCTCGCCCAATGGCATCCGAATTATGAGTTCCGGCCCGGCCAGGTGGAGATGGCGGAGGCCACGGAATCCGCGCTGCACGACCGGCGGCATCTTCTGGTGGAAGCGGGGACGGGAACCGGCAAGACCCTGGCTTACCTGGTGCCCGCGCTGCAATCCGGGCGGCGCGTGGTGGTTTCGACAGGCACCAAGAACCTGCAGGAACAGCTTTTCTACAAAGACGTCCCTTTCCTTCAGGAGCACTTCGACCGCCCGCTGCAGGTCTGCCTGATGAAAGGACGCGGCAATTACGCGTGCCGCCAGAAGATCTACGATGCCGGACGGCAGTCTGTACTGACCGGTTTCGAAGAGGTGGCGGACTTCCAGATCATCCAGGACTGGGAAAAGACGACGGTATTCGGCGACCGGTCCGAGATCAAGACGCTTCCGGAGCAGAGCACGGCCTGGGCCAAGATTGACGCCCGCCGGGACCTCTGCTCGGGCCAGAAGTGCCCGCAGTTCGAGCGCTGTTTCATCACGACGATGTACCAGCGCGCCGGGGTCAGTGACATTGTGATTGTGAATCATCACCTGTTTTTCGCGGATCTGGCCCTGAAGCAGGACGATTTCGCGGGAATTCTTCCCGAGTATCACGCGGTGATCTTCGATGAGGCGCACGAGATTGAAGACGTTGCCGGCCAGTATTTCGGCGTGCAGGTAAGCAACTACCGGTTTCAGGATCTGCGGCGCGACACCGCCGTGATTTCCAAGACGCGGAACTTTGGATCGCAGGAACTGGACCGCACGCTGGACCGCATGGAGGAGCATGCCCTTTTCTTTTTCTCGCGGTTTCCCCTGGCCGAAGGACGCACCACGTTTCATGGCCGCCAGGAGTTTCTAGACGACAACCGCGATGTCTATGAGGGGGTGATGGCGTCGCTCGAACTGGTGGCTTCGCAGCTTAAGCTGATCAGCGATCCGCCGAGCGAGATTTCCCCGTTGATCCGGCGCGCGGGCGAACTGCGGGAAGGGCTCCGGTTTCTGCTGGAAGGCGACGACCCCACCTTTGTCTATTACATCGAACGCCGCGGCCGCGGATGCTTCCTGCAAGCGATGCCGATCGACGTCTCCACGCTCTTGAGTGAGCGCTTGTTCGGCACGGTGCCAACCGTGATCATGACCTCGGCGACCCTGGCCGTGGGCGGCACTTTCGATTTTGTGGAGAAGCGCCTGGGCGTTCAGAATCCGCGCACACTGATTGTGCCGGGTCATTTCGATTACCAGAAACAAGCCCTGCTCTATGTGCCTCAGCAACTGCCCGACCCGCGCAACGCCGCGTTTCTGAAGGCGGCGGCGGATGAGGTGCTGCGGATTCTGCGTGCTTCGCGCGGGCGCGCGTTCGTGCTCTTCACCAGCTACCAGCAGATGCGCCTGGTTTACGACCGCGTTTCTCTGGCCCTGGAATATACGACCTTGTTGCAGGGTACGGGCCCGCGCGGCGCGCTGCTGGAGGAATTTCAACGCACTCCGAACGCGGTTTTGTTCGCCACTTCCGCGTTCTGGCAAGGGGTGGACGTTCCGGGCGAGCAACTGAGCTGCGTGATTATCGATAAGCTGCCGTTCGCGGTACCGAGCGATCCGGTGGTTGAGGCGCGCGTGCGCGCCGTGCGCGACGCGGGCGGCGACCCGTTCTACGAATACCAGGTCCCCCAGGCGGCGCTGGCCCTGAAGCAGGGATTCGGGCGGCTGATCCGGTCGGCGCGCGACCGCGGCGTGCTGGCCCTGCTCGATAATCGAATTACGAAGCAGCGTTACGGCCAGGTGTTCTTCGATACCTTGCCGGACTATTCGTTCACCACCAATTTCATGGACGTGGAAAGGTTCTTTGATGTTTGAAGTTTCAGTGGAGCACACCTTCGCGGCGGCCCACTTTTTGCGCAATTATCATGGCAAGTGCGAGAGATTGCACGGGCACAACTATCGAGTTCAGGTTCGGGTTGCCGGGCCGGAACTGGATGAATCCGGCATGCTGGTGGACTTTGTCGAGTTGAAGCGACTGTTGCACGGAGCAGCGGAAAAGCTGGATCATCAGTTTCTGAATGAAGTGACGCCGTTCGACGTGTTGAACCCTTCGGCGGAGAACATCGCGCGCTATTTATACGACGAAATCTCGAGCGGCCTGAAGAACGATCGCGGCGCGGCGTTGAGCGATGTGAAAGTGTGGGAGACGGACAAGCAATATGCCTGCTACCGTCCCCCTGTTTCGGGATGAACGGCTATTCCGTCCAGTAACTAACGAGAACCCCCTCCCCCGCGACGTCAAGGTCCAGGTAATATTCTTCCAGGTTCAGTTCATCGAGTCCGTTCTGGACTTCGAGGAAGAATTGATCGGAAACACCGCTGGTCGGGTTCGGGGCAAGAACGCGCGCGACAGCGGCGAGCGTCGTTTTATTCATTCCCTTGGTGCCGACATACGCTTTGCCGGTGAGACCGGGAATCATCTGAAACAGGATTTTAGCGATGCGCTGGGTCGGATTCACGGACAGCGGAATCGGAGTTCCAGGCGCAGGCTGATTAACGCGTCCCAGGGACGTAAAGGTCATGCAGTACTCCTCAATTGAAGCGTAAAGGTCGGAAAAGCTTCCGCGGGCCTTGGGTGAGCGTAAGCTGTTGGTAAGAGAGGGAAATCTTTCTTTTTTCGATGGTGACTCGCGGTGGTTTCCGTGCGAACTTTGGGCCACGGATGAAAAGGATGAACGCGGATAGGCACGGCGCAGTTCTCGCGTGAGGCTGGACGG
>Ga0182012_10000594_pt1 | contig 40129 bp, 37 predicted proteins | sample 612S2SmetaG_FD_120486 | JGI IMG/M metagenome (GOLD analysis project Ga0182012, IMG submission 120486) | Permafrost microbial communities from Stordalen Mire, Sweden - 612S2S metaG | ecosystem: Environmental > Terrestrial > Soil > Wetlands > Permafrost | place: Sweden: Stordalen | collected...
CATCTACCAGTGGCTCGCCAACTGGAATGGTGCCCCCACGCCCTTCGTATGGAAAGCCTCGGCCGACGTAATCCTCGACAAGGTCAGACGCTGTAAAGAATTAACTAGGACAGGAGACTAGTACTACCGTTGTATTTGCTCCGAATGGATGCAAACTGCGAAGGCCCGCGCCTGAAGGCGGGGAAATTCTGCGGCATTTCAGGGCGCTAAGGCGCCCTGCTCCCTTCGGAATCTGCGATCTACAACCGTAGTACTCGTCCCTACGTCCCTGGCTGCTCAGGAAATTTGACGAGAGAGGGTAGCAAGGAGAAAGCTATTCGCTGGGCTGCACAGTGGATGGAGTACGACCTTGAAAGAACCGCATCGGGTATTGGGATTGGGCGAATTGTTATGGGACGTTTTGCCGGAAGGCCCGCGGTTGGGCGGCGCGCCGGCGAACTTCACAGTGATGGCGGGCCGGCTGGGCAATCACGCGGTACTGCTGAGCCGCATCGGGCGAGACGACCTGGGGCGCATGGCGCTGGACCGGCTGGAACCTCTGCCTGTTGATACAAGCTTTGTGGAGACAGACCCGGTGCACGAGACCGGGCGGGTTACGGTCTACTTTGAGGCAGGCCAGCCGCATTACACCATTCATCAACCGGCTGCGTGGGATTTTCTAGAGCTCTCGGATGAGTGGGTGAGGCTTGCGGAGAGAGCGGACGCTCTCTGCTTCGGCTCGCTGGCGCAGCGCAGCCTTGAGTCGCGGCAGACGATCCAGACGCTGGCCGCACAGACTTCGTCAAAATGCATTCGGGTGTTCGACGTGAATTTGCGCGGGCCGTTTTACTCCGGCGAGGTGATTCAGGAATCGCTGGAACTGGCGACAGTGATGAAGATGAATGACGCGGAAGTTCCGCTGGTGCTGGGATTGCTTGGTTTGCCGGGAGGGGATTCGGTGGCACAGGGCTCTGTGCATGCAGACGCGGAACGGCCGGACTCAGAACGGTTGGGCGCGGAACGGCTATTGAGTGAGTTTCCGACGCTGCAGATGGTGGCTGTGACCCGCGGTGGGCATGGCAGTTTGCTGGTGACACGCGACGAATGGCACGAGCATCCTGGGCTTCCGATCAAGGTGGCAGACACTATTGGCGCCGGGGACGCGTTTACGGCGGCGATGACCCACTATTTGCTGCGCGGCGCCGACCTGGCCACGCTCAACGAAGCGGGGAACCGATGGGGTGGGTGGGTGGCTTCGCAGTCCGGGGCTATGCCCCCGCTGACGGACCAGGTGAGAGCAGAAATAGAGGCGGCTATAGGCGATTGAGCAGCCGAGATATAGTACATTTCAGAAGATATTGCATCGACAATTAATGCCTTTTTGCTGTACTGTCTTCGTGAACGAAGACGGTCGGCGTGCGTCGCGGCCAATGTCCGGCAAGAGAGGGAAACGGATGGCAGGGACTCGCAAGTCCGCAATCAAGCTGGCTCCTCCAACGGAACAGAACCCCTCGCACGCGACCGCCAAGTACAGGCGGGTTTTTGAGTATTTGCACGGGCATATTCAGTCGGGGATGCTGAAGGCGGGAGACCGTTTGCCGAGCGAAGCGGAGCTGGGGAAGCTGTTCGATGCCTCGCGGATTACGGTGGCCAAGGCGGTTCTCGACCTGCAGCGCATGGGGCTGGTGACGCGGAGGCCGGGAGCTGGTACCCATGTGCTGGCTCCGTACCTGGCTGAAGGCAGGACCTTCGGGTTGTTGATTCCGGAGCTCGGCCTGACAGAGATATTCGAGCCGATATGCCATGGGATGATGCGGTCGTCGTTTGCGCGGCCGGATGCGCTGCTGTGGGGCAATGCTTCCACCTCCGTGGGAGAGATGGCGAGGGAAGCCGAGCAGATGCTGAGTTCCTTTATCCGGCAGAAGGTGGCGGGAGTTTTTTTTGCACCACTGGAGCTGAGCGGCGACAAGGACGCAACGAACCGGCGGATTGTGCGCGACCTGGAGCGGGCGCAGATACCAATGGTGCTGCTGGACCGCTGTTATATGCCGTATCCGGAGCGGTCGGCGCACGATTTGGTTGGCGTGGATAATCGACGCGCGGGATATATGGCTACCACACACTTGCTGCGCCTGGGGGTACGGCGGTTTGCGTTTCTGGGCGAGGCCACTGCGGCAGGCACGGTGGATGCGCGCATCACAGGGTTTCACGAGGCGCTCAGGAAGTTTGGAGTTGCGCCGGAACAGGATCCTGTACGGCGCGGAAGTCCGCAGGATGAGGCGCTGGTGCGCAAGCTGTTAGATGACTTGAAACCACAGGCAATTGTCTGCGCGAACGATCTGACGTCTGCGCGGCTGATGCAGACACTGATCGGCCTGGGCGTGCGGATTCCCGAAGAGGTCCGCGTTGTGGGAATGGACGATGTGAAATATGCCAGCCTTCTTCCCGTGCCGCTGACAACCATACACCAGGACTGCGCGGGAATCGGCATGGTGGCCATGGCGACCATGCTGGAGCGGCTGGAGCATCCCGAGTTGCCGGTGCGCGATATTACGGTGCCGACCAGCCTGATGGTTCGTCGGTCGTGTGGGGCGCATCTGGGCTCTGCCGGCATGGCTTGAAAATAAAACTGGCCTTTGCCCTAACCGTGCGAATGAATGCCGGTCAAAGATACAACTCTGCGGAGGCTCGGTTTTCTGCGGCCGCTCGTCCGAGCCAAACGCATATTCGTCGGGATATACTCTGCGGATCAATGAAAAGGGAGGGCGGCATGCGCCTGCGTTTCCTGTGGTTACTTCCCCCAGTCGCGGTTTGCTGCCTGGCAGCAGGGCCGCACGTGCAGACTACCGCCCCCGTGGATCAAGGTCCGGTTCCTGTGTTCAAAGCGCATTCGCACGCTGTGGTTGTGGATGTGGTGGTGACCAAGGGCGACGATGCGGTGACCGGGCTGCACAAGCAGGACTTCCAGGTGCTGGAAGACGGCAAGCCGGTGACCGTGGATTTCTTTGAAGAGCATACTGCCAAGACACTGCCGCCGGGGACGGTGCCGGCGCTCGCAAAGATGCCGCCCAATGTGTATACCAACGTCCCGCCGGCTCCGGAGAGCGATAGTGTGAATGTGCTGCTGCTGGACACGCTGAATACGGATCGGCAGGATCAGGCTTACGTTCATCAGCAGATGGTTAATTTCCTCAAGACCATGCAGCCTGGGTTGCGGGTTGCGGTTTTTGTGCTTGGGTCGAAGCTGCGCATGGTGCAGGGATTTACGACCGATAGCTCAGTGCTGTGGGATGCAATTAATGACAAGAAGAACGGCCTGAGGATGGAGGCGGATACGTCGGTGACGCGGTCTCTTCAGGACAAGTTTGACGACATTGAGGATAAGGGAAGGCTGGCCGATATGCAGATGGGAGCTGCGGGTTTTGAAGCGCTTTCCGATCTTCAGCAGGGTTTTGCCGGATACCAGGCCGACCAGCGTTTTGCCATGACGCTGGAGGCGTTTGATTCCCTGTCGCGCTATCTGGCGGGTGTTCCAGGCAGGAAGAATCTCATCTGGTTCTCGAGCTCATTCCCGGTCACAATTCTGCTAAGCCCCAAAGATAAACAGAACATCGGGCAAGTACGGCAGATCAGCGCAGCGTTGAGGGAGACGGAAGATTTGCTTACGGTGTCCAAGGTGGCTGTGTACCCGATCGGTGCCGAGGGAATGATGGTGAACCACGGCTCCGATGGAGTCATTCAGAGCAATGGCGCGGTCGATGTAGAAGGCGGCGAGGTGAATAGCCGCTCGGGTGCCGTTGTGTCCCACCGGCCGAGCGACTTTATGACGCCTTTTGCTAACGAGAACGCCGCGCGCTCTGACAAGATCATGGCCATGGAGCAGCTCGCAGCCGACACCGGCGGCAAGGCGTTCTACAACACCAACGATCTGAACGCGGCGATGATGCATGCGATCGAGAATGGAGCGCACTATTACACACTGGTTTACACGCCAACCAACAAAAAGATGGATGGCTCGTACCGCCGCATCGAAGTGAAGACGACCGCCGGCAAGTACAACCTGGCCTACCGCCGCGGATACAACGCCGACGATACGCAGACGGCCGACGCCAAGTCCAGCGCCGATCCGCTGCATGCGCTACTGATCCGCGGCATGCCCAGCGCCACGCAGGTGCTGTATGGAGTGCGCGTACTCGCGGTGACGCCCCAGCCCGCGCCCGATGCCAAAAGAGAAGGAAAGAACGCCAAGCTGACCGGCCCAACGACGCGCTACAGCATTGACTTCATGGTTCGCTGGAGCGATGTGGCCCTGGAGACGGCTGCGGACGGCACGCATCGCGGCAAGATTCAGGCGAGCCTTTTGGCGTACGATCGCGACGGCAATGCGGTAAATTGGACGGGCGTCACGCAGGGCATGGCTTTGAAGCCCGAGATCTTCGCGGCGATCCAGAAGTCGGGGGTGCCGATGCATCTGGAGATCGATTTGCCGAGTTCGGCGGCGTATCTTGAAACCGGTGTCTATGACTGGAGTTCAGGCAAGGCTGGCACGCTGGAGGTTCCGGTGAGCGGAAGTGCGCAGACGGCGCAGGCTGCTCCGACGGCAAAGTGAAGCGAGGTTCGGGATTTGTGGTTTCCCTGGTCTCAAATGCGAGACCAGGGGCACCCAGCTTTTGAGGCTTTGAGGACGAAGCAAACGCTTTCGAGTTGGAACGGAGAAATGTCATGAAGCATTGCAAGGTCATCCTGCTATTTCTCGTATTGATTCCGGTTCTCGGGCTCGCGCAGCAAAAGGCGAAAAAACATAATGACGTTCCCGCCGTTTTTCAGAACGCGCATTATGTCTATGTTGAGGCGGTCGATGGAGACGAGTTGAAGCCTGGCCTTTATCCTGAGGATCGCCAGGCCATCTACGACGTGGAGGACGGTTTGCGCGATTGGAACCGCTACGTGTTGACAACCAGGCGGGAGGGAGCCGATTTCGTACTTGTGGTGCGCAAAGGGCGCATTGCGAGCGCACAGACGCGCGCCGGTGTTTCTGCTCCATCGCGCCTTCCCCCCAGCGCCGGCCCGGTCTCCGGCCGCGCTCCGGGGCAATCGGGCGATCCGGACGGCATCGGCACAACGGCTGAGGTAGGTCCTGAGAACGATATTCTGCGTGTCTACCAGGTAGCCGACGGCAAGCTGACCGGACCCTTGTGGTCGCGGGAGATACAGGACGGCCTCGATGCTCCTTCCGTCGTGCTTCTGCGGCAGCTCCGGACAGCCGTGGAACGCGCCTATCCGAGCCAGCATCCGCCGAGCAAGCCGACTCCCTGATCTAACCGGGGGATGAGACTGGTATCTGGCGCGGTTGCGATAGAGTTGATTCATCGTGATTGTCAATATTGCCAGGCGCGCGCATGACCACAACTGGGAGCTGGATCCGATTACGCGGTCCCTCCTCGATACGGATTTCTACAAGCTGCTCATGCTGCAGTTTATCTGGAAGAATTTCCCCAAGACACAAACCTCCTTCACGCTGCTGAATCGCACCGCTGCAGTGCGCCTGGGCGATCTGATCGGCGTCGAGCAACTGCGGGAACAACTGGAGGAGACGCGGCGGCTGCGGTTTCACAAGTCGGAACTGATCTGGCTTGCGGGCAATACATTTTATGGGCGCAGGGGCATGTTCGAGCCGGCATTTCTTGAGTGGCTGGAGCGCGACTTTCGACTGTCGGATTTTGAATTGTCCGTCGAGGATGGGCAACTGTCGCTTCGTTTTTACGGGCTGTGGACCGAGACGACGCTATGGGAGATCTATGCGCTTGCAGCCATCGACGAGTTGAAGACGCGGACACACCTGAAGCAATTGAGCGAGTTTGAACTGGACATTCTGTATGCGCGCGCCAAGACCAGGCTTTGGGAGAAGATGGAACGGCTGCGCGGTGTTCCGCGGCTCAGCGTGAGCGACTTCGGCACGCGGCGGCGGCATAGCTTCCTTTGGCAGGAATATGTAGTGATTGCAATGCGCGACGTACTGGGCGATAACTTCGCTGGCAGCTCGAATACTTATCTTGCATACAAGCACGATCTGGAGGCAATCGGCACCAATGCGCATGAACTGCCGATGGCCCTTGCCGCGCTGGCAAACGATGAGGAAGAGCTGCGGACGGCGCAGTACAGGATTCTGGAGTTATGGCAGCAGAGTTACCAGGGCGAGCTATTGATTCTGCTTCCGGATACGTTTGGGACGACACAGTTTCTTGAGGACGCGCCGGAGTGGGTGGCGAATTGGACTGGGCAGCGCATCGACAGCAAAGACCCTTACGCTGCGGGCGACGAGTACATCGCTTGGCTCCATCGGTATGGGCGCGATCCGCAGCGGAAACGGCTAATCGCATCGGACGGGCTCGATGTGGAGCAAATCCTGGGACTGCATGCGTACTTTGGCGGCCGGCTGCTCAACGGGGCCACGCCGGCGGACTTCCACAGGGCGAGCGACTTTGCGGATGAACAGAAATGGGTTGCCGAGAGCAGGATTCGTTTCAGCGCCGGCTGGGGAACATTTCTGACGAACGATTTTCGCAATTGCGATCCGCGGGGCGGGGAAGTGTTCAATCCGGTCAGCCTGGTGTGCAAGTTGACGGAGGTGGACGGAAGGCCGGCGGTTAAACTGTCGGACAACTACCTCAAGGCCATGGGTCCGGCGCGCGAGATTGAGCGGTATCGGAAGGTGTTCGGAACCGCAGGCGTCGCAGATGTTCCTTTAGTTACGTAAATCTCCGAATTGCGTTGCCTGAGGGTAGAATTGTCGGGTACAATTTGAGTGAGTAGGCACTCGGATAAGGAGCATTTGGAGCGAGATGGATGGCACGTCCCAGGAGCGGTGACAAGCGAAGAGCGATTCTCGATGCGGCGCTGCGCATTTTTGCGGAACGCGGCATCGCTGGTGCGCCAACTTCGGCCATTTCCAAAGCTGCGGGCGTCGCCGAGGGCTCGCTGTTTACGTATTTCAAAACCAAAGACGATCTGCTGAGCGAGCTCTATTCGGAACTGAGGATGGAGTTCAGCCGCCATCTTCCCGATTTTCCCTTCGGGAAGGATGTGTATACGCGCCTCAAATATATCTGGAACAAATATCTGGAACTCGGATCGGCTCATCCGGAACAGTTGAAGGTGTTGGCTCAACTGCGTGCGTCCGGAAAGCTGTTCAGAGAAAACGAGACACCTCCGCTCGCGCTGGTTGAAATTCTGAAAGGGACGGCTGAGGCCGCCCAGGGAAGCGAATTGGCGAACCTTCCAGCAGAGTATCTCGTACTGATGTATAGAGCGCAGGCGGAGATCACGCTGGAGTACATCAACGCCCATCCTGAATCGGCGGCAATGTGCCGTGAATTAGGGTTCAAGATGCTTTGGCGAGGGATGATGGGGAAGTAGTCCATTTGTTTCTTATTGAGTGAGTAGCCAGTCACTAAATTAAGAGAAGATTGAAGAGGACAGGTCGATAAACATTCCAGAACATAGTTCATCCATAGAACGAATTACAGCGAATATTCCGCCACAAGCAGGAAAATTGGCTGTAGTCACCGGCGCAACCGGCGGACTCGGCTACGAGATCGCTCTAGCCTTGGCGCAGGGCTGCGCAGACGTGATCATCGCCGGGCGCAACGATGCGAAGGGCCGAGGAGCGGCGGGAAAGATAAGGACACTGGCGCCGAAGGCCCTGGTGCGCTTCGAGAAACTGGATCTTGCGTGCCTTTCCTCCGTGGCTTCCTTTGCGGAACGTCTTGTCGCAGCAGGGCGTCCGGTGGACCTGCTGGTCAACAACGCGGGCGTGATGGCTCTGCCCACGCGGCGAGTTACCGCGGACGGGTTCGAACTGCAGTTCAGCACCAACTACCTGGGCCACTTTGCGTTGACCGGCCGGCTGCTTCCGCTGCTTCTCAGGAGCAGATTTCCGAGGGTGGTGCAGATAAGCAGCCTGGCCCATCATTTTGGCAAGATACGGTTTGAAGATCTGCATGGAGAGCGCAAGTACAAACCGTGGACCGCGTACTCGCAGTCGAAACTGGCGGCGCTGTTGTTTGCCCGCGAGTTGCAGTGGCAAAGCGATGCGCACGGATGGGGCTTGCTGAGCAGCGCCGTGCATCCCGGTTGTGCGAAGACCGACTTGATTACGAATGGTCCGGGAGCAAAGAGCATGGTTTCACTACTGAGTCGCTCTTTGGGCAGGATGGTGTCGCAGTCCGCTGCCGACGGGGCACTGCCTGCGCTGTATGCCGCGGCCTCAGAACACATAGTGCCGGGCGGCTACTACGGTCCGGGTGGAATGCTTGAGTTTGCCGGGGCACCGGCGGCGGCCTATGCTTCAAGACGGGCACAGGACCAGGCGGTGGCAAGGAAACTGTGGCAAGTGTCGGAACAACTGACGGGCGTGCGGTGGTCGGCTGAGTGATTCCGCCGACGCATCGAACACGCTGGACCTCAATTTCCTGGCGGCGGAGGTGGCGTGGCGATCGGCGGTGGAATGGGGCGTTGCTTGGCGCGCAGGTAGGCCACCAGCTGAGCGATTTGCTCGTCGGTGAGCGAGTCGGAAAAGGGTGGCATCTTTTGGCCGCCGTTGAGAATCTGGTTGGTGATTTTGTCCGGGGGCCAGAGCTTATCGGTGCGAATGACGCTGAGGTCGGGGCCTTTCTTTCCGCCCGTGCCTCCTGCGCCGTGGCAATAGGCGCAACCTTTGTCGCGAAAAAGAACTGCGCCGGACTGCTCGGCGGCCTTTTCTTTGGAGCCAGACAAGGCGTGAGCGGGCGCTGCGGCGAAGATGGCCAGAGGCAGGATTAGCAAACCAGAAAGATATCGAACGGGCGAAATCACAGATGCTATTTTCTCATGATGCGCTGGCGCGCGGCTCCATCTTTAGTTGGTGTCGCATGCGAGCAATTGCGAGAGAGGTCTCAGCCTCTGGGAGTTTTGCGTTCAGCAATCATCGCCAGCGCTTTGTCAATTCGGTTTGACCGGGTTTCAGGCTTCTTGGCGCTCTCGATCCAATCCACATATTCCTTCTTGTGCGAGTAAGAGAGTGCGGCAAACGATTGGGCCTGCGCGGGTGCCTTTGCCAGCGCGGCCTCAAGATCGGCGGGAATGGCCACGGTGCGTGGAGCGTCGTCGAATGCCAGTTCGACTTGCACTGTATCGCCGGTAGATGCGCGGGCTTCGGCGAGAATGTCTTTGCCGATGCCGAGGATGTGGACTCCCTTGCGGGGCATCAGGGAGTTACGAAACGTGAATCCATTGATGGTTGCGCGGACGGGGACCTGTCCCTTGCGCCCAAAGACCTCAGGAACGCTGAAAGGTATCTGAATATAGGTCCATGCGCCGCCGGGCCCACGTCCTACGAGTTCGCCTTTGAACTTGAGAAGGTTGTTTCTGGTCTGGGTCATGACGATGTCCTCAAGGAGAAATTCAGAAGTCAGGAAAAAACCGCGAGGGCAAGAGTCTGTTTTGAATTTTGCCTTGATGCGGGCCGGTTTGCAAGCTGGAAATGCGGTCTGGGGCGTGTGGGTTAATCTGTCTGGATATGACGGTGCGAGCGGGCTGGTATGCGGCGGAATTGCGGCGGGAACTGGGGTTGCGCAGTCGACTATGGGCGCGCGGACGGGCGCATGTGGAGAGTTACGGTACTCCACCGGTGACTGTGTTTTCGCCCGATGAGGGACGGCATGGAAATTTCTTCGATGCTTCGTATGCGGCCATTGCGGCGCGTCCCGAGTGGATGCGGAGATTCGACAAGATTCACGCGCAAGGCCGGGCGTTGCCGAAGTCCGAGTGTGGCCGCCGATGGAGGGAACTGGATTCGTCGATGAGTTCCGACGCACTGCTGATGAATGTGTTCTGTTCGCCTGGTGTTGATGAGGAACCTCTAGTGCGGCGGACGCTTGGAGTGGACGGTGAGGAGTTGCCCATTTTCGGCTGGAAGGCGCGGGTGCCGCTGGCCTTGGTCCCCGGCGGTCGTGTGCGGTTCGATCGGACTGAAGTGGACATGCGGTGGGGTGGGCTGTTGGTGGAGGCAAAGCTCACGGAAGGGGATTTTCAAACGCGCGCGGCCCGGATTGTGGAGGGATATCGGGATTTCGATGCGGTGTTTGAGCGGGAGTTGCTGCCGCGAGCGGAGCTGCGGGAGGCGCGAAGGAGGACAGCGGTCGAGTTTGCCGAGGAATACACGCAGGAGTGGGAGGAGGCTGCTCCGGATGATGCTGTGGCCCGCGAGTTTCAAGAGAGTCTCGTGACGCGCGCATGGCAGGCCGAACCTGTTGAGGCTGGGTATGCGAGTTATCAGCTGATCCGGAACGTGCTGGCGGCGTATGCCGAGGGATGCAGTTTTTGCGTGGTGCACGATGAACGGCGGCCGGACCTGCGCGAGGCGTGGTTCGCGGTGCTGGCGGCGGTGCGGTCGGCGGATATGCGGGTGCGGTGCAAGGTGATGACGTGGCAGGAACTGGCCGCGCTGGTGCCGGAGGAATTGCAGGAGTTCTTGGATATCAAATATGGGATTGTTCGGGCGGGGAGAGTGGCGTCGGCAGTGGGAGAGACTGCTGAATTGGAATAGGGATGGGCAAGCTCAATCCAACAAAGTTGGATCGGAAGTAATGAAAAAGGGTAGGATTGGGGTGAGCCGTAAGCTGGTGTCCCCGTGAGGAAGATGACATGACGACTGTCCAGATTACATTGCCGGATCAGCTGGCGCAGGAAGCGCAACGCGCCGGACTGTTATCGTCGGAGTTTGTGGAGAAGTGGCTGCGCGACCAACTCAAAGAGCAGCGTGTAGGACAATTGTTTAAAGCAATGGATCGCATGAGTGCCGTGGATGATCCGCCTCCGATGTCACCTGAGGTGGTTGCCGAAGAGATTGCAGCCATGCGGGCCGAAAGACGCGCACGTGGTAACGGCTAGTGCGGTTGGTGCTCGATACCAACGTGGTCGTGTCTGCCTTGTTGTGGGACGGCGTGCCGAGACGGCTGCTTAGGGTTGGACGAGCCGAAGATGTGGCCTTTTGTTCCAGTTCGCCCCTGATTGCGGAACTGACGGATGTTCTCTCCCGGCCCAAGTTCAAGAAAAAGATTGCAGCGTCGCTGTTGACGGTTGACCAGCTTGTCGACCTTTATGTCGAACTGGTTGCTTTGGTGCGCCCTGCTCCGACATCGCGCCTCGCGCCAGATCCCGACGACGACGTGGTGATCGGTACGGCGCTCGCGGCCAAAGCCGACTACTTGGTTACCGGGGACAAGGGACTGCTGTCGGTGGAGGCATACGAAGGCGGGCGGATTGTCACAGTCAGTGAGGCATTGCAGGTAGTGATTGCGGGATAGAGCGCAAGCCTATTCGCCGGCGCCCGGTATGTACTTGTACTCGATCTTCTGCGGCTCTTTCGGCTTGTCGCCTGTGAGGTCGTGGGTGTGCCAGACGACTGACTCGCTCGCGACTTCAGGATGTTTGCGGAGGAATTGCAAAGCATACTCTGAAGCGGTGGGGTCGTCTTTCTGGTCGGCGAATTTTGCGGATTCGATGGCGGCCTTCGCTTTGTCGCCCAGGCGGCGATAGAGGATGGCGAGCTGGTAGTGGGCGGCCAAATCGTCGGGATCGATGACCTGGATGCGCTGATACGTATCGCGGGCCTGCGTGTAGTCGTGCTGCTGATAGTAGGAAAAGCCAAGTTCGCGCAGGGCATCCTTGGCGCGGGGATACTTCACCAGGACAGCTTCAAGGTCGGCGATGGCTTCTTTGATCTGGCTGGCATTGCGCTCGACAATGGCGCGATAGTAAAGGGCGCGCGGATCTCCGGGCAATAGGGTCAGCGCCTTGGCAAGGTTGGCCTTGGCATCGTCGTATTTCTCCCAGGAGATTTCAACGATGCCCATGTTGCTGTAGGCGTCGGCATAGTCCGGACGCAGCGCCGCCACGCGCTCGAATGCATGCACAGCGGCCTCGTACTGCTGCCCGTCAAGTAAGCCAATGCCGTAGTTGTTCCAGCGCATCCATTCCTTGTTTTCGGACGGGTCCGGGGGCTGGGGCGCGTTTTCGCCGATTTTGAACGTCTTGGTCTCCGTTGCCATGTCCACAATCGGCACCGGATACTGCTTCTTGTCCATCGCGTAGTCGATGAAGTGCTGATTGAAGCGGCGATAGCGGACGGTTGCGGTGAGCGACACCTGGCCTGCGATGTCTTTTGGCAGGCGGAAGCGGTAACGGACCAACTGCGAGCGGCCGGACTGGAAGGCGTTGTTGTAGGCCAACACGCGGTTGTGCCAGATCTGGTGAAGGTCGTTTAGCTCCCCCTTCACGTTGACAAGGCGGTTCGTAAAGGAGTGCGCGCTGGGATCGAGGTTGCCGTCGGGCTGCAGGAAGCCGCTCTCGGCCAGCGTTTTCCCCGCGCCGTCCTTGACAGTGAAGTCCACCCAGGCTTCGTAGAAGTCGCGCTGCTCGGGCACGAACGAATGGCCGATGCCCTTGTTCTGGATTACGACGTCGGCGACCAGCGTTTCACCGGCGGCGAGAGAGAAGCTGGTCAGGCCGAGAGGTGCAATGATGACATGGTCGTTTGGAGTGGCCGCAGCGTTCTCCTTCTCAAGCGCGAAGATGTCGACATTGAAGACGCCCTTGCCGTCAGAGGCGTTCTTGAGGAAATCGACTACCTTTTGCGCTTGCTCATCGAATTTGTAGTACTGGGGGATGAGGGTGTTGCCGGCCGGCCAGCGATGGGAGACTAGCTTTCCATCCTTGGCGCCGGGGTCGATAGTGCCCGCAGGGAGGGCTTCGCGCACCATGTGGCAGGTCTGGCAGGTGGAGACTGAGTCCTTCCGATAAAAAGGCAGCGGAGACTGCTTGGTGAAGCTGGCGGCCTGCCACTCGTCGTAAAGCGAGATCGCCCGCAGCCATTTGTAATCATCCAGTGTGCGTGGAATTGCCGCCTTATGGCAGGCGGCACAGTATTCGGCGGTTTGGTAAAGCGGCCGCATGACGGCTTTGGAATGGCGGTCGAGGTGGGCGAGGATTTCAGCGTCGGAGACAGGGCGCGTAATGGGAGCGCCGCTCTCGTCGACCAGCGCAGCGGGAATTCCCATCACGTAGCTTCCCGTGCCGGTGGTGTCCGTGGACACGATGGAGTGGCAGACGGAGCAACTGACGCCTTCATCTTCAAAGGGCCGCTTCTTCGGCATTCCCTGCGAAAGGTCGCCTGAAAACAGGGCTACCGGATTGTGACAGCCTTCACAGTGGCGGGAGTACTGAACCCCTTTTTCGTCGATCAGGGAGTTGACGTTCTTCAGGTACCAGGGAGCGCGGAAGCTATTCGAATGAACAGACTGACGCCACTGATGGTAAGCCTCCTGGTGGCAATGGCCGCAGTATTGAGCGGTAGGGAAGGCCTTGGGGCTATAAAACTGGCCGTTGATCGTGTTGGCGTTGGAGGGCAGAAACGGAGTGTCTTTCCCGAAGGCGTAGTTGTAACGGGAGGCGATCGAGTCGTGAAAAGCGGAGGTTGGGCCAGTGATGCCTGTGGCGGCGCTGTAACCCGGAGTTGTGTCAGAAGATGTCGAATTGGATGTGGCTGGTTTGGGTGATCCAGAGCCCGTAGCTGGATTAGATGGCGGATCGGTGGCCGCACGGACTCCCCAGGCCGCCATGAGCAGGGACACGGCGGCGAGGAAAGCTGAGACGAACCAGCTTCGCAGCATGGCCTTGAACCCGATCTTGAACATCTTTGAGCGATCTCCGGGGAAAAGCGGTTCCATCTTTCGATCGGGCTTCGCAGACAAGTCCGAGGGAACACAATAAAGGTATCAGGGAACGGGGGATGATTGTCCTCAACCGGAAGGGGGAGTGACTGGCCCTCAGGACAAGGTTTGACTCTCTCCGGCAGGTAATGCGGGGTGCGAGCGCGCACATTCTGACGGAACCTGCAGCGGACGGTTCACAGAGTGGGATGAATGGAGGAAAAATGGGCCTCACCGGTGTGCGTTAGCGCACATCCTCTTAGCCAAACGAGGGCTCAAACTGGTACGGTTGTCTTGAAGGATTCATTTTCGAAGATGGCCTCAAATCCTTATTTTTCTCTCGCAGTTCTGTTCGTCGTGGCATTGGGCTTTGGGCTGACGCCGCTGGCGCTGGCCTGGCTTTGGGCGAAGGTGTTTTCCCCAGCCAAGCCGAACGCGGTGAAGAACGCGATTTACGAGTGCGGACTGGAGTCGAGAGGCGACGCGTGGGTGCAATTCCGGTCGGCCTATTACCTCTACGCAATCATCTTCCTGATCTTCGATGTGGAAGCTGTTTTCCTGCTTCCGTTTGCGGTGGCATTTACGGGGTTGGGCCTGGCCGCCTGCGGGGCCATGCTGGTGTTTGTACTGATGCTGATTGAAGGCCTGGCCTGGGCATGGGCCAAGGGCGTGCTGACGTGGGCGTGAGAAAAACAGGGGTCAGGGATCAGGGGTCAGGGATCAGTTTTCCAGGCTTCGAAATCGAGACCTGAGGCATCCGGCTTTTCAAAAGCGGGTTAACCAGAAAGTGAATGAAGAGGATTGGGCAGCATGGGAGGCGATCGCTTTCTGATCCCTGAACCCTGATCCCTGATCCCTGGAGCGTAGCGACAATGGCCGACGATGGACTGAAGATCGAGCTGGGCAAACAAGGGGTCTTCGTCACCACCATCGAGGAACTCTACAACTGGGGCCGGCGCAGTTCCATCTGGCCCATGCAGTTCGGGCTTGCCTGTTGCGCGATCGAGATGATCGCGACGACCATGGCGCGCTACGACCTGGCCCGGTTCGGCGCTGAGGTCTTCCGGCCATCACCGCGTCAAGCCGACCTGATGATCATCTCCGGGACAGTGACCAAGAAGATGGCTCCGCAGGTGGTGCGCCTTTACAATCAGATGGCTGAGCCCAAATATGTGATTGCCATGGGGGCCTGCGCCATTTCCGGCGGCCCATTCAAGCAGGGATACAACGTATTGAAGGGAATTGACCGGTACATCCCGGTGGATGTACATATTCCCGGCTGTCCGCCGCGCCCTGAGGCACTGCTTCATGCATTCATGGCGCTGCAAAAGAAGATCGATGGACAGCACCTTACCGGCGAGGGCCGCCCACGCCATCTGGATGCGGAGGCGCAGGGCGAGTTTCCCGTGCCGGTGCAGGGAGAGCACGATTTGGAGCCAACGTCGAATCCCGGCGTATGGCCGGTGCCGATCACGATTCGATAAAAAAGCAAGGACTAAGGGACTAGGGACTGAGGGACTGGGATTTGAAGACTGTTGAGGAAATCAAGGCGGCGATTGAAGTGGCTGTGCCGGGCGCTGGGGTGGAGATTGTGCCCAACCCAAGCGTGAGCGGCCAGCATTCGCTGCGGCTGGCGCCGAGCCACGCATTCGAGGTGGCGACGTTTCTGCGCGACGATGCGGAACTAAGCCTGGATTTTCTTTCGAATGCAACCGGAGTCGACTGGCCGGACAAGGAAATCGCCGAAAAGGTCAAAGTCACGCGCACCGTCACCAAGACTGTAGATGGCGTGGAGCAGCAGGAACAGGAAACCGTTGAGGAGACAAAAAGGCGCGTTGTGCCCGGCTGCCTTGAGGTTGTGTATCACCTGTTTTCAGTGGCCAAGGGGCATGGGCCGGTGGTGATCCGGATGAAGACCGTGAACCGGACCGACCATGTGCAGCTGCCTTCCCTGACGCCGATTTGGCGATCAGCGGAGTTTCAGGAGCGGGAGATTTTCGATCTATTTGGAATCGTGTTTACCGGCCATCCCGACCTGCGGCGGCTGCTCATGTGGGACGAGTTCAAGGACCACCCGATGCGGCGGGATTACGTGGAGCCGGACGATTTTGAATATGAGCCGACAGCGCACGACGAAGTGCTGAAAAGAGCCGAAGCGCACAGGGCAAAAATGGCGGCTGCGACAGCGATTCAGGAAGGCGCCGGCGCATGAGCACTTCAGGCTTTGTACAGGAGAAAGACAAGCACGAAGGCTGGAATCGCCCACCGCATATTGAGCCGGACGGGGAAGGCGAGCTGCTTGAAGTGGCCATGGGGCCGCACCATCCATCGACCCACGGCGTGTTTCGCATGGACGTGGCGCTGGATGGCGAGCGTGTGATTCGCCTCAAGCCGGTGTTCGGCTACCTGCACCGCAACCATGAAAAGATTGCCGAGGGCTCGAGCTATCTGGCATCAATGCCGTTTACCGATCGCCTTGATTACATGTGTCCGCTGACCAATAACTGGGCCTATGCGCTGGCCGTCGAGAAGCTGACCGGCCAGGAGGTTCCCGAGCGTGCCGAATACCTGCGCGTGATTCTGGGCGAGCTGACGCGCGTGGTGAATCATGCATCGGCGATCGGATTCTTGATCCAGGAAATGGGCGCCAGCGGAACGCCGCTGATGTATGCATTCAAGGAGCGCGAAAAAATCCTTGATCTGTTCGAAGCGCTGACCGGCGCGCGCATGATGGTGAACTACATGCGCTTTGGCGGCTGCCGCGTGGATGCAACACCGGCCTGGCTGGATGGAGTGCGCAAGGTGGTAGCTGGACTGCCGAAGTTTGCCGATGAGTTCGAGCGGCTGCTTTGTGGCAACGAAATTCTGATGGCGCGGACGCAGGGCGTGGGCATTCTGCGACCCGAACTGGCCGTTAACGCAGGCGTGACCGGGCCCATGCTGCGCGCCTCGGGCATCAACTACGACATACGCAAGGTAGACGGCTACGGCATCTACAACCGCTTCAAGTTCCGCGTGCCGCTGGGTGAACACTGGGATGTCTACGACCGCTTCATGATTCGCCTGCTGGAGATGCGCGAATCGTTCGGAATTCTGGAGCAGTCGCTCAAAGACATTCCCGGTGGACCGGTCATGGATCCCAAGGCCAAGCTGCGCGGTTTCCGCCCCAAGCCGGGCGAGGCGTACGGACGCATTGAAGCGCCCAAGGGCGAGCTGGGCTTTTACCTCATCAGCGATGGAAGTCCGAATCCGTATCGCTACCGAATTCGCCCGCCCAGCCTGATCAATCTAACGGTTCTTGAAGACATGTGCCTGGGCATGAACGTAGCGGATGTAGTGCTCATTTTTGGAAGTGTGGATATTGTGCTGGGTGAAGTGGATCGGTAGAGCAGGGACTAGGGACTAAGGGACTAGGTTGATTTGCGGGAGGGTTGAGTGTTAGGCGAAGGGATACTGAAGGGACTGGGAGAGACGGCGAGAAACTTTGCGGGCAGCTTTGTGTCTGCGGAGCGGCTGACGACGGTTCAGTATCCGGAGGAGCGCGTTGCTCCCATCGAAGCCACCCGCGATTTTCCTTTCCTTGTTTACGACGGGACGGATTGGGAAGCTGGGCTGCGCTGCGTGGCCTGCCAGATATGCGAGAAGGAATGCCCGCCCAAGTGTATTTACATCGTCAAGAGCACGGACAAAAAGCCGGATGCTCTGGGTAAGCCGCAGATTTATCCCGCACGTTTCGACATCGATATTTCGGTCTGCATGAGCTGCCAGATATGCGTGGAAGTCTGCCCGTTTGAAGCGATCAAGATGGACACCGAATTTGAGTTGAGCACCACGGACCGCTTTGGCGGGCTGCTCTACGACAAGAAAGAACTTGCCAAGTCGAACGAGCACTACCACAAGATTCATCCCACCGAGGCCGCGGAAGTCGATGCGCGCCTGGCGGAGGAAAAGGCGAAGTCGGAAGCGAAGGCAAAGGCCGCGGCCGCTGCTGCTGCGGCCAAAGCAGCGGCCGCACCGGTTGCCGCAAAGCCCGCGGCATCCGCTGTTCCCGCGGTGAAACCGGCGGAAGGGGAGAAGCAGGGATGATCGAGAAAGCAGATCAGATCTTCGTAATCCTCGCCCACTGGCTTGTGAGTTTTCTCCCCGCATGGTTGCAGCAGCCTGCCATGGTGCTGTTGGGCGTAGTTGCCATCATCGTGACCTTCCCGGCGCTGTTTGCGATTACGGTTCTGCTGGAGCGCAAGGGCCTGGGTCGTATGCAGAATCGCTACGGCCCCAACCGCGTCGGTCCCTATGGCATCTTTCAGCCGGTTGCCGATGGCTTGAAGTCCCTGACCAAGGAAGACATTGTGCCGCTCAGCGCCGATGCGGTGGTGCATTTTCTTGCGCCTGTGCTCCTCGTGGTGGTCGTGTTCATGGGCTATGCGGTGCTGCCCATCGGCCGCAACATGACCCTGGTCAATATGGACGCGGGCCTACTGTTCTTCTTTGCGATTGGCGCGTCGTCGGAGCTGTCCGTATTCATGGCCGGCTGGTCGAGCCGCAACAAGTACTCGCTGCTGGGCGCCATGCGAGCCGTAGCGCAGATGATCAGCTACGAGGTGCCGCTGCTCATGTCGAGCGTGGCCGTGGTCATGATCACCGGCTCGCTTTCGCTGGGCAAGATTGTCGACGCGCAGAATCAATACACATACGGATTACCGCACTGGTACATCTTTACTCCATGGGGATTCGCGGGCTTCATCCTCTTCGCGGTTGCCGCCACAGCCGAAACAAATCGCTCGCCCTTCGATTTGCCGGAAGGCGAGTCGGAACTGGTTGCCGGCTATTTCACCGAGTATTCAGGATTCAAATTCGCTCTGTTCTTTCTCGGTGAGTATGTCGGTATGCTGGGCATTTCCGGACTGGGGACGACCCTGTTTCTGGGCGGATATTCGGCGCCGTTGCAGGTCCTCGGATTCGTTCCGTCGTGGATCTGGTTCTTCTCGAAGATCATGCTGTCGATGTGCGTCTTTATCTGGGTTCGCGGGACTCTGCCGCGCCTCAGGCAGGACCAGCTGATGAACTTCGCCTGGAAGTTTGTGTTGCCGCTGTCGCTCTTGAATCTGATCGTTGCCGGGATCTGGCGCTTCATGGGCGACGGATGGCTGCGCTGGGTGGCTTGCTCAACAATTCTGTTGTTGGCATACACAGTGATGGCCCGCGTGGGCATGAAGCGCGAGCACTTCGGACCGAGGAGTTACCGGTATGCGGAGTAAGTGTTTGGGGTACGGCCGATGAGCATTGTGTTTTACGTAATTGCGGCTTTGTCGGTGGCCGGGGCGCTGGCGGCGGTGTTGTTGAAAAACACCGTGCATTGCGCGCTCGCACTTACGGTGGCCTTTGCGGGCCTGGCCTTGATGTTCCTGGAGTTGGACGCGCAGTTCGCCGGTTTCGCGCAGATTCTCATTTATATAGGCGCAGTCGCAATCCTGGTCGTGTTCGCCATTCTCTTGACGCGCGGGTCGGAGACACCCAAGGATACGGTCTACAGCCGCAACTGGATTGTCGGCCTGGTGACCGCTGCTGCAATCTTCGCCATGCTCGGCTGGGCGGTTCTGCGCAGCGCGCCGGCTTTGCCTCACGAGTCCGCCGCCCCATCCGTAACCGTGATGGATATTGGCAACGCGCTTATGGGGCGCTATGTGCTTCCTCTTGAAATTGTGGCGCTGCTGCTGACGGCGGCCTTGATTGGCGCGGTGATTGTGGCCATGCACGAGAAAGAGAGTGCCAAGTGAATCCGCTGACCGGTTATCTTCTGGTGGCCGCGCTGTTGTTTGCCATTGGCCTCGCGGGCGCGCTCACGAGGCGCAACGCAATCCTGGTGCTGATCGGCATTGAGCTAATGCTAAATGCGGCGAATCTAAATCTGATTGCGTTCTGGCGTTACGGCCCCCATCCCCAGGCGCTGACGGGGCAGCCCGACCCTCTGACGGGAATGATGTTTGCCATTTTTTCGATTGCTGTTGCGGCGGCTGAGGCCGCAGTTGGACTGGGCCTGGTGATTCAGATTCATCGCCACGCGCATACAACAGACCTGGATGCGATGAACAGGATGAAGGGGTGAGAAGTTGATGCAAGAGACAATTTCGTTCACTCCGCAACTGGGAGCTTCGGCGATTACGGGAATGCTATGGCTGATTCCCGCAGTACCGATCGTGGCATCGGGCGTAATTGCGGTTCTGAAGCAGCCGAAGCGCAAGTCGGCGTCAACATTGGCGATTGGGGCGCTTGCATTTTCGTTGCTGCTATCCTTGATAGCGTTTGGACATGTACTGTCCGGATGGTCGCATGGTCAGGCAGTGCGCGAGACAGCCAATTTCACGTGGCTCCAATTCGGCACCACCAACGTAGACCTCGGCTGGGTGCTCGATCCGCTCTCCGCCGTGATGTTGGTGATGGTCACCTTCGTCGGCCTGCTCATCTTCATTTACTCCACCGGCTACATGGCGCAGGACGAAAACTACACTCGCTTTTTCTGTTTTCTTTCGTTGTTCGCAGGTGGAATGCTGGGCGTAGTCATCGCCAATAGCATCCTGCTGCTCTTCATGAGCTGGGAGATCGTCGGACTTACTTCTTACTTACTCATCGGCTTCTGGTATCTGAAACCTTCGGCCGTTGCTGCAGCAAAGAAAGCCTTCCTCACCACGCGCGTGGGCGATGTCTTCTTCCTGCTCGGGATCGTATGGCTCTTCAGCCAGACCGGCACGCTGCTCTTCTATAACGGCGGCGCCGGTTCCATCGAGGCCAACGCGTTAATGGCGCTCCTGCATCAGCACGCGGCGCTTGGACTTTCGGCTGCAGGTGCGATTGGCTTGTTGATTTTTGCCGGAGCAGCAGGGAAGAGCGGACAGTTTCCACTGCATGTCTGGCTGCCGGATGCGATGGAAGGTCCCACACCGGTGTCGGCGCTGATTCACGCGGCGACCATGGTTGCCGCTGGCGTCTATCTCATCGCGCGCGTATACCCGCTGATGCAGGCCGGCGCGTTGACCGGTGGCACAACGACAGCACTAACAGTTGTCACCTGGGTCGGCGCATTCACCGCCGTTTTCGCGGCACTCATCGCCGTTGCGCAAAACGACATCAAGCGCATCCTGGCTTACTCCACCGTCTCGCAACTCGGCTACATGATGGCCGGCCTCGGCATGGGCGGCGTCGCCGTCGGCATGTTCCACCTGATTACGCACGCGTTCTTTAAAGCGTTGCTGTTCATGGGCGCGGGCTCCGTAATCCACGGCTGCCACGAAGAACAGGACATCCGGCGCATGGGCGGGCTCAAATCCGACATGCCGGCGACTTTCGTGACTTATTCAATCGGCATGCTGGCGCTGTGCGGGTTTCCGCTGTTGTTTTCAGGGTTCTGGAGCAAAGATGGAATTCTGGAGGCAGCGCAGCATTTCAGCGTGAGCAAAGTTCCGTTCTACATGCTGGTTTTCGGTGCGCTGCTGACTGCGTTTTATATGACGCGGCAGGTGAGTTATGTATTCTTCGGCGTAAATCGGGGCGCGAAAAACGCACATGAAAGTCCACGTGCGATGACAGTGCCTCTGGCGATTCTTGCCTTCTTCGCAATGGCTCTGGGTTTGATTGGAACGCCGGCTTGGCCCTGGTTCCGCGGATTCCTCGAGGGCCACTCAGTGAACTTTGAATGGAGCGGATTCAACGAGCCAGGACTGCTGGCGCTGATGGCCACATCGACAGTGGTTGTGCTTCTTGGCCTTGTTCTGGGTTGGCGGTTGTATGGGGACAACACGCCGCGGCCCGATGAGTCCGATGTGCTCGAGCGGGCTATGCCGTTGCCCTGGAAGTGGCTGCATGATCGCCTCTATATGGATGAGCTCTATGGGATGACAGTGATTGCGTTTTACGGTTGGTGGGCAAAGGTTGCGGACTGGCTCGACCGCCGCGTGTGGGGCGGGGCAGTGGGCGCGGTGGCGTGGGCCTTTGGCCTGTGGGCGCAGTTGAATCGCTTTCTGGATACCAACGTTGTGGATGGCAGCTTCGACAAGGGCTGCGAAGAGCTGTCAACGGGCGGCGGGCTGCTGTCGCGCATGCAATCGGGCCGAGTGCAGACTTATTTGCGCTTGCTCGCTCTAGCCGTGGTGGCGCTGGCAGCGATTCTGATTTGGAGCAGCCGGGCATGAGCGGATTTCCTGTGCTAACGCTGTTGACCGTGCTGCCGCTAATCGGAGCGGCTATCGCTCTCATGTCGGGAAAACATGCGCGGGGCGTGGCCATTTTGACCACGGGTGCTTGCGTTGTTCTAGCGTTGTTTGTGTGGACGCAGCTGCCGGCAAATGGCTCGATCGGGCTCGTGGAAGTGCACAAATGGGCGCCGTCGCTGGGGATTGAGTATCACCTGGGCGTCGATGGACTGGGCGCGTTGATGCTAGTGTTGTCTGCGATAGTCACGCTAATGAGCGTTGACGCAGCGCACAGGGTGCATCATCAGCCGGGGCTCTATTTCGGATTAGTTTTGGTGCTGGAGTCGGGGCTTTTCGGATCCTTCACGGCGCTGAATTTCTTTCATTGGTTTTTGTTCTGGGAGCTAAGCCTCATTCCCGCATTCTTTCTGATCAAGCTTTGGGGCGGCACGAAGCGCGGGCCTGCGGCAACGCAGTTTTTCGTGTATACCATGGCAGGAAGCGTCGCGCTTCTAGTAGCGTTTCTAGCCGTGTTTGTCGCGACCCGGAGCATGGATTTCCAGCACCTGACGCTACTGGCATCGACAGGCGAATTGGAACAGATGGTCACGTCTCACCTTGGCCCAGTGACGATGTGGCTGGCCGTTGGAGTGCTCGCCGGGTTTGCAGTTAAGGTGCCGATGTTTCCATTCCACACATGGCTGCCGGCGGCTTACGCTGAGGCTCCTTCGCCTGTGACCATGTTGCTGACAGGCGCGATGTCGAAGATGGGCGTGTACGGATTGCTGCGGATTGCGGTGCCGCTTTTCGGCCACCAGATCGCGCAGATGCGCACACCGTTGCTGGTGCTAGCGGTTGCGACCGTGGTGATGGGCGCATGGGCAGCGGCGGCGCAAAAAGACCTGAAGCGCGTGTTCGCTTACTCATCGGTCAATCACCTGGGCTACTGTCTGCTGGGAATATTCGCGCTTGCTGTTCCATATTCGCTCGGAGACGCAGGCCAACTCGCCAGCCAGGCCGCCGCGCTGAATGGCGTTATTCTGCAGATGTTCAATCACGGCGTAACAGCGGCTGCATTGTTCTGGTTTGTAGCTCTCTTGCAGCAGCGCACCGGAGGACATCGCGGCATCGACGACTTCGGCGGCCTTCGCAAACCTGCGCCGGTCTTCGCGGGCCTGATGGGCATTGCGCTTTTCTCCTCGCTCGGTCTTCCGGGGCTCAACGGATTTGTAGGTGAGTTTCTCATCTTCCGCGGCGCGTTTTCGCTGGCTTGGGTGGCTTCAACGGTTTCAATTCTCGGCTTACTCGTAACAGCAGCAGTGATTCTCACCGTGATTCAGAAAGTTTTTTCGGGCTCGGTCCCGGAGCATTGCAAGGGCTTTCCCGATCTGCATACGGGCGAGCGAATGGCGCTGGCTCCAGTAATTGGCCTTATGCTGCTGATTGGTCTTTTGCCGCAACTGATTGTGGACAGCGTGAACCCCACGGTTCAAAACCTGCTGGCGCACTGGAGATTTTAAGTGTTGGCCTGGACGATCTATCTCTCGTTTGCCGGTGCACTGATTGAGGCGCTCTTGCCCAAGGGCAAAGCCATGCATGCTCGCTGTCTTGCGCTCGCTGTGTCTGTGGCTGGGCTCGCAATCGCAGTGAGCGGTTTCATCTACGGCATGGGCCGCGGTCGCGTTGTCCTTATCGATGTGCCGTGGGTCCCGACCATGGGCATTCACTATTTGCTCGCCGCGGACGGAATCAGCCGCGTGCTGGTGCTGCTCACCGGCCTGGCCGCGGTCGCAGGCGTGCTGTTCAGCTGGAATATCGAGTTCCGCACCAATGAGTTTTTCGCATTCTTCCTCGCGCTCATCGGTGGCGTATACGGGGTCTTTCTCAGCTTCGATTTATTTCTGCTGTTTGTTTTTTACGAAATTGCGATCGTGCCCAAGTACTTCCTGATCGCCATCTGGGGTTCGACGCGGCGCGAGTATGCAGCGATGAAACTGGCGCTCTACTCATTTGTTGGCTCGGCGATGGTGCTCATCGGCCTGCTAGCGGCGTATGCGGCATCGGGCAGCCACTCTACCGGACTTGTTGCGCTCGGCCACGCAAACCTGCCGGTTAGCTCCCAGATGTGGCTTTTTCCCCTGGTGTTTGTCGGCTTCGGAATTCTCGCCGGCATGTGGCCCTTTCACACCTGGGCGCCCACCGGTCACGTGGCCGCGCCAACTGCTGCTTCCATGCTGCTGGCGGGCGTCGTCATGAAGCTGGGCGCTTACGGTTGCCTTCGTGTGGCGATTGGGCTATTCCCGCACGGCCTCGATCCGTGGGGTTTCTCGTTCATCGGCGTTGGATCGTGGCGCGATGTGTTTGCTGTGCTGGCGGTGGTGGGCATTGTTTACGGTGCACTGGTCGCGTTGGCGCAGACCGATTTCAAATTTGTCATCGGCTACTCCAGCGTGAGCCACATGGGGTTTGTGCTGCTGGGTCTTGTCACGCTGAATCAAATCGGCGTAACGGGTGCGGTGCTGCAGATGTTCTCGCACGGCATCATCGCGGGCCTGCTCTTCGCCATTGTCGGCCGCATCGTTTATGACCGAACCCACACCAGGCAACTGGCAGAGCTTGAGACCATGCACCTTTCCAAGAGACTTCCGTTTGCGGCATGGGCATTTGTCGTCGCCGGAATCGCATCGATGGGGCTGCCCGGCTTCTCGGGTTTTGTGGCGGAGTTCCAGGTGTTAGTCGGCGCATGGATCGCCAAGCCGTGGTGGACATTGGCGGCGGGCGTGGGCATTGTGGTGGGCGTTGCGTATACGTGGCGCGCGACGCAGAAGGCGTTCTTCAGCGATAAGCTGCCGACTCCGGAAGAACACCCGAAGACCGGCTGGCCGTCGTTCGCTGCAATCACCTGGCCTGAGGCTACGGGCGTGGCGTTGCTTGCCGGAGTGAGCTTGTTCGTTGGCTTATACCCGAGGATACTGCTCGATGCAATTGAACCGGCGGTAGCCGCGCTGCTAGCGGGAGGGGGACGATGAATTACTCCGATCTCTTCCGTATAACATTGCCGGAAGCAATCCTCGAAATTGCCGCGCTGCTCGTGCTGATCGTGGACCTGGGTTTGTTGCGCAAGGCCGCGGTCAAAGTGCGGCTGGCGGTGGCAGTTTTCCTGGGAGCGTGTGGCTGTGCGGCTGCGCTCATCCCCGTCGAAATGCAAGGCGCTTCCTGGCTCACGTTTGGCAAGGGCATCGATTCTACTTTGCTTGGCACAGGCGGATTCATTGCCGTAGCGCAGACCGGGATTCTGGTCCTCACGATTCTGACGTTGTTGCTGCTTTTCGATTCCGGATTCACGAAGCATATCGGCGAGTTTGTGGCCGTGGTGCTGATGGCCGCTGCGGGCGGTTTGCTGGTGGCCTCGGCGCAGGATCTGCTGGTGATTTTCATCGGCCTCGAACTGCTGAGCCTGGGCCTCTACATACTGACCGCCTTCGCCAAGAACTCCGGCAAGAGCGCTGAAGCGGCGATGAAGTATTACTTGTTCGGGGGCATGTCGGCAGCGTTTCTACTTTTCGGATTCAGCTACTTTTATGGGTTGACCGGAACAACGAATCTGGCCTTGATTCAATACCGGATCACGCTGACGGGCCCGAGCCCGCTGTTTTACGTGGCGTGGATCCTGGTGGTTGCCGGGCTTGGCTTCAAGATCGCCGTGGTTCCATTCCATCTTTGGGCGCCGGACACCTATGAAGGCGCACCCGCTCCTGCCGCGGCGTTTATCGCATCCGTGTCGAAGGTGGCGAGCTTTGCACTGCTCATTACGCTGGCCATGAACTGGTGGTTGCAGCCCGGCGGCGATCTGGCTGCCGACGGCCATTCGATGGAGCAGATTCTGCGCGCCTACTACCAGGCGTGGCCGCAACTCGCGACGGTCCTGCTGATTGCCGCGGCCGGTTCCATGCTGTTAGGCAACCTCGCGGCGCTGGCGCAATCAAGCGTGCGACGGCTGCTGGCTTACTCTGCCATTGCTCATGCGGGATACATTCTACTTGGGCTTGCGGCGCATCCGACTTTTACCGGCGTTGGAAACGCGGTGGACTTTAACCTCGCGAATCTGTTTGCCACGCAGCGCACCATCCAGAGTGTGCTTTTTTACGTGCTGACGTACGGGCTCACCACGGTTGGCGCCTTCGGCGTGGTATCCGTTGTGGAGCGCGCAACGGGAAGCGACAAGTTCGATTCCTTCCTGGGCCTGCATAAACGCAACCCGGTGTTGGCCGCCGTGCTGCTGGTGCTGTTTCTATCGCTTGCGGGCATTCCGCCGCTGGTCGGATTCTGGGCCAAATTCAACCTGTTTGCGGCTGTCCTCAGCGAGCGTGCGGGAGCGGTTCCCTTTGCGCTGGTCTGCCTGGCAATTGCAATGAGCGCCGTTTCGCTCTACTACTATTTGCAGGTGCTCAAGCGGGCCTACGTGATGCCGGCTGTCGATGAGAGCCGGATCAAGGTCCATCCCGTAGTGATGCTGGTGCTGGTGGGGATTGCTGCCGCTGTTGTTCTGCTTGGCGTCTTCCCAACGGTGCTGGGTGGCTGGATCGCGCGCTTCTGATAAGAAACAATGTTGTATTTTGGCGCGACGTGTATAGAGGTTTGTGGTCTCCCAGGTCTCAAAATCGAGACCTGGGAGACCCAGAGTTTCATCGAAACCGTGGGTCGGCTACGCCGGTGGGGGACTAGAGCGAACTGCAAGAGGGTCCATCCCGTACTGCATTCTGGTCAAATCCGCCTTGAGTTCACGGAATTGCTTCCCTTTTTCCACAAGACCTTTGCCGCAACATTACGGCACTACACCGAAATACAGTGGAAAAAACGCGCGTATCTTCATAGATTATTTATCGCCAAACCCTTATTCTTGAATACACTTTAGTGCAATAGTGTCTAACCCCAGATCTTTAGGACGGGAACAGACTTGGATCCCGCCACCATAAATTCAATCACGGGATACCAAAGAATCTGTGAGGAGATTATGAAGAAAAGTTTTCGGAGCAGTGTCGCCCTGTGCGGTCTGATGTTATTGGCCGTGCTTTGGTGTACCATCCCCGGCCTGGCGCAGCAGACGTTGGGTTCAATCAACGGCACGGTGGTCGATCCATCCGGCGCCGCGGTCCCAGGGGCGACGGTCACGGCCACCAACGCAGCCATCAACGTAACCTCGACCACAACCACCTCCGGTTCCGGCTACTTCCAGATCTTCAACTTGCCCATCGGAACTTACACTGTGAAAGTGAGCCGCGACGGGTTTGAACTGAACGTACTGGACAACATCCCTGTTCAGGAAGCCCGCGCCACCACGGTGAATACGGCTTTGAAGGTGGGCAAGGCGACGGAATCGGTAACGGTGAATGCGATCCCGCTGCTGAACGCCACCGACACCACCAACGGTTACACGCTCGATTCTTCGCAAATCGAAATTACTCCCCTGGCCACAGGCAGCTTCACCCAGATGGCAGTCCTTTCGCCTGGCGTCAATGCCGAGCTTCTTTCCAACCTGGACTCCAACTCAGGACTCGGCAACCAGCCCATCTGGGCCAACGGCCAGCGCGACACGTCAAACACATTCCAGGTGAACGGCGTTGACTCGACAAACCTCTTCAACGGAAAGAGTTCGAGCGGTTCCACCTCGCAGCGTTACAACTTCAACATCGGCAGCGCGCCCACGGCCGGCGGTTCCTTCTCCGTGGGCACTTCCGTCTACGGATCGAACGGCAACAGTCTGCCCTCTCCGCCCCCCGAGTTCACACAGGAATTGCGCGTGAATGCTTCCATGTACGACGCGCAGCAGGGCGCCACGAGCGGTGCGCAGATTGACGTCAATACGATTACCGGAACCAATAATTGGCACGGCTCGCTGTACGGCAGCTATGCCAACAACCTGGCAAATGCCTCGCCTTTTTTCTTCAACCAGGACTATCAACTCGGCCTGCAGGGAATCGGAGTTTTCCCGCAGTCGATGGTCAACCCCTGGCTTCGCCGCTGGAGCGCGGGCGTTACAGCGGGTGGCCCACTCAAAAAAGACAAGCTCTTCTTTTTCGTTGCTTATCAGCGTCGCGACAATGAAGACAACGCGACTGGCCTTTCGGAAATGAACGTGCCTAGCGGCTTGACCAACGATCGATCGCTGAGTGGGCTCCTGAATGCCGACGCCAGCTGGGGTGGCTCGCTCACGAGCACCAGTCAGATCGACGGCGTCGCAGCTACGCTGTTGCAGGCTCAACTCCCGAACGGTCAGTTCCTGATTCCTTCGGCACAATCCAGTGCACCCTACGAGTTCGGTGTTCCAAATGTGTACTTGATTGGAACCTCGCGCCTGATCTCCGATCAGGGCACCATTTCTCTTGACTACGATCTGACCCCGAAGGATCGCATCGCAGCAAAGTACTTTTACCAGAACGCCCCGGTTACCCGCCCATACGGCTTCTCGAATACGGGGGGCTTCCCGGTTACGCAGCACAACGGCGCGCAGGTCGCTTCAATTGGCAACACTATTGCCATCGGTTCGCGGTTTAACTGGGAGCAGCGCCTCGGATTTGTCCGCATGGGTTCCTTCAGCAACTATCAGCAGACGGTCGCCGGCGGCAACCTGGGTGTCTCCGCGGCGCAGACGACGGGCCTGGTCTCAAATCTTTTGCCCGGATTGGAGATCAAGAATTTCGGCTATTTTGACCAGTATTCGCCGAGTCTCGACATCGGTCCGGCTGGAACGCCCGGCGCATTTGTCGACATGGGCTATTATCAGAACCGTCTCAATCCTTCAACGAACGTGATCTTTACGTTGGGCAAGCACACGATTGTTGCCGGCGGTGGTTACGACTACACACAACTGAACATCACCAATAACCGCACCGGTCATGCCCAGATGGAAGTCTACGGCTTTGACAGCTTTCTACAGGGCCAGGTGCACAGCTCAAGCGTTGTTGAAAGCATCGATCCCACCACGGGCCGCAACAATGCCGATCGATACTATCGCACCAATGAGATCAGCGGTTATGTGCAGGACAAATGGCAGGCTCTCCCCAACCTCAGCATCACGGCCGGTGTCCGTTATGACTACCACGGCGGCATGACGGAAAAATATGGCGATATGTTCAACTTCGATCCGGCGCTGTACAGCGTGACCGGCACGTCGACGACTGGATTTAACGTGACCAACTCCGGATTCGTCATCGCCGGGAACAACAAGCAGCACCCCAGCCCCGGCGTTTCCGCGTCAACCCTGGATGGACGCCAATGGGGCATCTCTCCCCGCCTTGGATTTGCCTGGTCGCCTTCGGCCAATCAGGGCAGGGTGGTCATCAATGGCGGCGTCGGTTTGTACTATGACCGCGGTGAACTCTTTACCTATCTCTCCCAGCCCGCGGGTTCTTCCACCGGCGGCCCCTTTGGTGTCACTGAATCCTCCCCGCTGGTCAGTCTCGCGACCGGAAATTCGAGCACCGGCCTGACGCTTGAGAACCCGATGGGCGATCTGGCTTTTTCTACACCGGCACAGGGGGGCATTTACACGCCGCCGAGTTCCGATCCGGGCGTTGTGGGCCAGGCTTTGCAGGCTCAGTTGAATGAGATGACTGGGACACCGCCTACCAGCAGCTACTACAACCAGTTTGGCCCGAATTGCGGCGGCGTACAGAGCCAGGAAGGATACTTCCTCTGCACCTCACCGCTGAATTTCGGTACGTACGACAAGAACAACGTTCTGCCCTACACCATCAATTACACGTTGAATTTTCAGTGGCAGCCGACGGGCACCGTGGCATTCACACTTGGCTACGCGGGCAATCGTGGCCGCCACGCGGTGATTCCGATTCCGTTCAACGAGCCGGGCATTGCAACAGCGAGTAATCCGATCTGGGGCGAGACTTCATCCTATGGCATGGAAGTCATGAACCAGAACAACCAGGTTGATCCCAACTACGACTATGCCCCGATTGCCGGAGAGCCCTGGAACACGTTTGACGCCGGCAATACGGACTTCCGCGCACCCTACGTCGGCTACAGCCCCAACGCGGCAGCCTTCAAAACCGTCGGTGTATCGGCCTACGATGCGCTCGAAACGCACGTCGAAAAACTTCTCTCGCATAACTTCCAGCTTGGCGCCAGCTATACATGGAGCCATTCCCTCGACGAGCAAAGCGACATCGGCCTGTTCTTCACGGGCGACAACCCGAACCATCTACGCGACTCCTGGGCCTCCTCGGACTTTGACCGTACCCATGTATTTACGGGCAACTTCCAGGTAAATATTCCCAATGCGGTCAAGCAAAGCAACGTCGCCTCCTACATCACCAACGACTGGCACATCACCGGAATCGGAACCTTGCAGAGCGGCGAACCCTACTCGCTCTATGAGTTCTACGGCGCCGTGGGCAGCATCAACTTCGGCAACTTCCCGACGCTGATGAACCCGGTTCTTGGCATCAAGAACCCCAGGAATCCGAAATCGGCGATGACCGGAAACAAGGGATCGTTCCGAGGCGGCGGTGGCAGCTACATTCCAACTCTCGACCCTTCCCAGATCGCCATCAATTACCTGCAACCGGGCACCAACGGCATTCCCATTTCAACGGGGAACGATCCAAGCGATATTTACCAAACGGCCTTCAACGTGGGGCAGCGCAATATCTTCCGCCAGTCGGCACAAAAGCGTCTCGATGTCTCCGTCCGCAAGGAGTTCAGGATTACTGGCAGGGTCAAGGCCCAGTATGAACTGAACGTCTTCAACGTAACCAACACAACCAGCCTTGACGTACCGCAGAATCAGGCACAGATACGCCAGAACAACGGGTGCTCCGCCACTGCGATCAGTGCTTATGGCGGTGACCAGAATTGCAACAAGTATCGCTCCTACCTTGGTTATGGCCAGATCGTGACCGCAAACAATCCAGTCGATCAACAGACAGCTCTGGCCAATCTGGATCAGGTCCCCTTCACGACCGGGTCAGGGAAGTCAACGCAGCTTCCTCTGACACTTTCGCTCAGCCCGCCGCAGGGAACTTGCACTCTTGCAGCGCTGACCATTGCGAACACCTCTTCCTGCCCGAACAATGCGGCTAACTTTGGCTCCGTCACTGGAACCATCGGCGGTTCCCGAGCTTTCACGATGGGGTTCCACGTCACTTTCTAACGTCTCGTTTGAGAAGCAGCAAGCCGATCGGGGTCTCTCTCTCGAGACCCCGATTGTTTTTGGGCAAGGGAAGTGAGCCCGTTCCTAGGTGAGGAGGGACACAAAGCGCCGATGAGCAGGATGCTGGAAAAGGAACAAATCGGGAATAGTGTTCCTTATCGGGCCAGTTTCTTGTTGAAATCCTGTGAACAATCGGATTAAAGTTGGTTTTATAAACCATCTGTAATACTTGTTGTCCTTGAAGGGTCTGTGTTCCTGAGGTGTATCCATGGCTTGCCCGAAGTGCCAATCGGAGTCAGTGTCCGTAATCCCTGCAGAAGTCCGTCTTTACCGCAACAAAATGCGCACAACGAGCCACCCGCCAGTGTCCCCGAATCCGGACGTGCTTGTATGCCTGGATTGTGGGTGGAGTGAGTTTTCGATTCCGGGAGCTTGGCTTTCAGCGGGGTGGCTGCGGTCGCTGCGGCGGGAGCCGATGGCCACTGTTAACGGGATCTCCTCCTAAAGCAACGGCGCCGAATTGTGCTTCTTTTGGTCGACGCAGAGCCGCGTTCCGGAACCTCCTGAACCGCAGGCTTTGCGATTTTGCTTAGGGCAGGTTTCCAAACCTCTTCCCTGAAAAGGAGCACGGGAGTCAAGGCAAGCACCCATGATGAAAAAGAGCAGTTCCCATGAAGCCGAATCCGGATCGCAACTGCCCGCGTCTCAACTGGCCGCGTCCCAATTGATCGACGCGAGAATTCAGGAGTTGGGTGACTGGCGCGGAGAAATGCTTTCCCACCTCCGCGCTTTGATCAAGCAAGCCGGCCCTCAAATCGTCGAAGAGTGTAAGTGGAAGAAGCCTTCCAACCCCTGGGGAGTGCCCGTCTGGTCGCACGACGGGATCATCTGCACCGGCGAGGTCTATAAGAGTGCTGTGAAGTTGACGTTCGCCAAGGGCGCCGCGCTGGAAGACCCCGCGGCGCTCTTCAATTCCAGTCTCGATGGAAATGTAAGGCGCGCCATCGACTTTCACGAAGGCGACAAGGTTGACGAGAAGGCTCTGAAAGCTCTGATTCGCGCCGCCGCGGCCCTGAACGCTTCCAAGGCCTGAGAAGACTGATGAAATGCAGCCACCTGGCAAAAACAGGCCTTGGCGGGCAAACTTCAGCATTCACTTCTGAAACAGCAGCGGAGCAAAGTGGATGAGGTTATCGCGCCACACCAGGGAGTCATGCAGCCCCGGCGTCTCCACCTGCGTCACCGGCATCCCTTTCGCCTTCAGAAATGCGACCATCTTGCGGTTGGCATCGATCAAACCATCCTCGGTGCCGCAGGCGATCCAGAGCAGCTTCAGGTCGGCCGTCTTTGGGTCAAGCGCGGCAAGCTGGCGCTCGTAATCGAGTGTGTGAACCGCCGAAGAGAAGCCGCCGATCCAAGCGAATTTATCGGTATTGTGCAGGCCGGTGTCGAGCGATTCGAGTCCGCCCATCGAGAGTCCGGTAATGGCGCGGCCCTCGCGATCATGCGAGATGTTGTAGGCGGATTCGGCGAAGGGCATAATCTCACCGGTCAACAGGCTCATGAAGAGTTGCGTGTTGTGCTCGACCGCGGCGGGGTCTTTCCAGACATCGAAGCCGTGCTCGACGAAGCTCATGTCGCCATAGCCAAGCGGCATCACAACCACCATCGGCTTGACCTTCCCCTCGGCGAGCAGGTTGTCGAGAATGAAGTTCGCCTGCTGGTCCTTGACCCAGCCTTCCGCAACCCCGCTCCAGCCGTGCAGGAGGTAGAGGACGGGATAGGGCTTCGCTGCGTGGGCATCGTAACCTGGCGGCGTGTAGACGACGATCTCCTCCTGATTTGCCTGGAGTCCGAGAGCAATCTTCGAAGTGAAACGATGTGTGTGCACCGTCCCGTGCGGAACGCCGGTCTCGTCCCATGGCTGCGGTGTGGGGCCCGGAACGGCCACGGCGTTGCTGGCCGGGAAGTCGAGATTCGCGGTGACGCGGTGGTTCTCGGGGTCGATTCTTGGCGCGCCGCCAACGAGAAAACTGTAGAAGTAGATTTCAGGCGAGAGCGGCTGCGTTTGGTAGGTCCATATGCCGCCGTTTCCCCTGGTCATGGGGATGGGTTTGGCGACGCCTTCGAGGTTCAGCGCGACCTTGGTTGCTGCGGCATCCTTGAAGCGGAAGGTGATGCTACGGTCGGCGTGCACTTCGTGCGAGCGCAACGGCGGAGGGGGTGCGGCGGGTTTCTGGGCGGTCAGGGCGAGCGACTGCAGAAGGAGGGTAGCGGCTAGTACGTGCTTGAGTGCCATGCGAGGAGTGTACCGGATGCCCCGAAGTGTGGTCAGCTCTCAGCTCTCAGCTCTCAGCAGTCCGACTCGCTGGAGATAAAAACATTCGTTGTTTTTGTCACGAACTATCTGTTCCCGCCACTACAGATACGGATGCATGCGAAGCAGATTTCCCAGCAGCCTGGATGCGGCCCTGTTCGCCCTATCGCCGGTTGCATTTCCCCTTTGTTCGTAGAGCGTGTTTCATCAATGACCAGCACGCCTGCAAATCCATCCCGCAGGGGTTAAAACCCCTTGTTTGTCGAGCTACTTTCGGCACGCGACCCAGATGGTACCCCGGTCGTGCCCTGACACAAAGCAGGTTTATGAAACAAGTTCCAGACAGAATCAGACGACCAACAGAACCCAAACGCTCCAAAGGAGTCAATCGATGATCTCGAAGACAATCTTCCTCTCTCGTTACGGACGCATCTTCACAGCTTCAATGCTGGCGCTTGCCGGCACACTCACACCCGCCCACGCCGCCGGCCGCGGGTTTACCGTTGACTTCACCAACTGCTCTGAGTTTGCCGGTTGGGGGCCGGTTGCCAACACCCCACTTGCTACATCGCTGGTGCCCGCCAACTTCACCACGCTCCTTGAGAGCAGCCAGGCGACCATCGTCATCCGCGCCTCCAACTGCGAAGGCGTCTCGGTCAACGGCTCCAAGGCCGTGCCCACGACCCTGAGCCACATCGGTATCGGCGTCGTCTCGCCTGACGGTTCCGGCACCATCAACAACTACACGCTGGTCTACCTGACCAACAACCCTCTCCTGGCCGAGAGCTTCCAGCATGCCGGCATGCCGGCCATCTTTGACCCCACGCTGGACTATGAGTATTCGGGCACCGCGGACACTGCGGGCTCGCTTTATGTAGGCGCGTCGGCTCCCTGGCTGACGCCGTACTTCCTGGCCGGCACCGAACAGGCGGCCACCGGTCCCCAGTTATTCATCGCCAACTGGTGGTACCTCGGCCCAGAAGGTGTCATGAAGCAGCAGACCACGTTTCCGGCGATTGCCTTCGGAGCGGCAGACGTCACCTTCCACACCAGCGCGAGCTCACTCGTGGGCAAGCTGATTGGCGGCAACTCCGACGCAAACTTCCCCTACTTCGATGCCCGCGGGGTCTACTCAACGGCCCACATGGTCGTGACGGTGGAATAAATCCAAGCGGAAGGGTGTCCAAGGCTTCCGCTTCGAAGAATCAACCCTCTTAAATAAATTAAACTGGCTAAATAAACTACGGTTTCCCCATCCTTGCGCCCTGGTCCTAGCGCAAGGGTGGGAAGCCGGGATGCTTTGGTGAGAACTGACACATGAGCAATGCCGCCCGCTTACCTCGGGCTGCGCGGAGCGGGAGCAGGCCGCGGTGCCGGCGCCCTGGTTTGCAATTGCTGTTGCTGCTGCGTGTGTTTCTGTTCCAGCTGCTGCGTCTGCTGCGTATGCTTCTGCTCCACCTGCTGCTGCTTTTTCTGGTTGGCCTGCTTGGTTACCTGCTGATCCTCTTTATCCTGTTGCGCCTGCAGTTTCTGATGGTCCTGGTTCTGTTTGTCCACCAGTTTTTGCTGTTGGTGCTGATATTTCTTGTCGGCGCTGTCATTGCCCGAGCTGGGAGCTGGCTGCACCGTGTGCGGCTGCAGATCGCGCGCGTGGGTGGGATTGGCGCTCGGGGACGCGGTTCCTTCCGGCCTGTTTCCCCCTGCGGCCGGCGCACCGGAGCGGCTCGGCGCGGGGTGATATGGAGCGCCTTCCGCTTTTGCAGCGACAACACCTTTTCCGCTGAAATCTCCCGGCCGGCTAGTTGCAGCCACCGGAGGCTTGCCATGGTTAGCCTCAGCCCGCATCTGCGGATTGGAGCGCGCCGCCTGCACATGCTGGGTCTGCGCCGCTACCGGGGGGATATGCCGCTGCTGGTCCGCAGCTTGCTCCTGGGGCGTCGGCCGCCTGTCGATGCCGCCCTCGCCGCCGTTATAGCTCACGCGATTCACCGTTGTTTCGTGGATGACGGTGGTGTTGTACACGTTGTGAATGTTGGTTACGTCGATGTTCAACACGGCCCGGTTGTAGAAGAAGTGGTCGTGATCCCAGCGCCCTCCCTCGAAGCCCGTGCCAAAATAGCCAAAGCCGTAGGAGATGCCTCCATAGAAGCCCACCTCGGAGCCCCAGTATCCTTCATGGAAGCGAAAGCCGCCAGTCTCCCATCCCCACCAGTCGGGAGTCCAGAGGTATCCGACCTCAGGTGCTTCCACCCAGGTCCCCGGCACCCAGTAGTAGCCGTCGTCCGGATCGTAGGCCCAGTACCCTGGAGTCCACAGAAAGCCGTCGCCGGGGCAAATCGGTTGGTCATAAATCGGGAGCGCCGGCGGCCCGAAGGCCACAGTCACGGCAATCTGGGCGAAGACGGGTGTAATGAACGCGAGCGCAAGCAGCGCCAGAAACATGGTGCGGAATGTGTGTCTCATGCGTGTCGTACCTTTCTCTGTGATTGAAACAAGCCGGGTGAATGAAGAACTTCTCAGCAGCAACAGGCGGCGAAGGGGTGCGCGCCTTTGGCACCGCCCCATACGGGTACGATGTGAAGGCAGAGGCCTTGGTTGTCCCGGTGTCCCAGGTTAAGTCGGCGGAAGCAGGATGTTTACGACTCGGCGGATAGCCTGCCCATCCACAATTGAATGGGTGCCCCACTCTCATGTTTAAACCGCCCTGCCGTGTTTCGCCTGAAACAAAACGCCGATCTTACGGCTCTCCGGCCGCAGCGCCCACGATGCCGCCATAAAACCAGTAATGATCAGCGGAGCGATCACGTGAAAACCGTAAGCGCCGTAGCCGCCGACAAAAGCGCACGATGCGGCCGCGCCTGTCAGGTCAAAGAAGATCCCGGCATACGCCCATTCCTTCAGCCGGGGAAAACGCGGCGCCAATATGGCAATGGCCCCAAGCACCTTCCAAATTCCCAGGATGCCGAAGAAGTACATTGGATAACCAAGCAGAGGCACGACGCCATGCGGATTGGCCTGATATTGCCAGATCTGCGCCAGACCACCGCCTCCGATGAAAAAGGCGACCAGTATGGTCATTGTCCAATAAAAAATGGATTTTGCTTTCATGGTCAGTCCAACCCTCCAACAACGCGTTCCAGGTTGCCGATAAACTTCTGCCAGCCATACTTCGCACCCTTGTAGTTCGCCTCTTGATCTGGCCCAAAGCCGGTCTGCTCCATGCGCAGATGCGTGCCGCTCTCCGTAGGCGTCAACGTCCAGGTGACGACACTCGCCAGTCCCAAAGTTCCCCAGCTGTACGCGAGCCGTGCATGCGGTTCCACCACCAGCACTTCACTTTCGATGACTCCGTTCCAATTGCCGACAGGGGACCTGCGGAAGCTGAACCGATGTCCCACCACCGGCTCGAAATCATTCGTCAGCAGCCACTCTTCGATCAGGCGGCCCTCCGTTAGCGCGCGCCAGACCTTTTCCGGGGGGTGCGCCATCTCCCGTTCAATGACGAGAGTTCGTGTCTCGGTCATGGCTCCATCCTATCCAACAGGGATTCAAGCCGGTCAAACCGTTCGCGCCAGAACGCACTATAGACGTTCATCCAGTCGACCAGTGGCGCCAGGGCCTGCGGTGGCACGCTGTAATGCGTCTCCCGTCCGTCGTGCCGATGGCGAACCAGCCTTGCGTGCTTCAGAACACGCAAGTGCTTGGAAACTGCCGGCTGCGATACGCCGGCGCGACCCGTCAATGCGTGCACCGTCTGTTCCCCGTCCCGTGCCAGGCGCTCGAAGATCGCCCGCCGTGTAGGGTCGGCGAGGGCCCTGAATACATTGTTGGTTGCAACTTGCATCGAGAGCCCCCTCAGTCCTCAATTGTGTTACCAATCCAGATGGGTGATCTGAATGAGATTTCCGCATGTGTCGTCGAGCACCGCGATGGTCGATCCCGCAGTCTTGGTCGGCTCCTTGGTGAACTTCACGTCATGGCCCTTGAGCCTTTCGTACTCTTTTTGGACATCCGCGACAAAGAAATTGGCGGCAGGTATCCCGCTGCCATGAATCCCTTCCTGATAAGCCTTCGCTGCCGGGTTGAAGCCCTCGCTGGCTTCAAGGACCAGTTGCACGCCTTCCGGCTCTTCGGGGGAGACCACAGTTAGCCATCTGTAATTCCCACCCCCCGCGAAATCGTGTTTCTTTTGGAAGCCAAGCACCTCGGTATAGAACTTCAATGCCTTCTCCTGGTCGTCCACAAAGATGCTCGTGAGTTTGATTCGCATGGTTTGTCCTCTCTATGCTCTGCGCTGTGATTCTTTTCCTTGGCGAGTCTCAACTCGCACACAGAAAACATAACCAAACAGTTATTGATTGTCAACACTCTTTTCGCACAAAAAATCCCCCAGCCGAAGCTGGAGGCCTTCTTGGATTCCTTTTCCGAACCTTAAAGAGGTACCTTTTCCAGCGGCGCGATGAACCCGATGCCGGGAACGTCTAGCTTATGCAACTGCTTGTCGTTGGTGATGAATAGATCGACTCCAAAATGAGCCGCGCATGCCAACTGAATTGCGTCGGGATTGCGGATGGTGTGTGTAGCGCGCAGAGTGGCGTAACGCCACGCAACCTGCGGATCGAAGCTGATGACCTGTGCTCTTGCCCGGATCGCGCGGTCGTATTGCTCTATCAAAGATGCTTGTCCCAGCTTCGAGGGCTTGACCAACAGTTCGCCGAGGGTCATTGCCGAGGTAACCAACTTGTCGCCGCGCTGTATCATCCGCCGCCAAACGGAATCCACCATGCTGCTAAACGGTTCGTAGTCTTCAAAAAGATAGATGAATACATTGGTGTCGAAGAAAATCTTGCTCACTCGGATTCCCTCCGCAGATTCTCGACATATTCGTCTGCATGCTCATCTGCCCAGATGTGGCGCCCCGAACCGCGCAGCCGCAACAACGGATCGTCCTCCCAGTTGATCGGCGTGGGGTGGTTGTCCGTTTCCTTGCTCCAGGTCTCGTACCAATCGAGAAGCGGCCTGTAGTCGGCCGGAATCTCATCCCGTACAGGAACGTGCTTCGGAATATGGCTCGACGGCCGCTTCGGCTGTCTACCTGGGTCGATGAAATCGCCAGTGCGGAATAACCGGAGGGCCCCCGGCTCCGTTTCGTACAGCATCCGATACTTGCTCGACGAGGGTGGGAGATTGGCAACCAAGTGCTCTTTTAAATGGGCACTTACCGATTTGGGCTTTAGAGCCACAGGTTCATCCATCAAGCCAGTTTCGTGCAGCTTGCTTCGAATCTCGGCCCGAGAGAAATCTTTGCGGGCGGGCATTTCACGATGGAGCAGAGCAACGGCGATCCAGATTCGATCGGCGAGTTTGATGCTAGTTCCGTTGGTGGTCATGGCGAGTTCTCCTCGGTAGGTATAGTAGGAGAGTTTCCTAGGAGTGTCAAGCTCATACGTATAAGCCGCAAAAAAGGCCCCCAGCCGAAGCTGAGGGCCTTTCGTTCTTGCTTTTGCCGACCAACGGGAGGCGTCTGCCCCACCGCAGGTGGCTAGTACATGCCGTCCATGCCGCCGCCGTGGCCGCCGCCTGCCGGGGCAGCCTTCTGCTCCGGAATTTCGACAACCAGTGCTTCGGTGGTGAGTAACAGACCGGCAATCGAAGCTGCGTTCTGCAGCGCGGTGCGGGTCACCTTGGTGGGATCGATGACGCCGGCCTTGACCAGGTCTTCGTACGCACCGGTTTGCGCGTTGTAGCCGAAGTGCGGGTCGGTCGACTCCAGAACCTTGGCAACCACAACCGCGCCTTCTTCGCCGGCATTGGCGACGATCTGGCGGAGTGGCTCTTCGAGCGAGCGGCGAACGATCTGTGCGCCGATCTTCTCATCGCCTTCCAGGGTTTTGATCAGCTCGTCGACAGCGGGGATAGCGCGAACGAGAGCCACGCCGCCTCCGGGGACAATGCCTTCTTCGACGGCCGCACGAGTTGCGTGCAGTGCATCTTCAACGCGAGCCTTCTTCTCCTTCAACTCGGTCTCAGTGGCCGCGCCGACCTTGATGATGGCAACGCCGCCGACCAGCTTGGCCAGCCGCTCCTGCAGCTTTTCCTTGTCGTAATCGGAGGTGCTCTTTTCAATCTGCGAACGGATTTCCTTCACGCGTCCCTCGATGTCGCTGGACTTGCCGGAACCGTCCACGATGGTGGTATTGTCCTTGTCGATCGTGATGCGCTTGGCCTTGCCCAGATCCTCGAGCTTCACGCCTTCCAGCTTGATGCCGAGGTCTTCCGTAATGGCCTTGCCGCCGGTCAGGATGGCAATGTCGCCCAGGATGGCCTTGCGGCGATCGCCGAAGCCAGGAGCCTTGACGGCAGCAACATTCAGGGTACCGCGCAGCTTGTTGACGACCAGAGTCGCCAGTGCTTCGCCTTCCACGTCCTCAGCAATGATCAGGAGCGGCTTGCCGCCACGGGCAACCTGCTCGAGCAAGGGAAGCAGATCCTTCATCGCGCTGATCTTCTTCTCGTAGATCAGGATGTACGGATCTTCGAGAACCACTTCGAGGCGCTCTGCGTCCGTCACAAAATACGGGCTCAGGTAGCCTCGATCGAACTGCATGCCGTCCACAGTCTCGAGGCCGGTGTGCATGGTCTTCGACTCTTCGATGGTGATCACGCCGTCCTTGCCGACAACCTTCACGGCATGGGCGATGATGTCACCGATCTCCTGGTCGCCGTTGGC